>ENA-ORBV01015304-ORBV01015304.1-microbial-mat-metagenome-genome-assembly--contig:-NODE-15304-length-11311-cov-2.754317_pt1 | contig 11311 bp, 15 predicted proteins | sample MGYA00237777_ERZ505514 | MGnify/ENA primary metagenome ERZ505514 (study PRJEB26160, sample SAMN06269048) | microbial mat metagenome | isolation source: Oligotrophic lake microbial mat | place...
GCCTTAGTCTCGTGGGCTCGGAGATGTGTATAAGAGACAGGTGTGTGTGTGTGTGTGTGTGTGTCGTTCTGTGTTAGCGATGCCTGTCAAAGTCAGGTCCTCATCTGCATAACGCGGAAAGCCGTTTGATGATGTTGTTCTGATGTGTGATGCTGTCACAGACTATCGCAGGGGCGGTACTGGACCCTCTCCACCTCCATCTCAAGGCGGTGCACCGGGTCACTATGCCCCGTACAATCAGCCATCGTCACAGCCGTCGCAGTACAGTGCTCACCCGCTGGCGCCCGGTGGCCCTAGTGGCGGTGGATCGGCTCAGCCATTCGGCTATGCGCCTGCAGCGGGACAATCATACGGTGCAGCTGCAGCTCAACCACCATATCAACAGCCGCACGGCCCCTCTCACTATCAAGGTGGAGGCGGCAGTGCAGCGCCCTTCGGATCAGCAGCTCCAGGCGATGCTCGGAACAGAGGACCTTATGATCAGCCTCCACCGCAGAGATACGACTCCCAGCGCAGATAGTGTTGGTCCGATGGCGGATGATGTTGTAGATTGTTGTCGTATCACACAAATCATTGATATGTACTTATGAAAAACCATTCAAGTTTCAGCACTAGCACAAAATAGGGAAGGATTTGCCGCAGCCACCATGATGGGCCGGTCTCAGTTGACGGGTCCGCACTGGTGGCTGAAGGGGGCACAGGCGAAGGAGGTTTGACGTTGATACAACTTTCTAGGCATAAACCTGTGGATAAGAACGTGCAGTAACATGAGCTTAGGCATGGGCATGGGACAGCAGTGAATAAAGGTCTGCTTACTCTAACTAACTGATCCCAGCCGCACGTGGCGAGGGCCTTGCCGTTCGGTGACACCTCTACGCACGTGACTCTACCGTGGCAGTTGTACTCATGCAGCCATGATCCGCCCAGCAGCGTATCCCACACGCGCATGAAGCCGTCATCGTAGCCGGCGAACACGAAGCGACCGGACTTTGAAGTGTCGACCGACGACACACCGCACACTACTTTGGGGTCGGCGTACTTGGACAGGCAGCGCTGAGATCGCAGATCGAAGAGGAAGCACGACGAGTCGTCCGAGCCCTGCGTGACACGTCAGAGATCACAAATCAGACTGCGAGATCACCTCCGATCAAGATAATCAGCAAGGCAAACTTACCGTCACGAACGCTTGACCGTCCGCCATAAATCGCACGGAATTGACGTCAGCTTCGTGACCGAGGTACGTCATAACGCACGGGTTCTGGATGCGACTGTCCCACAGTCGAGCCGACGTGTCGCAGCTGCCGGACACGAACGTGGCCGGGTTCGAGGGGCATATGCTGAGAGACATCACGTCGGCGTGGTGACCGTCAAATCGGCGCTTCGCGTGACCAGATGCAATGTCCCACATGAGCAATGTGGAGTCACCGCTAGATGTGACCAATGTGTCGTCACCAATGAAGCGGCAGCACGAGAGATAGCCTTCGTGTTGATTCAGTACAGTCAACGGCTTCGAGATGACCGCTGGACCGCCCTTGGGCGGTAGCTTGAAGATAGTTGCAGCGTTGTCAAGACCACCGCTCGCCACAAATTGTCCAGATGAGGAAAACGCAACAGTCATCACCCAGTGGCAAGGCAGGTTCACACAAACGCTTTTCAACGACGTCTTAGCATCCCAGACCTGAAACAACGGACAGTCACACAGAAGTCAGGCACAAAGCATGGAGAACACCCGAAGAGATGCAAATCCAACGCACCACAAGCTTGCCGTCCTGAGAAGCTGATACTAGCGCCCGACTGTCACCGCTCCACGACACACTGTACACCTTGGAGCTATGCCTGCACAGAAAGCATGACACAGAACAATGAGTGACAAGTTCAAGAAAAAGAGAGAGCATCCTAGACGACTGAAAGGACGCTATCAGATTTTACAACGCACCCCTTCATCAACTTGCGTGGATCTGAACCCAAAGGATTCTTGACTGGACCGACGTTGTTGTTCCGAGCCAGCTTGAACACTATATGAATCACCGACAGTTCGAACAGCGTCAGTCACGTCGTAACCGATAACGAATGCGTCGGACGGTTGCGTGATCAAGGCACGTAGACATAGCTGACGTTGAAGAACGTCACGGCGACCAATGTGCGAATATGGTGACAGCCAGTGACATACCAGCATCTGTAGATTGATGTTGCAGAGCCCCGAGCCGCTTCTTGGTGGCATCTATGGCTCTAAGAATTTCATCTTCGGCCTGAGACTGACTCATTTCTCGTGTTCACGCGTGCTTGACGAGAGGCGAAGCACCCGTCAGCTGCAGTAATGCTGGGACAGCACTCAAGCTTGGTGTTGCTTCCAGAAGGCGTGTGTTTTCAGCCGATGCTGATGCACGTGCTTCGCTTGCTCTAATTCAATGGGTACCCACGGCTTTGCAAGTCAAAGATTACTAAGCAGCATGGGATTGCGTTTAGCTAAGGCTCCTCCAGTCATCCAGCTCGCACTCACACGAACAACAGCACAAACCTTGAGCGAGCTACTTCCGGCACTCTTCCCCCCATCTTTTCCCGTATCAGGTGAGTCCACCAATGTGAATGCGTGTGCGATACTGTAACCCCGCGCATGTGTCTCGCTTTTTTCGAGTCGCGGCTCTGTTCAAGTCCGCTGAATGCTGCATCATGACATGAGCACCCAAGATGGGCGAATTCTGCGTTGTTGAATGCGCATGCCTCAATTAGCACGCCTTTGAGCGGCAGTCCATCGATTGCATCGAGAGACGCTCCACTTATGTCTCGAGCAGTTGGTATTACGCATTCTGAAATCGCTGCTGCACATGTGCTTGTAGGTGGAAACCGTGGACCAACTTAGTCATGTCTGGCGTCGAGCTCGAGTCGAAAAACAGTCGCGGTTCCGGGAATCTGCGCAAAGCCTCTACGGCAAATCGGTCATGTTTCCGCGATTTGATCCCAAATTTGCGCTTCTTGCGGCATCTGATGAGAAACCCATGCAATTCTCGCGTGCATGAGCGAGACAAGTGGCTGCTGGCCTGCATCGCTGCGCGTGGCTCGGTCGACATGAAGACCGCCTTGTTCGAGCGCATCAACACGCTGCTCGACACGCAGTCCCTGGTGACCACCTTCATTGCCGGTTTCTCCTTCCTCGTCATCTCCTCTGACCTCACCTTCGCCGAGGAGCTGATCCCCCTGCGCGCCATCGTTGCACTGCTCGGCTTCTCCTTCGTGCTCAGTGTCGCCACCACCCTCGTGTCAGTCAGCATCAAGACCCACATCACCGAGATTGGCTATGAGAAGCTGTACACATTCTTCGCCAAGTACTCCGGTCTCATGTCTCTGCTGGCCCACCTCATCATTCAAAGTATCGCGACCTTCATGGCGTCTGGGCTCATGATCATGTTCAACAAGTTCGGGCTGCTGGTCGGTATCATCATGGTGTGCATCGTGGGTGCCGTGTTCCTGTTCTTGGCGCTGTTGAACCTGGAGCTGCGCGACCGCAGCATGATGGTGCTGGGCTTTGACTTCGTTGGCGGCGAGTACACCCTGCCCAACGAGATCAGCGTGTGGCTGCACGATGATCGCGTTGCAGAGCTCTATGGGTCTAAGAAGCGAGACGAGATCGATGCCAACTTGGCCATGTTCCTGTCCCGGAACGTCATTCGCGAGGACGAAGTCGAGCTTCTGCGTGATGAAAACATGGTGTAACATGTCCTGTCGATATCGATGTTGACTGCTGTCGAATTATGCATTGAGCAAATAGTCTTTGAACCGTTGCCGCCCTTGCATTATGTGATTTCGTGAGTTGCATGGTCGGCAGATCGGGTTTCTCCGTTAAGTCTATTGTGGCTTTGATAACTGTATAAGTAATTTTGATGTGAAGCATCGGTTGTGATATCTTCGGCACCCCTTGTTCAATTCACAATGCATATGGCTCGTGCCGATTGCAGTACTTGTACTTGTGACTGAACTATTTCACCCATTCAGTCTTAATTGTAATACATTTGCGTACCACGCACATACATGTGTCCCTACGCCTCAAATACCGAACCCATGACACACACGGGCAAAGGATCAATCGTCCATGTTCATCATAGAAAGCTGACCGGCAAGTCCCCAGCGCGCGTAGTCACTAGTTTCTGTCTGAGCCATACGGCTAAGATAATGAGACAAGCAGACAAGGAGTGGAAGCGCCATATGTCAACCTGCATAACCCCCAGACGCGCGTGATTATTCCAGGGGTGGCACATCGCTGTCATCAAACATTGCACGAGTAGCTACTTGATCCTTGAGTTTCGATGATAGCATGGAGCCTGTATCCCGTACGTTTGGCGTCTTGTCCTCTTCTGCAGCACTCAACGAGCTCGCTGAATCCACGCTGGAAGACGGACCCTTTGTCAATGTCCTGTGTTGTACCAGCGACAGCAGATCTGCGGCTGCCAGCCCCGAGCCTGTTTGCTTGATTGGTGTGAGCATCTTCACACGGGATCGATCATTGGCATACTTCAAGTCCACGGTCTGCCCTGTTGCGCTGGCCACCGCTGACGAAGCTGCACCCTTTGCGCTTTGCTGGGCTGTCGCTGACAAATCGGGTTTCCGCAAAGTGACCGAAGTGAGCATTTGACCAGATTTCGGCATCGTGATGCGCAGCCGGCCATCGACAGGCAATCGCTGCACTGTGCTGGAATCCGCGTTGACCTGCAGGTGAAATACAAGTGTTGAGTGTAGGACTGTACCCATACTCATCTTGTCACAAACACCGTACCTCAGCTGATGTGTGCATAAGCAACAGTTTCCCCTTGACTAGAACTTGGAACCATCGGGGGTGGATATCGACATCCATCGCAGATGTGTCGAGGAAGCGAGGCACATTCACATCGACTATGATCTTGTTGTTCTGCTCGTCATCCGTCACAGTGAATTCGAGCTTGCCTACATTTCGTTGGGGTGGCAGCGACCCATCTGCTGGTGGCACCACCTTCTGTGCCAACTGCGCTCACACAAACAACCGTCGTATCGCTCAGACCACGGCCACCACATGTCACGCTAATCCAGTGCGCACTCGGGCGTACCTTCTTTTGGGCTTCTTTCCAAGGGTCATCAGGGGTCACAAACCGCTGCGCCTCTTTGGCCTCTGCTTCCTGTTGGCGCTGCTTCTCTTCAGAGTCCCTGTAGGCTTGCAGTCTGGACTCGGGCGTATACGAGTCAGGTGAGGCTCCTGCAGATGCTGCTGATGCTTGTTTGGCAGCACGCACTGCAGCAGCAGCTATCTCCAGATCCTATAGCGACAGGGGAAATAGCAGAGCATGCAGTTTGTAGAACACTTCAATTTGCCATTGGGATGTGTCGCGCGTTCACGTGCCTGTACGAGGAGGGACCGTTGCTGCGTGGCGCTAATGCGTTCGCTGCGTGTGATGTCAGTGCCATCCAGCTTCTTAAGCTGGGGTAGTGTGCTGATGACATAGTCTCGATACCCGCTGAAGCTTGTGCACGGATTGCCTGTAAGATATCTGCGACAGAACAAAGATACCGAACCGCCAACATTAGCATCTCAGCACCGGGGGCCTCGCTTGCGACAGCATGGAACACGTACAGTTCTTCCAGCGCTGGGCATAACGCCAGATGCTCAATGCTTTGTTGCAGACTGTCCACGTCGACGAAGTTGACAGTGAGGTCCAGCTTGCGCAGTGATTCGCAGGACGATAGGTTCTCCACACATGTGATGTTGTTCAACGCCACGTTGAGGTACACCAGTTCCTTCAAGCGATGCAAGTTCTCTATGCAGTAGATGACGCATGCACACATACAATGCACGTTGAATGCTGATACTGCTGAGATGAAGCGCTGTTGGTGAATCTTACCGAGTTTGGGAATCAAATTGTTTTGCAGATACAGAATTCGAAGGTGTCTACACGTGCTGCCAATCACTTTGTTCAACGCCTCGATTTGCAATTGATGCAAAGAAAGCTCCTGAAGGTCATCTAGCATGCCCTGGTTGTGTTCCGCCTTCTTGCGGATCAATTCAAACGTTATGTGCACCATGGCGTGGCGGCTTGTACAACAAGGCTGATTCTGGTAGTTCGTAACCGTTCATCCACGGTAATAGTACTGTGATCAGTGTACGAGCGGTGATCACAATCCACGGACCACCCCTCCTTTCCTTGTACTGCAGCGAGGTACATCCCTACGATGCGTCCGCGTTCGCTGCACGTGCTTGTGGCACTCGTCGTGCTTGCGTACTGCTGCGTGATAGCCACTGCATCGTGTGCATCTCACACTGCATGCGGCACCTGCGTGGAGGCCCATGACGGTACGGTTGCACGGTCCCGCAATCTCGGTCGGTGGACAATATATTTTGACCCTCATCCTGCACGCATTTAATAATACAGGTCCTGCCGGAGCCCCCTGTTGGTGGTGCGAGGATGCGAAGAGCAAAGATGGTTCAGGTGGCTGTCAATCTTCGTCCACAGTGACCGCGTCTACTGCTTGTGCGTCCCAATGGCGGGGTCACCCCTCTGCCAACAATCTGGGAGGAGCGCACTTCATGCAGCACTGCCCCGGGGTCTCGGTATGGAACCCCATACCTGTCGACGGTATCAGTCATCAAACGCTTGTTCTCATCCTGCACCCTGATTGTTGCTCGTTTCACAGCTGTTACGCACCTCCAGTGTCAAAGGCGCCACCGCAGCCGCTACCACGGGGGCTCTTTCCCCGCCCTCCTCGCCCAAGGCAGCTACCGCTGCATTTCAAGCGTTCGACCTGCTGGCCGGAGAGGATGGTCGAACTCCAGATTTCGACAGCAAGATCATCCTTGAGGTATTGTACTGCTGTGCGCTTTTCCAATTGGTACCTGACCTCTTTATCCTCGACCTAACCGGCACGTGATACGACGTGACCTATCACAGCGCATGGCGAAGGAGCTGGGACCCGACAAGGCAGCGCGCTACAAGGATCACGATTTCAACCGGTATAAGGAGGCGTGGTGGGCTGGCGCTCGCTCAGATAAGCGACCGGGCATCGACATGTTTGCAGCCATGATGTTCGAGATGATCTACGGTGCGTTGCACAAATCTATCTACTTCATTCTATGCTGCGCCACCGTTCAGGCTGATTGAGGACAGCGCGCTACGTTTACCCTGCCACTGCCTAATGCCCCGCCTTGTGCTTGTACAGGCTATCCTGAATCGGCTCAAACCAAGGAGCCCTCTGCTGAAGTCAGCGCGTTCCTCACTGCTAAGGGCATCAAGCTGACCAATCGCTGCCGATCCTTCCCGTGGAATGCCTTCCAGCGCATTCTCAAAACTCTACCCGACGTTTTCTTCCAGTTCAAGAACGAGAAAGGCAAGCAGCTGTTCACATCTCTGGTCGTGGAAAGATCAGAGTCAGAGGAAGTGGCCACCTTCGAGGTTCCTGGCGAGAGTGTGAGCGTGCTGGGCAGTGGTCAAGCGTCGCTTACCATCTACAGGTGAGAACACAGAACGCCGCATGGTTCCAGTTTTGTTGCGTCTGCGTGCCGTGGCGAGGATGCCTGTATATGTGATCCACGACCGCTGTAAGCTGACTGCGTGCACCTGCTGTGCATGGATGCGGTACTACCCCCCAGCAACGCACATCGCAGCAATCCTCTATTCACCAACATCATCCTGCACGAGCTAGGTCACAACTGGGAGCGCTCGCTGCGCCGAACTCAACCCGAGCTGTACAAAGAGGTATTGTCACTGAACCAATGTTCGTATGCTCATCCTGCCGCTGAATGACGCCATGCTGGGCACTGCTCTAGTTCACCACCAAGGCTGCACTGCTGGCGAAGGAGAAGGACTTCATGTACGTGTTCCCCATGCCCCCAGGCGACATCGAGGGCAGACTCAAGTATTTGTTCCGGACCGAGAATGAGCCGCTGGCCGAGGTACGTGCTTTCAAAGAGACCTTCTCTGGTCCTGCAGTGTGTTGTGAGCTCAATGAAGCGTTATCGTATGGTGCTTGCTGTTAGATCTTCCTGTTCTACGTGGCGCATGGCCAGCTGCTCCGCGATCATATCGCTCAGCTCAAGGGACAAGCGGATCATCAGCCGCAGTACGAAGCGTTCCGTGATATCTACAATCGCATCAAGAGCGATCTGGGTGGTGTGGAGTACTGTGAAGCCCTGACCTCTGACAAGAAGGTGGACTCGAAGCTGTGTGTTGCACTGTAAAGTAGCTATAGGTGTGATGGTGGTGACCCACAAGGTGTGCAAGTGGCGTAGATGGTGTTCCGCGGCTGCTCGATTCGAGCCGCTGCACAGTAATCCGATAAAGTAGCGTTTGCGTTGTAAGTCAGTCCACAGTGATCACAGACCATTTTCTAAGATAACATACGATAAGTAATGCATTAAGATTCGCAATGGACAACGTCAACGACTTCTCATGATTGATCCAAAACAAAGCAGAGGCGGAGCTCATGCGGGTGATCGCTGTGGGTCAACGGTGACTTGGATCCGCGTTGTATCGATACGCCAGCGCACACATCGTCACGCCGTAGCCGGTTGGCGGACATTATTGCGTATCTTGTTGCACTGTCATGGCTAGCGTCGGTGTTACCGTTGAAGCGAAGACCGCTTCGAGCGCGTTGCCCTCCGATGACTCGTCGTCGTCCAGAGTCCCATCCACTCAGCGTGTACCATCTGGCGGTGTGGATGAGGGGCCCACGCTGTTCGCTTCGAATGCGATGACACCGCGCATGGCTAGTGTTCATGTGAGTCTTCCTTGATCTGCGCTCTTGTGTGTTTGACGCGTGCCGTGTGATCACAGCCACACATCGTATCGTGACGAGTTGTGGCTGTGTTTCATGTGGATGTGTACAGCCTATGGACCACAACGCCTTCAATCAGGGAGGCATTTCAGACGCCACGCGAGATAAGCTGTCAGATCTCGTGAACCGCTTGCGATATCGAGGCACCAACCCCTTCATCCCGCGCACGCGTGTCGGCTGTTACGAGATGTATGTGCGATTCCCGTTCCCATCTGGCTGTCCTTGAGGATCGTCGATCCATTATATCATCACTGCGCTTCGTGTACAATGTCTGATGTCCTCACATGGCGTGCTTGCTGCTTTCACTCACCTCACAGCCTGAAGGTCCTCTTCATGTTACTCTCCGGCATCGCTCTCATCCGCATCGTGCTCGTGATCCTCATCGTACTGCTCATGTACACGCTGTGCTCGCTCGGCACGTGCTGCCACGACCCTAAGCAGCCGTTCTCATGGTACCCTACGTGATACACCATGAATCTTGCATCCCAGCTCACTTCTTATACTCACTGCACGATGCCCTCCATCAGGTGGCGGCGCGCGTTGACCTACCCTACCCGCTTTCTGTCTCGAGTGATCTTGTTCATCGGTATGTGTTGTCTGCGCGTGTATGTACAGTGCGTGCATCCTCCAGTGTGTGTGCCAGGCTCGCGCTTATCCACTTGTTCGCGTCTCGAGTAGTCGGCTTCTACTGGGTGCCTGTCACGGATCGACGCAAGAAGAAGAACGCCAAGGCTCAAATCTTCACTCCCAATCACATCTCGATCTGGGATCCTTTCTACCTCCATTACTACTGCGGCGTGTCACCTGCTGCCAAGGCAGATCTTTTTGATGTACGCGTGTGGTGTGTGTGTTCACGTGTGCTGGCTTGCTTGAGGTCGCAAGGAGCTGTGTAGTGTGTTGTGTGCTCTGATTGTGCTCCTGTCTGTTGATGCGCAACCGATGCTTGTTTGGAATGCCCTGAGCTGCGTGGTGACACTCGTGTAGCTACCAATCATCGGGACTCTGCTGAAGGGTGCATGGCAAGGCCTGCCGGTCAATCGAGCCAGCGCCAAGGGCAGGTAGGGGCACAGATCACCAACCATCTGCAGCATGTGTGTGTGAATGTGCTCATTCATGCCGGTGGGCTCGTGCTGGTGCTTGTGTTTGTGATGACTGGTCCAGAATTGAATCCATAAAGCTCATCGAATCACGAGCTGGTGATCCTCGTTTCCCGCACCTGTGTGTGTTCCCCGAGGGGACCACGCATAACGATCGAACCATGATCATGTTCAAGCGAGGTGAGAAGCATTTCATCTATCGCCGCAAGAGCGCGTTCGTCATGCTGAGTTACGAGCGCGATGTCGCCAGGTGTGTTTGTACCCGGCAAGACCGTCGTGCCTGTAGTGCTCGAGTACCCCAACTACTTCAATGACTTGTACTTCGGCACCAAGTCACTGGCATACTACTTCTTCATGAGCTGTTGTCAATTCATCAACTTCCATCGGTAAGTGAGCTACAACTCTACCCTCGCAGGGTGCGGTTGAGCGTCCCAATGTTTGGTTTGCCGTTTGGGTAACCTTGATTTGCGCTGGTTGGTAGAGTGAGCTTCCTGGAGGAGTACGCTCCGAGCGAGGCGGAGAAGAAGAGCTACACCAAGTTTGCGCGCAACGTGCGAGCCAAGATGGTCGAGTATCTGCAATCCAAGAATCAGAAGATTGAGACTACTGACCACTCGTATGTGCCGCTGAGCGTTGTATCGCTCATCCGTTGGTATGTACGATGTTGGCTGAACCACTACGTGATGCTTTGTTCCTGCCCTCACAGATACGCCGACGTCAAGCTGTTCAGTATGGCCAATAAGAAATTCGCTTCGCAGGAGGTGGTGGTTGAAAAGGTTCAAACCGTATGATGTCGAACGACATCCGTGTTCCTGTCTCTCACGTAGCGGATCGTGTGCTTGCAATGGCCGAACAGTCCCTCCAACTCTTCCATATGAGTCTGGGTGAATTCGATCAGTTGGTCAATCAGTTCTTGAACAAAGACTCTAACCACAATGGAATGATCGACTTTGATGAGTTCATGGATCTGGTTGGACTCAAACGGTACGTGTGCTGCTGCTGCGGTTCTGCATGATGGCTGCTGTTGCTGCCATTCATGATGTCAGGCAGTATAACCTCTTTGTGACCGTTCGTATGCGTATTGCCTGGCTGCTCCATTCGCATTCACAGGCAAGACCCGCACGATGTCGAGGTCGGAGGAGATTTCTTCTCTCTCCTGGACACGGACAAGAACGGCAAGCTGGACTTTGTGGAGTTCATCGCTGCGTTCGGAGCTCTGAGCTCGCACAAGGAGGTGCAGGACGGCCTGCCCCAGCTGCTGGATCAAATCTTGGTCAAAGGTAACGTTTGGCCGTTCGTACACATCTGGTCTCAATGCAAGTGCATGTGACTGAGATGCGTTTGCCCGTTGTATGTCCAGTCAAACGAGACGCTGATACCGCGCCCGATGAGTACGAGGAGCGCGAGGAACGAGAACTGTCTCT
>ENA-ORBV01015305-ORBV01015305.1-microbial-mat-metagenome-genome-assembly--contig:-NODE-15305-length-11310-cov-11.395175_pt1 | contig 11310 bp, 8 predicted proteins | sample MGYA00237777_ERZ505514 | MGnify/ENA primary metagenome ERZ505514 (study PRJEB26160, sample SAMN06269048) | microbial mat metagenome | isolation source: Oligotrophic lake microbial mat | place...
GCAACTGGTTCGCGGATGCCGTCGATGTCCACTGGAGGAGCAGCGATAAAGGCGATGATGTAGCAGATGGTGGCGCTCAGGAGGGTAGGAATCATCAAGACGCCGAACCAACCTACATAAATGCGGTTGTCGGTGGATGTTACCCACTCACAAAAGCGTTCCCAGACATTGGCGCTTTCGCGCTGCTGTAAGGTTGTTGTCATTTGTTTATGATTGCTTTATTTGGTTTTCAATGTTCGTGACGGCTTTGTGTTCCGCCATGTAAATAAACATAAAGCTTTTATTTCAGTTTGTAAAGGCCCTTTAAGAACATTTTTTGTGAGGACTGTTATAAGCCGAGCTAATCAAAAGCTGTAAAGGTTGCAGTATAAGAGTTTCAAAGCATAGTGCGGAATTTGCGGGCGATCGCCCACCAATGAAAAATACTCATAATCTACCTGGGCAACGAGATTCCCGACTTGCGTCAGTGTTAAGATAGATGAAGGGTTGCGATCGCCAACCGCAAAACTGGTAGTGACAGATATATATGTTGTGGCGCAAGTCCGATCGATAAAAATCCAACGAATGTCCCGCACCGTCACCTACAGCCCCGCTTATACTCTGGTTCCCACCTACGAGTGTTTCAACCGCTGCACCTATTGCAATTTTCGGGCCCAACCGCTGCAAAGTCCTTGGCTGACACTCCCAGAAGCCGAAACACAGCTTGAGTTGCTGCTTCCTCAAGGTGTAATTGAAATTCTGATCCTCAGCGGCGAAGTACATCCCGAGAGTCAACGGCGCAAAGCTTGGTTTCAGCGGATTTACGATTTGTGCGAACTGGCACTTGCTCTGGGATTTTTGCCGCATACTAATGTGGGGCCGCTCAGCTTTGAGGAGATGGCGCAGTTAAAACAGGTGAATGTCTCGATGGGGCTGATGCTAGAACAGCTTTCACCCGATTTGTTACAAACTGTTCACCGACACGCACCGAGTAAAGTGCCGACGCTGCGGCTGGAACAGCTAGAATTTGCCGGACAATTACAGATTCCGTTTACAACTGGTTTGCTGCTGGGAATTGGGGAAACTGAGGCGGATTGGATTGAGACTCTGGAGGCGATCGCCCGGATTCATTCGCGCTACAATCACATTCAAGAAGTTATTTTGCAGCCTCACAGTCCGGGAAATCAGCAAAGTTGGGACGGTGAAGTTTTTGATGCTACAAAAATGCCACAAGTAATTGCGATCGCCCGCAGCATTTTACCATCTGAAATCTCGCTGCAAATCCCGCCGAATTTAGTTGCACGGCCTGAAATATTGCTAGCTTGTTTAGAAGCAGGTGCGACAGATTTAGGAGGAATTGGGCCGCTGGACGAAGTTAATCCTGATTATCCTCATTTGCAACACCAAACTTTAACAGAAATTTTAGCAGCAGCCGGATGGCAACTCATGCAGCGTTTGCCTGTTTATCCTCAGTACGATAACTGGTTGCCACAGACATTGCAAACTGCTATTAAAAAATGGAGAGTTGGGGGGAATATTTATCAAATATGAATTGTGCGCGGCGGGTTAGAAACCGGGTTTCTTAGAAAAATTAGGGTTTAGTAGCGAGGAATTCGGGAAGAAACCCGGTTTCTCGACACCCATGCGTAAGTCCTGTCAATTTGCCTGATAAGTAAATCCACATGATTCTACATCAAATATATATCCCTAAAAAGCTTGCTGTGTATTTCTTTTTCTTGAAATCCGTTACATCCGTTACATAATCCGTTGCCGAACTTCTTCCTTCTACTTATCAGATTTTAAATCAAAGAACCGCCGCCATCAATCCAGACTTCAGTACCTGTGATAAAGCTGGAGGTATCTGATACCAAAAATAAAACTAATTGGGCGACTTCTTCGCTAGAACCAGCGGTATTATCAGTCAAAGGAATCATATCTTGAAGGCAATCGCGGTCAACTGGAATGCGATCGAGATGGCGCTTAACGGTGCTTTGATCGATCGCAGTCAGCACCCCGCCCGGACAGATAACATTGACTCTGATGTGACTCGGAGAAAGTTCTAGCGCCAGCATTTTTGCTAAAGCTACTTGGGCAGCTTTGCTGCAAGCGTAAGCTGTGGCGCCAACTTTTTTGAAGCTTCTGGTTCCATTAATCGATGAGGTAATCACAATCGAACCTCCTTGTTTTTTTAGATAAGGAACTGCATATTTTACAGTCAAAAATGTTCCCGTCAGATTGGTGTTAATTGTCTGTTCCCATTCATCGAGTCCTATCTCTTCTACCGGCGACCAGATACCGTTAATCCCCGCATTGGCGAACACAATATCAATTCTTTGATATTCGTCAAAAATTGTTTGAAATGCCTGCTGCATTTGCCCAGAATGTCCCACATCTGCGGCAATTGCCAGCCCGCTGCCTCCTTCATTGATTAGTTTGCGGACTGTTTCTTGCGCCGTTTCTAAAGTTAGATCGATAATAGCAACTTTTGCGCCTTCCTTGGCCATTAACATTGCTGTTGCACGACCAATTCCCGACCCGCCGCCGGTAATAACGACAACTTTTTCTGCAAGTTTCATATTTTTTTATGTAAATATTTTTGGGGCGACGCCTATAAATATAAGTATAGAGAGAGAGAGGACTGAAGTCATCACTACGAATAGGCTTGAGTCATCAAAAACAGCTAAGTAAAAATTTGTTTGATGCGATAATTATAGCGGTAAGGTGCGCGGGGCGCACCCTACTTTAGACAGAGGATTCCGTCAAGATTACGGTCATGCTTACTGCTGCGGAACCCAGACAGAAACTGAACCGGCGTTACACCTAAAATCAGCCCAACCATCGTCATTAGTTGCGATGGGTTCTTTGACGTGTTCCATGATGTCAATATAAGTTCGATTAGGCTGTCCGACTTCCATAAACTTAGTGCCATCGCCTCCGTTACTTAGTACCACAGCCATGCCGCCCGGATATTCTTCGTCTCCGAGTCGCGTCCAGCCAATTGTGTTAGCGTGGTCGAAGTAATCGTATTGATTACCGTAGGAATAAGTTTGGCGCGCCCACAACAATTTATCCAGAATCCACTGATGTTTGTCTAACCAAATCTCGTATTCGTTGCCATCGTTTGCTGTATCTTTATAGTTATCGCCGTAATAATCCGGGTAAAAAATACAGGGATATCCTTCACTCCGCAGCAGGATTAAAGCGTAAGCAAGGGGTTTAAACCAAGACTCGACAACTGATTCTAGGGATTGCAAGGGTTGAGAATCGTGGTTGTCAACCAAAGTAACGGCTAGAGCGGGTTGCTGTTGAACGAGAGTGCCGTCAAAAATTGTTCGCAAGTCGTAGCTGTTGCCAGCTTTGCTAGCAGCGTGGAAGTTATAGTGGAGTGGGGCATCAAATAAGGATACTTTACCGTCCGTTGCTTGGATGAAGTAGTGCAAAGCTTCCACTTCGTAAGACCAATATTCGCCTACGGCAAATAGGTCACGTTCGGCATAGTGGCGGACGTGTTCCAACCATTCTTGGAAAAATTCTGCTTTAACGTGTTTGGCGGCATCGAAGCGAAAGCCGTCAACGTTTGTTGTATCCACATACCACTCGCCCCAGTATTTTAATTCGCCGGTGACTTCTGGGTTGTCCATATCTAAATCGCAACCCATTAGGTAGTCATAATTACCTTTTTCTAAGTCAACTCCTCGATCGAATTCTTTGCCTTTTAGCAAGTAAACTGCCTGGGTTTCTGTGTTGTAAACGTTGTAATCAATAGCGTCAAAATGCCACCAATGCCACTCCATACTGGAATATTTTTTGTCGCGGCCTGGAAAAGTAAAATGCGTCCAAGCTTTGATTTTTTGATATTCCCCTACTGGGGCATTCCGGTTATCCATATCGAAGGGTGTGGCTTCGGCTTCTTCTTCTGCATCTGCACCTAATTTGTGGTTGAAGACGACATCGGCATAAATCCGAATTCCTGCATCTTGTGCAGCTTTGATTGCACGCAAATACTCATCTTTTGTACCGTATTTAGTGCGTACTGACCCTTTTTGGTCGAATTCGCCTAAATCGAATAAGTCGTAGACACCATAGCCCACATCCATACCGCCGCCCGTTCCTTTATAAGCGGGTGGCAACCACAGAGATGTAACGCCAATTTTAGCTAAATCTTTTGCTGATTCGGCTAGCTGATTCCACAGGTTTCCGTCGTCGGGGGTGTACCAGTGGAAATACTGCATCATGACGCCATTGACTTCAGACATATTAAGTTTTTCCTGTGTTTTAAAGTTGCCCGATCTATTGTTGTTAGTTGCCGATCGCTCTAGCTATTTCTGCAATCTACGGTCATTACGAATGATAAAATATATGAATGAATAATAAAATATATCTTTTGACAGATTGACAATTTTGTATATTGTATAGAAATATTTTTTAGCATATGTAACAGCGCAAAAAATATGTTCTAGGACTTGTGATTGTGCGATCGCAAACCTGTTTAATATGATGTCAGCTTGAACCCAGACAATTAAATCGGTTTGTAGTGAGGATAAATCGTTTTGTAGTAAGGACTTCAGTCTTCTGAGCTTTGAGGCGGACACAAGTCCGAACGATCGAACTTAGTAACGGTTATTTTACGGGAAATAAGATGATTCTTCGATTGGTCGATCGCACAACGACCTCTTAACTGTCAAATATCAAGATGTTGCAGGTTCTCCGGCTACTCGCTCAATCTTAGTATCCCAAGTACCGTCGATCGCCAATTCGAGCAATCTAAATCCGGGCCCAATGGTGTCGAGGACAATCGGAGAGGTTTTGGGTAACAGTTGGATGCAGGTACTAGGGGTTCCCAAGTAGGAAACTAAACCTCGCTGTTGGTGAAATTCTTGATGAATGTGCCCGCAAAGGACTATTTTGATTTGAGGGTATCGATCGACAATTGCGAAAAATTCATCGGCATTGTGCAGCATCATGCTATCCATAATCTCACAGTCGATCGGCAGCGGATGATGGTGCAATGCAATCGTAACAAATCGATCGCCCGTTTGTTGCAGTTGAGAATCCAGCCAATCCAAAGTCTCTGGGGAAAGCCGCCCGCCGTCGCATCCGGCTTCCACACTCGAAAGCAGCAGAAACTGCCAGTTTCCTAAGTGAAATGATTTTTCTGGGAAAATCGGCGGCTTATCTAATATTTCCGCCATAACTGGAATGTTGTCGTGGTTTCCCGGTATCCAGTAGGCGGGAATTCCCAGGGGGGCGATGAGGGAGGCGAGGCGCTGGTAAGATTCGGCTGTTTCGTCTTGGGATAAGTCTCCTGTCAGCAAAAGCAAGTCGGGCGGCGGCTTTATCTGTTGCAGGCGATCGAGAATTGCTTGCAGGGTGCGGGTTGTTGAAATCCCTTTCCATTGTCGATCGAGCTCTGCAAACAGGTGGGTGTCGGTGATTTGGGCGACGAGTAGGGGAGAAGCTGGTGTCATGGCTGCTGTTGCGGGCGAAGCGGAGGCGATCGAGCTATTTCTACTGTAGCCTGGGATGGGCTTTGGGGGCGATCGAACTTTGGGCGATGGAAATTTTTTAGATATATGTTGAAATAATCAGGATTTGGTGTATCATCGTATAACGTCAATTTTTAGGCGTAACGGCGGCATAGCCAAGTGGTAAGGCAGAGGTCTGCAAAACCTCCACCCCCAGTTCAAATCTGGGTGCCGCCTTTTTTAATTAAAGTGCGATCACCCGTTAACGAAGTCTTCAAGGGCGATCGCACTTTTCAATTCTCTGAAATACATCAGGGAAACGGCACTAAAGTAAATTCAATAATCCTAGACAGACGGGTCGTCAGAAACCGGGTTTTTTTACGAAAATCCTTCGTTTTAACCTACAGATTAGGTAAAAAACCCGGTTTCTTTGGTCTTGATGCGCCCGCGACTGTCCAAGCTGTTACAATTGTGGGCGATCGCAAAATTGAAATTTCGACAATTATCCGGTTAAGCTAAAGAAACCCGGTTTCTCGGTGGGTGATATAATCTAACTATGACTGCGGCAAATCAAAATAATTCACCTTAATACTAAGTCAAAAAATGGAGTAATCAACCATGCTGATAGAAGAATACTTTGATTTTTTAGCATCTGATGACATCCGAGTAAAAGGGACAAGAGTGGGAATAGAAAGCATCCTTTATGAATATATTTATCGGCAACGTTCACCCGATGAAATCTTAAAACACTTTTCCACTCTGACCCTAGATCAAATTTACGCGACAATCCTTTATTATTTAACCAACAAAGAAGCTGTAGATAAGTATATCGCAGACTGGCTAGAATGGTCACACGAACAAAGAAAAGCCCAAGAATTAAATCCCCATCCAGCTTCGATTAGACTACAAAAAATCAAGATGGAAAGACAGAAAAATGGCACTAAAATATCTCATTGATGAAAATGTCGATCCGATTTATCCTACTCAAATTCGGATTCGACAACCGGAATTAGTGATTGGGGTTATTGGTGAACCTTTTATTCCAGCCAAAGGAACTAAAGACCCTGAGATTTTAGAATGGTGTGAAGAATATGACTTTATTCTAGTCACGAATAACCGTAAATCTATGCCAGTTCATTTGAAAGATCATTTGCAAGCCAATCGTCAGATTCCAGGGATATTTATTTTAAGTGCGAATTTAAGCGTTGGGCAGAACATAGATGAATTAATTTTGATTGCCGAATGTTCTTTTGCTAATGAATATCAAAATCAAATTATTCATCTACCTCTCACTAAAATAGAAGACTAATTATTCTTATGTTAAAATAATCTTAGAGCATTGGAGGTTTTCCCATGATTCAAGCGATATCAAAATTAATAACGTTCGATGACTTTTTGGAGTGGAAGCCGGAAAACGGACGCTATGAACTACGTAACGGAGTTATTGTTGAGATGCCTAATCCAACTGGTAAACATTCAGTAGTTGCAGGTTTCCAGGCGCTAGAATTTGGTTTTGAAATTAGGCGTTTACAACTTCCTTACTTTATTCCCAAGGAATGTACAATTAAATTCAGCGATAACTTAGGCTACGATCCTGATGTGATTGTATTAGATAAACAAGCCGTAGAAATGCGTGAGTCTCGATGGGAACGAGAATCAGTTATTACTCAGGGAGATTCTGTTAAGTTAGTTGTGGAAGTTGTCAGCACAAATTGGCGCGATGATTATGCACATAAGATGATCGACTATGAAGCATTAGGTATTCCTGAATACTGGATTGTCGATTATTTGGGTTTGGGAGGTAGCCGTTATATTGGTTCTCCTAAACAGCCTACTTTGTCGGTTGGTCTGTTAGTAGATGGTGAGTATCAGGTTAAGCTATTTCGGGGAGATGAGAGAATTGAGTCGGCGGTATTTCCAGAGTTGACTTTGACAGCGGAGCAAATTTTTAATGGCGGGTAAAAAAGCCGGGTTTCTCTGCATTACACCCAAAGTCCGCCAGGGGTTTAAACCCCTGCCTCAAGGCAAAAGTCCTCTCAAGAGGACTGATGATTTATTTAGTCCTCTTGAGAGGACTTTCGCTATTAGCCAGGGAATTAATTCCCTGGCGGACTTTCGGGTTAAGTTACCATATATCGGCACTGCGATGTCCCGTATTTTCTCGAATCGCAAACTACTTATCTCATCAAAATCGACCAACCAGAAACCTCAGACAAACCTTATACACACAAATCAAGTAATTTGTCAATAATATTTGAGCAACTAGGCCGCTAGATTGGAAAATTAAATAATTCTTGCATTTGAGCTGAGACTGCTTGTATTTGTGGTACAAATGAGGGAATAAAAAATGTTGAAGGTCACGCCTCATGGATGAAAACCGCCTCCGAGCTTACCTGAATCTGATTCAATTGCTGCTGAGTTGTCCGGCTGGGGAAGAGGGGGAACTGTTGCAGGAGCACTCTGAGTTTGTTGACTCAGGCTTGATTGAAGTGATGCAGCAAGTGGCGAGTCGGATGGCGGCGGATGGCGAACAAAATGCGGCTAATTTTTTGCAGCAATTGGCGGGGCAAATTAGTCAAGCTTTGACGGAAGAGACGCAGAGAGGAGATGTAGACCGCAATTCTGCTTATCTGCAATTGATTGATGCGCTGCTGAGTTGTCCTAACGGTGAGGAACCGCAGATTTTACAGGATAACTCGGAATTGCTGGATGTGGGTTTTCTGCAAGCTTGCGAGGCCGTAGCGACAACGTTGGCACAGCAAGGAGAGGAGAATGGGGCTAATTTTTTGCGAAATATTGCCAGTGAGGTAGGGGAATTATTGGGCTTTACATCCTTTGAGGATAATGATGTAGAGAATATATCCTCAGATGATTATTTAGAATTTTTGCAATTGCTGTTGCAGACAGAATATGATAATTTTGGTGGTGATTTGCAATCCATTTATGCCGTATTGCAAGCAAATCTAGATAAGCTAAATCTTGATTTTATTCCAGTTATCCAACAAAGGATGGCGAGAATCATAGGTGAAATAGACGACCCAAAACAAGCCGAAATGTATGCTGCTTTAATTGGAAATATTGCTATTAAAATTAGCAACTTTCCTAGAGGCAGTAGGGCTGACAACCTAGAAATTGCGATCGCCGGATACAAAATCGTGCTTTCGGTTCGCACCTTTGAAACTCACCCAGAAAAATGGGCGCAGACGCAAAATAATCTGGCAATTGCCTACTGTAAAAAAATTAGGGGAGAGAGGGCACACAATATTGAAATGGCGATCGCATTTTACACCGCAGCACTCGAAGTCTACACCCGCAATGACTTTCCCGAAAATTGGGCAACGACGCAAAATAATTTGGCAAATGCGTACTACTTCAGAATCAGGGGAGACAGGGCACACAATATTGAAATGGCGATCGCATTTTACACCGCAGCACTCGAAGTCCGCAGCCGCGAAGCCTTTCCCGAAGATTGGGCGCAGACGCAAAATAATTTGGCAAATGCCTACTACTTCAGAATCAGGGGAGACAGGGCACACAATATAGAAAGGGCGATCTCATATTTGTCTGCCACACTCGAAGTCCGCAGCCGCGAAGCCTTTCCCGAAGATTGGGCGCAGACGCAAAATAATTTGGCAAATGCCTACTTCTTCAGAATCAGGGGAGAGAGGGCTAACAATATAGAAAGGGCGATCGCATTTTACACCGCCGCACTCGAAGTCCGCAGCCGCGAAGCCTTTCCCGAAGATTGGGCGCAGACGCAAAATAATCTAGCAAATGCCTACAGTAACAGAATCAGGGGAGAGAGGGCTGACAATATAGAAAGGGCGATCGCATTTTACACCGCCGCACTCGAAGTCCTCACCCGCGATGCCTTTCCCGAAGATTGGGCAATGACACAACTTAATCTGGCAAATGCCTACTACTTTAGAATCAGGGGAGAGAGGGCTAACAATATAGAAAGGGCGATCGCATTTTACACCGCCGCACTCGAAGTCTACACCCGCGAAGCCTTTCCCGAACAATGGGCAATAACGCAAAATAATCTGGTAATTTCCTACAGTAATAGAATCAGGGGAGAGAGGGCTGACAATATCGAAAGGGCGATCGGATGTTGCAAAGATTCACTAGAAGTCCGCAGCCGCGAAGCCTTTCCCGAACAATGGGCAGCAACGCAAAATAATCTGGCGATTGCCTACTATTCCAGAATCAGGGGAGAGAGGGCTGAGAATATTGAAAGCGCGATCGCATCTTGCACCGCAGCACTCGAAGTCCGCCGCCGCGAAGCCTTTCCCGAAGATTGGGCAATGACGCAAAATAATCTGGCAAATGCCTACTATTTCAGAATCAGGGGAGAGAGGGCTAACAATATAGAAAGGGCGATCCTTTGTTTCAGAGATGCACTCGAAGTTCGTACCCGCAAGGCTTTTCCCCAAAACCATGCTGACACCTTATGGAATTTGGGGCGTGCCTATCGAGAAGTTCCCAACTTGGAGCTAGCTCACGATACTTTTGCTGATGCGATTAATACTGTCGAGTTACTCCGAAGTGAAATTCATTCTGGAGATGAAACTAAGCAGAAATTAGCCGAAGAATGGAATAAACTTTATCGAAATATGGTAGAAGTTTGCATAGAACTAAAAAACTACACCGCAGCCATAGAATACGCCGAACGCAGCAAAGCCCGCAACTTAGTCGAACTCCTCGCCACCCGCGACCTCTACCCCAAAGGCGACATTCCCGAAACGGTTCTCGACGAACTGTCTCGCCTACGTCGAGAAATTGATGCCGAACAGCGACGAGTAGACATCGAACAGATAAATCGTAACAGCAATGGTGGCACAATATCAGGAGAACGCAGCCTCCAAATCGACAACCTACAAACCACCATTCGCGATCAATCCCATCTAATCCAATTGCGGCAACAACTAAATGAATTAATTGTCCGCGACATCAAACCCATCGACCCCGACTTCGCACTCACTCAAGAAGTTAAAGGCATCTCCTACAGCGAGATTCAATCCCTCACAGCAGAAAACACCGCTATCCTTCAGTGGTACATTACAGACGACAGACTTCTTGCTTTCATCATCACTCCTGAATCATCAACTCCTATTGTCTGGCAATCTTCAAAAGCAGACTTGAAAGCCTTAGAAAATTGGGGTGATGAGTATCTGAGAGACTATCTAGAAAACAAAACTAAATGGCAGCAAAACCTCGCCTCGCGCCTCCAAAGTCTAGCTAAGATTTTGCATCTAAACGATCTTCTGGGAAGAGTTCCCAAACAGTGCAGTCAACTAATTCTAATTCCCCACCGATTCCTGCACCTGTTCCCCCTTCATGCCTTGCCAGTTAGCCGTGAAACCTGGCAGCGGTTTAATTCAGCAACCCCGTCTCCAGAACCCACTAATCCTTGCCTGCTAGATTGCTTCAAACAAAGTGTCCGCTACGCCCCCAGTTGCCAACTCCTGCAACAGGCACAAAGGCGAGAACGCCCCAATTTCACACAGCTATTTGCAGTCCAAAATCCCAACAAAAACCTGCCGTTTACCGATATAGAAGTACCAGGCATCCGTCAGAATTTCCCACCCGAAAATCAAGATATTCTCATCCAAAATAATGCCATAAAATCAGCCATAAATGACAACCGCCTCCGCATCGCCCACTGCGCCCACTTTAGCTGTCACGGCTACTTTAACTTTCAGCAACCTTTGCTCTCAGCATTGCAGCTAGCCGACAGCGAATTACTCCCACCAGCGCCAGCAGAATCAAATCCCAACCGTTATCAACCCTTACAAAATGGCAACATTCTCGACCTTGACAAATGCCTCACCTTAGCAGACATCTTTGCCCTCGACTTCCGAGAATG
>ENA-ORBV01015307-ORBV01015307.1-microbial-mat-metagenome-genome-assembly--contig:-NODE-15307-length-11310-cov-4.688596_pt1 | contig 11310 bp, 10 predicted proteins | sample MGYA00237777_ERZ505514 | MGnify/ENA primary metagenome ERZ505514 (study PRJEB26160, sample SAMN06269048) | microbial mat metagenome | isolation source: Oligotrophic lake microbial mat | place...
GACGGCATACGAGATTCGCCTTAGTCTCGTGGGCTCGGAGATGTGTATAAGAGACAGATACTCAACAGGCCACAGCGGATGCCAGCCACCAAGAAACAATACCGTCGCCAGGCAGGTAACCGTAATCATGTTTGCGTATTCAGCCATGAAGAAAGCCGCGAAATTCAGCGAACTGTATTCGGTGTGGAAGCCACCCACAAGCTCGTTTTCAGCTTCCGGCAAGTCAAAAGGCACACGATTGGTTTCGGCAAAAGCAGAAATCAGAAAGATCAAAAAGCTGAACACTTGCGGAAACGGCATCTGGAAGATCGACCAGCGCGGAATCACGCCGAGATAATAACCAGCCTGCTCATTCACGATTGTTCGCAGCGAAAGATCATTCAGTATCAGCAGCGGCGACACCAGCGCAATCGCCATCGGCAATTCGTAGCTGATCATCTGCGCGGAACTACGCAAGCCGCCCATGAGCGAGTATTTGTTGTTCGAAGCCCAGCCGCCCAGCGCGATACCGTAAACGCCCACGCTTGAGATCGCCAGCACAAACAACACGCCAACGTTAATATCGGCAAGACCCAAATCAGTGCGAACGCCAAAGATCTCAACCGAAGGCCCGAACGGGATCAGGCAAATCGAAATCAGTGCAAAGAACACCGCAAGAAACGGCGCCAGAATATAGAAGAAGAGATTGACGTGAGAAGGCACAAAACCTTCTTTGGTCATAAGCTTTACGACGTCGGCAAGCGGCTGCAAGAGGCCGTGCGGGCCCACACGGTAGGGACCCACTCGTGACTGGATATGAGCCAGAACCTTGCGCTCAATCCACTGCAGATAAGCCAACGTGGTCATGAAGACTCCGGCCACGATGCCAGTTTTGATTAGACTGATGAGAAAGAAGTTCATCGTTTGTAGAGAGCGCCCGGAAACTCAGTAACACTGGTCAGAAGTTTGGAATACCGGCCCAGCGAGCCGGAGGTAAATAACGTATCGCCCGCAGAGCGGATTTCGTCGACAAGGACATCGACAGCAACTCGACCGTTTACAGGGTTAGTCACTGCCGCGCCCCCGGTAATGAGGATTGGCAAAGGAACATTATATCCACGCACCGATTTATGGATCTCCTTGAAGACCACATCGTGGCTCCAAACACCAATCTCAACAGCCATGCCCATCTCCTTGGCGATCAGGCCAAGGGTCTCAAGATCGGTCTTGGTGCCCATCGTTCGCACAGCCGCTTTAAGCCGCTGCACCTGTCCGGTCACGTTGGTCACGGTGCCGTTCTTCTCATAGGCAGAAGCCGACGGGAAGACCACATCGGCAGCCGATGCCGTCTCGTCCAGGAACAAACTATGAGCCACAACAAAGGCGTTCTTCGATGCAAGCTTGCCATCGCGGAGCGGGTTCTCACCCACCACCCAAAGCACATCGAGCGAATCGCTGTTGAGCATCTGCTTCACCGACATACCCGGATGCGGATCGGCCTCATAGCCCGGCAACAGATTCGGCATCGCACCCATATCCATCGCCCCGCGTGAATTCGAATAATCCACCAGGCAAACGTACTTCACCGGGATGCCAAGCGTTCCCGCCCAGGCAACCAGATCGCGCACGCGCTGGCCCTTGATCGAATCCCCAAACAGAATAACGAGTTCTTTCTCGCCCTTCAACTGTTCAGTAAGATCGTTGAGAGCGTCAAACTCCTGCCCCTCAGGCACCACCATAGAAGCCGCCGAATACTTCGCCTCACGCACTGGCCCCGGCGTCACAGTAAAGATCTTCGCCATGTGATGCCGCACATCAGCACGAAGCTGGAAGGCCAAAAACGGATGCTGTTGCGACAGGTCGGAACCAATCACCAGCGCCGCTTTCGTGTTGTAAAGATCATCAGCCGAAGCAAGGCTAGCCAGGTTCCCCGACACTGCATCGAGCAGCGTCACAAAGTCGCCCGAGCGAACGTGGTCGATATTCGAGTTTTTCAGGCCAGCCCTAGAAAACTTCTGCAGGTAGAACAGTTCTTCATTCGTCAGATGCGTACCGGCAACCACACCAAACTTGCCACCAGCTGCACTCACGCTCTTGAATTTCTCGGCCACAAAGCCCAAAGCCTTAGACCACGACACCGGCTCCAACTTGCCGTTGATCCGGATCATCGGGCTCGTCAGGCGCTCTTCATGCGCATTGAAGTCGAAACCATAACGGCCCTTCACGCAAAGAAACTCGCCATTGATCCCTGACCGGTCGCGGTTATTGCCGCGCATGATCTCGTCATTGCGAACACCGAGTGTCGTCTTGCAACCGTTCGAGCAATGCGTACAAACCGTACCCACATGCTGCATCTCCCACGGTCGCGTCTTGTAGCGATATGTGTTCGAAGTCAGCGCACCCACAGGGCAGATATCAATACAGGCACCGCACTCATCGCAGTCCAGATGATCGCCGCCATTCGGCGTAATCTCGCTGAACACACCGCGATTGGTAACACCGAGCGCACCTACGCCCATGCCTTCATCACAGGCGCGCACGCAGCGGTAGCAAAGGATGCAGCGGGCAGGGTCATAGAAAACAACCGGAGACCACTGCCGCTCCGGCTCATGGTTCTTGATCTCGGTAAAGCGCGATTCCTCCGCGCCATAGCGGAAGACCATATCCTGCAATTCACACTCGCCGCCCTTGTCACAAACCGGACAATCGAGCGGGTGATTCGTCAGCAGGAATTCAAGCGTACCCTTGCGGGCCTTGGCCAACTGTTCGGTCTCACTGCGAACAATCATGCCTTCCATCACCGGCAGCGTGCAGGCAGTCTGCAGCTTCGGCATCTTTTCTACTTCGACAAGACACATTCGGCAGGCGGCCTGCAGCGAATATCCTTCGTAGTAGCAAAAGGATGGAATTTCAATTCCGGCGCGTTTGCAGGCGTCGATCAGTAAAGTACCCGGAGGGGCAGAAAGCTGGCGTCCATCAACGGTGAAGTTGATAACTGTAGGTGGGGCTGCGGCTGGTGTCGACATAGTGCTTTATCGGATCGCAATCAATTGGTCTGGCGAGGTCACTGGTACAACGTTCTCGCGCAAACGGGCTTCAAATTCTTCGCGGAATTTCTCCACGAAACCAATCGTTGGCATGGCCGCAGCGTCACCAAGCGGACAGAAGGTCCGGCCCAGCATGTTCTTGGCCAGCTCATAAATCAAATCAATATCGGCACGACGGCCGGTGCCTTCATCCATGCGGGTCAAAATCTTTCGCAACCACGTGGTGCCCTCACGGCACGGGATGCACCAGCCACACGATTCATGCGCGTAAAAGCGCATCGTGCGCAGTGCCACCTTGACGATATCGGTGTCTTCATCCATCACCATCATGCCGCCAGAGCCGGCCATCGTCTTCATCCGGGCGTAGTTGTCATAGTCCATCGGGAAGTCGCACTCGTCAGCCTTCAACACCGGCGACGACGATCCTCCCGGAATCACGGCCTTCAACTTCTTGCCGCCCCGGATCCCGCCACAGACTTCATAAATCATCTTCTGCATCGAGAAGCCCAGCGGCACCTCATACACACCCGGTCGATTCACATGGCCTGACACACACAGCATGCGAGTGCCGCCATTCTTGGGGGTGCCCAGGTCGGCATAAGCTTGCCCGCCCATGCGCAGCACAGCCGGTACGGTGGCAAATGTCTCAACATTGTTCAATACGGTAGGCGAAGCATATAGGCCGCTCACCGCCGGAAATGGCGGGCGAATTCTCGGCACACCACGCTTGCCCTCAAGCGATTCGAGCAAAGCTGACTCTTCACCACACTCATAAGCTCCAGCACCCGTATGCGTATAGAGATCAAAATCGATCCCCGAGCCCTTGATATTCTTCCCCAGATATCCATGCGCATAGGCCTCGGCCAGCGCCTTGTCCATGATGTCGATCAGATAGCGGTATTCACCGCGGATGTAGATGTAGCCGGCCTTGCAACCAATCGTGCGAGCGGCAATCAGACAACCTTCAATTAACTGATGCGGATCGTTCTGAATCAGCAGCCGGTCTTTGCAGGTGCCAGGCTCAGACTCATCGGCATTGACAACAACGTATTTCGGCTTTGGATTAGCACGAGGAATGAAGCTCCATTTGAGGCCGGTTGGAAAACCCGCGCCACCGCGTCCGCGAAGATTCGAGAGCTTCAACTCATCGATGATCTGCTCAGGGGTCATCTCAATGGACTTCATGAAAGCCACATAGCCTTCATGCGCCAGATACGTATCGATCGAAGCCGAGTTCGGCAATCCGAATCGCTTCGTGATTACCTTGACTTCATCGGGATGTGGTTCGTTGAACATGGCTGATACTCCTTTGCCTATTGAACCTTCTGCTGGATGCTGTCGAACAGTTGATCCAGTTTTTCAATGGTCATGTGATGGTGATATTCATAACCATCGACCACACACGGGGCCCAGGAACAAGCCCCCGCGCACTCTACTTCTTCGAGAGAAATCAGGCCATCTGCCGTCACCTGCTTGTGCCCGATCCCTAACCGCTTGGTTGTGTGTTGCCACAACTCCTCCCCACCCATCAACAGGCAGGCGATATTGGTACAAACCTGCACATGGTGCTTGCCCATCCGCTGCTTGTTCAGCATCGAATAGTAGCCCACCACTTCTTCCACCTGCAAAGGCGATACTTCGCAGCGCTGCGCTACTTCGGCGACCAATTCCTGCGTCACCATACCAAGCTCGTCCTGTGCATACATCAGCATCGGAATCACAGCCGAGCGCTTGCGGCCCTGTGGATAACGGGCCCATATATCCTGAAGTATTTTTTCGGTTTCGGGGGTAAAATTCATTAGCGGTCCGTGTCTCCCAGCACAAAGTCCATCGATCCCATGCAGGCAATCGAGTCGGCGATCATTCCGCCTTCGCACATCATGCCCAGGCCCTGAATATTGCCAAAGCTCGGCGTCCGCATATGCACTCGGAACGGTTTGCTGGTCCCATCGGAGACCACATAATAGCCAAGCTCTCCACGCGGCGATTCAATCACCTGATACACCTCACCCGGAGGGACACGCACGCCCTCGGTCACGATCTTGAAGTGATAGATCAACGCTTCCATTTGCGTCTTCATCTTTTCGCGTTGCGGCAAAACAACCTTCGGTGCATCTGCCTGGTAGGCCCCTTCTGGCATCCCCTCAAGCGCTTGGGCCATAATCCTTACCGACTGCCGCATCTCTTCCATCCGCACCCGGTAACGCGCATAAACGTCGTTCTCAGTGCGAGTGGGCACATCAAACTCAAAATTCTGATAGCCCGAATATGGCTCATCCTTGCGAGCGTCCCACGGGATCCCGGCCGCACGAATCATCGGCCCGGTAATGCCCATCGCGAGCATCTTGTCCACCGGCACCACACCAACACCAATCGTCCGGTTCTTCCAGATCGGATTGTTATCGAGCAAGTTCTCGTACTCGTCAATCTTGGGCGGAAACATCTCAAGGAATTTCTCTACAGCCTCAAGCCCCGCCCGGGGATGATCGAGGGCCAGACCGCCAATCCGGAAGTAGCTCGTCATCAAACGCTGCCCGCTAAACATCTCAAAGATCTTCAGCAACTCTTCGCGTTCACGGGTCGTGTAGAAGAACATCGACATCGCACCCATATCGAGAGCGTGTGTCCCCAGCCAGACCAGATGTGAATTGATCCGGGTCAACTCGGTCAACATCACGCGAGTCCAAACCGCACGGGGAGGAACTTCAATCCCGAGCAGCTTCTCAATCGCCAGGCAGTAGCAGAGGTTATTCGAAAGGTTCGCCAGGTAATCCACGCGATCGGTAAGCGGAATCACCTGTTGATAAGTCTTGGTCTCGCACTGCTTCTCGATGCCCGTATGCAGAAAGCCGACCTCGGGCACAGCCTTGAGGACAGTCTCGCCATCCAGTTCCAGGACAACACGCAATACACCGTGAGTCGACGGATGTTGCGGACCCATGTTGAGGGTCATCTTGCGAGTCGAGCCAGCGTCGGAATTAGGGACGGGCTCAAGTGTGGCGGTAGGTGTTAGGGTTTCGCTCATTGTGCTGCTCGCTTATTGATTCGTCTCGCCGTAATCGTACTTGTGTCCGTGGATGGGGAAGTCTTTGCGCAAAGGGTGCCCTTCCCAGTCGTCCGGCATCATGATGCGGCGCAGGTCCGGGTGGCCGTTAAAGGTCACGCCAAACAAATCGAAAACCTCGCGCTCATACCAGTTCGCACCAGCCCAGACGCTCGTAACAGAATCGACAGCCGGGTTCTCGCCAGAAACACGCACTTTCAGACGCACCCGCAAAGCATCTTTCACGTTGTGGAGCAGATAAACCAATTCAAAGCGCGGCTCCTGCGGATACCAGTCCAGAGCAGTCACGCTTGAGGCGCGGTTGAAACCATGTTCATCGCGCAAAAAGGTGCAAACTTCAACAATGCTCCCGGCGGAGACATACAAAATCGTTTGTTCGTGTTCCAGGCTGCCAGCTTCGATGGCGGCGTCAAAGCGCTCTACGAGTGCAATGACGATTGGGTCTTCCTGCAATAGCTCAGAGATCATGCTGGCCTAAATGTCCTTCGACTTTCGATTTGGCGTTACGGTCCAATCCAGTGCGCCTTTCTTCCAGACGAAATAAAAGCCGCTCAGAACTAAAATCATGAACAAAACCATCTCGACAAAACCAAACATCCCCAGTTCGCGGTAAACGACTGCCCAGGGATAGAGGAAAACGGCTTCGATGTCGAAAAGAATGAAAAGCATCGCGACGAGGTAGAACTTTACCGAGAAGCGCTCGCGAGCATTGCCAACCGGCTTTACGCCAGATTCGTAAGGCGAGTCCTTGGCCGCATTGCGATTCCGCTTGCCGAAAAAAAGTCCGGCAAAAACCAATCCGCCGGCAACGGCGGCCGCGAAGAGGATCTGAACAAGTACCGGGAAGTACATCTCACTATAATTTGTAGGCATGGATGAGAGAGCGGCAGTGGCTTAAAAAACTACTTCGACGCGGAAGCTTACCTTCTTTTAATTATACTGTTCGTTTCGGAGGGCGGTCAAACGTCCTCTCACGAAAGAAGGTTACAAAGCAGTTGATTTCAGTCGAGATAAACGGTAAACGTCACGAAATTCCAGCCTCCCTTAACGTCCGAGGCCTCCTCGAGCACCTCCAGATCGACACAGCCCGGGTGGCCGTCGAGCTCAATAAAGAAATCGTCCGTAAGGCCGCCTGGGATGCAACCCCGGTCGAAGCGGGCTCGCAAATCGAGATTGTGATGTTCGTCGGGGGAGGCAAATCCTGAGACTCCCAGTCGCCTTCCTAATGGCCACCGTCGCGCTAGCCCAAACCCGCCAGCTAGCGATCACCATCGACGACCTCCCGCGCGGCGGCGATTCCCCCGGCCCAAGAAATTTCGACAAGACTCTCGCTATGACCACGAAGTTAACGGCAGCGCTCAAAGGCGTCACTGTCAGCATCTACGTCAATCCAGGGCAAGCCCGGGACTACACCGAAGCCGGCGTCGCGAGGCTCCTCAAGCTCTGGCGCAAGCAAGGTGCCGAGATCGGCAACCACACCTTTTCGCACCCAGATCTCAACAAGATTCCACTCGCCGAGTACGAAGCCGACATCCTCCGTGCCGAGCCGGCCATCCGCCAGGCCGGAGGCGGAACCAAGCCTCGCTACTTCCGCCACCCCTTCCTACACACCGGGCCAACTGAGGAGACCAAACAAGCCCTTGCAGCCTTCCTCAAAGAGCACAACTACGAAGTCGCACCGGTCACCCTCGACACTTCCGATTGGCTCTTCGCCCGCGTCTACACAAGCTCAAAATATCCCCAACGCGTCCGCGAAGAATACGTAAAGTACATGGACGGAATCTTCGATTTCTTCGAAAAGCGCTCCCTCGAAGTTGTCGGAAGAGAAATTCCACAGATCCTCCTCATCCACGCCAACCAGCTCAACGCCGACGCCATGCCAGACCTGCTCAAGCTTTTCGAGAAGCGAGGCTACAAAATTATCCCAATCGAAGAAGCACTAAAGGACGAAGCCTACCAGCTCAAAGACGGCTATACAGGCACAAACGGGATCTCCTGGCTCCACCGCTGGGCCGCCGGAAAAGGGATGAAAATCATCTACGAGCCAGCCGAACCCAAATGGCTGATGGACGAATTCAAGAGTCTCCGCTAGGGCAAGGGCCACTTCACCTCCAGCGCTTCCCTCGCCTCTGAAGGGACGTCAATTCGGTTGCGCGTGGAGAGCGTAACTTCAGCCATAGTTCTTTTATTGTGCAATAGATTGATTCAAGCATGGCAAGTCTACATCCGTAACACGCAATACCTCCGCAAACTATTGAAGGATAAGTACTTTTTAACCTTAAAGAAACTCCGCCACCCCAACGATGGAGTCTGTGATGGAAGTTTTACGATTCGACCAATTCGACGCCGGGCCTGGCTTCGAACAGGCCATTGATCTCCTCTCCGAGCGCGGCACAGAATGCCTCGTCGCAGTCATTCGCGGCGGCCTCGAAGAAGCTATCCAGCTCATCGACCTCGCCGCAGAAGCCAACTCAAGCGTCCCAATCGTCATCCTCCTCGAACCTTACACTCACAGCCTGGCCTCACAGATCCGCAATGCAGGGGCCTACGATGTTCTACCTACTGACGGCGACCCTCGCGACACCGACCAAGTTATCGCCCAGGCCCGCCAACACTGCCGCAACCACCAACCCACTCAGGACCCACGCCCCTGGCGCCGCACCCTCGTCGGCCACTGCCCCCCGATCGAGCGTCTGGCAGAAGCGATCTCTCTTATAGCCGAGCGACGCAGCACGATCCTGATCACCGGCGAAACCGGCACCGGCAAAGAAGTCGTCGCCAAGGCCATCCACGAAGCCAGCGGCCGCAAAGGCGCACTCATCTCGCTCAACTGCACCGCCCTGCCCGAAGCCCTTCTTGAAGCCGAACTCTTCGGCCACACCAAAGGTGCTTTCACCGGTGCGCAACAGGCACGGGCCGGCCGCTTCGAAGCAGCCCACAAAGGCACTATCTTCCTGGACGAAATCGGCGACATGCCCATCGACCTCCAGGCCAAGCTCCTCCGCGTCCTTCAAGAGCGGGAAATTCAGCGCCTCGGCTCGAGCGACTCGATCCCAATCGACGTCCGAGTGATCGCTGCAACCAATGCCGACCTGCTCAGCAAAGTAGAAGACGGTCGTTTCCGCGAAGATCTCTACTTCCGGCTCAACGTCGTCCCCATCCATCTCCCGCCACTGCGCGAGCGCAACGGCGATCTCCCTGTTTTGGCCCAACACTTTGTAGAAAAGATCTGCAAAATCGAAGACCTTCCCGCCAAGCGACTCACCCGCGCCGCAGTCATCCGTCTTGAACAACACCACTGGCCAGGAAACATCCGCGAGCTCGAAAATACCATCGAGCGAGCCATAGCCCTCAGCGGCCGTCGCGACGAATTACTCCCCGGAGACTTCCTTCTCCCGGTTAACTTCAAAAAGCCCTCAGTTCAAGCAACAGAACTCAGCACGATGATACTGCCTGACTCTGGCCTCGACTTCGAAGACATCATCGCCGGCATCGAGCGCAACATGATCGAACAAGCCCTCCACCGCACCAACGGCAACAAAAGCGCCGCCGCAGAGTTACTTCGCCTCAAACGCACCACTCTCGGTGCCAAGATGCGCACCCTCCGCACCTTCGACAAAGGCCTCGCAATCAGCGCGTGATTCGCATCGATATTGGCTGACCGGATTCTTCTCCAGACATGAAATATGCCGGGTTAGGCATTTGAAGCGGGCGGCCAAGCGGCTAGAGCATGTCCTTAAACTGATGAACAGACATCCCCGAAACACGAATCAGTGCTCGCAAAGTACCAGGCGCAACTTCTCGATGAAGGGGTACGGATAAGACCGCAGGATGACCGGGCTTAATGAGGATCACGTGACTGCCAACCTGCCGGTCTCTCGTCCAGCCCGCTTTGAGAAACGCTCGCACCGCCCTGTCGCGAGGGATCACTGGCAAAGACATTAGGCGACTTCCACTTCGACTTCGCGGACATCTATGGCAAAGGGCAAGTTATTAGCTTTGCGGGCCACCAAGCATCCCTGAATCGCCTCTCGAACATTCTCGATTGCTGCGATCTCGGTTTCGCCTTAGGAAATACATCCAGGCAGCGAAGGACATTCCGCCACAATTATGCCCGTCTCGTCCCGCTCGAGTGCAATCAGCAGTCGCATGATTTCATGTTACTAGAGGCTTCTGAAGAGCAGCTCCCGGCTCGAGCCTCACTATCACAACTAGCGAGTAAGCGGATCCTCTTCCCAGGGCGGCGTCGCCGCAATCAGCCGCGCCAGTTCCGGCTCCACCTTGGCCAACTCCAGCTTCATCATCCACGCAATCTCGCGATAGCTGAAGTGCCCCTTCACCCCACTCCGCAGCTTCGAGATGTACTCAATTTCGGCAAAGTCCATCTTGAATAAAAACCGTCCATGAGCCCCAAACGGCAGTAAATACTGCGCCGCCGGCTGCGGCAGCCCAGCATACACCCCCATCACTTCTTCCATCGCCGCCACATAAGTCTCTCGAATCGGCCCCTCGGTAAACGCTGTTGGCACCCCATAACCCAACCCAAACGTATAAGCCTGCCGCAACTGCACACAGCGCCGGTGCCGGTGCAAGTCCCGGTAAGCCCCGATATCCATAACGATGTCAAAAACATACTGCCCACCGCGAAACTCCTTAAGCAAATCATCAAAGCGAGAACGCGACCGCAATGCCACATCAATCACTTCATTCCGCACCGCCTCGCTAGCCCCAAGCGCCCACTCATACAAATCGCGGTAAGGCCGCGTCGTCACCGGATACAAAAGCGAAGCCACAATATCGACCACAGCCGAAGCCGGCCGCACCAGATCCACCGTCTGCTCCCGCTGCGGCACCATCTCATAAGCCGGCAGATTCGCCGCCGCCCACGCCGCCAAATCCCTATGCGCCTCAGCACTATGCTTGTCCGGGTCCACATACTTAGCCAGCGTCGGCGCCACCGGCTCCCCAACGCTCTCATGCCACAGGCAAGTCGGCGCGACAGCGACAGCCGCTGCGGCCTCCCCCGCCACCTCACGAATCTCGGCAAACTCACTCGCCTTCAGTCGCCGAATCTGCTTCTCCAGCGTCCGAATGCTAGTCACCTGCCCCACATTCGTAGGAATCCCAAAGAACAAAACAAACCGTGCAATATCTGTCTCTTATACACATCTCCGAGCCCACGAGACTAAGGCGAATCTCGTATGCCGTCTTCTGCTTGAA
>ENA-ORBV01015308-ORBV01015308.1-microbial-mat-metagenome-genome-assembly--contig:-NODE-15308-length-11310-cov-3.620493_pt1 | contig 11310 bp, 9 predicted proteins | sample MGYA00237777_ERZ505514 | MGnify/ENA primary metagenome ERZ505514 (study PRJEB26160, sample SAMN06269048) | microbial mat metagenome | isolation source: Oligotrophic lake microbial mat | place...
CTTAAGATATGTATTGCGACCGTTGCACCGGTTCCGCCGACGTTTTGAGCAAGTCCGATTTTCGGGTTTTTAATCTGGCGAGAGCCGAGAGTGCCATTTAATTGATTGGTTATTTCAATAATTTGTTTAACACCGGTTGCTCCAACGGGATGGCCGCAGGCTTTTAGGCCGCCGGAAGTGTTCACTGGGGTTTTACCTCCTAACATGGTTGCGCCGCTTTCAATAAATTGACCTCCATTACCTTTTTTGCATAGCCCTAAATCTTCCATGGCCATGATTTCAGCAATTGTAAAACAATCGTGAACTTCTAGGATATCCAGGTCTTTTGGTTCGATTCCGGCTTCCTGATAGGCTTTTTGAGAAGCAGTTTTAGTGGCTTCAATTTCAGTGAATGAGTTTCTTTGAGATAAATCGACGGTGTCGGTTGAAGATTGGGAAGCAATTATTTCAACTCCGTTATTTTCGCTTGATAGAACGACTGCAGCAGCGCCGTCTGAGATAGGGGATGAGTCGAAAATGGTGAAAGGTTCGGCAATGAATGGGGCATTTAAAGCTTTTTGTAAGTCGATTTCGTAAGGGAATTGGGCGTAAGAATTAAGAGAGGCGTGTTTGTGGTTTTTGACGGAAACGGAAGCGAGTTGGGCTCTGGTAGTGCCGAATTGCTGCATATGGGATTTGGCCATGAGGGCGTAGAGGGCCGGGAAAGTAAGACCGGCTTGTTTTTCCATTTCAGAACCGGCGCCCATCAAAGCTTCGCTAATGTGGGAAGTTGAGAAATCGGTCATTTTTTCGACGCCTAGAACTAAGACGTTTTTGTAGGCGCCGGATTTTAAAGCATGAACAGCTGCTTGAATTGCCATTCCTCCGGAAGCGCAGGCGGCTTCTATGCGGGTTGCGGGGACTTTTAAGCCTAAAAGTGAGGTGACTAGAGCGCCTAGATGATCCTGGCCGGTTAGTTTTCCGTATAACATGTTTCCGACGAAAACGGCTTCGATTTTTTCTTTAGGCAGGCCTGATTCTTTGATTGCAAGCATGGAAGCTTCGTAAGACATATCTTCTAGAGTTTTGTTCCAGAGTTCTCCGAATTTGGTTTGGCCGGTGCCTATGACTGATACTTTCATAATTTTGTTTATGGCGTATGACACGCTTTGCTTTATGGCAGATGGTGAAAAACCATGTGCCATCCGCAATCTGCTATACGCTAAATGAACTCCTTGCTTTTGAACCATTTTACGAATTGGGGGTAGCTGATGGTTTTTTTGGTTTCGATTAGGGTTTTTACGGAGAGATTGGTTTTTTGGAAATTTGAGATTAAATCGGTGGTTTCTATTACGAAAGTGTCGCTGCCGGCGCCGGAGCCGTAGGAGCAGACGAAGATTTTTTGGTTTGGTCCCGCAATATCCAATATGGCGGCAAGGCCGGTCATGGAGGACGCGGAGTAGGGGTTGCCTATTGAGTCGACGATTAAGCCGGGTTGGATTTGAGAAGTAGTAAAGCCTAACTTTTTGGCAATTTGGCGGGGGAATTTGGCGTTTGGCATATGGAAAACTGCGTAATCAAAATCTTCAGGTTTCATTTGGCTTTTTTCAAGGAGTTTTTCTGAGGCGCTGACGATATGATGAAAATAAGCAGGTTCTCCGGTGAAGCGGCCGGCGTGGGAAGGGTATTTTTGGCCGTCTCGTCTCCAGAAATCAGGAGTGTTGGTGGAGTAGGAATCGAAATGTTTAACTTCAGCTATCAGATCTTTATTTCCTAGTATGAATGAGGTTGAAGCTGAGGCGGCAGTGTACTCAAGAGCGTCGCCGGGTTTGGCTTGGGCAGTGTCAGTTCCAACAGCTAGGCCGTAATTAATTTGGCCTGAGCCAACTAATCCCAGAATAATCTGCATAGCGGCGGTTCCGGCTTTGCAGGCGAATTCAGTATCGACTGCGAAATAGTCGCCATTCAGTCCTAATATCTCACCAATTATTGTGGAGGTGGGTTTGACAGAGTAAGGGTGTGATTCAGAGCCGACGACCACAGATTGGATAGCTTGCGCTGAAATATTGCCTGCGCTGAGAGCCTGAAAGGAGCTTTCAACTCCCATTGTGACTGAGTCTTCGTCTAGTGCAGGAACTGATTTTTGGAGTATTCCGAGGGCTTTGACGACTGGTTCCGGGTCTCTTTCCCAGAATCCGGCAATGTCGGCGATGTTAACGCGATATTTGGGGATATAAACTCCGTAGGAAACTATGCCTGTTTGCATATAGCGTATAGCGGATAGCGTATAGCGTATAGTTATAAAAACTTACACTTTACTCTATGTGCTTGGTTTCTCCTTTCCTGGCTAAGTCTATGTGGGCTTTGGCGAGGGAGCCTTCGGCTTGGGAAGCTAAGAGGGAGAGTTCTCCGGCCAAGACTGCTCCGGCTATTAAACCGGCGAGTTCTTTGACGGACTTGGTGTTGGTAATACTTAGCGCCTCTTTTTGGGTTGGTAGGTTTGTGCCGCCGCCGACTGTGCCAATCATTAGTGATGGAAGGTGGATTGAGAAATATAATTCACCACTATCCAGAAGTTCAGCTGAGGTTATTCCTAAGCTGCTTTCAACGACCTGGCCTAGGTCCTGGCCGGTGGCGGCGAAGATGGCGGCAATGATGTTGGAGTAGTGGGCATTAAAACTCATTGAGCCGGACATGACGCCACCGACTAGAATTTTTCGGTAGACTAAATCGATAATTTTTTCCGGAGTGGTTTTTAGGACGTCGGCGACGACTTCTTTGCTGATAATGGCTTCGGCCCAGACTTTTTTGCCGCGGCCGGTTATGAAGTTTAGCCAGGAGGGTTTTTTGTCGACATCGTAGTTTCCGGAAATTGAGATGCATTCGATTCCGGTTTCTTCTTCTATGAAAGGGATAACTTTCTGGACTGCTATTGTGGCCATATTCATGCCCATGGCTTCTTCGGAATCAAAATGGAATCTAATGAATAAATTACGTCCTGAGAAATTGGAGTCAACTTTTTTGAGTTTTAGATGAGAAGAGGAGCTTTCGCAGATTCTGGCAATTTCGTCGTAGTTTTCGCCAAGCCATTTTTTGACTTCAACATTTTGGGTAATTCCTTTGGTTTTAAAAACAGGCGCCCGCGTCACGCCAACGTTGTGAATTTGTATTTCAACGCCTCTCTCTGAAACTGCTTTGCAGCCCCTGGAAACTGAAGCTACTAAGGCTCCTTCGGTGGTGGCGAGGGGAATGTAATGGTTGCTGATGGCGGAGTGCTGATGGTGGATGGATAGGGGACCGGCTACTCCTAGAGGAATTTGAACTGCCCCGACCAGGTTTTCAATATTTTTTCCCTGCACTTGTTCTTCGGTAAAAGTAAATTGAGATATATTTTCCAAGCTGCCAGTTAAATTTTCCTCCAGATATTTTCTTCTCTGGGAGGCATCTTGGAAATCTCGTAGCGATTTGTCGTTGTTCATATTGTTGTATCCGGCATTCGCCGGGGATCCTTCGTTTTACTCAGGATGACTCAAAGAACTAGAAAGTCAGCTGGACTTTCACCTGTTCGTCATTTTACCAAATTTGGGCTTAGACTCCTAATTATGTTAAAGTATCGGGCATGGATTTCGCAGAGTTTCTAAAAAAACAGGCTCAAATTATAAATATAAGACTGGAAGAAGTTTTCGCTGAAACGTCTAAAAAGGTTAGTGAAGCCAGTCCGGAGCTTAATAAGTTATTTGATGAATTCATTAATTCTTCGCGAGACGGTAAACGAATCAGGGGGAGTTTGGTGTTGCTCGGATATCAAATTGGGGGAGGGAGTGACTTTTCTAAGGTTGTTGACGGGGCTGTCGCTTTTGAGATATTTCAAACTTCGATACTGGCACAAGACGATGTGATTGATAAAAGCTTGTTGAGGAGGGGGAAGCCTTCGCTTTACAAGGCGTTAGGTGGGGATGATAAGGCAATTGCTCAAGCTTTGTGCCTGTCTGATTTAGGTTTTTTTACCGGCTATCGGTTAATTAGTTCATTAAAGATTGAGGATTCATTAAAAATAAAAGCGGTTAACTTATTCTCCCAAACTTTAATTCAGACTGTACTGGGGGAGATGCTTGATGTGGAAACACCCTTTCTCGAGCGTGATTTTCTTAACGAGGACGCACTTAAGATAGCCCTTTTGAAGACTGCCAGATACACTATTTCGGGCCCTTTGATGTTGGGGGCAATACTGGCTGGTGGAGATGTTGAGCGGCTAAAAAAGCTCCAGATATTTGGTGATAATTTAGGAACAGCCTTTCAAATTCAGGATGATATTTTAGGTATTTTCGGAGAAGAAAAAATTACAGGTAAGTCATCGACTGCTGATATAAAGGAATGTAAAGCCAGTTTGTTAATTTCACACGCACAAAAGGAAGCAAACTCTGAACAAAAAGAAATATTGGAAAAATACTACGGTAATTCTAATGTTGATGAATCCGGTGTTGAAGAAGTAAAGAGGATATTTCAGGAGACCGGTGCAGTAGATTATGCTAAATCTCAAGCGGAAAAGTATTTTTTTAAAGCTGAGGAATCCTTAAAAGGAATGGAAGAGGGGTTATTATTATCACTGGTGGAGTTTTTGAGAAAGAGAGAGGCGTGATGGAAGAATTTATACCAAATCATATTGCGATAATTATGGACGGAAATCGCCGCTGGGCGAGGACGCGTGGTTTGCCGGAGATAAAAGGCCATGAGAAAGGCTCAGATACTTTAGAAGAGATTGTGGAGTTGGCAGCGAAGATGGGGATTAAGACGATTACAGTTTACGCGTTATCAACTGAGAATATTAAGGAAAGAGCGAAGAGAGAAGTTTTTGGACTATTCAATTTAATAAAGAGTTCGTATCATTCTAAGCTTAAGAAGATGATGAGTAAGGGGGTGAAGATTGAAGTTTTGGGGGAGCTTGATGGATTGCCGAGAATTATTAAAAAAATTATTGACGAGATCAGGAAGACTTATATCAAGAATGAATCGATTCAATTAAATATTGCTTTGAATTATGGAGGGAAGAAGGAATTGGTTGAGGCTTTTAAGGATTTGATTAAAGAGGGGATTGATTTGAGTAAGTTAGATGAAGAGGATATTGATCAGAAACTTTACACAAAGGGCCAACAGGACCCGGAATTAGTAATACGCACGGGAGGTAGAATTAGACTATCTAATTTTTTGTTGTGGCAAACAGCGTACTCTGAGTTGTATTTTACGAAAGTATTGTGGCCGGATTTTGATGAGAAGGAGTTTAGAAAAGCTATAAAATGGTATCAGACTCAGAAGAGAAATTTTGGGAAATGATTAAGGCTGGGGGTAAATAATTGAGGTGACTGAGTACTTTCCATCTTTGATGCTGAGGTTTATACTTGCTGACCTATTCAACGCAATTGTTTTTAAGTCTGAAGAAGGAAGGACATCGTTTCTGCTCATATCGGAGATGGAAATACCTTCAGAAATCGATGCTTCTCCTTTTTCGCCATTTTGATTTTCGAAAAAGATTTTGCCGTTTTCAACTTTTGTAATTTTGCCTGTTAAACTCGCTGTGACTGAATCAAATAATGAAAAATTTTCAGATACAGAGTCCGGTGAGGAAGTCCCAGCTCTTTTTACTGAAGACTGACTGTTAATGCTAAGGTAGATAAGGAAGCCTAGTATGAGAGCTAGAAGTGAGATGACTGCATACCATTTTAAATTTGAAGAATGCATAATTTAGTTGTTTTTTAGTTGCTCGACCTCTTTCTTTAATTGCTCTATCTCTGATTGCTGCTGATTATTTCTGGCTTTTTCAGCTTCTAATTGTTTTTGCTGCTCTTTGATAGCTTCGGTTAAAAGGGCAGTAATGCTGCCATATCCCATCATCTTCATACCGTCTCCACCTGTGGAAACTACTTCCGGCAGAACAGGCTCTACTTCCTGAGCTATAAAACCGATCTGATGCCCCTTTGGCAGGGTTTTATAGACACCGTCCAGATCTTTAAAATCAAAATATACTCCGCGCAGGGACATGACTTTATTCAAGGCATTGGGGATAGTAATAATATTCTTTTTAAGTCTGGCATCAGAAGTATTATTCCAAATACTCTGTCCTCCTGAAGCACCGCCGACACAGAGGCCCCAGAATTGCCCGGCTGGAGCACAGCCGTTTGGTGAATAACCATTTAATCCTAATAAACTGTCAAATCTGACTGCTCCTGTTAAGGTCCCTGTAGTTCCTCCGACATGCAATCTGTGGCCAGGCGTTGTAGTGCCAATGCCAAGTGAGCCTCCATTAGCAATGGTAATTCCTCTTGTTGCCTGTTGGGAATCATCAGTAATCCTAACATTGCCATTTGGGGTAGAAGGAGATAGAGCAACTGTTAGACCGTCAATGCTAGTTACCCGTAAACCTCCGCTAGTAGATGATCCTAGAACAGCTGATCCATTTACATCTAACTTAGCATTTGGTGTCGTGGTGCCGATGCCGACATTACCGGTGTTGGTGATTGTCAAGGGGGTTGTCCTGACGCCTGCTGCAGTCTCAAGGGTAAACTCAACATTACCTGATTCAGTGAAATGAAGCATTTGGCCTGATAGGCCAGTATTGACCCTCGGGAAGCCTGTTTGATTGTACATGTTTCTAGCAATACCGCCGCCGGTCCAGGTCACGCCTGGTTCGCTGATCCATGAGTAAAGGCCTACCTCACCAGTTCCGCCGGTATTGCGTGCAGCGGATAGCCATAGTTTCATATTGTTACCGTGGGTGGTTGATTGGGTAATGTTGCCATCAACATCAAGCTTCGAATTAGGGACAGTTGTGCCAATTCCGACATCACCTGCGGTTGAGACGCGCATTCTTTCAGTTGGGATTCCTCCGAGTGCTGGGTTGAAAATTATCGCTCCTGAGTTATCCGCGCCGTCTCTGACTGCACCAATAAGGGCCAGTACATTAGTTACCCCAGCATTATCTTGAGCATCAAAGCGTAAGCTTGGTCCAAAACCGTTTGTCATATCACCGGTGCTGATTTGTCGCAAAAGTGCAGTTGCGGCGACTGTGCTTGTAGAGCCCGTGCCCCGGCTAATAAATAATGGAATTCCGGTTCCTAAAACCTCGAGCTGGGTTGCGGTAGTTATTGCTCCAACTTTGGCATTTCCCACAGTATTAAGGATGTTAAAATTAGTTGTGCCGGAGGGGTCCATTGTTTTTGAAATGTCGTCTAAATCAATTAAGCCGCGGATTTGGGCATTGCCGTTGATGTTGAGTTGGAGGGCGATGCCGTTTGGACTACTTAATCCATAGTAAAAGTTTAGGTCGTTAGCTCCTTGACGGTGGATATTCCAACCAGTTGCTGACTGACCGTAGACGGGAGGGGAAAGCAGGCTAAATATTAGTCCGGTACCAAAAAACGAAATTAAAATGAAAAGGCTGAAAAAGGCAAGTGCTTTAAGTTTCATAATATAAAGGTATAGCTTTATCAAACCAGAAAGCTATGTAATGTGTCAAGAAAGAATGGTGTTTCTCATCCATTGATAATGCTTATTACGCAGGCTTCGATAACAGGAATATTTGATGAGATTACCAGAGGATCTGTTGCGCCGGCACAGACAGGAGTGGGAGTTGGAGTTGGAGCTGGAGTTGGGGTCGGACTGGGATTGGCGCCAATGGCATAGCTTTTATCCTCTTCAGTTAGTACTAAATCTTTTGTAAAAAGACCGTTACGTAAAATGTAGAGGTATTTTGGTTGTTTGTTGATTTTCTCTGCTGACAGAATGTTGTTGGCGAGGTTTCTTACCATTTTAATAGCGCTAGTACCGGGAGCGAGATCGGTTTTATTTAATGATATTAAACTGCCGTCTATGGTTAATCTAGGCGTAATTGTTGTTCCAGTTAGACAGGCGCCTGATTCGTAGGCTGTGCAAATAATGCCTGACGAGATTAGGACGGCGTTCACTCGAGTTACATTAGAGTAAATATTAATATTACCTGAGACCACAAAAACTATGCCGCTGTCCGGGTTGGTACCAGCATAGTTGATATTATCGGTAATGTTTAAATCCCCTCTGACAAAAATAATCTGGACACCAGAGCCTGCCACCGGTCCGGACATTGAAAGACTACTTGTTTGCAGGTAAATTCCATTACCGCTAAAGTTAATAGTACCAGTTCCGATTTGAGAACTTTTTTTAGCTGTAGAGCGGGAGAGAGTAAAGAATTGGTCTTCAAGATCGGTGTAAGAAGGGACTTTGAATTCACGGTAAACAGACTGAGGGTCGAGTACGCAGGTTTGGGCGGAGTTACCAAAGGTACCGCCTCCTACTGATAATGCAGATATTAACCCTTCGTTATTGGCGCTTGAAGTACAGGATGTTTGGGCGAGGGATGGTGTCGGGAGTAGAGTGGCTGCGACTACTATAAAAGAAATTCCAAGAAATATCTTAAAGCACTTATTGGGCAGGTTAATGTAGTTCATTTAAGGCGTAATATAAATTGTTTCATTGGTATGGATATCTCCGCCTGTGGTTTGGATGTAGGGTTTGGGGTATTTGGTGATGTCTAACTGGAGAGATAGTGGAGTACTGCCAAAGGTATTGGTACAGGTTAAAATGTAAATCAATGAACCAGATGTAGTGGTACTGATAGGTTGAGAACCGGAAGTACCAACAGAACCTATCCAGGCAGAAGAAGCAGTGCAGGAATCAGCATTTGTTGAACTCCAGCTTAGGCTCACTCCAGGAGTGTTCTGGTTTAAGGGTACAGGGAGTGCAGCCACAGTAGGAGTAGTAGTTGTTGTGCCGGTTGGAGTAGTAACAGAGAAGATAACGTCTGGTGGGGTTGAACAGTTTGTGGCATTTCTCCAGCCGTATACCGGGAGAGTTGAATTACCGGTAATATTTGTTGTTAAGGCTCCGTTGTATGCCAAAACAGCAAATTCCCAGGCTTCACCGGAGGCGACAGCCCCTGGGACTGTATAGTCATAAATGACGTTTCCTGAAGAATCAGGATTGATTAAGCCTAGATCCATCTGAGGCATGGTGCCACTTGTTCCTTTGGAGGTGTTGGAAGTTCGTGGTGTTAAACGGTAACCCGGGGCACCAGCTGAGGGAGACCATGATAACCTAAACCTGGAAACGCCTAAGCCGGCACAAAATGGGGAGGGTGCGGCAGTAAAGTTAAAGGCGGGAGGAGGTGAGCTGCAAACCGGAAATGTGGTATAGGCACCAAACTTCTGATGACTCCATTGGTTGTTGTCAGAATAGCCAATGATGGCTCCGGCGCCGTTTCTGGAAGCAATGATAAAGCTATAGTTACGGCCGACCACAAGAGGGCTGGTTGAAGTAAAAGTGTGACTGGTGGAATTGGTATAGAGATTGGTATCAACTGTAGTCCCCACAGCCTGATCCAGGTAGAAGATTTCATAGCTGGAAGCTCCGGTGGCTGGGGTCCAGGAGAGAGTAATTGACGGGTTGGTACCGCTGCAGGGATTTTGGGGAATATTCTGGCTGGAATAGTATAGTCCAAAGGATTGCTGGCGGTTAGCACCTAAGTTTAAAGTAACTGAAGCGGTAGTTGGGGTAACCCGGTAAGCCCCGGTGTAGGCAGTAACATGACGGATTTCATAACTCCGGGAAGTGATATTGGTGATTGTGTAATGTCCCAAAGAATTAGTTACCCCGGTATATTTAATCTGTTCAGGGAATGACTGGGCAGGGTGGTCAATAGAACCTGTTGGAGTACCATTCTCATCAGTACTGGTAACCTCAGTCCAGGCAGCAACAGTATATGCCGGGATAATTATCTGGATGGTGTCACCAGCGATGGGAGAGTCACCTGAGCTGAAGGAGCCATTGGTGTCAGCGTCAAGGTATGTGTAGCCGGAGAGAGTTATTGGTCCTCCTCCGCAAGGACCATAACAGCCATCGTAGCCTCCATCATTGTAGCCTCCATCTTGACCGCCATAGGAGCCATCATAGCCACCGTCGCCTCCATAGCCACCGTCGTAACCACCGTCGTAACCACCATCATAACTACCATCATAACTACTCGTATAGCTGTCGGTGTAAGAGCTGGTGGATATAACACAAGCAGATATGCTTTTAGCAAATACCAAAAAGCAAACCCCAATAAGAAAGGGTGCTAGAAAAAAATTGTTAATTGTAAAAAATTTAAGTCTCATTTCTGTTTGTTAATTTTAGTGATAGAAACAGACTTGATAAAGTCATTTTCCGACCATTTTTTTGTAAGATCGATTATTTCATAGAGAACTATGTAGTCACCTGACTTGAGATCGCTAATAGTAATAGTATTAGCTTCGTCAGAACCATCAGTCTTTTCGAATATTTCCATTTTTTGTAAATCGGATTCCCTGAAATAGTGCGTATATTCATCAGCCCCAGAGCCGATATTCAATGTTAATGAGTAAGGTAGGGAGGTTTTGCTTTGCTCAAGGATTCCTTTGTCTGTGCTGAGTATAGTAATTTCTCCTGCAATTTTCAGATCCAGAATGGCTTGTTCAACAAGAGATTTCTGTAAAACGCTTAGGCTTCTTAGTGCATCAAGATTTATTGCCGGATTTTTTATTTCCTGTTCAATCAGATATTGGTTTTCGGGAGAAGGCTGGATGGTTCTGGTTTGAGGTAAAGGGTTTTCAACGGGGGGAGGTTTTTGCGAAAACAGAAAATAGCCTATTAGTCCGATGAATAGGAGAATTAAAATAATTACAACCAAAATAAGTATGAATGTTGATTTACTCGCAGGCTGTTTTAAAGTACTTGGTGTGTCGTTTATTGGAGTTGCTAGTGGTTGCGTAGGCTGCATTTATTGGACGTATATTTTAAACTTTAGGCTAGAGTTTTTGAGATTCTTTAATAAGTCTGTTTCTTCTTCGACAATAATATTGTCCCCGACCTTAAGTTCGTTTAGATCAATTTCAATTTCCTGGCCCCTTACAATCTTAACCACATGCACATTGTTTAAGTCGCTTTCTGTAAAATAACGAGTAATGCTGGAGCGGTCCCCAGCAATCTCGATGTTTTTATTATATTTAAATCCAGTGTCTTCTCTCTCTCCTCCTTTATTATCGATCTGTTTTATTAATCCTTGGTATTTAACATTCACGAATGCAGAATCTAAAGTATCTTTAGTAAAAGCGCCAAGTGATTTTAGGTGAGCCTGACTTATTGCTAAAACCTCTAAATGAGGGATAGGAGTTGGGAGAGGGTTTGTTGTTATTTTGCTTTGCCCAGAGAAGGGTCTGTCTCTTATACACATCTGACGCTGCCGACGAATAGAGAGGTGTAGATCTCCGAATAGAGAGGTGTAGATCT
>ENA-ORBV01015309-ORBV01015309.1-microbial-mat-metagenome-genome-assembly--contig:-NODE-15309-length-11309-cov-5.937500_pt1 | contig 11309 bp, 8 predicted proteins | sample MGYA00237777_ERZ505514 | MGnify/ENA primary metagenome ERZ505514 (study PRJEB26160, sample SAMN06269048) | microbial mat metagenome | isolation source: Oligotrophic lake microbial mat | place...
CACCCAGCTATCTTTTAACGACCACCGGGACGCTTCCTGGCGGCAGAGCGGCCGCACTTCCAGGCGCTGCCCGCGACGCGGTTTCCCGAGGCGGAGGAAGTGACGGTGCGCGTGTCGAGTTACTCGACGATCCGCGTGAAGGGCTGCGCCTACTCGGTGCCGTCGCGGCTGATCGGCTCGTTCGTGCAGGCGCGGGTGAGCGAGGCCGAGGTCGGCCTTTATTTTCACAACACGGCGGTGACGACTTTTCCGCGTTCGCACAGCCAGGAGCCGCGCATCGACTACCGGCACCTGATCGCCTCGCTCGTGCGCAAGCCCGGCGGGTTCGCGCGCTACGTCTACCGCGAACAGCTTTTCCCCGCCGTGGTGTTTCGTCAGACTTACGACCGGCTGCTCGCGCTCGAGCCCGCGCGCGCCGACGCGCACTACGTGCAAGTGCTCGCGCTTGCCGCCGAACTCGGCGAAACACGCGTCGCCGAAGTGCTCGGCGCGTTGCTGCGCGAGACGCTCGTGCCCACGCCCGAGCACGTCCGCGCCCGATTGCAGACGAGCGCGGAGCCGACCGTCCTCGCCGCCTTTGTCCCGGAGTTGGCCAGTTACGATCTGCTCTGCGTCACGTCAGACGAGCGCGCTGCGCCCGAGGAGCACGTCACGTCAGACGAGCACACTGCGCCCGACGAGCGCGTCACGCCCGAGGCGAGTCGCGCTCAGTGCTGCGCCACGCAGGCCACGTTCGCCACGCCGGCCACGTGCGTTACGCCGGCGACGTGCGCGGCGCAGGAGGTGAGCGCATGAGCGCCGCGACCCTGCCCATCCTCCTGCGCGCCCTCGGCCTCACGACGCTCGCCCGGGATTTCCCCGAAGCCATCCTCCGCGCCGAAGCGGAGAACTGGGGTTATCTGCGTTTCATCCACCAACTCACCGAAGGCGAACTCAACGAGCGGCTCCGCCGCCGCATCGAGCGCCTGCTCAAAGAATCCGCGCTACCCCCGGGACAAAACCTCGCGGTCATCGATCAGGCCAAACTGCCCGACAAAGCGCGCCGCCAACTGCCCACGCTGCTCGACGGAGATTTTGTGCGGCGCGGCGATAATCTCCTCACCTTCGGTCTACCCGGTCGCGGCAAGACACTGTTCTGCGCCGCCCTCGGTCGCGAGCTGGTCCAGCGCCACCAGCTCAAGGTTTTGTTTTTGCCCACCTACAAATTGGTCAACCAACTCCTCGTCGCCAAACGCGATTTGAAATTGCCCGGCCTGCTGGCCAAGCTCCATCACTTCGAGGCGATCATCTGCGACGATCTCGGCTACGTCAGCCAAGCGCAGGACGAGATGGAAGTGCTCTTCACGTTTTTCGCCGAACGCTACGAGCGGCAAAAATCCGTCATCATCACCTCCAACCTCGTCTTCTCCGAGTGGGACAAGATCTTCAAGAATCCGATGACGGCGATGGCCGCCGTTGATCGGCTCGTCCACCGCAGCATCATCCTCGAGTTCAGCGGCGAGAGCCACCGCGCCCAAGCGGCCAAAGACCGCCAGCCCTGAGCCACGCGGCGCGATCGCGCCGCAGGATCGAGCGCGGGATCGAGCTGAACCTCCGCGTTCTCGCGAGCTGCGGAATCGAACCGGACGTCCACACTCTCCCGAGCAGCGCAACTCCCACCAGTCGGGAGGGAGAGGGGTGCTGACGCACCCCTCACCTCGGCCCCTCCCCAAATCTTCTTTTCAGGAGGGGTGAGGGGTGCGCCTTCTCTCCTGTGACTCCTCACCCATCCCCGACACGTTGTGTCGGTTTCTAATTGTCGTCAGTGTCGGTTTCTAATTGTCGTTGACGGCGCGCTGCTCCCGTAACGATCACTCGCGCGTATCCGTCCTCCCTCGCGGCGTGAGCAACAACAACGAACTGGGCACTCTGAGCGTAGCGAAAATTTTCCCTGAAGAACCGGCTTGAGTTAATTGCGCTCTCCGGCGCTTACGAAGACGAGATACATGTTTCCCTCGGTGAGACGGGTGTTTTCGGTGTTGGCTCCGAGAGTGAGGCTGCCGGCGGTTTTCATGGGGCGCATGAAGAGGTCCATTTTTTTTCCGGCTACGAGGAGCGTCAAATTCGCGGCTTGAAATTGCTGCGTGAGCCATGCCGGACGGGGCAGGCGGCTGTCGTGGGCCACCCAGACGACCGTGTCGGCGGCGACTGCCAGTTCCATCAGGTCGAAGGCGCTGTAGAGCGCGTCCCGGTTGTCAGCTTGCACCCAGTCGGCACCGATGAGGTCTCCGTGCAAGGCGACAAACGGTGAGTCGACGTTTACGTAGGCGTTGCGGCCGTCGGCGGCGTTGGTTTCGACATGGACGATCGCGGCATTGGGCGCGGTGTAGTTGAGGGTTTGAATAAACCGGCCGAGCTTCACCGGGCCGCTCGGCTTCGGGGAGGTGGCGCTTGCGACGATGATCCGGACGGGGGCGGCGTGGCTCAAGGTGACCAAGGGCAGGTGGGGCAGCGCGCCGGTGAAGGCGTGCGACTGAACGCTGGTGGTGGCGGTTTTCAATCCCGCGCTGCGGGCGGTGAGGGTTAATTCTCCGGGAGTGCGATTGGCGCGGACTGCGACCCGGTTAAGGCCGGCTTCGAGATCGAGGTGGAGATGGTTGATCGAGTTAATCTTGCCGCTGTTATAGCCGCCTCGCCAGGTGCCCTCGCCGGTGAACTCGAAATCGACGCGTTGTTGAAAGGTCGGGCAACGTTCGCCGCGTGCGTCAATCGCCTCGACGTCAAAGAGCACAATGTCGGTGCCGTCGGCGATCAATCCGCGATCATTGGTGAGCGGGGTGAGGCGCAAGGCGACGGCTGGCCCGACGGTGTGGCGGGTGTCCGTGGCGACGAGGTGACCGGCGCGCGAGGCGACGGCTTTGAGTTCGCCCGGCGCGAAGGGGATGTCCGCGAAAGTGAACAGGAAGCGCTCGGCAACTTTTCCGTGTCCGAGGGAGATACCGTTGAGGAAAAGTTCTACGTCGTCGCCGTTGGTCGCGACGTAGATGTTTTTTTTGGTGCCGGGAGGATAAGTCCAGTGGCCGATGAGGTGGACCTGCGGATCGTCGCGGAACATCGCGGCGGTGACGAAGTAGGCTTCTTTCGGCAGGCGGACGGCGTCGACTTCGCCGCTGGTGCGGGCGACTTCGACGGCGACGCGACCTCCGCTGGTGCTGTCGGAGAACAACCAGTTGGCCCCGCCGGCGTGGGCGGGCGCGCCGAGTTTCTTCACGTAGTGGCCCACTTGATTGATGGCGAATTGCTCGGAGGTGAGTTGGTAGGTTTGGCCTTGGGCCTCGGGGTAACCGAAGTCGGGCGGCGAGGCGTGGTCCCACACCCGGCGCGGTGATTCCTCGCGGTTGTATTCCCCTTCGACGACGGGGAGGCGGGCGATTTCGCGGCCGCCCTCGGTGCCGATGCCGACATCCATGAACTCGGCGGTGATCGCATCGGCGCGCCGGTGAGCGTAGGCGCGGCTGCCGTGCGGATCGTATTTATCCATGAGGGCGCGCAACTCGGCGGCGTGCTCGCGGCTGATTTTTTGGTTGCCGCCTTCCCAGATGAAGATCGACGGGTGGTTGCGGTAATAAATCAGGACGTCGCGGAAGTTGGCGACGCGCAGCGCCCACGCGCCGCCCACGGTATCGTGTTCGCCGTCGCCGCCGGGTTGGAGCGTGATGATGCCGAGGCGATCACCGGCGGTGATTTGCGCGGGACCGGCGGGCACGTGGCCCCAGCGAACAAAATTCCCGCCGGCTTCGCGCATGAGATTGCTGGTGTAGAAATGCAGCCAGTCGGGCTGGGCGGCGCCGAGACCGGGCCATTCGTTGGTCGCCTTCTGGCCCCAGCCGTGGAGTTTTAGGTGCGCGCCGTTGACGAAGAGTCCGGCGCTCGCGTCCCAGCGAATGGCGCGGATGCCGAGCGGGATTTCCGTGCTGTCGATCAACTGTCCATCCGTGCGGAGGGCAATGACCACGCGGTAGAGGTGCGGGTAAACCGGTTCCCAGAGACGCGGGCGGGGGATGATCGAATGGCTGAGGATTTTTTTGGTTTCGCCGGCCGCGAGCTGTTCGGTGGTGCGCGCCGTGAAAATGGATTTCCCGTCGGCATCGAAAATTTCGGCGCTGACTTCGACTGAGGTGGCGGTGGCTCGCTCGTTGCGCAGCGGAATTTCCAGACCGATCTTGGCGGATTGTTCGGAGACGTCGGTCGCGTAGGCGTAGGGACCCTCCGTCTGGAGAAAACTGTAGAGTGGCAGAGTGAGGTGCAGCGGGTCCGTCACGATGAGGCGGACGTTGCGGTAGATCCCACCGTGGGGCGGATGCCAGTGCGGGTTATTCCAAGGGATTTGATCCGCTTGCAGTTCGTCGAGGGTCGCCGGAATTGTTGCCTGCAGTTTCGCCGAGAGCGCCGCGAGGTTCGGGTGCGTCTGTTCGTTCGTCGCGGCCTGCGGAGCGATCGAGGGATCCAGCGGATCCCGCACGAAACGGTTGTCCGCCATCACGGCGAGGACGTTGGGCGCGCCGATTTTCAAATAAGGAGTCAGATCAAAACCGAAGGGCGTGAAACCTCCTTTGGCGGTGCCGAGCTTGATGCCGTTCAAGTAAACTTCGGCGACTTGGCGGACGGCTTCGAATTCCACGAACACTTTTTTGCCGGCCCAGTCACGGGGAGCGGGGAAAGTTTTTCGATACCACGTGCGGCCGCTCCATTGTTCCTGTTCACCGCGGTGGCCGGGCAGGGACCAGTTGTCGAAAGTATCGGTGTCGTTGAAGGTGTGGGGCGTCGAGACGGTGCGCCAGGCGCGATCATCGCAATCAACGGCCGCTGCCCCCGGGGGGTCGGCTTGGATGAATTGCCAGTCCGGGTTGAAGTTGACGAGAAGGCGTCCGGGCTCGGCCCATGCGGTTGTGAGTGCGCCCCACGCAGTGAGGCCGACGAGACAGAGTGAGTGCGGGGAGATCATAAATGGGTCGGTTGAGCGAGCCGGGCGCGGCAACGCCGCAGGGCTTCGAGAAAATAATAGTACGCGTAGTTCAAGGGCGCAGCGATTTCACTGTGCTGTGGATAGTTTTTCGGTCGCGTGCTTGAGGAGGAAACCTTGGTTCTCTCCGGGCTGGGCCGAGCGGTGCCGCCCCAGAGTGACACTCGGATGCCCCGTCTGCTCGCGAGGGAGAAACGGCGGTGGCTAACCGGAATGCGGAGTGAAAGGGAAGGGAGATAGGGCACCCTATTCATGATCAATCAAGTGGAACCAGAGAATAAGGGAGGAGGTGAAGATTAGTGAGAAAATGGGTGGCTTCTTTTTTGGTGCGGGCTTCGGCGGCTTTGCCAGCCTCGCCATACTGGCCGATGCGGCGTGGCCACCAGCGCAGAGAGCATGAAGCCACGGAAACCGCGCATGAAGGTGTTGCTCATGGTGAGTGCAGGGTTGGTTTTGCGGTGGCGCGGTCAGGCGATAGACTCGGAAATTATCCACCTTCGTATGATGGCGCACGATGCGCAGGTCAAACCTACCTTCCGGGAAAGGATGCGGGTCGGTGAGATCAAAGATGAGTTCACCGTCGCGAAAGAATTGCCCGTGTTCGCCCTCGGGGGCTGAGTTGGATTTTGAGGTTCCTTGTTTTCAGTGGGTGATAAAACTCTCCACCGAGTTTCCGCGAATCAGTTTCGTCCAAGGGCGAAACTAGAATTTCCCCTCCGCCTCATCGGCTCAGGTGTTTGTTTATGGGGCGACGGCGCTGCACGATGCCCGCGACTGGGCGTGGCTGTCAGCGGCCATCCGAAAAAGCCAGAAACCGAAACCGAGGGGGGAGTTATCCTCTGAGGGGATTCATCAAGAGATGAATCCTTGGAGAAGTTGCTCCGACTAATCGTCTCCGCCCTTGGGTTTTGGAGGGCCTGCTAATCGCAGGCAAATTCACCCCAGTCTGCGATTAGCAGACTCCCCGAGCCCACCCCGAAGACGATCAGTCGCAGGGCTAATCTAAAGTTTCGCCCATTGGCGAAACTCATTAGTGGTAAACCCGCCTTGGTTGCTCTGAGTTCCTTAGGTTTCTCCTGCGCGCTTCCACCCCTCGAAAACAGCGAGGAACCTGAATACATTTAATGCGGGGAACGCGGTGAGCGCGGAGCCTGACGTGATTTCACGCCGCATCCCTTCGTGAGCTGATCGTGTTTAGTATTCGTGGAGAGATTCGGGACGAGGAAACGAGCTGAGCCTGCCACGGCACAAACCGGATGAACGGTATCGAGATGGAGCGCGACCTTCCGACTTCGCCAAGGCTACGACGGACAAGCCGGGCGCGCTGGGTGCCGGCTCACGTTGCAAAACCCGCCCGGAGGTCGGGTTCCACCACCGCAGAGGCAAGCACGGTGAATCTTGAGACCCGCGCCACACTTCCCCATCACGTCAGGCTCCGCGCAGACAAAGCGGAATGGATGAGGTCAGCATGATTCGGAGACCCGTGCCACGACAGCGGTGATGAACGATGGTTGGGCTGATGGGTTTGATCAAATCTTCCGGAGCTTGCGTCGGAGGGATTCATGGGCGCAGCGGAAAAATCTGGCGTGTGGGTAAAAAAAAGGCCCGACCCCAATCTGGGCGGGCCTTGAAATAGCATCGATGCCTGGGGGCCGGACGCGGGCCGGAACCGGGGCGGTTAACTCAGAACTTCGGTCCCTTGTAGTTGATCGTGTAGGTGAAGTAGACCGCGCGTTTCTCGCCGAGGAGGCGGTTGAGAGCGCTGGCCCCGACGCGGAGGTATTCCTTGTCGAGGGCGTTGTTCACGTTCACTGCGAACGTGTGGGTGGCCTTATTGCCGCTTTTCAGCGTGTAGCGCATGCCGAAGTTAAACAGCGAATAGCTCGGGGCCTTGAGCGCCCACTGGTTGGTGGAGCTGGTCACGACGCGGACGCCCGTGACCGGCGTGGTCGCGTAGGCATCGCCGGCATTGGGCAATTCGGTGGGAGTGGCCCCGACGAAGGTGACGCCGAGGTTGGTCGAAAAACCCTTCAGCAGGGCGATGCTCGGGGTGTATTTGACGGTTACGCTGCCGTTGTAAGGCGCGATGAACGGCACGAGCCGACCGATAGCAGCCGGGAACGAGGTGCCGAAATCCGTGTAAATGGAGTGAACATTGCCGTAGCTGACGAGGAGCGAGACGTCATTGTTGACCTCCCAATTGGCGTCGATCTCGTAACCGCGCACGAGTTGATCGCCGTCGCGACGCTGGATCTGCGCGAAGATGCCGGAGCCGGGCGAGGTTTCCACCGTGTCGGTGACGGTGACGTTGTAGCGATTGATATAGAAACCACTGACGGTGTAGCTGAGTCGACCGTCGAGGAGGGCGCCTTTGAAGCCGAAGTCATAGCCGGACGCAGTCTCGGGTTTGTAGGTCGGATCGGCCACGAGGAGGGTGGTGTCAGCTTGGCTGACGAAGTAGCTCTCACTGTAGTTGCCGAAAACCTGAAACTTCTCGTTGATTTTGTAGTTCGCCCCGATGTTGGGCTTGAAAGCTGTGATGCTCTTGCGCACAGGGTCGCCGACGACGTAGGTGGGATTAAACGGCGTGAACGAGGAAGCCGGGGTTAAGATGTCGCGGTGGCGGAAGCGGGCCGCATCGAAGCGGGCCCCGGTGTAGAGCTTCAGATCGCCATTGAGCAGGGAGGTCGAATGGCGAAGAAGGCCACCGAGTACGGTGATGCGGCGCTTTTGGTTGCGCGTATAAATTTCACCTGGGGATTCCGTGTAATGTTTGGTGAAATAGGGGATCGGCCCGATGGGATTGTAGTTGGCGTCGAGGGTGACGCGGCGCGCGGTGTTCCAAGCGACGATGTCGGGGTTGGTGCTGCCGGCGTAGCTCAGAATCGGGTCCCAACGGTAGTAGTCGTTAAAGTCGATGGTGAAGAGGGTGCTGTGTTCGAGCTCGCGATTATTGGTCCAATAGCGGGCGAGCAAATCGGCCTGCACGCCGCCGCCGTCCTCGAAGATGCGGGTGCGATTAGGCGTCGTGCCGCGGGTGATCGAGATCGGCGTGCCAACAACCGCAGGGTTGATGGCAATAAAGGTAGTGGCTGCGGGACTCCAACTGTTGTTCTGGTTATAGTCCCAGCGGCGGGCCTGATAATAATTGGCGGCAACGCGGGCGGTGAAGATCGAGTTGATCTTCTTTTCGTAAATCGAGTTGAGGCTGGTGTTGGCGCGGTTCAGTTCGCTTTGCGGGCCGTGCGGGTTGTAGTTGCCGAGGTTCCGCGCGTAGCCGATGGCCACGTCGTCCGTGGTGGCGGCGGTGCCTTTTTGATCGATGATCAGCGGCACGGGGGAGAGCGGCGCGTGACGGAGCTGGGAGAAATGTTCGATCGAGAGCGTCAGCTTCGAGAGGTCAGCGAAAAGGTGGTCCATCGCAAAGTAGTACTCTTGGTTGCGATTGACGGCGTAGTCTTGGTCGAACTTCCGTTGATAGTGGCTGGCGGTCAGCACGTAGTTGGTCTGGCCAAAGACGCCGGACAGCAGCGGGCCGGTGCTCTCCAAAGTCACGCGCTGCGTGCTGTAGTCACCGTAGTTGAAAGTGAGCTCCTGATTAGCGACGGATTTGGGCGACTTGGAGATCATGTTGATCATACCGCCAGGGGAGGTACGACCGTAGATCGACGCATTGGAACCCTTGATGATTTCCAAGCGGTCGATGTTGGATGAGCCGTAACGGCCGAGGCGGAAGAAACCATCGCGCAACTGGTAGGAGGAGGTGAAACCGCGGAGATTGAAATTACCGCCGATGTCGAGGCCGCCGAAGTTACTGATCTGGGTGATATTGTCGCTGAATTCGAAAATGCCGAAGTCCTTGAAGAATTCGCTGGTCATGACGTTGATCGTGTAGGGCAGATCGACGATCTTGGTTTTGACGCGGCTGCCGGTCATGGTCTCGGAGACCGCGTAGCCTTTTACCGCATCTGCATTGACGGTAAACGGGGCTAGCTCGATGACTCCATCGGCCGGCGCGGGGGCTGGTTTGATCTGAGCGACAGAGGTAATCGCCGAGAGCAGCAAGAGAGCGGCTAAATAACGGGATGATTGGGTATGGTATCGGTTCATGGGTTGGTGGGGAATAGGTTCGTGGGTTCGGGGCAGTGGCACCAGAGTGGTGGGCAGCAGGCCCGAGGGTGCGCAGTACATACTAGGCCTTGCCAATTAGGGAAGGGATTCGTTATTTATATCGTTAAGCAATTTTATGAAAAAACCGGTCACCATGAAGGTTGTGGCGGAAAAGGCCGGGGTGACGCAGGCCACTGTCTCAATGAGTCTGGCCCACAGTCCCCGGATCCCGGTGGCGACGAGGCAACGGATTCAACGTTTGGCCCGTCAACTTGGCTATCGGCCCAATCCCTATGTTGCCACCTTGATGCGGAGCCGCCGGCTCGGGCGCGCCCATGCAGACCGCCCGATAATCGCGTTGATCAACTGTTATGATACGCTCACGGGCTGGCGGGAAACGGACTCGGCCACCGTGCGGCAAATGCTGACCGGGGCCATCGAATGTGCGCAGGATCGGGGTTATCGGGTCGAGGAGTTTTGGCTGCATCAAGATGGCATGACGGCGGGGCGTTTTAGCGAGATGCTCTTCACCCGCAGTATCCAAGGCGTGTTGTTGGGACCCTTGGCGATCGGGGCTTCGATCCCGAAACTGACCTGGGACTATTTTGCACCCGTGCGACTGGGCGTGCCTTTGCCGGATTCGACCCTGACTTCGGTGTGCAACGATCATTTTTCCTCCTGTATTCAGGTGATAAGGAGCTGCCGCCATCTGGGCTACCTGCGGCCGGGGTTGGTTTTATTGGAAGCGCACCTGACGCGGTTTCAAGGGCGCTGGGACGGGGGCCTGATGGTGACAGAACGGCTGTTGCCGGGCACCGAGCCGGTGAAACCTTTGTTGCTGAAGACGTGGACAGATTTTGCTCCGTTGAAGGGGTGGTTGCAGCAGGAGCGACCCGATGTGATCATCACTCCGACACCGGGGGCGGTGCAAAATCACCTCCGTGGGCTGGGGTGTCAGGTGCCGCAAGATCTCGGGTTGGCCTCCTTGGCCTGCGCGCAACTCGGGGATCCGACGAGCGGGATTTTCCAAAATGGCCACCTGATTGGGGCGACCGGGATCGACATGGTCATTGGCCTGCTGGAGCGCAATGAACGCGGTCTGCCGACCCAAACCCGCACAGTCATGATTGAGGGGGTTTGGAATCCCGGTAAAACCCTGCGTCCGTTGGTTTCACCCGCCGGCCCCGGGCACCGCCTCCGCGTGAGGGGTAAACGAAAGCTCCACCAGAGGATGCCCGCCGCGAAGGGTGACTGAGGGGAAACCCATGACAATGGTCACCATGACGGCGGGAACGATGCCTGCTTCGGCGGCACCGAGTACCAAGCGGCACAGCCCGATGGCCCCGAAATTATCCGCCAGCCCGGGCAGACAGGTCGCGAGCGGCATCGTGCCGAGGAACAAGGGCAGTATGATGCGAGTGCCCCAGTGATCGATGAGGTGCCCGGTGAAAAACAGCACAAGGTGTACGGCCCCATGAAAACGGCCACGAGGCCGACATACATGGCGTCGCCCAGTTGCTGACCCGTGATCCCCGCCCTCACGTGTCGGGAGACCCGTGCCACTTCCCCATCACGTCAAGTTCCGCGTCCGCCGCGGCAAATTTCATTTATTCCGAATCGCGGCGCAGTTGAGCTCACCCTAATTACTCGGGGTCAGGATGCCCAAGCCTCGGTGCTGGCCGCTTGATTCAAATAAACCGTGGACTCGACCGAGTAGCGGTAGGCCCAGCGGGATTTCCATTTGCTGGCGTAGGCCTAGCCAAAATAATTCCGGCATCGTCCCCGATCAACCAAGGCAAACCAGCAGCGCAGGTTTCACGGATGCGCTGGGCAGGTCTTCCGTAGTCACGGCTTTCTCGTCAAACATCTCGCAGGTGGTGACGATGTAGTGATTGTCGATGGCCGCTATCGCCGCGGCATCGGCGGTGGTGGCGGGACGGATCATGGAGCTGGGGAGGGAAATTATGCGGGAGGTTTCGGCGCGAGATTTCCCTGCGCCACGGCCTCGTCGATCATCTTCACGGCGTATTGCCAGATGGTTTGCGAGCCGTCGGCGACGTGGGCGTTGCGGGCGAGTACCAAGCGGCACAGCCCGATGGCCCCGAAATTATCCGCCAGCTCGGGCAGACAGGTCGCGAGCGGCATCGTGCCGAGGAACAAGGGCAGTATGATGCGAGTGCCCCAGTGATCGATGAGG
>ENA-ORBV01015311-ORBV01015311.1-microbial-mat-metagenome-genome-assembly--contig:-NODE-15311-length-11309-cov-4.505075_pt1 | contig 11309 bp, 7 predicted proteins | sample MGYA00237777_ERZ505514 | MGnify/ENA primary metagenome ERZ505514 (study PRJEB26160, sample SAMN06269048) | microbial mat metagenome | isolation source: Oligotrophic lake microbial mat | place...
GAGATCTGGCGGTAGCATTGAAAGCAGCGTGTGCCGCATCGTGTCCCGACCGGCGCGAACCGTCGCCCGAACCCGAGACACCTTCTCGTCGCTCGTGAGGGCCTTCCATCCGTCGGCCGCCGTGCGGTCGAAATACTCACCGATCCAGGCCCGCCGCTCGAGGTACTTGTCCGATGCGGCGTGCGAACCCCCTGTCAGCGTTCCCTCGAACGACGGTCCAGGAATCGGTTGCGCAGCGTCGCCCACAGCGCGGCCACCCACCGCAGATGCTCCGGCCGGCGTGGGCGTGGTGGACGTACTCACGGGTGTCATCAATCGAACCCGAGCAGATCAAAGATTTCTCGATCCTTCAGCGACGTGGCGTAGAGCGGCTCCACATCGTCAAGCATCGCCTTGGCCAGCTTCAGATACTCCTGCTGCACCTCAAGAATTTCCGGCGTCTCCTCCATCTCGAACACCGTCATTTTTTTGAGACGACTCTTGCGGATCGCGTCCACATCCTGGAAATGGGCCAGCAGCTTCAGTCCGACTCTTTTGTTGAATTTGTCGATCTCGTCGGTCTCGCGCGCGCGGTTGGCCACGACACCGCCCAGTCGCACCTTGTAGTTCTTGGCTTTCGCCGAAATGGCCGCGATGATGCGGTTCATTGCGAAAATCGAATCAAAATCGTTGGCCGTGACAATGATGCAGTAGTGCGCATGCTGCAGCGGGGCCGCGAAGCCGCCGCACACCACGTCACCGAGCACATCGAAAATCACCACATCGGTGTCTTCCAGCAGGTGATGTTCCTTGAGCAACTTCACGGTTTGCCCGGTCACATAGCCACCGCATCCGGTGCCAGCCGGCGGACCGCCGGACTCAATGCACATCACGCCATTGTAGCCTTCGAACATGAAATCTTCAGGGCGCAGTTCTTCGCCGTGAAAATCCACCGACTCCAGCACGTCGATCACCGTGGGCACCATGCGCTTGGTGAGCGTAAACGTGGAATCGTGCTTCGGATCGCAGCCGATCTGCAAGACGCGCTTGCCGAGCTTGGAAAAGGCGGCTGACAGATTCGACGACGTGGTCGACTTGCCGATGCCTCCCTTCCCATACACGGCCAGCACCAGGGCGCCCTCAATCTTCTGCTCACCGTCGAGGTGCACCTGAACGCTCCCCTCACCGTCTCCCACCGACCCCATGATCGGCAGCTTCATTGATGTCGCCACGTTACTCTCCCCATATGCTTCGCAGCTGCGAAGGCTCAGGTAGCCGCATACACGCCTTCGAGTCGATCCTCGAGCTCTGCGGCGGCGTCGCGTAGTGCGTCGAGCGTCGCCTCGTCCGGTGTCCAGTAGCCACGATCCGTCGCTTCAAGCAAACGCTGAGCCATGCCCAGCGCGGCATTGGGATTCATCTCGGCGAGCCGGTCCCGCATCGTTTTGTCCAGCATGAACGTATTCGATACTTCTCCATACACCCACTGCGGCACGGCTTTCGCCCCACCGGTCGCCGACCAGCCCAAGGTCGTGCACACATGTCCGGTAATATTGCGCGCCCCTTCGTAGCCATACTCCAGCTGTCCCTCGTACCATTTGGGATTGAGCAACTTGGTGCGGCTCTCAAGCTCAACTTGTTCGCTGAGCGTCCGCACCTTGCCCTGCGCCCCGGAGTAATCGCCGAGGTACACGGCTGGTGTATCGCCGCCGCGCTGCTGCGCGATCACGCGGGTCACACCGCCAAGGGATTCCACATACTGATCAATATCCGTCGCGCCAAGATCTACGGAATCGAGACCCTGGAACGACACTTCGGCCGTGGCCAGAATCCGCTTCATGAGCGCGGGCTGCGCCACCGGGCGCCCGTTCACGCCATACGCAAACGATTTACGCTGCACGAACTGATCGGCCAGTTCGTCCTCGTTTTCCCAGCGACCGGTTTCGATGAGCAGGTTCACATTCGACCCATACGCACCGTCGGCGTTTGAGAACACACGCAGCGCCGCTTCGTCGAGCGTGCACCCGGTCTCAGCCATCGTCGCCAACGTATGCTTGCGAATGAAGTTCTGCGACGGATCTTCGTCCGCTTCCGCGCACAGCTGCGACGCTTCGGCGAGCAAGCGCACCTGCAACGGCAACAGATCACGGAAAATTCCCGAGAGGGTGATCACCACATCAACACGCGGACGGCCGAGCTGCGGGAGCGGCAGCAATCGCGCCCCGCACAAGCGGCCGACCGAGTCAAAGCGCGGCACGACGCCCATGAGCGCCATCACCTGAGCGAGCGGTGCGCCCTCGCTCTTGAGATTGTCCGTGCCCCACAACACTACGGCCACCGTTTCCGGCAGCGCACCGGCGTCGGCCACATGCCGCTGCAGCAACGACTCGGCACGCGCGCGTCCTTCCAGCATCGCCAGCGCACTCGGCACACGATACGGATCGAAACCGTACAGGTTGCGACCGGTGGGCAACACGGCGGGCATGCGGAGCAAGTCGCCACCGGGCGCCGGCGGCACGTATCGCGCATCAAGCGCGCGCAATACGCCCGGCACCTCGTGATCTTCGCGCAGCTTGGGCTCGAGCTCACGCATCAACTCGAAGTGTTGCTCCACGGCGCGCTCGTCGTGCACGCGCACACCGGCGTCACGCGCGGCAGCCCGTGTGGCGCGCCACGCCTCGCTCGCACTGGCGCCCTGCACCACCGCTTCAACGCCCACACGCGCCAGTGCCATCGCGGCGCGGCGGACTTCCGGGGCCGCATCGCTGCCGGCCATCGATTCTTCCAGGGACGGCAACTCGCGTTCCGGACGTCCACCACGAGCGATTTCCAGTTGCACGTCCACGCGGGCCTCGGCCGGCATGCCTTCGCCAACCACGTGCAAACCCAACGGAATCAGCGTGTACTCCAGCTCGAGCAGACGCTCGCGCAGCTCGGCCACGCGTTCATCCATCTTGTCCATGGTCCACGCCGGCTCCGCCTTCGCCAACTCAACGGCCGCCGCTTGTTGTTGCACCAGTGCTCGAAGCGTCGCGGCCTCGTCGGCTTGCGACCGGTCGAGCTGGCGCCAGCGATCGAGCGTCGTCTTCAGCTCGAGCAGCCCCTTGTACAAGCCCGCGTTGGTGATCGGCGGCGTGAGATACGAAACAAGCGTCGCGTTGCCACGACGTTTGGCCAATGTGCCTTCTGACGAATTGTTGGACGCGTACAGATACACGTTGGGCAAGTCGCCGATCAGGCGCTCCGGCCAGCAAGTGCTGTCGAGTCCCGCCTGTTTGCCCGGCATGAACTCCAGCGCGCCATGTGTACCGAAATGCAGCACGGAGTCGGCGCGGAAGTCTTCCGCCAACCAGCGATAAAAGGCACTGAACGCGTGCGTCGGCGAAAACCCACCTTCAAACAACAGGCGCATCGGATCGCCTTCCCAACCAAACGACGGTTGAACACCGATGAACACATTCCCGAGCTGCAGCCCCATCACAAACAACGATTGGCCGTCGGTCAGTTGTTTGCCGGGCGCCGGGCCCCATGTCTTCTCGATCTCGTCGAGCCACACTTCTCGCCGTACATGATCGTCGGTACTGATGCGCGTGTGCACGTTCGCGGGCGTGCCGTACTGCTCGCGGTTGCCCTGCGTGATGCGCTCACGCAGATCATCCGGACTCGTCGGCAACTCCACCGTGTACCCCTGCTCCTTGAGTGCGGCCAACGTGCGCTGCATCGAAGGAAACACGGCGAGATACGCAGCGCTGCCCGTGTTGCCGGCGTTGGGCGGAAAGTTGAAGAGGATGATCGCGACCTTGCGATCGGCGCGCGGCATCTTGCGCAAGCGAATCAGACGCGACACACGTTCGGCCACACGCTCCACGCGTTCAGCAATGGGCTCCGAGGCGGCGGCCGCTGACCCCTGGACGGCCTGCCCCTTGCCACCAAAGACGGTGGGGATAATCGCACCGTCCAGCTCAGGAATCGCCACCTGCAACGTGGCCTGCAACGGGTTGAGGCCGCGCGCATCGGCGCGCCACTCCGCAATCGTCTGGAACTCCAGCGTCTGCAACGACAGGTACGGCACATCAAGCTGCGTGAGCACCACCTGCGCAGCTGCCGAATCGTTGTACGCCGGACCACCCACGAGCGAGAACCCGGTCAGATTGATCATCGCGTCGATCGTGGTGCGTCCGCTACGATCGCGGAAGAAGCGCTCGATCGCCGGGCGTGCATCGAGGGCGCTCGAGAACGCCGGCACGACACGCAGACCACGCGCTTCGAGCGCCGCGAGCACCGCCGCGTAGTGTGCGGTGTTGTCGGAAAGCAGATACGAGCGCCCCACCAGCACACCAACGGTTCCGTTGCGTCCCGCCTGCGGCAGCGCACGCACGTCTTCGGCGAGTCCACGTCCGGGCAGCGAGGGATGCCACACGCCGGTTTCCGGATACTGCTCCGGATCGCGCGGCGCGAGCACTCCACGAAGCGATGCGCGTGGTCCGGCGGCAAACCGATCGATCAGATACCGAATCATCTGCTCGATGTTGCTGTCTGAACCAGCCAGCCAGTACTGCAACAACAGCAGATACGCGCGCACATCCTGCGCCTTGCCCGGGACGAACTTGAGGATCGCCGGCAGCGTGCGCAGCGCCTTCATCTGCCGCTCGCCGCTCGACTTCCCGTCGTCGCGCGAGCCGCGCAGCTTCTTGAGCAGCGACAGCGGCGAAAACTTGGACTGCGGCGCGTCGCCGCTCATGTCGAAGCGTCCAAGCCGGGTGCATTTCACCAGCTCGGGCGTGCACAGGGCGCAGAGTACGGCGTCCGCTTCGTCGCGGCGCGCTTGCACCGCCGACAGGACCTCCTTTGCGTACTCCTCCTGAAACAGCTGCGTGCAGGCAATGAAGTTTGCACTCGCGATATCGGCGCGTGCGCGCTCAGCCGACGCCGGATCGGTTCCCCAATCGGCCGCGACATGCATCGACAGCGACAGCCCCGGCATGTCGCGCACCAGCGCGCTCCGCGCCCGCTCGAAGGCATCCGCCAGATGCGCGTCGAGCGTGACGATGACGAACTTGAGCGGTGTCGTGTTCACGGCTTTCGCCGATTGCTTAGCGGCCATAGTGCGCCTTCGCCTCATAGAGCGTGTCAATACTGATCCGCGTGAGCCCATGCTCAATCGCGTAGCGCTCCGCGTTACGCTTGGCCTTGCCGCGAACGAAGAACGGAATCTTTTTGAGTTCCTTCTCGGCGTCGGGCAGCCACTGCGTGTCGAGCGCGGAGTCCACAGACGTTCCCTCGGCGGTCGCGGTAGCAATCGCCTCCACGGTCGCAAACGTATCGACGCCCGAGGCCGTTTCAACCGGCATCTCCAGCGTGACCGCCGACGGCACCGGTCGCTCCGCGGTCTCCTTGTCAGTCTCTTTGTCAGTCTCCTCGTCAGTGTCCGCGTCGGCCACGGCCGCCTTCCCATGCACACTGTGCAAGTGACTCGGCACCGCCCCATCGGCGAACTCAAAGTCCTCGCGGAACATCTGCAGCAGATGTTCTTCGAGGCCCATCATGAGCGGGTGCACCCACGTGTCGAAAATCACGTTGGCACCTTCAAATCCCATCTGCGGCGAGTAGCGCGCCGGCACATCCTGCACGTGAATCGGCGACGAGATCACGGCGCACGGCACGCCCAGTCGCTTGGCGATGTGCCGCTCCATCTGCGTGCCGAGTACGAGCTCCGGCGCCGCCTCACCAACGGCGCGTTCCACGTCGAGATAGTCGTCGGAGATCACGGCCTCCACACCGTACTTCGCGGCCACTTCACGAATGTCGCGCGCGTATTCGCGGCTGTACGTGCCCACACCGACAATCGTGAATCCCAGCTCTTCCGCTGCGATACGCGCCGCCGCTTTCACGTGCGTCGCGTCGCCGAACACGAACACCCGCTTGCCCGTGAGATACGTCGAGTCGACCGACCGCGAGTACCACGGCAGTAACGACTGTGATGCATCCATCGTGGACGCACCGAGGCGCTCGCGCTCGAGCATCGGCTGCACATCAATCCCGGCGACGTCACCAACTTCGAGAATGAACTCACGCGTGGCGCCGATGCCCAATGGAACCGTCTTGACCGTGGGCATGCCGAAGCTGCGTTGCAACCAGCGACACGTCGTGTCGGCAATTTCCGGATAGAGACACACGTTGAAGTCGGCTTCCGGAATCTGCTTGAGCGATTCAGGCGTAGCCGTGAGCGGCGCCACCACATGCACATCGACACCGATGTCCTGCAACAGGCGTGTCACTTCGCGCACGTCATCACGATTGCGGAAGCCGAGCAGCGTGGGACCGAGCAAATTCGCCCGAGGGCGTCGATCGGTCGGGCGCGGTTCGCGCGTGACGCCCGGCGCCGGCATCTGCGGGAGCAGCAGCGTGCGCACCAGCTGATAGAAGGTTTCGCTCGCACCCCAGTTTTCCTTTTTGGAGTACGCCGGCAGCTCGAGGTTGACCACGGGAATCGGCAATCCCATGCTTTGGGCCAGCGAACCCGGCTGGTCCTGAATGATCTCGGCGGTACACGACTCCCCAACGAGCATCGCGCGCGGCTTGAAGCGCTCGTAGGCATCACGCACGCAGATCTTCACCAACTCCGCCGTGTCACCACCAAGATCGCGCGCCTGAAAGGTGGTGTACGTCACCGGCGGACGCTTGTCACGGCGCTCGATCATCGTAAACAGCAGGTCCGCGTAGGTATCGCCCTGCGGGGCGTGCAGCACATAGTGCACACCTTCCATCGACGTGGCGATGCGCATCGCGCCCACGTGCGGCGGTCCTTCGTACGTCCAGAGTGTGAGCTCCATCGTCGGGCGACTCCGTTACACCGTAAGACGTTGCGCGCGCTCGAGCGGTCGCGCAAACAGTTCGGCCAGATCCGCGGCCTGGTCGTAGCCATGCGTTGGTGTGAACACGAGTTCGATCGACCATTTCGTACGCATGCCTTCGGCCTCCAGCGGATTGGCCAGGCCGAGTCCACATACCGTGAGATCCGGACGGGCGTCGCGGCATCGATCGAGTTGTTTGTCCACGTCCTGCCCTTCACTGAGCGTGATCGTGCCGGGCAGCAGCGGCAACTCGGCTTCCACGAGCAAGCGGTCGAGATACGGCGTGCCGACTTCCACGAGCTCCACGCCACACTCCTGATACAGAAAGCGCGCCATCGGAATCTCCAACTGGGAATCGGGGAAAAAGAACACGCGCTTGCCGCTCAACTTTTCGCGGTACCGGGCCAGCGATCGCGTCGCCCGTTCGGCCGGCGCACGAATCACCTCGTTCACCGTTTCGTCTGGAATTCCGAATGCGGCCGCGGCCGCGCGCAGCCACGCAGTGGTGCCATGCACACCGAACGGATACGGCGACTGTAACAGCGTCGCGCCGCGCGCCTGCAGCGCACGCACCGTTTCGCTCAGGAACGGCTGGGCGAGCAGCAGGCGAGTGTTCGCGCCAACCGGCGGCAGATCACGCGCACGGCGCGGCGGAAAAAAATGCACCGGACCGATCCCCATCGCGTCGAAGAGACGGATGAACTGATCTTCCACGACATCGGCGAGCGTCCCGACCACGAGCAGTGCAGGCGTCGCCGTGGCGGCCTCCGGCATGTGCGGAATCATGCTCTTGAGGCACGCATCCTCGCCCTGCGTAAACGTGGTTTCGATCCCGCTGCCCGAATAGTTGAGTACACGAACCTGTGGGAAAAACCGCTCATTCAATCGCTCGGCACCACGATGCAGATCAAGCTTGATCACTTCCGACGGGCACGATCCCACCAGAAACAGCGTCCTGATGTCCGGGCGTCGTTCGAGCAGCTGGGTGACGCACCGATCGAGCTCGTCATTGGCATCGGCGAGTCCGGCGAGATCACGTTCGCCGAGGATCGCGGTAGCGAAGCGTGGCTCGGCGAAGATCATGACGCCTGCCGCCGATTGGATGAGATGCGCGCAGGTGCGCGAGCCAACCACCATGAAGAATGCGTCCTGCATTTTGCGATGCAGCCACACGATACCGGTGAGCCCGCAAAAGACTTCCCGCTGGCCGCGCTCCTTCAGTACCGGCAACTGCGTCGCGTTCGAGACGAGCGGCGCCGGCGCGTCGGTGCATCCGCCCATCGCGCGTGGCGGTACGGTGGCGGTCATGCGACAGCCGCCTTCAGCGCGGCATCGGCCAGACGCGCCGCGCGGAGCTTGAGGAGGAACTGAATGGCGTTCACCGTATACGTCGCGTACGCGGCCAGCGCGATGATCATGTTCGTACGTGGCTCCCACGCCGCGAACAGCCCATAGAGGTAGGTGGTATGCAGGGCAATGACGCCCATGCTTACGACGTCTTCCCAGAAAAACTTTTCGTGGAAGAGATACTGACCGAAGACGACTTTCTCCCAGATCGCGCCGGTCCACATGATGACATACAGGAAGACCGTCTTCACGACCACGGAGATATTCGCCGCCAGCAGCCCCTCGCCACTTTGCAGGTAGCGCAGGACGAGGACGACCGAGACCATCATCGCGAGCAGCTGAAGCGGCGCGAGGATGCCCTGGACAAGGGTCCACTTGGTATTGTCTCGCCGAAGTTTCTGCTCGGGCGTGTACAGCGGCGCACGTGTCTTCTCGACACGCGCGGCCGGTTTGGTCTGAACAACTGTCATCTGCCGCCTCTTCCGGGGGTTCGCTACCCAGGTGCAGAGACGATAAGTCGCGGGTGCCCAAGTTGTCAAGCAAAGTTTACGTCAAGTTTGCTTGACAACTCTGTGTCCGATTCACATACTGCTTCTCGATCCACCAATGCTTCGTGCGCACCTCATGCTCGGCGAGGGATTTCTGCCATGATCGGTCCAAGGAGTGATCCGGGAATGCCGGAGTTCGACGCGTCGCATGAGGCTACGCGGACCTCAGCCAGCAGCCATCGCGGACTGGCCGAGGCCCAACTCGTTGATCGAGCCCTCCAGCGCACGATCGAGACCGAACTTGTACCGAGGTTGTTAATGGCTCATCGCGTAGGATCGGCCCCCCGTCAGTTCAATGCCCAGCAGGCTCGCCGGATCAGCGACGCTGAGCTCAACGCGTTTATCGATGAGGTCGTTGGCCTCGAGGACAGCGCCGCGCCGGCGTTTGTGCGCCGTTTGCTCGATGAAGGCTCCTCGGTGGAATCGATTTATCTCGACCTGCTCGCTCCGACCGCGCGCGAACTCGGCATTCGCTGGGAAGACGATGAATGCAGCTTTGTCGACGTCACGGTCGCCCTCGGCCGGCTGCAGCGCGTCTTGCGAGACCTCAGCCAGTATTTCCAGGCTGACGCCGCCGAAGCCCCCGATAGCGCCGGTCACGTGCTGCTTACCTGTCTTCCCGGCGAGCAACACACGCTCGGGCTGATTCTCGTGGCCGAGTTCCTGATGCGCGATGGCTTCCGCGTCCTGGTGGGTGCCCCGTGGTCGGAGGAGGATCTGCTCACACAGGTGCGTACCGAGTGGTTCGACGTCGTCGGCTTCTCCGCCGGCTGCGACAGTCGACTCTCGCACCTCAAACGGGAAATCGTCCGAATCCGGAACGCGTCGCGCAATCCGAACCTGCGCATCCTCGTGGGTGGGCAGGTCTTCTCACTCGACAACGAGCTCGTGAAGCGCGTGGGCGCCGACGGCTGGGCGAGAGATGCGAAAGAAGCACCCGTCATCGTCCGGCAGCTTCTGGAAGCTGGCGCGATGATGTCTTCATCATTAGACACTAGTAGTCCCTCTGGAAACTCTTTCGATGACGCCGGCCCGATCGCGTGAAACTGTTCGACGCTAGTGACCCCGCTTATCAAAACCTCGACGCCAGCGCGGCGGCGAGACTGCTCGCGCTCGTGGGCGATATTGCCGTGCTCGTCGATCCGTCCGGCGTCGTGCGCGACGTATCGGTGGGTCCCTCTGATGTCGCGATCGACCTCTCCCGCGAATGGGTCGGTCGCCCATGGCCCGATACGGCCACCATCGAGACGCGACTGAAGGTCGAGACCCTGCTGCGCGAAGTCGCGACCAAGGGCGTCTCCAAACGACGACAAGTGAACCACACCACGCCGAGTGGCGTGGAGCTACCGATCGCCTACACAGCCGTCCGCCTCGGGCGTGACGGCAGTGTCGTGGCGATCGGCCGCGATATGCGGCATTTGTCGTCGCTCCAGCAGCGTCTGGTCGAAGCGCAGCAGGCGATGGAACGTGATTACTGGCGTCTTCGTCATGTGGAGACGCGCTATCGCCTGCTCTTCCAGCTCGCCAGCGACGGCATTCTTGTGATCGACGCAGGAACGATGAAGGTGCTGGACGCCAACTCGGCGGCCGGTCAGGTGTTCGGCGACGTTAGCGATCGTCTCATCGGCCGAACGTTCCCGTTTGGTGTTGAGGTCAAGGCCGCGCGATCGCTCGAAGATCTGGTCACGGCCGCGCGCGGCGCTGGTCGGGCCGGCGATGTCACGATCTCGTTGCTCGACTCCGATCGTCCCTGGCATGTCTCCGCGTCCTGCTTCCGCCAGGAATCTGCGACGCTGCTGCTGGTGCGGTTCTCTGCCGCCGACAGCTCCGCGGCGGGGCAGCTTGAGTCCGGCGCGCAGTCCCGGATTCGCACGTTGATCGAACGCTCGCCGGATGCCTTCGTAGTGACCGATCTCGACGGACATATCCTCGAGGCCAACCGCTCGTTTCTTGACGTGGCTGAGCTGGCGTCGCTGGAGCAGGCGCGGGGCGCCCTCATCTCCACGTTTATCGGCCGACCCGGGGCCGACTTCCCCGTGTTCGTCACCATGCTCAAAAAGCACGGCGCGGTGCGTCTGGTGGCCACTGCCGCCCGCGGTTCGCACGGGGCAAACACCGAGGTGGAAGTGTCCGCCGTGTGGGTGCCGGATGCCGAGGAGCCTTGCATCGGGTTCACCATGCGCGATATCGGCCGCCGCTTGGCGAGCGGGCCGCAAGGCGCCCGCGATCTCACGCGAGCGGTCGAAGACCTGACCTCGCTCGTGGGACGCGTCACCCTCCGCGACCTGGTGCGGGACACCATCGATCTGGTGGAGCGCCACTTCATAGAAGCAGCGCTGGAGCTTACCAACGACAACCGCACCTCCGCCGCCGAGGTGCTCGGGGTCAGCCGGCAGAGCCTGTACGTGAAGCTCCGCCGACACCGGCTAGTGGCGCCAACCGTTGAGCGCAACGGCGAATCTGCCGAATGATCGCCCAAACTGTCAACCGATCATGACATGACCGAAAAATCTGTCTCTTATACACATCTGACGCTGCCGACGAATAGAGAGGTGTAGATCTCGGTGGTCGCCGTATCATT
>ENA-ORBV01015312-ORBV01015312.1-microbial-mat-metagenome-genome-assembly--contig:-NODE-15312-length-11309-cov-4.306535_pt1 | contig 11309 bp, 14 predicted proteins | sample MGYA00237777_ERZ505514 | MGnify/ENA primary metagenome ERZ505514 (study PRJEB26160, sample SAMN06269048) | microbial mat metagenome | isolation source: Oligotrophic lake microbial mat | place...
CATTCGGGAAAGATGCAACCGCCGTCGCGCGCGGCGAGCGCTATGCGCTGCCTATTCGTGAACAGTCGTTCGCTTCGGCCGACGTCGAGCGGTTGGCTCCCATCGAACAGCACCGGGACGTAACCGGAACCACAGGCAAGTCGATTGGCAGTGGCAAGCGACACCGCTGTCGACTGCCCCTCTAGCTGAGCTGCGCCGTCTCCGTTCGCGAGGCCGTCGACGGCGATCTGATCCGTGGACCCTGCGTCCTGCACGATCCGCTCGGACCTCGCCACTTCTGCCAAGTCAACGAATCGAGGTCCGCCGCGACGAGGCGCAATGAGTTCGTCGACCGCCGAACCGACGATCGCCGCCCACTCCGGGTCGAGGAGGCCGAAGATCTTCGTCATGCCATCGGACTGCGGAATCAATCGCAGGAATCGCTTATCGCGCATCGCCTCCTCGCGGTCAGCGACCCCGACGGCATCAAGATCATCTCGAATCGACCGCGCTGCGGCCGCGATTCGCTCGGGCGTTGTCTGACCCGCTACCGCGACAAGGCGGAGCGCGGCATCCGCGAGATCATCGGCCGCGACGTCGGCAGTTGGAACTCCGAGTCCGACCACAATGCCGTCCGCAGCAGCAATCGACATTTGTCCAGCGGACACGGCGACAGCAACAGTGGCAAGCCACGGCGAGGATCCGTCGAGCGCATGCCCGACCCGAATCATCGACCGAGCCTCGGCCTTTGTCACGCCCGAAATCTGCTGCAGCAACGCCTCTGGTGTGCGGGCACCAGACCGCTGGGCGAGCCCCGCATAGCCAAGCTCAGGGGCCGATCGTCGACTTAACTCGGCAGACACCCGGGCGCCAACGGCATCAAGCTGGCGGCGACTTGCCGCGATCTCACCCTGCAGAGCAAGCAGGGCTGCATCGGGCAGCCCGGCAAGATCGGGCAGCTCAGTAAGTTCGACGTGATCCGGCACGATCACCGTTGCGATCGTCAGGCGCTAGGTCTAGCGCACATAGGAACATATGTTCCATAAAATTCTCCGGAATCGAGGGCTTCCCGGGCGGCCCGCAAGTGAACACCCGGCTCGGCAACTACAGTTTGGGGGTGACCGAACGCACCCTGATCAAAGAGCTCGCCGCGGCATCCGATGGGCCGGTGTCGGTCTCGGGCTGGGTCGAGACCGTTCGAGATCAGAAGAAAGTGCAGTTTGTCGTTCTCCGCGACGAGTCTGGCGCGGTGCAGCTTGTACACCCCAGAGCCTTCGCAGAGGACGGCACGCCAGAACCCGACGAGCTTGCGTCCACCATCTCAAGCCTCGCCCAGGGCACCTTCCTCACGGCAACGGGCGAGCTGAAGCATGATGAGCGCGTCAAGCTCGGCGGTGTCGAGATCAAACTCAGTACGATCGTGATCGCCGGGGCCGCGATTGCCGAGACCCCGATCGCCGATGACTCCGGTGTCGACAAGCGCATGGATTGGCGTTTCCTCGACTTGCGCCAGCCGAAGAACAACCTGATCTTTCGCATCCAGACCACGCTTGAGCACGCTTGGCGCACGTACTGGATCGAGCACGACTTCATCGAACTGCACACTCCAAAGCTCATGGCGAGCGCGAGCGAGTCCAAGGCAGAACTTTTCGAGGTCGACTACTTTGACGGCAAGGCGTACCTCGCGCAGAGCCCGCAGTTCTTCAAGCAAATGGCGCAGCCGGCTGGCTTCGGCAAGATCTTCGAGATCGGCCCGGCCTTCCGCGCCGACCCGAGCTTCACCAGCAGGCATGCCACCGAGTTCACGAGCGTTGACAGCGAAATCAGCTGGATCGATTCGCACGAGGATGTGATGCGCCTGCACGAGGAGCTTCTGGTCGCAGGCTTCCAAGCCGTCAAGGATAAGCACGGCGAGGAGGTCGAGACCCTGTTCGGGGTGGAGGTGACTGTGCCCGCACTGCCCTTTCCGCGCATCCCGCTCGCCGAGGCGAAGCGCATCGTTGCTGAGCGCGGCTATGAGGTGCCACGAGCCGACGACGACATGGACCCTGAAGGCGAGCGCCAGATCGCAGCCTATGTGGCCGAGAAGTACGGTCACGAGTTCGTCTTTCTCACCGACTACGCGTCTAGCATCCGACCGTTTTATCACATGCGGCATTCAAATGACGCCGGACTGACGAACAGCTACGACCTCATTTTCAACGGCGTCGAGATCTCAACCGGAGCCCAGCGTGAGCATCGCGTCGACGTGCTCATCGCGCAGGCGAAGGACAAGGGACTTGAGCCAGAGGAGCTCGATTTTTACCTCGACTTCTTCCGCTATGGGGTTCCGCCGCACGGTGGATTCGGCATGGGATTGAGCCGCGTCCTCATGCTCATGCTCCACTTACCGAACCTGCGAGAGGCGACGTATCTGTTCCGCGGGCCGACCCGCCTTACGCCGTAGTCGCGACACGCGCGGCGCACACACATCGCCGTCGCGCTTGGCACCAATCTCCCAAAGGCGTAGCCATGATCCGGGCGCGTGAGGCAAGATGAGTTCATGTCCAAAAAAATCAACTCAGCCCTCAAGGATTTGAAAAAGGCCTTGGAAGCACACGCCGATGTCGTCGGCGGGAGCGCAGTTTCACTGAAGAAGGCGCAACGTGCTAGTGCCAAGGTGGCAGGTGCAGCCGAAGCCTATGCCGAGGCAGTGCAGGCCAAGAGCGGGCTTGGGAGCCCGTTCACCAAGATTGTTAGCCCGGGTCTTGAAGACTCCACAGTTGCTTCCCTCGCCGCTGAGCGCGACTCGTTCAAGCAACAGCTGACCGGACCGGTGCCCATTCTGCAACCAGCAGAAGAGCACCAAGAAGAGGACGGCGAAGAGCACGGCGAGGAGCAAGAAGAAGAGCACGGCGAAGAGCACGGCGAAGACCACGACGAAGAGTCGAACGATGAGTCGGACGACGATGATGACGACGACGACGATGATGACGACGACGAACCCAAAGCGAACTAGCGTCCGCCTGGCTCACACCTCGAAGTCGACGGTGGCCTTCTCGGTCGCGAGTGACCGCGGCACATCCCCAGCAATTTGGTGGGCGGGATGCTCTTGGTAAGCAATGAGCGCCTCGACTGAATCGAGGTCGGCAATGAGCACAACGTCCCAATTCTCATCGTGATACGCCGCGTTCGGTCGGACGATGAGACTCTGCAAGCCGGGGATAACCCCGACGAGTGGCTCTAGGGCCGCCGCGATCGCTGATACAGCTTCGGCCTTTCCCTCGCTCGACTCGGGCCGAAGGCGCCAGGTCACGACGTGCCGGATCATGCCGGTACCGCCACGATGCGCGCCCGAAGAGCCGCGGCATCCACACGATGGATGCTGTGAACCTCGCCATCAATCATCAGCACGGGGATGTCGTCGCAAAACCTCTCGGCGAGCGCCGCGTCATCCAAAATCGAGAGCTGGTTGAGGCGGGGCGTTTCAAATGGTCCGAGTTCGGATGACTCGAGTTCGGATGATCCCAGTTCGGTAAGTACCGCCGTCACGACAGCGTGCGCTTCGTCACACAAGTGACATCCTGGCTTTCCGATCAGGGTGAGTTGCATCACGGTCACGACAATAGACTAATCCGGATGTCTGAAGCAGCGGCGCCACCCGACACGGATCGAACGATCATTGCTTTCTTCGACGTCGATAACACCCTCATGCGTGGCGCGAGCGTGTTTTATGTCGGGCGTGAAGCCTTCAGTCGTGGACTGATCAAGTGGCGAGACATCGCCCTATTCGCCTGGCACCAATTTCGATTTCTCGCGGTCGGCGAGAATCGCAATCACCTCTCCGCTGCCAAAGAGCGCGGCCTTGGGCTCGCCATTGGGCACACCGAGGCGGCACTGGTTGCACTCGCAGAAGACATCTATGCGAAGCACATCGAACCCAACCTCTGGCCAGAGACCGTCGCGCTAACGCAGGAGCATCTTGCAAAGGGCCACGAAGTGTGGCTCGTGACCGCGACGCCACAACTCGTGGCCCAGATCATCGCTGATCGACTCGGTCTCACGGGCGCACTAGGGACCAAGGTGCAGGCACTCGACGGCGTCTTCACCGGCGATCTCGATGGTCACGTTGTACATGGCCAAGAGAAGGCCAACGTCGCCAGAGCCTTCGCGCTCGCGCGAAACGCCGATCTTATCGATTGCTGGGCATATTCCGACTCGAGCAACGACATTCCGTTGCTGTCGATGGTCGGCCATCGCGTCGTTGTGAATCCGGATGCGAAGCTGCAGGCCCACGCTGAGCGCGAGCGTTGGGACATCTTGCCGCTCAAGCGGTCGAGCATCCGAAACGCTCGCAAGAAGGTGCGGCGCGAAGCTCGCGCCGTCAATCGCGAAAAGTAGCCGCGCTACTTCTTGTTGCGACGCTGGTGGCGCGTCTTGCGCAGCAACTTGCGGTGCTTCTTCTTGGCCATCCGCTTGCGACGCTTCTTGATTACTGAACCCATACAACCCTCACCGATTAACGATCAGTCACGAATTTCGAAACTGACACGATCTTGAACTGACACGATCTTGAACTGACACGATCTTGAAACACACGAGCGTGGTACACGCTCCCGCGTCCCCGCCCCACACAAGGAACTCAGTGATCACGACGTGATCAGGTGCGCGAGGCGGAGGAGGACACAGCCGACGCGTATAGCTGGCGCCGACGAAGTCCCAAGCCTAGCCGAAGTCAACCAACCTCGGCGATTGGGGTCTGGATTGCCGCGACGACAGCCGACTCCGGGATACGGAAGGACCGACCGAATCGCACTGCAGGGAGGTCTCCAGAGTGCACGAGACGGTAGACAGTCATGTTCGAGACGCGCATCATTTCGGCGACCTCGGCCACGGTGAGAAAGCGCACGTCGGAAAGATCACGTGACACGGTGTCCGGCTCCTTCGTTCGAAATGCACCCGCGATGTGACTGGAGTGCTAATCGGTAACACTAGGGGCTGGTGTGACCTGATGTCCAGCGGGTCCCGGTGAGGAGTACGATGACCTCTCATGCGACGGAGCGTGGAAACGTGAGCAATCGGATGTCAGGACGCGCCATCGGCGGGCGCGAAAGGTTCGGCGTGCGGCTGCGCGACGTCGTCAATTCCTTCGCCGCGGCATCCCCCGCTCGCTTTGCCATCATCGTCTTCACTGGCCTGATCTTGACGCTCACGACACTGTTGGTTCTGCCGATTTCGTCTGCCGACGGGCAGGCGACTCCAATCGTCGATGCCCTGTTCACGGCCGTCTCCGCGATCTGCGTAACCGGGCTGACGACCGTCGACATGGCAACCAATTGGTCACCCTTCGGCAATGGCGCGATTCTGCTCGGGATGCAGGTCGGAGGCATCGGCGTATTGACGCTCGCAAGCATCCTCGGGCTTATTGTGTCGCGCCGCCTCGGCTTGCGGCAACGACTGGTCGCCGCGAGCGACACCAATCCATCGCGCCTTCACGTCGGCCCGGTTTCGGAGTCGCAGGCGATCAGGCTCGGCGATATCGGTGGACTTCTGGCGACCGTTGCCCTGAGCGCCCTCGTGATCGAGATCGTGCTGTCCCTCATCATTATCCCGCGCTTGCTCGCCGAGGGCTACGATCTGTGGACCTCGATCTGGCAGGGGTTCTACTTCGCAGTCTCAGCCTTCACGAACACCGGTTTCGTTCCGTCCGCTGCCGGAATGGAGCAGTTCGCCGGCGACCCGTGGATGCTCTCGACCCTCGCGTTCGGTGTGTTTCTTGGCAGCCTCGGCTTTCCGGTGATCTTTGCCCTCGCTCGCTTCTGGAGGTATCGCACCCGCCTCTCTGTTCACGCAAAACTCACCCTCGTCACCACGACCGGACTCATCATTCTGGGTACCGTGGCGATCCTCGCGCTCGAATGGAACAACACCCTAACCATCGGTGCGGAGGATCCGATTGACCGACCTGGCACGGCGGCCTTCCTCTCGGTTATGTCCCGCTCTGGCGGTTTCTCACCCGTAGATATCGGCGCGATGAATGGATCGACGCTGTTGGTTTTCGACATGCTGATGTTCGTCGGCGGCGGGTCAGCCTCCACTGCCGGCGGCATCAAGGTCACGACGCTTGCAGTGCTGTTTCTCGCCGCCTTCGCCGAGGCCAAAGGCGACAATGACATGCACGCCTTCGAGCGTCGCATCCCAACTGATGTTCTGCGCCTTGCCGTCAGCGTCACGCTCTGGGGCGCGACGATCGTGGCCTCTGCCACTATCGCGATACTGCACATCACGAAGGCCCCACTCGACTTCGTGCTATTCGACGTGATCTCGGCCTTTGCGACCTGCGGCCTCAGCACCGGCCTGACGGAATCGCTGCCCGATTCCGGCAAATACGTGCTCGCGGCCACCATGTGGGCAGGTCGAGTTGGTACCGTGACCTTGGCGGCGGCCCTGGCGGCGAGCCAGCGTCGGCAATTGTTCACCCGAGCAGAAGAGAGGCCAATCGTTGGTTGACAGAATCGCACACAACGCCCCGGTGCTCGTGATCGGTCTCGGCCGATTCGGTGCCGCGACCGCAGGCCAGCTGCAGCGCCTCGACCGCGAAGTACTCGCCATCGACGAGGACATCAACCTCGTGCAGAAGTGGTCAGAACGCGTGACGCACGCTGTGCAAGCGGATGCTCGTCAGATCGATGCGCTCCGCCAGATCGGGGCCCAGGATTTCTCGATCGCTGTGGTGGCGGTCGGCTCATCGATCGAAGCATCCGTGCTCATAACCGCCAACCTCGTCGACCTCAAGATTCAGCAGATCTGGGCGAAAGCGATCAGTAAGTCACACGGCAAAATCCTGGCCCGCATCGGCGCCAACCACGTGATCTACCCGGAGGCAGAAGCCGGTGAGCGCGTCGCCCATCTGGTATCCGGCCGCATGCTCGACTTCATCGAGTTCGACGACGATTTCGCGATCGTCAAAATGTATCCGCCGAAGCCGATTCGCGGCATCCCGCTCTCAGAATCTCAAGTGCGCAGGAAGTACGGAATCACTGTCGTTGGCGTCAAGTCGCCCGGCAAAGATTTTACCTACGCAACTCCCGAAACCCTGCTATCGAATCACGACTTGATCATCGTGAGCGGCCAGTCGACGGCGATCGAAAAGTTCGCTGCGCTCCAGAGCTAGAGCGCTCAAAAGTCATAGCGCCGAGAGTTCCTTCGCTCGCGCTAGTGCTGCCGCGGTCGCCCGCGAGAACAGGCCAGCGAGGTCTGCGGATTCCAGCACCGCAATCGCGCGTTCCGTGGTTCCGTTCGGGCTGGTCACTTGGCGGCGCAGTTCGGCTGGGTCGGTGCCAGACGCGGCGAGCAATTCGACCGAGCCGAGGAAGGTGCCGGTCACCAGTTCGCGAGCTTGAGCAGCGGAGAACCCGAGCTCGATAGCGGCGCGGGTCAGTTCCTCGATGAGGTAAAAGACATAAGCGGGGCCTGAGCCCGAGATGGTGCTCAATGCGTCGATCTGCGATTCCGGCACCTCAACGACTGTGCCAACCGTCTGGAACACTGCACGGCCGAGCTCGAACTGTTCGGCACTGGTATGCGAACCGTTCGCAAGGCCGGTGACCCCTTTTCCGATCAACGATGGCGTGTTTGGCATCGCGCGCAACACTGCTTGGCTCACCACGGCCTCCATGGTGGCCGTTGTAACGCCAGCGGCAACGCTGATCACGAGCGCATCCGCTGCCAGGGCATCGGCCAGTTCGGCGAGAGTGTGCTGCACCATCGCGGGTTTGACCCCGATGATGACGATGGCAGCGCCGTTCACGGCGCGAGTGTTCGCATCCGGAGACGTCTCGACTGCGAATGATTGGACACCTGGCCGTCGCACGAGAGCTGCCTTGACTTCGGTGCGGTTGGTGACGCGGATGCCACCGGTCACCGTCACTCCGGGCGCCGTCAGGCCGCCGAGGATCGCGCCGCCCATGGCACCGGCACCGATGATCGCGACGGAAGGAAGTGTGGTCATGCGTTCATCCTAGGATTGCGACCATGAGCACATCCGGCGGAACCAAGGCGATCGTCGCGGCCTTGCTGGCAAACCTCGGCATCGCGATCACGAAGTTCATCGCCTTCGTATTCTCCGGTTCGAGCTCAATGCTCGCCGAAAGTGTGCACTCAATGGCCGATACCGGCAATCAAGTGCTGCTGTTGCTTGGCGGCCGCAGGTCCCGAAAAAGGGCAGACGCTTCGCATCCATTCGGCTATGGCCGAGAGCGCTACGTGTACGCGTTCGTCGTTTCGATCATCCTGTTCACGGTCGGAGGCATGTTCTCGATCTACGAGGGAATCAATAGGCTGCAAAACCCCAACGAACTCGAAGCGGTCTGGTTGCCCATCGTCGTGCTTTCTATTGCCATCGTGCTGGAGTCGTTCTCGCTCCGCACTGCGATACGGGAGTCGAACCTCGTGCGCGGCAACCAGAGCTGGGTGTCTTTCATCCGGCGATCGAAGGCACCAGAGCTGCCTGTCGTGCTGCTCGAGGATTTCGCGGCTCTGGTCGGGCTTACCTTTGCGTTCCTCGGCGTTGGTCTGACCATTCTGACGGGCAACTCCGCGTGGGACGCGATTGGAACCCTCGCGATTGGCGTGCTCCTGGTGGCTGTCGCCGTGGTGCTTGGCATCGAGACCAAGAGCCTGCTCGTTGGTGAAGGCGCCACCGCGGCAGACGCCCAGAAGATCCGCGGAGTTATCACCGCGCATCCAGACGTCGAGGGCCTGATCCACATGAAAACGCTTTACCTCGGGCCCGACGAACTCCTCGTCGCAGCCAAACTCGTCTTCGCGAGCAAGGCCAGAATGTCGGATGTCGCTGTCTCGATCAGTGCGGTCGAGGCTTCGATCCGCGCGGCTGTGCCGGTGGCCCGGGTGATCTACCTCGAGCCAGCGGTGCTCGTTGATACCGCGGTAGCCCTTGAACCGAACAGCGCGAATCCCCCGACCGACACGATCGTCATCAAGGGCGCGGACTGATACCGAGCGCACGTCCGTTGCGCGTGCCCTGCGGCATCCGACGGTCGAGGGCTCGAACTACCGCATCCCGGCAAAGAACTCGCGCAGCATCGCAGCGCACTCGGCCTCGCGCAGTCCGGCAATGACCTCGACGCGATGCGGCAGGCGCCGGTCGCGCAGCACGTCGTTCACACTGCCGGCCGCCCCGGCCTTTTCGTCCCAAGCACCGAACACCACGCGCGGGATACGCGCCTGCAAGATCGCGCCAGCGCACATTGTGCACGGCTCTAGGGTGACGACGAGCGTCGTGTTTTCGAGGTGCCATGAGCCAGTGGATGCCGCGGCGGCCCGAATCGCGACAACCTCCGCGTGGGCGGTCGGGTCACCCGTGAGCTCGCGCTCGTTGCGTCCGACGCCGATTACGACACCCGTATCGTCAAGAACAAGCGCCGCAACTGGCACGTCACCGCTCGCGAGCGCCACTCGTGCCTCAGCGATGGCGAGCGACATCCACTCTTCGGCAGTGCTCATCGATAGGGGCCCCACAGTAGATTGAGCCTATGCGAGTACACGTTGCCGATCACCCCCTCATCACCCACAAGCTCACCGTGCTTCGTGACAAGAACACGCCTTCGCCGACGTTCCGCGCGCTTGCCGAGGAACTTGTGACGCTGCTCGCATACGAGGCGACCCGCAACGTTCGCACCCACGAAGTGACCATCACGACGCCGGTCGCCGAGACGCGGGGGCTCGCCATCAGCGACCCGCGGCCGCTCGTCGTGCCAATTCTGCGTGCCGGGCTCGGCATGCTCAGCGGAATGGTCAAGCTCATTCCGACCGCGGAGGTCGGGTTTCTCGGCATGGTGCGCGACGAGGAAACGCTCCAGCCGACGACATACGCGGAGCGCCTGCCAGACGACCTCTCCAACCGGCAGTGCTTCATTCTGGACCCGATGCTTGCCACTGGCGGATCGCTCAACGCGGCCATTGACTTTCTCTTCACCCGTGGGGCGATGGATGTGACAGCCATCTGCCTGATTGGATCTCCAGAAGGGCTCGCCGCGGTCAAGGCCGCGACCGTCGGCCGCGAAGTGACGATCGTTCTTGGCGCCCTCGACGAGAAGCTCAACGAGGTCGGCTACATCGTTCCAGGCCTTGGGGATGCTGGCGATCGCCTCTACGGCACCGTGTAGTCAGCTTGCGAATTCGTGCTTCTTGCCCGATAGTTGCAATATGACCGTTCGCGCCCACGCTGTGACCTCCTCGGGAGCTCCCGCCATGCGCGATGTCATGTGTTGTCGAATGTGTGCCTAATCGGCTCCTCCTCGCCGAGTTCCGTTCGCAACTGAACAGAAACTCCCGGCGTTCCGCCATCATCACGGCGCAACGCTGAAGCAAGACCCGTTCGACCCAGAAGGATCACAACCCCATCATCAGGGGCCCTTCACCCCCACACTGAGGATTTCGACTCCCATGTCTATCGCATCGATTGACCGCACCCCGATCACTGCCGGCTTGTCCAAGTCGTCGCACCCAACCCCGCCATCCACCAACGCAGCACCGAGGCTCCGAGCAGTTCCTCACGGCACCGAAGCTCGTGGCTTCGTGCTCTACGTCGGTCTCGATGAGACCAAAGCCACCGATTCCGGCACCGATCTCAGTGCCCTTGTCGAGAAGCTCAAGGCCGTGATCGCTGAATATGCACCCGCGGCTCAGACCCACGCGGCCGTCGCGCTAGCGCCGATCGGCGCAGGCGGGCGGGACGTGGATGTTGTGCGCCTTGCCCTGCAGGATCCCGCCGCTCTCGCCAAGCACCGTCAGGTCGAGGAACCCGCCCCGAAGCGCGCGAGCGGCGTCATCATCGACATCTCGCGCAAGCGCGTGATCCTCGATGGCGAACCGGCAGCGCTGACCTTCAAGGAGTTCGAGCTGCTGCAGTATCTCGTGCTGCGCGAAGGCCGCACGATCGATCGCTCGGAAATCATCGGCTCACTGTGGTCTGCTGCATCAGGCCCCGGCGGCGACGACGACATCCCGAATGAGCGCACGATCGACGTTCATGTGCGGCGTCTTCGCTCGAAGCTCGGCGACTACGAAGACATCGTGCGCACCGTGCGCGGCGTCGGCTACCGTTTCGATCGCCACGCGGATGTCGCGATCCACCAGGCTTCGACGCCGAGCCCGGACTTTTTCTAAGAACTCAGTTCTACGGCGTCGACATGGCACGACGCTGAGCGGTCTGGAGAGTATCGAGTGTCGACGCGAGGTCGGTCGCTCCATGATGTTGGATTCATCCACTGCTCGACGGCGGAGCAGGTGACCGGGGTCGCGGACGCGTTCTACTCGGATGATCCGCT
>ENA-ORBV01015313-ORBV01015313.1-microbial-mat-metagenome-genome-assembly--contig:-NODE-15313-length-11308-cov-6.340308_pt1 | contig 11308 bp, 9 predicted proteins | sample MGYA00237777_ERZ505514 | MGnify/ENA primary metagenome ERZ505514 (study PRJEB26160, sample SAMN06269048) | microbial mat metagenome | isolation source: Oligotrophic lake microbial mat | place...
TGTAGCGGCGAAGGACGTTGTCGAGTGATTCATAAAGGCTTTCAGCGGTTCGGTTCTTGAGCGGGACAAGGGCTCTGCATTTGATGCGAGAGTCAACAGTGGTGAGCATGGGCATTCCATTGACGCACATGACGTCGAGGCAAGGGGTGAGTGGGCTCATTTTGGTGTGCAGAGCACGGGGAATGTCCGCCACATTGTGTGGTCGGACGCAAGGTGGGTGTGGGCGAGTGGAAGTGCCCTTCAAATGACTGCAGTCAGGGCCAAAGATGTCAGCGGCCCGGTCCATGTCCTCCGAAAGAACGGGACAGTTCTTGGTGCAGCCACCTTTGAGGAAAGCTTTGAGCTTGGGAAGGGGGGTGCGGCCGGTGCCATGGAAGGCAATGTGTGCCAGTTTGGCGTCTTTTGGTTCTTGTTTGGCACACAACATTGGGTTGTCAGCCACTGTCTCGAGCAGGAATTGGAACTCCGGGTTGTCATCAGGAGTGAGGCTAGGGTGCATGAAGAAATGGCATGCGAAGGCATCATCAACCAAAGCGGCAGCCTGGACAGTGGTTCGGAATCATCCGGGGGAGGTGGCATGTTCTTGCTGGAAGCAAGTTGCTCAAGCCGTGGGCTTGTGGGCGCACAGATTGGCCGGGGTGCGAGCGAAGATTGTCTCACGGTTGTCCTTCCCAACGTGGAAGGCATCGTCAATTTGAGAGTCAAAAGTGACGCAGTCTGCAGTGTCAACCACATTGGCTAGGCCAAAGATGTTGGCAATGTGATCGGGATCACAGCAGACTTTGCCAAAGGCTGGGACCTCAGCTTCAAGTGTCAAAGTGCAGGCGACAGCGTTGGTGTGCATGGCTGTGGGTCGCTTGGCTGGGCAAATGTTTCGAATGAGGCATGGGTTGCAGACAGTCCCGTCAATGCCTGAGCCAGAGTCTGGGAGAAAGACATTTGAGAGACGGGCAGGCGGAGGGGCCTGGGAGAAGCCAAAGACAGACTGAGGCTTGCAAGGTTCATCCACAGTGTTGAAGAATTGGAGACCCTGCCAGCTGAGGTCATTGGGTCGGTCACTCCTGCGATTCGAAGCAGGGGTGGAGGATCTCTGGGAGCGTTGACTGCTGGTCGAGGCATTGTCCAAGGTGGCAGTGATGTGAGAAGGAGGGGCGTCCGGGCCAATGTTCTGGACGGCCACAAAAGCTCGGTTGATGAACCAGCGGTCTCGGAGAATGTCCTTGTCACAATCCGGGTGGACGTGGCCCATCTCGCCACAAGCGTGGCAGATGGCTTCGGAGTGGGGCTGGGTTTGCCCACCAAAGTTGCGGCGGCCCTGCTGAGCAAAGCTAGGAGCCGAGATGCCAGAGGAGTCAGGACAGGACTCATTGCTGGAGTTGCTGTGAGTTGTTTTGATCTCGGTTTCGGCTGTTCCGGTTGTCGTTGCCTGAGGATCGGTTGTTGGAGTTGGAATTGCAAGAATCTCCATTCGGTTTGCGCTGGTTGGAAGGGTTCTGATCCCAACGGTGCTGGCTGGGGACATCTGCGGCCTTGTGGACAGCATCGGGGTGCTGTTCCTTGCCCAGGGAACACTGGGTCTGCAGGGTGGCCAGGAGGGAGCCACACTTGGCTTTGGAGACAGACCGGAGGAAGAGGCAGGTCTCGAATTCAGATCGAGCCTGAGCTTCAATGTCCAGCTGGGTCTGCATCTCCTTTGGTTTGCAGTGACTGAGCAGATCAACAAGATCTTCAGCTAGGGCCTTGCGCGCATCGGCATCAGCAACATGTGTGTCGAGCAAAGCAGCAATCTTGCCTGCGTCATGCTCACAAGCTCATGCCTTGTGTTCAGGCATCTGCTCAGCGAAGCCATCAGTGAAAGCAGAGCCAATGCAGCCCTTCACTGTTTCGAGTTGTTGTTCAAAGCATTTGGCGCAGGAGGGAGGGTCCTTTTCCTCGGCTTGCTTGAGTTTGCGCAGGCAGTCCCAGTGTGTCGAGACAGTGACAGGGTGGATCGATCCCATGTGTGCATGGGATGTTTTTGCAAGTTTGAATTTGAACTGTGCATGAAAAAGAATCATGAAATCATTGGGGACACTTCTCCTGTTTCCAAGCCAGACTCATGCACTCCAGTTTGGCTGTTGAATGAATTGCTGAATTTTGTTGATTCAGGTTGAAAAACAGTGAGGTTGAACATGGTGAACAGATGGAAGATGATTCTGAAAGATGCATTTGTTTTTTCTTGGTTTGGGTGTGCACCCAATTCAACAATCATTTGCAAATTTAGAATTAAGGTTGCACATCAACCATTTCCTGAATGTGTTAGATTTTCATGTTGAAATGATGTGCAAGCAATTTTGACACGACTGATCGGGCGAAACACACATGGCAATGACCACAAAATCAGGTGTGGGGTGGAGACACTGGCATCCAAGCCAACTGATTTGGGCAGTTGCGACTGATCCAAAAAGTCGATGGTGCATCCTGAAAGCACCAAATCCACTGAGCAGCAACAAAAAGAAGCTGACTATGATCAGTTGGCCTGTGTCACTCGCTGACTGTGGGAGTTTTCCAACGTGCACCCTGTTTTCTTGTTCCCAGCATGCCCTTTTGGTCATTGCAGTGCACTGGCTGTCAGCTGACAGCACAACGAGCGCACAATGAGAGCAGCAACCTGTCAGAGTGAGTGGAACCTGTCCAAAAAGAGCACCGGGATGGGGGGGATTTGTGTGTGTTTTTCGCTTGACAAGTCATGTTGAATTTGGTGCAAACGCAGTTTTTACAAAATGGTGGAACCTAACCCTAGCCTTAACCTTAACATGGCAGTGCGTCACACATGCCGCAAGAACGCACTTGCATCACTGTTACATCGTTAATTTTCGCCACTGAAAAGGTTGAACTCCATCATTGTCGATCGATTCTCATGAAGAAACGCCTGCGCTGGCTTTGCAGGTGAAAAGAATTGCGATTCTTTTGCATTCGTAAGTGGCACTCAGCGAAATCTCCCTCCGTGAAATACAAGGAAGAATAATGACTTTTCTTTTTCTTTTTACCACAACATTAGCAAAAGAGAAGGTTCTCGCTGGAACAGGGGCAGAGACACACTGTAAGTTCTTTGACAATCCGGGAAGTGATACTCGCGCAGTAGTTAATTCTATTGAACAGGATGACTGTAAGAAGAAGATTTTGGGTCACTTCTTCTGCTGCCAAGAAGCACTCGGAAGTTGGACCACATACCAGAAGTACTCTACAGTAGCTAGCTACTAGCTAATAGCTAGCATCCCGATGAATCTTCGATGGGGACAGCTACTACGAAAGTAGCCTATTGTTTCACTTCCTTCCACCACCACCATCAGCCACATGAAGTTACAGCGAGTGTCCTTGTTTCTTCTATCCTTTTGTAAGCCGAGATTGTCAGAAAGTAACCACAATCCACACCATCCATACTAGCTAGCTAGCTAGTAGTACAGCCACCATACCTGTATAGTGCTGTAGATCAAGCACGTTGTCAAGGAAGCTAGCTACAGGGCACATGCTACTAGCTAGTAGAGGCGCCACCAGACACATAGGCACAATAGCTAGATACTACAGTCCTTTGCATTAGAGCAAGAGGAGGATGGCGACACGTACTAGTTCACGTAGTAGTATCAGTAGAAGTGCTCACGAAAGCCCATTCCTACATGTATCACAGCTGCTGCTAGTACTCCTACTCAGAGTACTGGTAGTACACGCCAACACCAGCAACAGCAGCAATGCTGTCGTGTACTCCACGGCTTCAGCTGAAGTTACTGCTACCTCTTCTTCCTTGAGTTCCATAGTGCCCCTCCATTTACAAGCAGACTTTGTGCCAAGGATTCATCTACGAGCAGCCGTCCTGCACTCGTCTCCCTTTGCCATTGTGGAAGAACAAGAGGACGGAAGTTTGACGGCACGTGGCCTTCAAATGGACTTGCTGGAAAAACTCAAGGCGTTTGCCCTACAAGATCAGATGGAATTGACGGTGGAGTTGACGCCCTTTCAGTACTCCTCGAACATGACCTACAGCAAGGCTCTGGACTTTATTGCCAGTGATTGTGATGATGATGTCTACGTCAATAGCACGCACAATTGTTCGTCCTTTGACTTGATCATTGCCGATTACTTTTCGACCCCGGAACGACTGGTGCGCGTGGATTTCAGTCCTCCTTGGTTGACCAATGCCATTTCGGCCATGAAGTATGTTCCCTTGGAGAGCGACGAGAAGGACCACGACCAAGACCATGCTTCTACTACCAATGCGACGTATACGAGTACGAGTACGAGTAAAACCAAGGGCGACACGACTACCAAACACCATGACAGTGAGACCACCACCGGTCGCAGGGAGGACATTACGACCTTGACAGAAGCTTCGCAGGATGCCCACACGGTCTGCGTCCTCAAGGGAACTCACAGCAGTAAAGTCGTCATCGACAAGTTCCAAGAACCCATGTATTTGCAATGTCATACGGATCAACAATGCCTCGAACATTTAAAGTACGGACGATGTGCTTTGTTTGCCAGAGATGAACTTGTGCTCAGAAATATTGAATTCCATAATCACGAATACGTCGTCACACGAGAGAGGTTCAATACGCAATATGTCGTTTGGCCCATGCCCTATCATTTGCCACCCCTTGTGTCCTACCTCCTCAAACGATGGATTGTAAAGGCGATTCAAAATACCACCATGGACTCCCTCTATTACAAGTATTTTGAAAGGGAACTCTGTCCGATTGGTACGGCGGGGGAAGATTGTCAGTTGCCTTGTCACCCGGAGCATGGCCAAAGTGATATGCATGGAAAATGTATTTGTGACAGTACCAAGTGGACCGGCGAGGATTGTAGTATTGAAGTACAAGAAGATTTGAATATGATTCCAACTTCCCTCAAAGGACTAGCCTATGCTCTCTTTGGTATTAACGTCATGGTATTGGTGGTGTGCGCCGTATGGTTGATATCCTATTGGAACAGCGATCAAGTACAAGCCAGTCAACCCTTCTTTTTGCTATTGGTATTGTTGGGATGTTTGGTCAGTAGTTCCACCATTTTGGCATTGGCACAAGAAGATCACAATGAGGGTGAAGGGCATGACCTTTGTATGTTCATTCCCTGGCTATATTCCGTCGGCTTTTCGATTACTTTTGGTACGCTATTTGCCAAGATTCGAAGGGTCTATGTCTTGTTTACAACCCAAGCTACGGCTGCCGTAGCTGTGGCACATCCTACACCGCCATCTGCATCTTCTGTCATGGGATTTGCCGTCCCTTCCACCACCCACACCAGTCACAATCACAGTACTGCCAATCCTACTCCTCATCACAATCATCATCACAATACACTGGCACAGAGTTTTGCATCTTCAACGGGCATCGTGCTTCCCAAACCTATGACTATGAGAGGGAGTGCCTCCGATCGTTCCAGTTTTACAGAACACCTTGGTCCTCATGGACAACGCCGACAACGATATATGAAGATATCCTTTCAAGAAACCATCGCCGTCCTTTTCGTGGTAACCATGATTGATGTCATCCCTTTGATCGTTTGGTCCTTGACAGATCCTTTGGCATGGGAACGAGTTGTCATTCAAGCCGATCAGTTTGATGTACCGCTGGCGTCCGTCGGGCATTGTGTTTGTGATTCCTGGATCATTTTTGCCAGTTTGATTGGGACCTTGCATTTGAGTTTGTTGGCGACGGCCTGCGTTTTGTGTTACAAGGCCCGAAAAATACCAACCATGTTTCAAGAAGGAAAGTTTGTCAGTTTGGCCATTATGAGCAACCTACAGATTCTGATTGTCGGAGTTCCCATTCTCGTCATTGTTGGCTCGGACACAGTGGCCAGTTTTGCCGTTCGGGCCGCCATTATTTGGATGAATGACCTGGCTGTCATCTTGCTGGTATTTGGAAACCTAATGTACAGTTTTCACATGAGACCGACAAAAAGCAAAGATGTGAGAGAATCCATCAACAAAGCCATCCATGTTTATTCTTGTTCCTTGAGCGGAGCGGCGAAACAGGGGAGCCCGGCCCTATCGCCACTATCCAATAAATGCCCACGTTCTGGCGATGGTAAAGGTGGTGATGAAGAGTTTTATTCCGAAACAGAAGAGGACGCGGAAGCACCACCCATGGTGAAAGCATCAAGCCCCACCAAAGTGGAACAGCCACCACGGCAACAAAAACGGAAGGACATGATATCATCTCTCTCATTAGGGTCAGGAAACTCCGAGACGGAGGAAAATGAGGAAGCGGTATTGCCAGATTCAGAAAAGTCCCCATTTGCAAGAAACGAATGCATGTCCTCGTTGACTCTGGGGTCGTCCACCGGGAATGGCCATAAACGAAGCGGCAACCGAAGCGTAACCTTTGGCATGACCTACTATTCTGAGGGCAACGACGATGGTAGTGAACGAGCCGTTCCTATTGAGCCTTTGGAGGTGCAGGAAGCCCGTGAGACTACAACCTCGGAAGGACCGAATCCTCGCATGCGATCACGTAGCCATGATTCCCAGGCGAGATTCACTTGTGATTCCTCGAATCACAAAGCCCCACCAAGACCACCGAGACGACCCGGTTCTTGTGCAGACATCATAGACGTGATTAGTAGTACTGACACAGGTGGTACGGACTCGGAACTGACCTCCCCGCCACCGTCGCCATCGTCGCCCATAAGTGAAGCGGAATCACCAGGCGACAGTACACCCAGAATGCCTGATAGAATCTGTTCCACAGTCGAAGCACTGGATCCGGATAATGATATCGACAATCATGCACAAGCCCAGCCTCCCCGACTGCCTGACAGGATTGTCTCCATTGCGGAGCTCAGTACTACTAGCGAAGAAGACAAAGCATTTGACAAGAAAAACGCCAACTACAGTCAAAGACCACCGCAACAACCAGTTCGAGTCCCATCTCATGCTGATGTCTTACTTGACGACGACGATAGCAGCACGAGCAGTGACCGCAGCATTGCAGTATAGTATTTATGTTGAAATTGTCCCTCAGGATTTAAATTGCAGGTTGAAGTTATGAATATTGCTTCCAAGCAAGTCATTGTGGCCACGACCTTGCGAGGTGAGCTAGTAGACTACAGTACGATAGATATCAGGGGTGTGTCAAGTGAATCACTCGTTCAAGTTGGGTACCAGGTGGCTGCCATTGGTTCTGGTAAAGTTCTACTGACAATGGATGCAGTGGTACTGGTATTCATCTTTGATGATGGCATACCAGAAGGAGGCCTTGAAGGGCTTGAAGCAGGCGAAGCTATAGTCTCGTTCGGAGCCATCAGCCAGTAATTTTGTCTGCTGGGTGTGACAACCGGGGTGAATAATCTGCGTTGTGTGCCAAATATTTGTTTTGTATATGAAACAAACGATCGAATGAATGAGCGAGCGAGTGAATTATTGAACGAACGAATTAATGATGGGCGAATCGAAATAACTACAACAGGAGATGGTGACGTCGTTTCGTTTTCGGCCTTACTGTCGTGAATATGCATACTAAGCTAATGCGAAGGTTAGGTTTTGTCAAATAGTAGAGTAGGGTTTGCGCTCGACAATATTAGTATTAGTAATAAATAGACAGTAAACAATCCGTTCAAAGCCATTGAAGGGGGTGATTTTACCGTCGCTGTAGTCGCTGTCGCCATTGTTGTCGCCATCATTAATATCACGATTAGTCATGTAGCACAAGCTCCGCAATCAAGGACTGACTCCGATGCAGCAGCGAGCACGGCATACAATATACTAGCAATGCTGGCTAGGCAGTTGTTTCATAGGCTATCGACCGGGCAATAGATATTCATTCCGTTTTGTAGTAGTAGAGGTTTTTTCTAGTTAGACGACGGGATCATTGCAAGAGCCAGAAGTCCAAAAGTTTTCCATGACTGAAACGATGATGCGCAAATGGTGTCGACCACTCCCGAATTTCCACGTCAAACCGTGTACAGCACACTGGACTTAACTCCATCAGCTACCCTTCGCCCCCACACTACGTCTTCATTTGCATGAAGTTGGTTTATCCAATGCGCTCGAGATAGCTGCTGAAACATGCAAAAGTAGAAAGAGGATCATGTGGTCGCATGTTCCTTTCATGGGCACGTCAGAAATGGCAACACGCGGTGCCGGCATGCAGCATCTGAACATAGAGATGAGAATACTCTAGTTCCATGACTACAAGAGATTGCAACAGCACGCTTGTAACTGCTAGTGTGAGACGGTCTACATTCATGTAGTGGTACGCAGACGACGGACCTTCCGAGTTCCAAAAGTAGCGAAAGAAACTGCTAACTCAGCACATGTACCTATCACAGGGACTCTAATAACTAGCTACCTCTACTGTCTTATATATAACTAGTTGTGAACAGCTAGTTAGCCAACTATCTTTATGCTGTATTTCCATCGTTTCCATCGTCAACCAATCTCCAATTACATTGTACTGCGTGATCGTTCCTATTTCTTTCGTCGTTTTTTTTAAATTGTGAACACGGACTATTTTCATTTCGCTCGGAGCACTTGCGACTGCTCTACTACCAACTAGCTAGTACGTAATATTTTTATCCTTCAATTTTACGTACTTCAATCACTCGAACGCCAGGAAAAGCGACACGAACCGAACGAATTGAGAGAAAGCAACGTCATTTAGGTTCTGATTTCTTCGCTATTCGAGGATGAACTTTTCAAGAGTTCTACGTGCCCCTAGCTATAGTAGGCGTACGACGTACCGGTTCTACTAGAAGGCTGTAGTAGAGAAAACTAGTCGTAGTAGTGAATTAGCACTAGTACAGTTTGTAGTACATAGGTAGCTATGGTAGCTATCAAAAGGAAGTAACACTGCATTGTTGCTGTAGACAAGCACCGTAGATGCGTGTCATCTTTAAGCCAGGGGAAGTGCCAGGCGGGACTAGCATCCTTTTTCTTCTACGGTGAGCGCAATGGTAGCAATAGATTGCTTTCCAGCTGGCTAGTGTAGCTAGCTAGCAAAGCATGTTGTTCCATTGTCACAAACTCTACCAAATAACAGAGTGCATGTGCCACAAAGAGATGGATTGTTTTGAAGCCCAAGCATCGATATCGGCCAGCGGTTCAAAAAGCCCAAGCCAACAAGAAGTCAAGAAAATGATAACCATTGATCAACAGCAACAGCATCAGCATCAAGCAGAAGAGACAAGCTGTGATTGTCGGCCATTACTCCTGACGTTTCAGTCTCCTTTAGACCCTGATACCGAGTATCATGTCGTCTGGGCCAAAAAATCCCTTTGGAAGAGGCGATTGGAGCACCTGCAACAGCGTTACCCCAACAGCACTGGTAGTACTAGCACTAGTAGTAGCTGTTGTCAAGAGCTCAGTAACTGCCAAAAACAAATTGACGACGACGACGACGACGACGACACGTGGCTCATGGATGGCTCGCACAGAAGCATTGCACCGTGGGATCGATCGGGGGATTCTGATTCCAGCGAGTCTGTGTTGTCGATGTCGATACAGCTCTCTCGACGATGGGGGGACTACAGCGAAACATCTAAGGAGATGTCCTTCGTTCATGATGATCATGATGATGATGCCCGCAGCAGCAGGAGTTGTTTTTCGGACATAGCGCCTAGTCTTCCTTGCAGAGCAGCATCACCACCACCAGAAGACGATGGTGATGATGATTCGGATGTGGATGGGGCAGCTCTATACACGGTCACTTGGTTGGAAGATTTTTACTCCACCGTCACCGACATTCGCAGGGATGGCTTGTGCTCGGCGATCCAAGAAGCCAGAAGTCGACGTGCATCTATTAGGGCATAAATGCTGTAGTGAGAGCTAAAAACCAAGATTCTATGAACTTTGTCTTCAGACATGAAGACTCATTTAAATTCACAAGAGGATGTCTAGGCAAGAAATGATTAGCAAAAGTAGTTAGCAAGCTGGTTGGTGCCAAGGGTCAAAGCATTGAAATGTTTTGCACAAGCAAAAATGCCAAGTGTCCAAATTCTGAATCACAATTTGGCGGTTGGAAACACACCAGCACCTGCTGCTCCCAATAGCTAGCTGACTGTCTATGCTAGCCGGTAGCAGCACCAGGAGAATTGCTGCAGCACAGTAGCAAAAAGGACAGTCTCACTGTCAACATTGTGGATGGGAGTTTGATCTCATTCAGATCTGTGACCCCATCCTCAACCCCTTCTGTGTTCCATCAAATCTTGCTTTGATTTTGTTGTCATGCATCCTGTTTTGTTGTCCCTTGTCTTGAAGCAGACCTTTTGGCAATGTTGATGCTGAATGGGTCCAACCGAAAGATGCTGCTGAACAGTGCTTCAATTGGTGTGTGCAACTTGTTTGATGCTGCACACGTTCTTCTTCGATGGCAAAAAGGATTCAATGTCAGCTCATGGCACGAGACAAATCTGTGAATGTGTGCAACAAGGGTCATTCTTGCTGTTGCTTCACATTGACTCAAAATTTGCCGTTAAGAGCACAGAGAAGTGCACTGTCCTGACTGATGCAAATCAAGGTCAAGGTCATGCACAAAAAAATCCCTTGGCTGACAAGCTTTTTGTTGGCCAACACAGACAACGCCTAAGTTGTGATCCATGGCTTTGCAAACTCTTGTGTGTGCAGCAATTCTCCAGATCTGTCCAGTCTGCTTCTTGTTCTGCTGATGACTCAAAGACTCTCTTCATGCTTCATGGGCAATCCCCATCTCACTGAGACATGAACAAAGAAGAGAAGCCACACTCAAAGGAAACAACATCAGTTGCCTTGCTTGAGGAACCAAAGAAAAGAAGCAACATTCATGCAAAACAAAATCAGCAGTCTTGCTTAAAGAACAAAAGAAGAGAAGCAGCACTTGAGGGATACAAAATCAGCAGCCTTGCTTGAAGTTCCTGGTTCCATTGCAGTCTGCTCCGACCTGAACTTTGCCGGAGTTTCCAACCACACCACCCAAGCAATGACAGTCATGAGACTTGTGTGACCCTCGGTCACAACATTTGTGACAGAGATGAAGAAGAGCAGTTCACTTGACTGTGAATCCACATAACATGCGAACACACCAAGTCACCACAACTGACAAACGACATTTCTTCACCGCAGAATCGCCAAACAACAAGGGGTGAATCAAGCAAAGATCACCTTAAAAAGAAACTTTCCAACTCTAATGTTTCACCAAAAGAACTGCTGCTGTTACATGCAAATTTGAAAGTTGTAAGCATTAAGCTACCATGCGAAAAGCTCCATGTTTGATCGAATGCTTCCAAAGGATCGACATCTTCTTTGGCAAGATTGCTTACACGGTGCGCATGTTTCGTCATGGTGAGATGCTTTTGT
>ENA-ORBV01015314-ORBV01015314.1-microbial-mat-metagenome-genome-assembly--contig:-NODE-15314-length-11308-cov-4.765025_pt1 | contig 11308 bp, 12 predicted proteins | sample MGYA00237777_ERZ505514 | MGnify/ENA primary metagenome ERZ505514 (study PRJEB26160, sample SAMN06269048) | microbial mat metagenome | isolation source: Oligotrophic lake microbial mat | place...
AGATAGATCCAGGTCTGGTGCAGGGGCAGGAAAAGCGGGTAACTCTGATGCATCCACGTCCGCGAGGCGTCGGAAAAAAAAGCGTGGGGCAGATGTCCGCCGTGAGCAGCGGCGATCTGGGCGCGGATCTCGAAGTTGAAGAGTCCGTCGGCGGTCAGCGGGTGATTCGTGGCCTGCCAGCCAATGACGATCAGGATCGGCGCCAGCGCCGCGAAAAACAGGCGGGTGCCGGGCAGGCAGGCCCATTCCGCCGTGCGCAATCGCCACCAACCGCTCACGCCGAGGGCCAGTGCCAGAGCGGTCGTGGTGACGAGCAGTGCGGAGCCGCGCAACCACTGGCTGACGACCAAGAGAATGACGGACAGTGCTCCCGAACCCAGCAGGAGAGAGAGGCCCAGCATTTCCACCCGTGACACCGCCCGAGCCGGTCGCAGAAAAGCGGCCAGCCCGAACCCGGCCAACGCGATGCACAGTTCCGCAAAGAGAAACGCCAGGGCTTTCACGATCCGGTTATGGCCACGGACAAACGTTCGCTGAGCGCGCGACTGGGCAGTTCGACAGGCGGTGCGACTTTGTAAAAAAAGAGACCGGCCGGTTTCACGCCAGGCGGAGGCGGATGATCGAAGCGGGCCCGCGTCGCCGGGCCGGCATCCCCGAGGCACCAAACCGGCCGGGGCCACGCGAGATAGCTCAGCAGGAAATGCGCTTCGGTGAGCGTCCAGTCATTGCCGGGGCCGAAGATGAGCAGCGGAGCGTCGGTCGGAAACACCCCAAGTTCGCGACGGAGGATCGCCGCGCCATCAGCCAGGCCAAAGTGTTGCCGGGCGAGAGCGTCGATGGCGCGATCCGGCGCAAGGTCGGGAGCCGCGACCGAGAAAGCCTGCGACCACCGCAGCAGACCGGCGACGGCAAAAACACCAAGCAGCAACCACCAGCAGGCAATCCGAAGTTTCATGGCGGGTTTTTGCTAGGTGGTGCCGCCCGGCAGCGCACGCAAAATCGCCAGACGCCGCGTGCGTTGCTGACAGGCGCGGCAATTCTCGAAAGACTGCTTGCCGCGGTCCGCGAAAGGCCGCGTGCTCATGAATTCCCCATCCTTCCCCTTCTCCCTCGCCGGACAAAAACTGACGGGCCGCAGCGGCATTCTCGAACTCATGGACGACCTCGGACGCGCCATGACCATCGAGCCCGACATGCGCATGCTCGGCGGCGGCAATCCCGCGGCCGTTCCCGAGATGCAGGCGCTGCTGCGGAAGCGGATGCACGAGCTCGTGGAAGACGGCCACGCGCTGGATCGGATGCTCGGGAATTACGATCCGCCGCAGGGCAATCCGCGCTTTCTCCGCGCGCTCGCCGGGTTGCTCCAGCGCACGTTTGGCTGGGACATCGGGCCGGAGAATCTGGCGATCACGACGGGCGGCCAGAGTGCGTTTTTCTATCTCTTCAATCTGCTCGCCGGACGCTTCGAGAACGGCCGCCAGCGCAAGGTGCTGCTCCCGCTCGCGCCAGAATACATCGGCTACGCGGATCAAGGACTGGAAGGCGAACTCTTCGTCGCGTGCCGCCCGCACATCACCTGGCCGCAGGGCGAAGATGCTCGCGTTTTCAAATACACGATCGACTTCGCCGCGGTGGAAGCGGCGCTGCTACGCGAAGACATCGCGTGCATGGCCGTCTCGCGCCCAACGAATCCGACCGGCAACGTGCTCACCGACGACGAAGTGCAGCGCCTCTCCGCACTCGCCGCGCAGCACGGCATCCCGCTGATCCTCGACAACGCCTACGGCGCGCCGTTTCCGAATGTCATCTTCACCGACGCCCAGCCGCACTGGGCGCCGCACGTCATCCTCACGATGAGCCTCTCGAAACTGGGCCTGCCCGGCACGCGCACCGCGATCGTCGTCGCGCCGGAGCAGATCGCCAGCGCGATGGCCGCGATGACCGCGATCGTCGGCCTCGCCAATGGCAACGTCGGCCAGCAACTCGCGCTGCCGTGGGTCGAGAGCGGCGAGATTCTCGACTTCGGCCCGCAGATCCTCCGCCCGTTTTACGAGGCGAAAAGCCGTGCCGCGCAGGCTTGGACACGCGAGTTTTTCGACGCCGCGGGAATCGATTGGGCGCTGCACGCGAGCGAAGGCGCGTTCTTCCACTGGCTCTGGCTGCGCGGTCTGAAGATCCCCACGCGCGAACTCTACGAACGACTCAAGGCGCGCAAAGTTCTCGTCGTGCCGGGTGAGTATTTCTTCTTCGGCCTCGGCGAAGACTGGCCACATACGCGCGAATGCCTGCGCCTCAATTTTTCCCAGCCCGCGGAAGTCGTACACGAAGGCCTCCGCATCATCGCTGAGGAAGCCGCGCGCCACACCTGATTCGATCTTCCAAGCGCAATCGCCCCCCCCACACCTTAAAATCATTCGCCGCGCGCTCCCAACTCTCCAACTCCGGTCGACCCGGGGATTCCACTCGTGTGTTATTCCCATGAATGCAGCTTCACCCCGCTGCCGAGCCCGCCGATCTCTTCGAGCAAACGCGCGACATCTTTTTCTATCTTCGCCCAGTCGGGAGCGCCCATCTCCGTGCGTGTCCCCGGAAAAGCGATGTAAGTCACGCCCGGCACGGTGACGGCGCTCACGCGACCGGACGCCTTGGGGTTGAGCGCCTGCGCGAGCTTCTGCGAGGCTTCGCCTGTTTTCGTCGTCGGGCCGGTATCGCCGATGAGGCACGGATAAATGCGGCCCGCGTAAATCACCGCGGCGTAATCACCGACGCGCAACTTTTCATCCACCCATGTGGACGGGATAACGATGTAAGGATCGAGGCTCGCGATGAGTGAGCGGCGGCTCTGCAGATCGGGGCGAAAATACGCGGCGCGTTTGTCGATGCGCGTCAGGTGGTCGTCGACGTATTTCTGCACGTCCGGCCAGAAAGCGCCGCGATCTGCCTGCACGAAACCATCGACCTGCTTCTTCAGTTCGCGCAACTGCCCGAGCGTGTCGTCGTAGAATTTGAGAAACGGGCTCGTCGCGCTGTCGTCGGCGGCCTTGGCCCACGAGTAGGCGAGGATCGGCTGGTAGGAGCGCGACAAGCGCGCGTCGTCGTATTCGCTGAGCAGCGAGAACCGCTCGGGGTCCGAGCCATCCGTACACGTTTCCATGTCGGACTGGAAAATCACCGCCCTGCGCCCGGACTTTGCGTCCTTCACGTTCAGCACCGTCGCGCAATCGAAGAAGGTGCCCGCCGACATCCAATCGCCGTTTTTCACCGACTCGATCTTCGTGTCGTAGAGCTTCTTGAATTTCGACGAGACCGTCCCGCTTTCGATCAGGCCCCGCAGCGTGGGCATCACTTCCAACAGGCCCGGGTTCAGTTTTTCGAGGTCGTCGATCTTCGTCAGCGGCTGCGGGCGGGCAATCGTCGCGGTTTGCGTGACCTCGAGATAAGCCGGTGGAGTGGATCGATTCAGAACCAGCGGCTCTTTCACCGCCTGAACCCAACCCGGAAGTTCCTCCGCTCGCGTGGACGATGAGGCCAAGCTGAGTGCAGAAAGAAGAGGGGCGACAACGATGCGGAGCGGCGCGAATCTCATGCGCGGCAGAGTAGGTCGCCGCTCGGCAAATTGAATGCAAAACGGCCCCGACGCGATTTCGCGGGGATCGCCCCTCTGCGGAAGTCGCTGCACGCTGCGACTAAGCGGTCACCACTTCCACGCCCAGCCGATCGAGCCCTCGCGAAGCAAGTCGATGGCCTGCATCCTGCGGTCTTGCGCATGATCGACCAGACCGTGCGCGGCGCGGAGAGCGAGCGGCGTGCATGCGGTCCATCGCGAGCAGGTATTGCGCGAGGTCGTTCGTGCCGAGCCGACGAAGTCCGCGCTCTGCCGCTGCCATGAAACGCGTGGAAGCAAAACTCCGGGGAGCACACGCGCCTCGCGTGTTGTCGCGGGCGTCCCGCCCACGCGGACTTCCTTCCGCGCTCCGTTCCAGCAAGAACTCCGCCCGCGCAAACCCTCCGGTAAAGTTCCTTTCGGCGATTCGAGCGGAGCGAGAAAGCCAGCCGCAGGCTGCCCGCAGGGTGGCTGCGGTGGCAGCCAGCAAACGCCGAAACCAGCACTCGGGACGAGCGCGCTCCCCAGAGTTCGCCGCCACTTCTTCACCGCCATGAACACGCATTTCGACATCGTCACCGTCACGCTCAACCCGTCGATCGACCGCACGGTCACAATCCCGAACTTCACCGCCGGCGTGGTCAATCGCGTCGAAACCGTCCGCTCGAACCCCGGCGGCAAAGGCGTGAATGTCGCGTCTTCGCAGGCTGATTCCGGGCATCGCGTAGCGGTCACGGGCTTTCTCGGGCGCGAGAATGCCGCGTCGTTCGAGGCGCTCTTCGCCCAGAAAAAGATCGGCGACCACTTCATCCGGATTGCCGGGCAGACGCGCGTGGGCATCAAGGTCGCCGATCCCGTGCTCAACCAGACCACGGACATCAACTTCCCCGGCCCGGCCTCCTCGCCCTTCGATCTCGAAGCGCTCGCCGCACAGATCGCCACGCTCGATGCCGACACGTTTGTGCTCGCCGGCAGCCTGCCGCCGGGCGTCGCACCGACGATCTACCGCGACCTCGTCTCCGCTCTGCGCTCACGCGGCAAACGCGTGGTGCTCGATGCGAGCGGCGAGCCACTACGTCTGGCGCTCGAAGCGAAACCGCACCTCTTCAAGCCAAACACCCACGAAGTCGGTGAACTTCTCGGAGAAACGATTTCTAGCGAACGGGCGGTCATCGCCGCGGCGCGCAAGCTGATCGCCAGCGGGGTCGAGCAGGTCGTCGTGTCGATGGGCAGGGACGGCGCGTGTTTCGCCACCGCGCATGAAGCGCTCTTCGCGCGCGCCGGATGTCGAAGTGCGCAGCACCGCCGGGGCGGGCGACGCCATGGTCGCAGGAATCGTCCCCGCCCAGGCGGGCGGGCTCACGCTCGCCGAGACCGCTCGCAAGGCCACAGCATTTTCGGTCCACGCGCTGACGCGTGGCAGCGACACCCACGATTTCTCCCAATCCATCGCCGCCATCACCGCGCAAGTGACCGTCGCCGCATTATGAAAATGCGCGGCACGAGAACTCCGGGGAGCACGCTCGTCCCGAGCGTTGGCGCGGGCGTCCCGCCCGCGGGGACTTCCCTGCCGCGCCATCCCCGGCAAGAGCTCCGCACGCGAAGACCCGCCGGGGAAGTTCGTTTCGACGGGACGCCAAAACCAGGGGGCCAGAGGCCCACGCTCCCCAGAGCCTGTCGGCTCGCCACCACGACACCTGACAGCGGAGACGATACCACTCCATTTCATCGCCCAGCCAATCATCCGACCACCCACCCCCAGAAACTCCACCCCATGAAAACCAGCCTGCTCGCTCCATCGCCACGTGCCTCGGCCTTGCCGGTGAGGCTCTCGCCCAAGACCGCACGCCGGGCATCTCCGACACCAACCGCTCCATCCTCCAAGCGCAGGACGAAGCCGGACTCGCGCCCGATGGCTTCAATCCCGACGACCACATGACCGGCGACTTGGGCGGGCTGCGCAGCCGCATGTTCACCTCGGGCATCGAGGTGTTAGGTTTTTGGAATTCCATCATCTCCGGCAATGTTGCGGGCGGCCTCAATCCTGGAAACGCCATCTCCGTGCAGGACGCCTGGGTCGGGCTGAAGTTCGATTTGGAAAAGCTCGTCGGCTGGCGTGGCGGGCAGTTTGTCGTGAGCGGCATCAACCGCCACGGCGACGATCTCACCACGAAATACATCGGCAGCATCTACTCGACGCAGTAGATGGTCGGCGGCCAGCGCCCGTTTCTTTACCAGCTCTATTTGCCGCAGAAGATCGGCGACCAGTTCACGCTCACGATCAACCCCGGCGGCACGGGCGACATCGACAACGCGGTAGTCATCGGCGCGCAGTTCGGCTTTACGTTCTGAACGACAACTCTCCCTCGCCTCCTCATCTTCCTCTCCCTCCTCCGGGATCGACGGGATGAAGATGATGAGGGCGCGGGAGAAAAGTTCGCCGCCCGTTTTTAAAGACAATATCACTATGAACACCCGCATCTTCCTCATCCGCCACGGCGCTACCACGCTCACTGCTGAAGACCGCTTCGCCGGCGCGACCGACGTGCAGCTTTCCGACGAAGGCCGCGAACAAGTGCGCCGCCTCGCCGAGCGTCTGCGCGACGACGGCATCACCGCGGTCTATGCCTCACCGCTTGGGCGCACCGTGGAAACCGCGAGCATCCTCGCCGAGCCGCATAAACTCGAGGTGCAAACCAAGGACGGCCTGCGCGAAATTTCGCACGGTCGCTGGGAGCAGATGACGCGGCGCGAAGTGGAGGACAAGTTCCCGGACGAAGCAGCCGCGTGGGATGAAGATCCCTACACCTTCGCTCCCATCGGCGGGGAAAGCGGGCTTGCGGTCACGGCTCGCGCGCTGCCGGTGCTCATGGACATCGTCCGTGAAAACCAAGGTGGCAACGTGCTCGTCGTCTCGCACAAGGCGACGATCCGCCTGCTGCTCAGTTCGCTTCTCGGTTTCGATCCGCGCCGCTACCGCGACAACCTCGATCAAAGCCCCGCGGCGCTGAACGTGGTCGATTTCAAGGACGCAGTGCGCGCCCGGCTCGCGCTCTTCAATGACACCTCGCACTACGACAAATCCGGCCTCGCGATTCCCGCCGTTCCCGGTGCGCGGCTCTCGAAGTGGTGGGACGCCCAAAGCCACGGCTAACACCCATCGGCAGTTCGTGGCTTGACACGTCCGTCTTCGCCAAGAAACTCTCCGCCCTTAGACGATGATCTCGCAAACCTCCATCACGCTTTCGCTTCCGGCCTACCCCTGGCCGATGCCGTGCATGCGCGTGGAAGGTTTTGCTTTTATTACCTTCAACGTCACCAAGCGCAATCGCCACCACGCGCAGGGATGTTATCCGATGACTGATTAGTCCCCAAACTACAGACCGAAGAAACAGCCCTGCTCACCGAAAGGTGGCAGGGTTTTTTTGTTTCCTCGGTCGCTCCCGACCTATGAACCCAACCACGCAACCCGCCTCCATGATCGCCGACCTGCGCTCGCTCCCGCGCGCGTTCTGGGTCCTTTTTGCCGGGACGTTCATCAACCGCTTCGGGACTTTCGTCTGGCCATTCCTCACGATCTATCTCACCCGTCAGGGCTACTCGCTCCGCGATGCCGCGTGGGCGATCAGCGCCGTCGGCGGCGGTGCGCTCGTGGGCAGCTTCTGCGGCGGCTGGTTGGCCGATCACATCGGGCGGCGGAATACGATCGTGATCGGAACCTTCGGCGCCGCGGGCAGCGTGATGCTGCTCTACCTCGCGCACTCGCTCCCGGCGATCATCACGTGCAGCGCGCTGGTCGGGCTCATGAGCGGAACGTATCACCCGGCAGCAAGCGCGCTGCTCGCGGATATCGTGCCGAACGAAAAGCGGGTGCGCGCTTACGCGGCCTTCCGACTCGCGGCCAACGCGGGCTTTGCCTGCGGCGCGTCCGTGGGCGGATTACTCGCGAACTATTCGACGTTCTGGCTCTTCACCGGCGACGCGCTGACGACGGCGCTCTATGGAGTCATCGCGATCTTCTGGCTGCCGCACGGCCTGCGGGCGCAGACGAAAAACGCGCCGTGGGGTGAAGCCATCGCTTACCTCAAGCGCGACCGCTCCTTCCACGCGCTGTGGGCGGCGGCGTTCTGCTCGGCGCTGGTTTTCGCGCAATTCGGCACGACGTACTCGCTGCACATCGCGCGCGAGAAGCTGACGGTCGATCTATTCGGCTTCCGTCTCGCGCCAGAGACGATCTACGGCCTGCTCATTGCCTGGAACGGCGTGCTCGTGATGATCGCGGAACTGCCGCTGACCGCGCTCACGCTGCGCTACGATGCACGCCGCGTGATGGCGCTCGGCTATCTGCTCATCGGCGTCGGCTTCGGCCTGAACGCGTGGGCGCATCACATTCCCGCGCTGCTCGTCGCGATGACGATCTTCACCTTCGGCGAAATGATCAGCGCGCCCACCACGAGCGCGTTCATCGCGCGGCTTGCACCCGAGCGTTTGCGCGGCCGTTACATGGGCACGCTCGCGCTGGCCTGGAACGGCGCAGCCATGGCCGGACCGCATTTCGGCTTCGGTCTCTTCGCGCTCGACCCGCGTTTCGTGTGGTTTGCCTGCGCGGCGCTGGGCTTGGCGGCGGCGGCGATCACGCTGTTTTTTGGCCAGCAAACACTGGCGAACGAAAAGCCTCCGGCGGTGGTGCCGGAACGGGAATCCGCGGTGGTCTAATGGCGCCTTATGCGGGCGTGTGCGTGAACTTGCGCACGCGCCCGTAGGGCAGCCATTCGAGGACGTAGAGGTTGCCTTTGCTATCCACGGTGAGCGCGTGGGGCGTGGTAAATTTGTCCTTCTGGCCGGCTTGGAATTCCTCCTTCTTCACGCCTTTGCCGTCCCCGAGTTTGGCCACGCAGTTGTCGTCCTTGTCGAGGATGGTGACGAGCGCGCCGAGGTCGGGCACAAAGAGGTGGCCTTGCGCCTGGTAGAAGCAGCACGGGTTGCGGACGAAGTCGCCGGCGATGGTGCGCTGGTAGTTGAGGTCGAGGTCGAAAACTTCGTAGCGACCGTTGGCGCGGTCGGCGATGTAGATTTCGGGCGTGCTCTTGAGCGTGTTCACCCACACGCCGTGGCAGGTGCTGAAGGTGCCGTGCGGCGCGTCTTTACCCTTGGGCGCGTCGGCCGGAGCGCGCCCACCGATGGTCTTGAGGTGCTTAAAGTTTTTGTCGAAGCGGCTGACGATCTGGCTGCCGTAGCCGTCCACGACGTAGATGTCGCCGTTCGGCGCGACGGCCACGTCGGTTGGGTTGGTCCAGGTGAATTTCTGATGCGTCGAATCCTCCTTCTCCACGTTGCCAATCGTGTAGAGCACCTTGCCCTTGAGGTCGGTCTTGTAAACGCGCTTGCCGAGCGTCGGTTGGCCCGCGGCGTCCTTGGCGACGTTCTCGGTGAAGTAGAGGAATTCACCGCCGGGTTCCTTGCTCCAATAAAGGCAGTGCGCCGTCGCCTTCACTTGTTCGGGATCGTAGCCGTTTCCGAAATCCTTGCTCCACGTCTCCTCCAGCTTTCCGTCAGCGCCAAACACGGCGACGCACGGACTGGTCGAGCGTGAGGTGACATAGACGCGGTCTTTGGAGTCCACGACGATCCCGCAGCCGAAGCCCCAGTTCATGCCCTCGGGTAGAACTCCCCAGCTTTCATCGAGCGTGTAAGTCCACTTGCCTTCGCCGATCTTTACGGGCGCGGCGTTTTGCGCGCGAGCGAAGGCGGGGAGCGCGAGGGCGGCGGCGGACGCGGCGCCCATTTTCAGAAAATCGCGGCGGTCGAGACGGGCGGGAAAAAGGTAATCGGAGTTCATGTTAAGGAGGGTTGGGTCGGGCGATGGGATTCTTACTCTTAATCCTACTGTTATTCTTGCTCTCCCACCGTTCGTCGGAGGAGTAAGTGTAAGAGTAGGATTAAGAGTAAGAACAGAAGAGCCGGCGAGGAATTCACCCCGCCGGCTCAGGAATTTTTTGCGACTTACTTGAGGGCCGCTTGGTGGAACTCGAACCAGTCGTCGAGGTTGTTGAGGTTCACCGCGTCTGTCGGCGAGCCGTCGGGCAGACCGTTGGCGCTGAGGATGCCTTGGCGGGTTGCGTCGTCGTGCTGATAGCCGGTCACGGCGGCGTTGTGCTTGGCGATGGCGTCGGCGGTCACGGTCTTGCCGTTCGCCTTCACCCACGCTTCGAACTGCGGATAGGTGGGCTTGCTGGATTTGATGAACGCTTTGGTGTCGGCTTCGTCGAGGCCGAGGGCGCCGAGGGTCATGCCGTCATAACCTTTGCCGCAGCCGGGATAGCCGGGAGCGAGCTTGCCAGCGGCTTCGAGCGAAAGCTTGAGCCAGAGGCGTGGGAGGTGGAGGACGCCGAGCGGGCCGGCGGTGCCGGAGCTGATGAGTGGAACGTAGGTGCTCATGATGATGTTAGGTTTTGGTTTGGTTTATTCGCCGCGGTTCGCGCCACGTCATGTGGCGGAGCGTAGCAGAAATTCGGGATTTACTTCTTCTTTTTGGCCGCGGGCTTTTTCTTCGCCGCGGGTTTCTTTTTCGGGCCGCGTCCTTTGAAGGTAAGTTCGGCAATGCCGCTCTTGTCGAGTTCGCCAAAGCCGAGGCGGGTGAGCTTCGCGTATTGCGCGTAAGTCGCGGTCGCGAGCGGGAGATTGAGCTTCGCTTCCTTCGCCAGGCCGAGTGCGATGCCGCTGTCCTTGGCGGCGTGCGAGGCGCTGAAAAAGCAGGAGTGATCGCGGTTCACCATGTCTTCGCCGTCGGTGGCAAGCACGCGGGAGTTGGCGCCGGTTTGAGAAAAGACCTTCATCAGGATCGGCAGATCCACGCCGAGCGCGGAGCCGAGGCCGAGCCCTTCAGCGAGGCCGGCGGTGTTGATGTTCATGACCATGTTGACCAGCGCTTTCACCTGCGCGGCTTTACCAGCCTTGCCGATGTAGGTCATGAGTTTGCCGTCGTCGGAGAGGCGCGACAGGATCGGTTTCACTTTCTCGAAAACCTTCTCATCACCGCCGATCATCAGATAGAGCGTGCCGTTGCGGGCCTGCGTGATCGAGGACGCCATGCAGCCTTCGAGCGACGCCGCGCCGGCTTTCTTCGCGAGCTTTTCCACCTCGAGGTGGGTCTTCGGCGCAACCGTCGCGCAGTTCACAAAAGTGCGGCCCTTGGCGCCGATGAGCAGGTTGTCCTTCTTGTTTGTGAAGACGGCGAGCTGCGCCTTGTCGTCGGTGACGACCGTGATGATGAGGTCGCTGAGTTCGGTGACGCGGGCGAGGCTGGTCGTGGCTTCGGCGCCGACTTCCTTGGCCAGCTCCTCAGCCGATTCTTTGCGCACATCATAGACGGCCGCGACGGTGTAACCGACATCTTTCAAGCGCCGCGCCATGTTTGCGCCCATGCGACCGACTCCGACGAAACCAATTTTTTCTGGCATGATGAGAGGGGGTGTTGGGTGAGGGGCGCTAGGAGTAGCTGGAGCGCGCGGCGGCTGGCAAGTCCGACGACGGCGAACACGATTACGCGTCTGCGTAACCTCCGCGCCCGAGTCCGAGCGCGGCGGGACGCAAGGCGTTCAGCTTTAGCCAAAACTCGTTGCCGTCGCGGTGCGCCTCGATGATCTGCGTGATCTGGAGCTGTCTCTTATACACATCTGACGCTGCCGACGAATAGAGAGGTGT
>ENA-ORBV01015315-ORBV01015315.1-microbial-mat-metagenome-genome-assembly--contig:-NODE-15315-length-11307-cov-4.797685_pt1 | contig 11307 bp, 4 predicted proteins | sample MGYA00237777_ERZ505514 | MGnify/ENA primary metagenome ERZ505514 (study PRJEB26160, sample SAMN06269048) | microbial mat metagenome | isolation source: Oligotrophic lake microbial mat | place...
GGAGGTGTAGAGCGGCACGCCGGCCACGCACCAGATGCTCATTTGCGAACGGGCTTCCTCATCGGTCATGTTCGGGAAACCCGCCATCAGATAATCCGGGTTGTTGTAGCGTCCGCTCCCGCTGGGCTGCGGCTCGATGATCGAACTCATGCACTCGCGGATGGTCGACCACTTCGCATCGATATCGCGGCTGGTGCGCCATTCGTCGGCGATGGCGCTGGGGCGCCACTTCTTGGCTTCATGGATGGAAAAGATGATGCGTCGGCCAACGCGTGCGGATTCGGCTGCCAGACTGCTCGACATGCGGGTGTAGGGCTCCTCGCCGCGCACGCTGCGGTCCCAGTCGTAGCCATCGTAGAACAGGTGATCGATGCCGGCATCGGCGACAAAGGCGGCGTGGCGGTCGATCAGCGCGGTGCCCTGGAGGGTTGGCTGGCGCGCGGGTTGGGTGTTGCCTGGATGATTGATGGCGCTCCCGATGGAGAGCTCCGGCGACAGGTAGAATCCCAGCTTCAGCCCACGGCCGTGCAGATGGTCGGCGAGGCTGCGCAGCCCCTGCGGATAGTTACGGGGGTCGACATGCGGATCACCGTCCTGATAGGTCGCTCCACCGGCATAGCTGCCGTTCTCGGTCCAGTAGTACCAGCGCCGCTGGCCATCATCGCCCCACCAGCCGCCGTCGAGGCGCAGGATGGTGTAGCCCGCATCGCGCATCCCGTTGGCGATGAAGGCATCGGCCATGCGTCGCATCAGCACATCGTTGTGATTGGCGAGGAAGAAATTGAAGGTCGCCCAGCCCATGCCGGGCGGGGCATCGCCGGCGTGCAGGCCGGCAGTGAGGCTGAGCAGCACCACCAGGTTCCGCAGCTGGTGGACGAGCGATGGGTGTACAGTGTTCATGATCAGTGTGCTTGGTTGCGGATGACGATACCCAGATCCACCGCGTCCACGCGGCCATCACGATTGAGGTCGGCACGCGCATCGAAGCCGCCGTCCGTGCTGCGCTTGCCGAGTTGACCTTTCACCAGATTGAGATCGGCGTTGTTCACCGCTCCATCTCCGTTGACATCACCCGGCTTGGCTCCGGTGGCTCCGGCGCGCACGATCTGAAATCCGCCCAAGCCTGAGCGGCTGAAGCCGTTCTCGCCCCACGACTCGTTACCGGCTCCGACCACGATGCGAATGGTCGCGGCGGTCAGGTTGCGGATGCGCAGGACATTGCCGGCCGGGGTGCTTGCCTGCTGATCGCTGGTACTGGTGCTGGGAACCTCCACCCAGCCGGCGAATGCCGTACCCGCCGCATCCTTGGCATAAAACGGACCAGCCAGCACCGCACCGCTGGCATCCGTGATGGTGAACTTGTGCACGAAGCTGCCGATGTTGTCGTTGAGCCGGTCGAAGTAGAGATACAGGTCATAGCTTGCGAATGGGATGGCGGAGACGCTGTGGGTCAGGCCCGCGGTCTGGTCCACCCAGCCACGCAGCATGCGCGTGTCGCCGGCGGCATTAGCGATGTCGCTGTTGACCCCCCAGCCCCAGTTGCCGCTGCTGAAGGCATGGCTGGCAGTGGTCGCCGCCCCGTTGCCATCCACCAGCGCAACGCTGGCGGTATCGGTGATGGTGGTCCAATGCGTCGCGCTGACCACGCCGGCGCTCTCGCCAGCGTCCATGACCGGCGCACCCATATTCACCGCGATGGAATCGGACCCGCCGCCGGTTCCACCGCCGCCTCCGCCGCTGAACGGCGTGGTGTCGATGCGGAACCAGTCGTAGTAGGCTGCGCCGGAACCGCCGCCGAAGACGATATACACCGTCTGTGTGCTGCCCGGCGAGGTGAACGTCGTCGCTTGCGTGACGAAGGTGCTGCCGCTGGTCGCAGCGGTGGTGAAGCTGGCCAACACCGTCCCGGTCGCCGATCCCTGACGCACGGTGATCGGCACCCCGGTATCGCCGTTGCCCTGATAGCTGACGCTGAAGCGTACGTAGCCCGCACTTGCCAAGGGCACGCCGTCGAAGCGCAGCCATGAGCCATTGCTGGCTCCACCCATCAGCGCGCCGCCATCGGTCATGGCGTTCTTGGCCGCATAGCCTTCGGCCTGCAAGACGATGTCGGTGCCCACCGTGATGGTCGCCGCTGCGGTGGTGGTGGTTGCGCCCAGATTGTCAGTGGCCTTGGCGGTGATGGTGTAGGTGCCGACCGGCACGTTGCTCCAGGTGAACTGATACGGCGTGCTCACGTCCTCGCCCAGCTTGGTCGCACCGTTGAAGAATTCGACCTTGGCGACGCTGCCATTGCTGTCGCTGGCGACGGCACTGAGTTGCAGATTCGCCGGCGCGGTGGCATAGGCTCCATTCGACGGTGCGGTTAGGCTGAGCGTCGGCGGCTGGTTGGTGCCGGCGGCAAGCACGGTCACCGTCAGGCTGCCGGTGCCGGTCAGTTGGCCATCGTTAGCACTGAGCGTCACGGTGTAGGTGCCGGCGGCGGTGAAGATGGCGGTGGTGCTGGCGGATTGCGCGTTGGCAAAGCTCGCCCCGGTGGCGGGGTTGCTGGTCCAGGTCAGCGCCGGAGTCGCAAGCACCTTGCCGTCGTCGCTCACCGCTGCATTGATCGTGACGGTGGCGGTACCGCCTGACAGGGTCGCGGTCTGGTTCGCACCGGCACTGACTGTCGGCACGGTATTGGCCTGCACGCCACTTGCCTTGACGATCACCAAATACATCAGCACATTCTGTGTCCCGATGCCGCCGAGCGGCACGGTGGCGTTGGCCGCTACGCTGCGCCGGAATAGTCTGAGCACGCGGGGGATCTCGAAGGCGCTGGTACCGTCAGTGACAGCGATGGTCTCACCGGCGACCAGACTGTAGCTGCTCATCCAGGCTGGCACTGCGGCGCGACTGTCGAGCGCGATGGTGACTTCCGCCGCCTGCGCCACCCAGAAACTGGCGATGGTCGCGGCAGTGTCGGGCGACCGCTGGGCCGGGCGCAAGTAGTCGCTGCCCCGCACCGACGGAGGCAGGCTGATGATGCAGGTCGCGTTAGGTATTATCCAGGGGGTGATCTGGTCGCCGATGTCCAAGTCGGCGCAGAGTTTCCAGCGGCCGGCACTGCCGTTGGCGTGGTCCTGAGTGGTGGGAGCGGGTTTCTGGTTGTCCCATGGGCCGACGCCGGCACTGCTTGAAGGCCACAGCCGGGCATTCGCCGGCAGGTTTGACAGGCTTTCAAAGATCTGGATGGACGACTCGTCAATGATGCCGCGCGGTAGGGTCTTGGCCCGCACAGCCGGCAGGGTGTAGGGAAGACCCTTGGTCTGCTCAGCCCAGATGCCGGCCCAGGTGGCGTTGGGCAGCCAACTTGCCTTGTGCTTGTTGCGGGCGTACGAAGCCGAAGCCGCGGTGGTCTTGCTGACCACATCGCCATACCAGTCGCCGCTGCGATTGACGGCGCCCAGGGGCGAGCCGATGGGATAGCGGTTGGCCACCACCGCGTCGCACCAGTCGATGGCATACTGGGTGGGCAGTGTGTAGCCGGTGTGGCCCCGGCCGGGCACTACGGCGTAGGACCAAGGCGCATCGACGCGGCGGCCGGCCTCGAACAGGCCCTGGGCCAGGGTGACGCCGACCAGCCCGTCGATTTCGCTCTGGACGAAAATTCCGGGGATCTGCTTGGCAATACCAAGATCGACCATCGATACCTTAGTCGGGTCCATGTCGATGGGCCGGTTCCAATTCCAGCCGTCGTTGTCCTTGGCGGAGCAGAACGCTGTGTTCCAGGCGATGAACGCGATCATCTGGTTGGGATACAACTCGGCCATCTTTGCGACGAAGCCGCCGCCGGTCGACAGGCCGGTGGCGATGAAGGGCGTGCCGCTGGTGAGTTCGGGATGGCCAGTGGCCGCGCTGATCTGCGGGAAATTACCAGGTGCGTTCTTCAGGCCGAACATGCCGGCGGCGAAGATGCCGAAGCCCCACCTCCGGCAGAAGACCTTGGTGGTCTCTTCCATGTTTCCGAGATACATGCCACGGATGCTCTGGACGTCGGGCAGCCAGTAGCCCGCGCCACTGATCTGACCAGTGTGCTCGCCATTGCCGGGCGGCAGTGAACCCCCAGCGTCCGCCGCGTCGGCGTGGGAATGGAAGAGAGCGAGGGCCAGGAGGAGGATGAGCGTGCGCATGGCGGTATTCCGCCGGCGCTGACCCGGCTGACGGCATTCCCCACTACACCTGTCACCGAATGGGTTTAGCAAAGCACAGCGAGCGCGATGGACGAACGGTCACTCGCCCGGCGGGGCCGCCAACTGGGCGATGGTGTCCTCGTCGAGCGCACCGGCATAGATCCGCACCTCGTCGATGTCGCCGCCGAAGCACCACCGCCGATCGCCGCTGGAGCCGATGACCGGCTTCCATACATCCGGTGGCCAGCGGCCAACCGTCAGCGGCCCGCTCGCTGAAAGCCGGCCATCGATGTAGATGCGACCTTCGCCACCCCGTCGCCAGATCCACAGCAGGTGGTGCCAACGGCCATCATCTATCCGTGTGCGGCTGTCGAGGTGGGCAGTGACGTCGCCATCGTGCATGAGGTTCACCAAGCCGGCATGCTGCGCTGCATCTTTCGGCATGTCCTGCGGCTTGAAGCGTTCGCTCCCGGCCCCCCAACCGACGGTGAAGACGTCGCCCACCACCATGCCGAAGAACGGCGAGGTGGTGCGCACCCAGGCCGAGACGGTCAGCGCATCGACACCAGCCATGGGGATGGCGGCGGTCTGGACATGGCTTTCGCCGCCGTAAGCGCCGTCGAAGCGTCGGGCGCGACCAGCGATGCCATCGACGATGAGCGTACGGAACGCGCTTCCGTGCCGACTAGCAGCCGAGCGATCGCCGGCGTGGTCACCCTCGCGTTCATCGAAGCTCCACCAACCCAGCAGGCCACGTTCCAGTTCCGCGCTGGCACGGGCCACGGGGATTGACCCGGCCCGCGCCACCGCGGTCTGCCCGGCGGACACCTGCACCGCGCCGCCGACCGCGCTCAGGCGCACACTTCCGCTCAGCACGCTCACCCGTGCGAGGTCGGCGCCGGTGGCGAAGATCAGCTCGGTCCCCAGCACTTCGGCCTCGGCACCAGCGGCTACGAGCCGCAGCGGTCGGCCGGCGGGTTGCGGCCTCACCACCGCGCGCAGTACTCCCTGCGCCAGCTCGACGCGTTTGCCGGCAGCGCCCATGCGGATGGTGGCGAGCGCTCCGTCGCGCAGCGTCAGCACCGTGCCGTCGGCGTAATGCACGCGGGCATCGCCGGCGCCGGCGTCAATACGGTCGCCATCACGCAACGACAAACCTGCGGCGATGGGCAGACGTTGGTCATCACGCAGGACCAGGCCGGAACCCTCGATCTCTGCTCCGCTACGTTCCGGCCACCACGCCCAGGCTGCGCCAGCGGCGGCGATCAGCAGGGCCGCAGCGACGGGCAGCGCCCGCTTCCACCAGACGGCTGGCGCGCGATGGGCGAAGCGGTCGGTACGCCCCGAGCGCGGCAGGCTGCGTTTGATTGCGTCGATGCGACGCTGCCGTCCGACCGGTGCCGCCGCGTCGATGAGCTGGTCGAGACGGGCGTTGCGGTCGGCCTGCTCGCCGCCGGGCATCAGCCCACGCAACGCCAGGTGCTGGCGATGCAGATCGACCACGGCCGTGCGCAGCGCCGGATCCGCAGCCACCAGAGCAATGAGCTGTGCGCGCTGCGCGGCGTCGATGGTGCCGTCGAGCCACGACTCGCACAGCACAGCAAAATCGGCAGTGCTCATCGCGGCCCCCGCTGCTGCTCAATGCAGACCTGGAGCGAACGGCGCGTGCGGTAGAAGAGCGCCGCCAGCGCCTCAGCGCCTTGCTTGAACTGCTGCGCCAGACGATCGAGCGGCAGCCCGTCGGCGTAACGGCGATGGAACATCATCCGCGTGCGCGCTGGCAGTTTTTCCAGACAGCGTGCGAGTGACGTCAGATCCGCCTCGGCAGCGGCTTCGCTCTCGGCGCCATCAAGACGCGCCTGCGCGTCCACGTCGACCAGCTGATCGAGGACGTCGGACTCCATGGGCCGCGTACGCCGCTGCTTGTCCAGCTCCTGCAACAGGTGGTTGCGCGCGATGCCCTTGAGCCAGGAAGCGAAACTGCCGCGCGGCTGATACTCCGCGAGCTTCAGATAGGCGGTGACGAAGGCGGTCTGCACCGCCTCCTCAATCAGATCAGCGCTGGGGGCACGGGCAGCGACGAAGCGGCGCAGCTCCTCATCGATGGCTTCGACCACCGCGTGGAAAGCCGTGCGATCACCGCCCTGGGCACGGATCACCAGCAGGTCCAATTCGGTGGGGCTCATCATCCGTGACCTCTCATGTTCGCATCCCGGACGGTTTGTCTCTCGTCAGCCCGCGGTGCAAGGGCATCGACTCGACCCCGTATTCCTCCGGCAGGACCCTGGATGACGCGGATCGCGGCAAGGTGTTGTCGGGGACTATTTTGAGCGGATCCAGCGGATTGCTTTGGTGCGCTTCCTACCGCGACTGAGCCACACCCCAGCCGTCGCGTTCCGCCATCTTTTGCTGCCTCATCCTGATCCGGAAGCCCCACGTTCGGGCCCACTCCGGGGAATGATCAGCGCATCATTTCCCCGCTCTGAGCAAGGCCCAGCCCTGCCAGTCGCGCTTGGGCACCTTACGCTCGACGCCACCGAGCTTTTCCAACGCGGGAACATTCCAGAACGCGCCGCCGAAGTTGATCTCTTGATGGCAGGCGCTGGAGAGTGAACCGTCTTCGACCGCAATGCACGGATGGTCGTCCTTGATGCCGGAGGTGTTGTAGATCAGCGTGCCGAGGATTTCGGTCTTGCCGCCGTTCTTGGTCAGCACCTTGGTGCCAACATCTTCGGTCTTCATACCCAGGATCCACAGCGTGCCGCCATCGTTGCGAGTGTTGACGCGCAGTGCCTTGGGCGTGCCTTCGGTGTTCCATTGGCGGAAGTAGCCGGTGGCGCCTTTATCCAGGTAGGCGTGGCCGACCCAATTGGTGATGAACAGTGTGGCTCCCGCGCGGGCGATGCCGGTGCCGTTTCCGTTCCGCATCACCACCGTGCGCTTGGTCGAGCGCGCCTCGATGCCGAAGCTTGGCCATGGTGCAAAGACCGACAGGTGTTCGAACATCACCACCGGCGCGGCTTCAGGCGATGGATCGTCATCGACCACGAACTTGGCGAGGTTGTCTGGATAGTTGGCGGCATCGGTCGGTCCACCGAGCAGGCGGATGAAACCGAAACCCCAGATGCGGTTGACCGAACCGTGAACCTTCACGTCCTTCTTGAGCCAGTACCAGTTCGGATCGCCGGCCTTGCCGCCGCGCAGGTAGACGGTGGTGGCGCCGATTGATGCCGCGTGGTCGATCGCTTTCTGGATGGCCTCGCTGTCGTCGTCCTCATTGCCGAACGACGCGCCGAACTCGTTGGCGCACACCCATTTCTTCGGGTCCTTCTCAATAGGCACGATCGGCTCCGGCTTCGGCTTGAGACCCAGGCCGGTGTCCGGCGCGGTGGAGCCGCTGGGCTTGGTGACGGCCTCGCTGCTGAATTCGGCAATAGTGCCACCGGCGAGATCCTTCATCGGCGTGTGGATAGCGGTGGTGAAGCCCTTGGTGGTCAGACGCTGCGCATACAGCCGGCCCTTGGCTCCGAGCGTCACCGCCGGTCCCTTGGCTCCTGCTGGTCCTTCAAAGCGGCAGTCGACTAAGCACAATGAACCTCCATCGCTGTCGACCGCGAGTGGCGCGCCGATCACCGTCAGGGCCTCTACCGCAAACACTTGGCCGCGATGCTTCAGCCCGACCTGCGCCTTGGTCACCGTCACTCGCGACATGGTCTGGCTGTTGATGCCACTCGCGGTGTGGATGCCGGTGGTGAAGCCGTTGATCTCGACGTCCTGGATTAGGTGCGGTCCGTTCTGGTCGTGTAGGCCGAGCTCCAAACCGACCACGCCATTGCCGGTGATGCGCACGTCACGCATCAATCCGGTGTTGTTGGAGTAGAACAACACACCGATCGCGCCGGGATTGTCGCCGGTATCGATGGTCAGGTTGACCATGGTGCGATCGAAGAAGTCGGCGTTCATGCGCACGCCATCGGCCCGCGACATGGTGCGGATGACCGCCTGCGGCTTGGTCGGATCGCCGAAGCCTGCGGCTTTGTCGTCGAGCCGGATCACCGTGGTGTCGCGTTCTTGCCCATAGAACCACGGCCCGACCATTGAGCCTTCACCGCCCTTCTCATTGGGTTTGAACACCAGCGGTTTGGTGATGCGGTAAATCCCTTTCGGCAGGTAGACCGTGCGGCTGAAGTCGCTGGCCTGACAGCGGTACACCGCCTGCTGCAACGCGTCGGTGTCGTCAGCTTTGCCGTCGCCCTTGGCGCCCAGATCGCGTTTGACGTCGAGCACCGCCTTGGGGTCGTTGGGGAAGACGATCTCGGCCGCGGACAGCGGAATGATAAAGACGACGCTGAGGATCAGCAGGGCGAAGCGCATGAGGACTCCAGGGAAAGCTCAAACGGTTATGGTCGTGGTTGTGCGACCGGAATTGTGGGATGCGACTGCGCACGCACAGTTGGCATAGCGCACGTGATGTCGGCGGTGTGCTGGTGGCACCAGCACACGGGGCACGGAGCGTTCCTTGTACACCGTTGCTACGGGAATCGTCCTCTTTGGCGGTAGCGATCCGAGAGCTGGTCCGTGTCTGATACGCAATGGTGTCGCGAGCGTCCGGCAGCGATCATTGCTACCGAGGCGATGGGCAGCGCATCAGCGCAGGATAATTCGGTGCCATGAGAATCCGCGTCGCCCCGGTCGTTGGTGCCAGCTACGCAAGCTGACCCGACGCCGACGGTCGCCGCGCAGATCACCAGCGCTCCACCGGCATCACCTGAAGCGGTACCAGGGCATCGGATAGGTCATGGCACGGAACTCCTCACGTACCCTTGTCGTGGACCATTCCGACCTTTCGCTCTTTGTTGGCGCTCTTTGTTGGCGCTCTTTGTTGGCGCTCTTTGTTGGCCAGCCGATCAGGGTTGCCGACGGTTTGGCCCCGCATTTTCGCGCCATCTCATCAGCCCGGCCAACATCAGCCCAAGTCCCAGGAACAGCACCCCGATGGCGGAGCCGATGCCGCATTTGCCTGACGAATCGTTCTGCGAGGTCGCCACTGATCCGGAGCCAGCGACGACGGTGACGGTGACGGCGCCGGAGGTTCCGCTGACGTTGCCGGCCGCATCGGTGGCAGTGACGTGCAGCGAGTGCGCTCCCGCCGCCAAGGTTGGCGTCATCGTCCAGGTGCCACCAGTGGCGATGGTGGTTCCGACCACCACTCCGGCATCAAGCAGCGTGATGACCACACCGGCCTCGGCAGTTCCCGACAATGTGGGATTGGCGGTGCCATTGCCGGTCACGGTGGGAGTCGGCGGCGTGGGTGGCGGACTGGTGTCGACCGTGGTGGTCACTGTCAGCGTGGCGCTGGACGACGTGACGCTGCCCGCGCTGTTGCTGGCCACACAACGGAAGGTCGTGCCGCTATCGCCGATCACCACCGCTGGCGTGGTGTAGCTGGCGCTATTCGCGCCGCTGATGTTCGTGTTGTTCCGCTGCCATTGAAATGTCGGTGTCGGCGTGCCGGTCGCGGCGACGGCGAAGGCGGCCGTCTGGCCGACTCCGACGCTGCGATTGGCGGGCTGACTGGTGATCAGCGGTGCGACGTTGCCAGTGCCGGTGCCAGCATCGCGGAACCACGCGCTGGCCGGGATCAGACTTTTTACGGTGCCCGTGCCTTCCCAGCGCACCTCCAGACCCAAGCCGCCGCCGCCCTGGGCGAACTGCACGGTCAGCGCGTGGCGGCCGGCCTTCAGGCCGATCGTTCCCGAACGCTCCTGCATGCCATGCGAGCCGTCATTATCGACCACCGTCGTGGTTCCGATGAGCAGACGTGAACCGTCGTCGGACGTGGTGTACAGCGTGTAGACACCATCAGTCGGCACCTCCAAATAGCTGTTGAAGACGAACGCGAAATGATCATCGCGCGTGCGCGGACTCAGGTCGACGTTGGCGATCGTGCCGCTTGCGGTCGGAGTCAAGCTGGCGAACGCCGGCAAAGTTCCATCCGTCGTGGCGACCTCAAAGAAGCGATACGCCAGGCCGGCGACCGCGCCGGTTGGATTCTCCGGCGTGCGCAGGGTCGGTGCGGTCACCGTCAGCGACGCCGCATTCGACGTGACGCTGCCCGCGCTGTTGCTGACCACGCAACGGAAAGTCGCGCCGTTGTCGCCAATCACCGTCACCGGCGTGGTGTAGCTGGGGCTGGTCGCACCGACGACGTTCACGTTGTTGCGCTGCCACTGAAACAACGGTGACGGCGTACCGCTGGCGACGACGGTGAAGCTCGCGCTCTGGCCTACGGTCACCGTCTGGTTCGATGGTTGGGTGGTGATGGTCGGGGCGATGCCCAACGGGCTCGTAGTGGCGTTGGCCTCGTTGGAGGCAGCACTGCTGCCGGCTGAATTGATCGCTATGGCGATGTAGAAGTACCTGGTGGCAGCCGACAGCCCACTGTCGGTGTAGGTGGTGGCGGTGAGCGGTGAACTGCCGTTGATCGGGCTGGCACCTTCGCCACCAGCGCTGGTCCCGCGGTAGATGTTGTATCCGGTTGCACCACCCACGGCATTCCAGGCCAGCGTGATCTGGCTCGATGAGTTTGCGCTTGCCGTCAGGCCCGATGGTGCGGCGGGTGGCGGAAGTGTTCCCGTTGAGTTCACACCGAAATTCCAACTACCCGGCGTGACGGTGAAGACATAGGCCCCGTTGCCGGCGCCGCCCAGTCCGACATAGGTCACGCCTGCTACCGGCGTGGTCACCACGCCACCATGCAGCATGGTGACGCCATTGATGCTGACGTCGCCGCCGCCCTTGGTGGGCAGATAGAGTTGCACGCTGGTCATGCCAGCCGGCACGGTCAGGTTGGCGGTGAAAGCGCTGGCAGTCTGGGTGTAGGCGACCGGCAGATCGCCCTTCAGGGTCGCTACCCGGGTGCTGAAGCTGCTGAGCGAGCCCAAGGCGGGCTGGATCTGCATGGTGGCGCAACCAGGCGTGATGGGATAGATGCCCGCGCCATAGCGGTTGATCATCTGCAAGCTGCCGCCGGCCCAGCCGTGGTCCATGGTGCCGTTGCCTGAATTCCAGGTAGTGGTGCCCGCGGGTGGGAAGTTTTCCCAGAGGGTGGTGATGGGCGAGTTGATCATGGGGG
>ENA-ORBV01015316-ORBV01015316.1-microbial-mat-metagenome-genome-assembly--contig:-NODE-15316-length-11307-cov-4.416207_pt1 | contig 11307 bp, 9 predicted proteins | sample MGYA00237777_ERZ505514 | MGnify/ENA primary metagenome ERZ505514 (study PRJEB26160, sample SAMN06269048) | microbial mat metagenome | isolation source: Oligotrophic lake microbial mat | place...
ATGGTAGGCCAGCGGGTTTTTTTGGCTCTTAAGCCAAGAAGGAAACCCGGAAACGCGAACCAAGCCCAAGGAGCGTTCCTGAAAAGCCCTTGGTACTTCTCCCCAAGAGTGAGGTCGTAGAATCCCTCCGAAAACTTTCCGGAAAAGGTACCATCCAATTGGTGCGACCACTGAAAGATGCCGTGGTACTGGTAGGAATAATGGTGAGGCGCACCGAAGCAGATGGTGTTGTAGATCAGGAAAATGCCGACGAGCAGCGAGACCATGCTCAGTGCAGTCAGGTTGAGCTGAAACGCGGAAAGCATATTTTGGATTTGGTAGCTGCGCTGGCGCGGCGGCGCGGCGCGCAGACTCGGCGGCAGCAGCGTGTTGAGTTGCGCGGCCACCGCCGCCGCGCGAGCCGGGTCATCGAGGAGCAGTTGGAGCGACGAGAGCTTTCCCTGCCGGCCAAAGAGTTCCTGCGCCCAGCCGATGTCCATCACGGCGAAACGCGACTGCACCGCGCCGGGCGAATCTTCCCCCGCGAGCAGCGCTCCCACTTTCACCGTCCGCGCCTCGCTGTTCACGAGCACGCTCACGCGATCGCCGACCTTTAAGCCATGCGCATTGGCAAACTCCGCCGTGAGAGCCACGACACCGGATTCCCCCATCCATTGTTCAATCGGTACGCCTGCGCTTTTGCTCCCGATCTCGAAGGTGCGGAACGGTTCGCCGCTGAATAAATCCACGCCGACTACGCGCACATATTCGCCGGGCCATTGTGGAAAAGTCATCACGCCCTCGACCAATCCCGTGACGGCTTGCACGCCTTGTTGCCGAGCCAGCACCGGCCAGAGCATTTCGTCCACATCGCCCCGCACCTCGAGATGCGCACGGCCCGCCACGAGATCGATGCCCGCGGCGAAAGAACGGTTCGCGCTATGATTGGCGATCTGGATGGCCAGATACACGGCGATCCCGAGCGCCACGCTGAGCACGTTCAGCAAAGCCAGCAGCGGGTGCCGCCGCAGATGTCGCACGACGTGCCAGAGAAAGATGCGCGGGAATTGGGGCGTCATGATTGGACGAGAGTCCAATCCTCTACGCGGGCGGCGTCGCCTGCGATGCGACTTGCAGCGCTTTCTGCAAACTCGCGAGAACCGCAGCCGTGCGGACCTTGCGGCCTTCCGGGTCGGTCACGTAGAAGGCATCGATCGCGGCGCCCTTCTCCGTGGAGATGCGCGAGAGCGCGATTTGCACGCCGGTTTCAGCAAACGCGCAGAGCAATTTGTAGAGCAGGCCGAGCCGGTCGGGCGTCTGGATATCGACGAGCGTGTAAATCGGGTGGGCGTCGTTATCGATGACGATGCGCGTCGGGAAATCGAGCTCCTGCGAGAGCTGAAAGCCGCGCTTCTTGAGCGATTTGGCGAGCAGTGGATTGAAGTCGAACTCATCGGCATCGAGCGCCTGGCGGAGGCGTTTCTCGACGAGCGCCATGTCCTTCTCGTCCGTCACGGCTTCGAACTTCGTGTTGCAGACGCGGAAGATATCCAGCACGAGGTTATCGGTGCGGGTGAAGACGTCGGCGCCGAGGATGTTCAACTGCGCAACCGACAGCGACCCGGCGATACTCGCCAGCAGTTCCTTGCGATCCCAGCCGCAGAAAAGGAATTCACTGTGGCCACGGTTGGGGTGCGAAATCCATTTCACCGCGGGCGCGAGCGGCGTGCTCTCGCCCTGATTCCGGTTCTCAAGGAAAGTGCGGAAAAGCCGGATGTGCTCGACGATATCGGCGGCATTGTAGGCCTGGAAATAGCGCTCCGGCATGTGCTCGAAGTGCGCGTCGATTTCCTCGCGGAATTCGGCGGACATTTTCTTCCGGACCAAGCCGCGCATTTCTTCGCGCTCGATGGTCCGCTGGCGGTAGAACGCTTCGCCGTCGGCGAGGTAGGAACTGGTGTTGCGGTAGAGCTGCCAGACGAGGCCTTCCTTCCAGTCCGACCAGTTTTCGTCGCCCGTGCCCTGCCCGTCGGCCAGGGTGAGCAGCATCAGCAGGTCGAGATTGCGCTGGTTGCGGATGAGCCCGGCAAACTCCGCGATGGTCGCGGAATCGTCGAGATTGCGCCGCTGTGCGGTCATCGACAGGACGATGTGATTGTCCACGAGCAGGACGAGCGATTTGCGCTGCTCGGCGTTGAGTTGCAAGCGGCGGGAAACCTTCTGCGCAAAAAGCGCGCTCGCTTCCGCGTGAACCTTTGCATTCGCCGCCTTGCCCGTGTCGTGCAGGAGCATGGCGAGATACAACACGCACGGATCCTCGATCGTCTGGAACAGTTTCTTGTATTCCGCAAAGCGCGGCTCGGGCGTATCGACGAGCATGTCGAGCTTCTCGACGCAAACGAGGGTGTGCTCGTCGGCGGTGTAGCGGTGGAAAAATTCGTGCTGCACGAGGCAGGTCAGTTGCCCGAATTCCGGAATGTAACGCCCGAGAAAATCGACCTCGTGCATCGCGCGAAAAATCCGCCCGACCTCGCCCTTCCGCGAGCAGATCGCGAGGAAGGTTTCGCGCGTCGCCCGCGCATACTGGAACGTCCGATCCACGAGGTGCAACCGGCGGCGGACGAGCTGCGCGAGCTCGGGGCTGATGTCCAGGCCCCGCTGCTGCATGTGCTGAAAGAGGCGCATCATGCGCGCCGGCTCTTGATTAAAGACGCTCGAAGACTCCGTGCAGATCTGGCCGCCGACGCTGAAAAAGCCGTCAAACTCCTCGGTCTTGGGCGGCTTCGCCTTGCGCAAGAACCCGAGCAGACCACCCGGCTTCTGCGCCGCGCCGGGGTTCAGGCAGAGGCGCTCGGAGAGCAGCTCAGTGATCGAGTAGATATTGCGCGCGTGCTGGTAGTAGTCGCGCATGAAGGCCTCGCTGCGACGCAGGATATTCTTCTGCGGATAGTTCAGCTTGTTCGCGATCTGAACCTGCTGACTCATGATGATCACGTCGGCCGAGCGCTTGTTCAGGTAGTGCAGCTCCGTCCGAATACGCAGGAGAAAATCGTAGGCGCGATCGATCTGCCGGCGCTCCGCCTCATTGATGAGTTTTTTTTCCACCAAGCCCGCCGTGGTCTGCACGCGTTCCTTGAAAAAGCTGATCCACAAAAGGTTCTGGTAGTCGCGCAAGCCACCGCAGCCATTCTTGATATTCGGTTCCTGGAGATAAATCGTCCGGCCAAACTTCTCGTGCCGCTCGGTCTGGTTCGTCACGCGCTGGGCGATGTATTCGTCCACGTAGCCTTCCACGCAGTTCTTCACAAAGGCCGCGCGAAATTTCTCGAAGAGCGCTTCGTCGCCCGCAATCAACCGCGATTCAAGCAGCGCGGTCTTGGAGAGCATGTCCTCATTGGCCTGCTTAACTGCGCCGGAGATCGAGCGCGTGGAGTGACCGACTTTGAAGCCGACATCCCAGAGCATGTAGAGGATCTGCTGCACGATGTCGTTCAGCCGCGGATCGAGCTGCTTCATCGAGTCGTCGTGGAGAAACATGATGTCCACGTCGCTGAACGGATTCAGTTCGCCGCGGCCATACCCGCCGATGGCGACGAGCGCCAGCTTGGGCAGCCCCTTTTGCACCGGCGCGGTCTCGATCGCCGAATCCAGCAGGTGCCGCAGCACCACGTCCACGAGGCTCGCGCGTTGCGCACAAATCTCCCGCCCGCCACCGCCGCTATGGTGCTTCAGGCGGATGCGGTGGTTCTCGATCTTGAGGAACTTTTTGTAGAGCGAAAGCAGCTCCGCGGAATTGAGCTGCCCCTGCGAACGCAGTTGCTGCTCAGCGTGGGCCAGGACTTTTTCGCGGTGGCGCATCATGGGTCGGGAGAAAACTCAGCCGGGAAAATGCCGCTTTTCCGACAATAGGCGAAGGGAAACCGCGGCGATCATGAAAGCGCGATCCCGTAGCGCTTCATCTTGCTGTAGAGCGTCGGCCGATGGATGCCGAGAACCACGGCGGCCTTCTTTTTGTTGCCATGCGTCTGGGCCAGCGCCTGCAAAATCGCGTTCTTCTCCTGCTCGTCGAGTTTGAGCGTCGACCCGGCGGGCGTCGATTTGGCCGCTTGCAGCGCGACGGGCAGGCGCAGCTCTCGCGGCAGTTGTTTCGGGGTGATGAGCGCGTGGTCGGCCAGCACCACGCTGTATTCGATGGCGTTCTGCAATTCGCGGACGTTGCCGGGCCAGTCGTAGTGCAACAGAAGCTCATAGGCTTCGGGCGAAACGGTCGGCTCTTCTTTGCCGAGTTGCGCAGCAAAGCGCTGGAGGAATTTCGCCACGAGCGCCGGAATGTCGGCCTGCCGCTCGCGCAGCGGCGGGATCTCGATCTGAAAGGTGTTGAGCCGGTAATAAAGATCCTGCCGGAGCGCGCCGGAGCGCACCGCTTCGGCGACGGGGCGGTTCGTCGCGGCGACCAGGCGGAAGTTGGCCTGCACGGTCTTCGTGCTGCCCAGCGGACGAAACTCGCGCTCCTGCAGCACCCGCAGGAATCGCGTTTGCAGATCGATCGGCATTTCCGCGATCTCGTCGAGAAAGAGCGTGCCGCCATTGGCCTCGGCGATCATGCCAGGGAAATCTGAGACCGCGCCCGTGAAGGCGCCCTTGGTGTAGCCGAAGAGTTCGCTCTCGATCATGTTCGGCGGAAACGCCGCGCAATTCAGCTTCACCAGCGGTCCGACAGAGCGGCGGCTCAGCCGGTGAATATCATTGGCCATGACTTCTTTGCCCACGCCGCTTTCGCCGAGGAGCAGCACATTCGCATCGGTCGGCGCCACCCGCTCGATCAGCTCGAAGACATCGCGCATCGGGCGGCTCTTGATGATCGGCGCGAGCTGGCGTTCCGCTTTTTCTAGGCGCCGAGCGAGCTGCTGTTTCTCTGCGCGCAGCGTCTCCGTTTCGCGTACGAGCTGGCGCTGCTCGATGGCCCGCGCGATCAGGCTGAGCAACTCCTCGACCGCGTAGGGTTTGCTGATGAAATGAAACGCGCCCTGCTTGATCGACTCGATCGCGTTGCTCAGTGAATCGTTCGCCGTGAGGATGATCACCGGCATCTGCGGGAATTTTTTCTTCAACTGCTGCAGCACATCGAGACCATCGGCATCGGGCAGCCCGAGATCGAGGAGCACGAGATCGGGCTGTAGCTTGTGCGCCAGCGCCAGCCCGGCACCGGCCGTGTGCGCCTGATGCGGCTCGTAGCCGTGGCGGGTGAGCAAGGCCTCCAGCGTGACGAGGATCGAACGTTCGTCGTCCACGACGACGATCTTGTAGCGCGCGGAAGCAGGCATGTTCAGCTCGCCGCGAGGGGCAGGGTGATGCGGGTCGTGAGCAGTGGCGCCGCAGGATCGAAGGTGAAGGTCACGCCGCCCTCATGCACCGCGAGGATGCGCCGGGCATAAAAAAGCCCCATGCCATAGCCGCCCCGGCGCGTGGAAACGAGCGGCTCGACGCCCCAGGTTTCCGGCGACGAAGGGATCGCAGATTTTTCCTCGCGCAGTTCGAGGACAAACTGTCCGTCTTTCACCGCCGCGCACGCCGCGATCGGGCGCCCGGCTTCGCGGAAGTGAATGGCGTTTTTGAAGAACTCGCGGAAAGCGCGGAACATCATTTCGAGGTCTACCGCGATCTCCTCGTCGCCAAGCTTCTCAGTCCACTCAATCTCCGCCGCGCCTTCCGGAATCACTGTCTTGAGCCGCGAGCGCAGATCCTCAACGAGAATCTTCGCGGTGTAGGTCACGAGCTGCGCTTCGGGCAGCCAGAAGTTTCCCGAGAGGGCTTGCAGGGTCTTGGCCGTGGTCGTGATCATCGCGCGCAGGCGCTTGATCTCGGGCATGGCCTCGCTGTCTGCCGTCACGAGTTCCTGGAGAAAGGCCGTTTGCAGATCGAGGCTGTTCAAGCCATTGCGGAAATCGTGCGCGAGATGGCGCACGAGCCCGGCCACGCGGCCAAATGGCACCTTCGGATCATCCATCCCCGAGCCGTTCTCGACAGACTTTGACATCAGGCGGCGGCAAAAGTATCGAGCGCCGCGCTGGCCCCGGCCACCGCCTTCACCTTGGCATCGTTGGCCGCGAGATGATTGAGCGCGTGATAGACCGCTTCCGCGTCTTCGCCGAGCGCCGTCGCAATCTGCGCGGCGGTCTGCGGATTGGCGGAAAGCGTTTGGCGCACCTGCCCGATGGTCTTGAGCACACCCGCTGCGGCTTTCTTCCCGGCTTCCACACCGGGCTGATGATAGGCGTTGATGTTCACCAGCGAGCCGTAGAAGCCGACCGCGCGGTCATACAGCGCGATGAGTGCGCCCACGGTGTAGGGCGTAACGGCGCGCATACTGACCGTAATCGAATCGCGGCCGCCTTCGTAGAGCGCCGTCCGCGTCCCGCGCAGGAAGCCCTGCAGGAAGTCGCCCGTCTGCGCGCCCGGTTCGACCTCGATCGATTGCCCCGCACGGCCGCGGCGGACTTCGATGAAGGTGACGAAGAAATTGTGCACGCCGTCGCGGAGCTGCTGCACATAAGCGTGCTGATCGGTGGAGCCTTTGTTGCCATAGACCGCGATGCCTTGGCTCACCTTTTTGCCATCGAGATCGAGTTCCTTGCCGAGCGACTCCATGACGAGTTGCTGGAGGTATTTCGAGAAAAGCACGAGGCGGTCCTTGTAAGGCAGCACGACCATGTCCTTTTCGCCGCGCCCATTGCCGGCAAAGTGCCACATCAGCGCGAGGAGCATCGCGGGGTTCTTCAGCGTCTCGGCCGTGCGTGTCCATTCGTCCATCGCCGCCGCGCCATCGAGCAGCGATTGCATGTCGAGCCCCTGCAGCCACAGCGGCACGAGGCCGACCGCGCTCATCACCGAAGTGCGCCCGCCGACCCAGTCCCACATCGGAAAACGCACCAGCCATTCATTCTTCTCCGCATACTTGTCGAGCGCCGAACCCACGCCCGTCACCGCCACGGCGTTGTGGCTGAAATTCAGCCCGGATTTGCGATAGGCTTCCTCGGTTTCGAGCATGCCGTTGCGCGTCTCGGCGGTGCCGCCGGATTTCGAAACGACGACGACGAGCGTGTGCTCGAGGCGGTGCTGCAGGTCGGTGAGCACGCGGTCCATGCCCTGGGGATCGGTGTTGTCAAAAAAATGGAGGCGCAGCCGGTCATCGTCCGTGCCCAAGGCATCGCTGACAAACTGCGGACCGAGCGCCGAGCCGCCGATGCCGATCAGGAGCACGTCGGTGAACCGTCCGCTGGTGTGAACTCGCGTGACGAAATCCTGGATCGAGGCGTTGCAGCTTTCGATCTCCGCTTTCAACTCCGGCGTCGGCGCGAGGTGCGGCGCGCGCAGCCAGTAGTGACCGACCATGCGGCCTTCATCGGGATTGGCGAGGCCGCCGGCTTCGAGGGACTTCATCGAAGCAAACGCCTTCTGCGCGAGCGGCTCGAGCTGGCCGAAGAAGTCGTCTCCGAACCGCATCCGGCTGATATCGAGCGAGAAGCCGAGCGCCTCATGGCGCAGGAGAAATTTCTGATAACGATCCCAAAGAGAACTCATGAAGCGGATGCGAACAAATCGCGGCTGGCGTGTCGAGTGACGAGTGCCGCTGCGGATCAGCCCGCGAGCCACAACCGCTCGCGACGCGACGCCCGCCAGAGCATCAGCAGCGCGGCCACCGCGACCGCGAGCAACACGGCGACGAAGTTGAGTTGCAGCGGAATCACCAGGCCGCCGATCGCCACGGTGAGCCCCAAGCCGTAGGCGGAAGCTCGCGCGGCTGATGTGCCGAAGGCTCGATGCAGCAGCACGATCGAGGACGGAATCGTGGACTGGAGCAGCGCGACGCCGGCGCACAGGCTCGGGAGGTTTCCCCGGCCGAAATCGAGCAGCAGGCAGGAGACGAGGAGCGTGGCGCCGACCTGCCGCACAGTCGGCCAGCGGGCGATCATCCAGCCTCCGAGGATTTTCCCGAAAGCTGCGGATGCGACCACCGCGAAGACCACCTGCGGGTCGTGCAGGCGCGCCATGTGCACCAGATCCCAGAGCGCGGAGCGTAGGGTGAGCGCGAGGAGCAGGAGCAGCATCAGGCCATCGTGGGCGTCCACGCCCGGCGCTGACGCGCGACTTTCCGCCGCTGCCTCCGCGGGCCAATGCCGGCGAAGCGCCCACCAACCGACCAGGAGCACCGCAGGCAAAAGCGCGGCCCACAGCGCGAGCGCCCCGGAATGATGTCCCAGCCATCCGCCGATGGTGAGGCCGACGATTCCCGGCGCGGAAAACCACCCGAGTGCCCGCTCGCCTTGCGGGAGTTGCAGCGCGAGAGCACCGCCGGCCACGTGGCAAAATGCGGACGCGACACCGGAGATGATCACTGCCAGGCCCGGCGAAATCGCGCGTGCGAAAACCGCGACGACCATGAGCACGAGGGCCCCGGCCAGCCAACGATCCTGACGCGGCGAGCGATCCATGAGCCAGGCCGCGGGCAACTGCCCGGCAAACGCCAGCGCCGCGTAGATGACCAGCCACGGCAGACGATCCCACGCGGAGGACGCAGGCATTTCTCCGCCGAGCAGCCAGCCCGCGAGGAAATCATTCACGCCGTGACTCGCGGCGAGCAGCACGAGCATCGAGGATCGCAGCGTCGCGTTCATCGGCTGCGTGCGAGCACCATCAGCAGCGGAGTCCCGACGAGCCAACTGGCGAGATTCATGAGCAGCGATCCCACGATGGAGCGGCCCGCCGACCATTGCCAAAACCACGCGAGCAACGCCGCTTCCACCACGATGATGACCGCCTCCAGCAGCGGAACCGGGACCGGCCAGAGCGTGAAGACGCCCATCGCCACGCCCCAGGTCAGCGCATTAAACGAGAGGCAAAACCAACCGGTGCGCGCGAACCCGAGCTTGGAAAACCACGCGAGCACGATCCACTCGATCGCCACAGTGAGGAGAAACGCGAGGGCCAGCGTCATGGCCTGCGGCTCACGAGCGATCCATCGGCGCGGACGTGGCCACGGACGAAATGCGCCGCTGGCGCAGCCACCAGAGCACTCCCGCGGCGACGACGGCGAACGCGAGAAAACCCAGCGACGCGAGGCCGCGTCCTTCGAGGTGCTCCGGCACGAAGTGCGGCGGAGGCGGCGGGATGATGTCGGCGAGTAGAAACGGAAGCTGAGTGATGTTCATAGAGCAGGACCTCCAGGGTTTGGGAATAAGCGTGGCGGGCCGAATTGTCGATGCGCGATCTCGCGGCTCGGGAATGGGCATTGACGTGGACGAAGCGCGCGCCACGCTTCCCATCATTCTCCCGGTATGAAAATTTTCCTTCTCTCCGTCCTGGCGCTCGGAGCGCTCCTCAGCCCCGTTCACGCTGACCTTTTACCTCCTCAGCCAAACCTGCTCACGGTCAAAAATCTCGGCACCTTCCCACAATACAAATTCCTCTACGCTTTCGAGCGCGAAAACGACGCGCCCAAGCCGCTCATCGATGGCAAGGCCGTGGACTGCTATCGCACGGTCCAGTTACTCGTGCAGAGTGGGAAGGAGACGCCGCAGGTGTGGGCGACCGTCCCGAATGATTGGCGCGGCCAACGCGTGACGCTGGTGATCGATGACGTGCAGACGCGGGGCAAAACCATCCGCGTCATCTATCGCACCACGAGCGGCACCGGCCCGGGCAAGAAAAGCGCCGAGGCTGGTTACGATTCGCGGTTGATCTTGGCCCTCGCCGCGGGAGGCGCTGGCGGCCTCGTGCTACTCGCGCGGCGCCGTCGCCCGTCGGCGTAGCTTCAGCAAATCCGCACGCCCCGCCGCACCAGCACGGGAGAGCCTTCGGCGACAAAAGCCGAGCGCGGTTGCTGCGCCAGCGCCTCGCCAAACGGCGCACCGTAGAGCGCTCCGACATCACCCTCCAGCCACCTCCGCGAGGTCTGCCACACGCGCCACGGCGCGTGCTCCACTTGATACTCCACCGTGCCGCCATCGCGCTGCCTCGTATAACCCCAGTAGTGCTCAAAGATGAACTCCTCGGCACTGCCCGCCGCGAGCGGCGCCGGTTCGCCGGAGGTCTCCGCGCCGACCGCACACCACTGCCCACGGAAACGCCAACCGAACTCATATTGTCCCGCGCCTCCCGGCACCCGATGCCGCATCGGCAGGGCGACATACGGTTCGTTGTAGACCACTCGCGCCACGGTCGCGATCGCCCACTTCGGCACGATCTCGCGGATGAACACCACGCCGCGCTGCCAACCGTCGCGCGTCTGCCGCCGCACGTAGAAACGGAGATTCACTTCCTCGAAATCCTGGTGAAAGGGAACGGGCACCCCGAGCACGCGCGTGCGGAGAAAAAGGAAGCCGACCATACTGACCAACGCCTCGCCCTGCCACAGATCGAGTTTCACGCCACGCGGCAGATGCGCCGCCAGCACCGCCGGGTCGATCGCGTAGTTCGCCATGACCAGCGACCGCCATTCCGCCGTGAGAAAAATGGCTGGCTTGGGCGGTTCGAGGCCGGGATCGGGCATGTCGCTGAGCATTACGAGCAACGGCCATCCGAGGGAGCAAAAATCGCCCGAAAAAATGGTTGCCGGGTCCCAACCAGCGCTCTAACGTCCCGCCCTCCTTTCAAGGAGCCTTAGCTCAATTGGTTAGAGCGCCGCCCTGTCACGGCGGAGGTTGCGGGTTCGAGTCCCGTAGGCTCCGCCATCGTTTTCACGATGGCGATTCGATCCGGAATCTACGCGCGATGCGCCAGGACTTGCCGTTCGTAAGCGCGCACTTCATCGAGCCACGCGGCGCCGATCGGCACGTCTGCCCGGCGGCAGTATTCATCCCACACCGCGCCGATGGGATGCGTCTTCAGCTCTTCGAGTAAGGCGAGCCGGCCGGTGAAGTCGCCCCCGCTTTCCAATTCGCGGAGCTGCGCCGTGGGTTCGAGAAGGGCAATGAGCAGCGCTTTCTGGACGCTGCGTGTGCCGATGACCCAGGCGGCGACGCGATTGATGCTGGCGTCGAAAAAATCGAGCCCGATCCGGGTGCGGTCGAGGAAACTGCCGCGCACGACTTCCTCCAGGATCGCCCGCGTCGGGTCGTCGAGCAGCACCACATGATCGCTATCCCAGCGCACGCCGCGGCTCAGGTGCAGGAGCAGGCCGGGAATGAATTGGAGGATCGAGGAGATCTTGTCAGCGAGCGATTCGGTCGGGTGAAAATGGCCCGCGTCGAGGCAGTAGAGCCTGTCTCTTATACACATCTCCGAGCCCACGAGACTAAGGCGAATCTCGTATGCCGTCTTCTGCTTGAA
>ENA-ORBV01015317-ORBV01015317.1-microbial-mat-metagenome-genome-assembly--contig:-NODE-15317-length-11307-cov-4.054942_pt1 | contig 11307 bp, 13 predicted proteins | sample MGYA00237777_ERZ505514 | MGnify/ENA primary metagenome ERZ505514 (study PRJEB26160, sample SAMN06269048) | microbial mat metagenome | isolation source: Oligotrophic lake microbial mat | place...
GAACTGCTGCGGCGGCCGGCGCGAGGTATCGCGGGAAGCTGTCAGGAGAAGTGCCCTGATAACGACCGCGCAGGAACTCGGCTTGATCCGGCGTGATCATATTCTGAGTCGGATACGTGGCTACAAGACCGTGCTTCTGTCCCCACATATACCAGTTGTCCACTACCGTGCCCGTGAGCAGGATGCCAATGCCACCGGTGAACGTGGTGAGCACGGCGAACCACCAGGCCCAGCGATGGATCGACTCCATCGTGGCGTTAAAGCCCATGGTCCACCTCCAGAACAACATCGAACGTTCGGCCGCAGTTCCGCGATCGGTGATCTGCTCGATTTCACGCTCACCGCCCATTCGGGCAACGGCGAGGATCGTGGCGCCGTGCATGGCGAAGAGCACCGCGCTGCCGTACAGGAACACGATCGAGAGCGCGTGGAACGGGTTGTAGTAGAGATTCCCGTACCGGATGGAGAAGGCGCTCGTCCAGTCGAGATGCGGGAAGACGCCGAAGGGCACCATCTCGCTCCAGCTGCCCACGAGTAGTGGCTGGAAGAAGAACGACAGGTAGAGGAAGATCGCCGACGCGAAAGCCCACGGCAGGTGCGTTCCCATGCCCAACGCGCGAGCGCGCTGATACGTGCGCACCCACCAGAGCAAAATGCTGACCGTGAGAAAGAAGCCGGCCATCAGGTACCAACCACCTTGTTCAAGCGGCGGGATACGGAGGCCGAACTGCGGTGGCGGTGGTTCAAGGGCCAGCCAGGGAAGTTGGCGCACGAACTGCACCGGATCCCAGCCAACAGAGGCCCACATGTTCAGGCCAATGATCTCGATCGCGATAAAGCCGAACAGCAGCGACAGGATGCCAGCCCAACCAAAGTAGATGGGGCCGATCTGAGCGTCACCGATGCGACCGGCGAGCGAGAGGAGGAATGGCTTGCCGTAGCGGGCGCCCGTTGCGCCCATGTCCACCGGCAGACCCGGATCCGGAGCATGTCGCACCTGCACGCGCGTAAAGAGATTCTGGTACTCGAGCATGCGCGATAGCCTCAGGCCACGGGCCAAATGGGAAGATTAAGCCACCAGTTCCACCACTCCGGCCAACCGCGCGTCCAGAAGGGACCGGAAATGATGATGCAAATGGCGCTCCAGATGGAGGCACTCACGGCGAGGAACAGCCCCAACCGGTGGATGCCGATCGCGCCAATCGAGTAGCCAAGCAAGTCGCGGAAGAAGACGTTTTCATGCTCGCCCGTCTTCACCGGTTCACCCTTTTTGGGATTCGTCACCGACAGGATCAGTGACCCGTGCATCGCGAGGGCGAGGCAGTTCGTGAAGAAGAAGGTGATGGCGATCATGTGCGCCGGATTGTAGTGGAAGTGGAGGTATTGGTACCCCACGTTCGACACCCAATCGAGATGCGAGAAAATGCCGTAGGGGAAGCCGTGACCCCAGGCTCCCAACAGGAAGGGTCGGAACACCACCAGCGTCACGTACGCGAACACGGCCGCGCCGTACGCCCAGGGGATGTGCATTCCCATGCCCAGCTTGCGGCTGATCTCCGCCTGCCTGAGCGCCCAGCTGAGGAATGCGCCGATCGCGCACACCGTGACCAGCTGCCAGAGGCCACCTTCCGCCAGCGGGGCGAAACCGAGGCCGTATTTCAGGTCGGGTGGGGCCACGTTGATCTGCCACAGGTTCCACGTCGGACCCATCGCCGCGCCCCACACGAGCATCAGCGTGCCCATGGTGGCGAAGAAGATCGTCGTGAAACCAAAAAAGCCCACATAGAATGGACCGAACCAGAAATCGAAGAGATCTCCGCCGATCAGCGTTCCGCCGCGGACTCTGTACTTCCGTTCAAAACTCAGGGTCGCCATGGACTATCTCTCCGAGGCGTGCAACCGACGCGCGAGCGGCATGTGAATCACGCAATTAGACGTGGAATGAACTGTGTAGGCCCGTGGGCGCGGGAACCGGGGGCGGCCCGACATGGCCGACACCCGGTCCCGCCCCGCGGTCGCGACCACTTGGCCGATTAACGGCCTGGCGGAAGCGGAGACATCTCGGCCGCAGCCGACATGCCAGAACCGCCAACTGGCGCCTCGGCGGCGGACAGCGTGCCACTCTCGATCCACGAATACCGCTGAGAGCTCAGCAGGATGAAGTGGATCACGAACGCGAGCAGGCCAAGAAAGCCACTCATGGCAATCATGATGCGTCGCGGATCATACATGAGCCAAAGACGATGCATGGTGGCTCCTTACCGTGTGGCGCTGGGAGCGCTGGTGTTGTACGTGGTCTTGAGCGTGCCCGGCCAGTTGAACTGGCCATAAGCCCAAACGTGCAACAGGAGTACAGTGCCAGCGACGAACGAACCGACCGCAGACATGACTAATCTGGCGTCCAAACCAACCCAAATTCGATGCACTTGATTCTCCTCCTAAGTTCGGTAAAAGCGATGGATGGGTAACTGGCTTAAAACCAGGGACGCCAGGTCCACGCGAGAAGATGTGCGCCGACAGCCGCTAGCACGAATGCGGCCGTTCCCATGATGAAGTAGCCGTGAAACGCACGGGCCGTTTCATCATCCATTCCACCTTTGTTCTCCATCGTTCCTCCCAATGGGACGAGACTGCCGCGACATCCCTCGCGGCGCGGGTCGGCGTCCCGCGAAGTGGGACCACCTGTGACCTCTTCCAGCAGGCTGTAAACTGTGCGTTACACTCCAAACCGTCAAGTTTTATTTACGCTTTTTCGCAACTTTTCTTCAAAGTGTCACGTTTGCCCATGAAATGACCGGCACCATACCGCAAAACTGGCCCAATCTGGCCTTCAGCCGCCGACAAGTGGCCGGCGGCGTCGACTGGCACGTGCAAATCGCGGGCGACACCGGGGGACCCGTGGTCCTCTTGCTGCACGGCACCGGCGGAAGTACTCACGAATGGGCCGATGTCCTGACGGCCATTGCCGCGCACGCGCTCGTCGTCGCGCCGGACCTCCCAGGACACGCATTCAGCCGAATCCTCGCCCCGGCCGAGCGGCAAGCGAGCGCGACCACACGACCTGCGGACCCGTTGTCGCTCAGCGGCATGGCCGCCGCCGTCGGCCAACTCATGCAGGCGCTCGACCTGCGACCGGATGTGATCGTCGGGCACTCGGCCGGCGCTGCCGTCGCGCTCCGCATGACCCTCGATGGCCTCGCCGCCCCCAGGTCCATCGTTGGCTTCAATCCCGCGCTTATCCCGCCTCCCGACGTCTGGGTGGACATTCTGGCGCCCTTTGCCGGACTGCTCGTGGAATCGTCGTGGCTGGCGCGTTCCGCGGCTTGGGCGTCGCAGCAGGGCGGACTTGTTTCTTCCATGCTGGGCTCCAGCGGCGCGACGCTCACCGCAGAGCAAATAGCGCGATACGCGCACCTTTTTGCCATGCCCGCGCACTGTGCCGCCGCGCTGGGCATGATGAACAAGTGGAACCTGCCGGCGCTCGTCCGTGATTCAAGCCAACTCGCCGTGCCGTTTACGGCGTACGCCGGCGCGAACGATCGGTGGGTGCCCGAACACGCGCTGCACTTGCGCGTGTCGCGAATTCCAAACGCCACGCTCACTACAGTCGCCGGTGTCGGACACTTGATGCCCGAGGAGTCTCCGACGGGCACTGTGAACGCGATTCGTGCCGCGCTTGCGTAGCTGAAACGCATCGGGAAACGCGCACTATGACCATGGGCGTACACCGATGAGCCAATAGCGCCTGTCAATGAAGGCGGCATAACATGCGCGTTCGACGAACGACGCTGATGGTCGCCAACCCCTTAGCGCAGAACGCTTATCTGGCCCGCCTCTGGGAGCGCAACAACCATGGCAAACGGACACGGAGTTTTTTTCACCCGCGGTGATCAACTGCTGCAAAGCACGTCGCGACGCTCGTTCTTGCAGGTGATGGGTTTGGGCGGCGTCATCGTCCTCATGCCGACGGTGTTCGCAGCTTGCGGGGACGACGGCGATGGCATCACTGATCCAATAGACGAGCCATACACGCTTGATCTGTCCACCGATGTCGGAATTCTCAACTACGCGTACGCGCTCGAGCAGCTTGAAGCCGCATACTATACTATCGCGCTCACCTCGGCCGGCTTCGCCGCGCTGTCCGCCGATGAGAAGGAAGTGTTGAGCGATTTACAAAAGCACGAAGTCATTCATCGCGAGTTTTTGAAGCAGGTGCTCGGTACCGCCGCGATCCCGACCATCAACTTCAACACAACCACCGTCGGCACGCTCACGGCCAATCGGTCCGTGCTCCTGAGCACCTCGCAGTTGCTCGAGGACACCGGCGTGTCGGCGTATAACAGCGCCGGAAAATATCTCACAAGCGCCACGAACCTTCTGGTGGCTGGCAAGATCGTCTCGGTGGAAGCGCGGCATGCCGCCGCCATCCGTGATATCCGGGACGGGGCGAACGGTCGGCTCTTTGCCGGCGACGACGTCGTGAACGCCGCTGGTCTGGATGTGAAGGCGGAAGCGGAGACGGTGCTCGCGTCAGTGGTCAGCCTGAATGTGGTGACCAGCCCGCTCGCGATTGGAACGCCGGCGAATCAGAGCCGACGCACGCCCGACCAAACCGCTCCAGCACCGACCTGATCTCATCCCCGACCTGGAGACTACAATACATGACAACATCTATCATAGAAGAGACGATCGACCCACAGATCCTCGAGATGCTGACCGCTCGCAGCGCCGAGATTTCAAACGGCGCGTCAACTTCGTCGGCACTCACCGCCGCGCTGGCGCTCGGATCGATTCCCGTAGCGCTCGCCGCGCTGAGCCGCGACGTGTATGCACAGGGCGCACTGCCCGCCGCCATCAAAAACGTGCTCGACTTTGCGCTCGCGCTCGAGATCTTCGAGAACGAGTTCTACAAGGCGGTGCTCGGCATGAGTGCCGTGGCCGCTGTGAATACGGCGTTCGCTCCAGTGCGTGCGTTGGCCGCCGCCGTACCGGGCGCGGTCGCCTCATTGCAGCAAATTCAGAAACATGAAGCCGCACACGTGGCCACGCTGCTCGCCACAGGCGCAACCAATGTGTTCAACCTGACGGCCACGAGCTTTGATTTCACGGGTAATCGTAGTGCGCAGGGCGGTGGACCATTTGCTGAAGCGACGACGAACCTCGCATTCCTGCTACAGGTCGCACAGGGTGCCGAAGATGTCGGCGTTCGCGCCTACAAGGGTCAGGTCGCGAATCTCATGCCGAGCCCGACGATCCTCGAAGCGGCGCTGCGTATTCACTCCGTCGAGGCACGTCACGCGTCCCGCATTCGCCGCATGCGACGCGCGGCGGCCGGTGCGCCAATCGGCGTGCGCTGGAGCGGCACCGTACGCGGAGGAGAACGTGCTGCGGCAGGCGGCACCACGCTCGGCACCGTCAACCCGACCGTTGTCGGTCAGACGTTCGACAGGATCTACGGCGCGGGCGCAGGTTCGCCGTCAGAGAGCAACATCATTCAGGCTGGCGTGAACGTGAGCGCGCTGGCCAGTGCATCCTTTGGTGCGGACGCCGCACAGGAAGCATTCGACGAGCCGCTCGATCGCGCTGATGTCATCGCGATTGTGCAGCCGTTCTTCATTCCAACGATCAGCTGACGGCGCGTCACCACGCTGATCACACGATCGGGGATGACATCACATGGTGTCATCCCCGATCGTGTGTTCGGCACGGTCTTCGCGCGGCCTTCACCTCACGGGGCGGCCTCTACCTGACGGTCCAAATGCGCGATGAGCTCGGCCGGCAGATTCAATCGATGGCTCAGCGCCTCCAGATACGCGCGCTCGCTCGGCTCGTCAACATCGATCGCCATACGGGAGACGAGATACAATTCCGTGGCCTGTTCAATGCCGCGTGCGGACGCCGCGATTGTGGCGATGTCTGCAGGACGATTGATTGCGTCGAACACGAACGCTTTGCTCTCGGCGTCGAGCCCCATCTGTTCAACTTTTTCGAACAGCGCGCGCTGCTCCACGGCGTCGATATGTCCGTCAGCTTTTGCGGCACCAATCATGGCCTGGATCAAGGCCAACGGAAACGGCTGCCCGTTGGCCGCCGCGTTGGCTTCCGGCAAGAAGCTGCGCTCCACCTGACCGAAGTCGGCGGGGCTGGCGACCGGCGCTGTAGCCGCAGCCTTGCCCTGTTGCCAATTGGTATACGCCTTGTAAGCCAGCGCGCCCGCCGCTGCGGCGCCGCCGTACCCCAGGACGCCTTTGGACATCTTTTTCATTTTTTTGCCCCCGAGCACCATTCCCAGTAGACCACCCGCCACGGCGCCACCGCCGAAACCGCCGAGGCCCATGCTGCCCAGTTGTTGTTTGGCCGCGCTACCGGTCTGGAGAACGGAGTTGCTGGCAGACGGGCCAAGGAACTGTTGCAGGAGCTTGTTGGCGTCAAACATGAGCGGGCGTCTGGTACGGGAATTGGGATGGCGTGAGATACAGCGAAATCAATCGCCGCGTGCGCCATGGCGAAGGGGCGCAGCTATGCAAATACACTCGGCGTGTGCGTGAGTTTTTCAATCAGCGGCCGTCAACGGCTCGGGGAAAAGCTGACCGTAGGGGACGCTCCCGTGATACGCACTGGGCTGCACGGTTGATTCGTCAGTTGGCGAGTGGCGTGGACTGCACCGTGCCAAGGGCCAGGTTGATGCTCACGAGATAGGGCAGCTGCCGTGTCGCGCCGTTCTGCTCAACCTGTTGTGTTCCCACAATCACGAGGTGTGTCGGGAGCCACCACGTCACGAGCGGCCGGCTGAAGTTGGACTCGCTGAGTGGGATTTCGCTGCGCCATACCGTCGCCAACCGGGCATCGATTTTGGCCAGAGCCACGCGCCCTGCATCGTCGATGCGTGTACTGTACCACACAAGCACACCCTCAGGATCTTCGAGCACGCGCGCGTTGCCTGTGCCTGGATCTTTTGCGAAGCGACCGTTGAGGAACGTTGGTGCGTCGGCAATGGGGGTAAACTTTGCAATCCGTCCGAACCGGTCGTCGAATCGCTGAACCGTGTCAATCGTTGCGTGCAGCAACGTGCGCCGCGCCAGCTTGCCTTCGTTGAGCACGGTGTATGGATAGCGCAGATTCCGCCCCCATTCATCGTCGGTCGCATCGGCCGCTTCTTTGTCCGTGTACAGCCACAGTTGCTGTCCGCCAAGTGTGACGTGCCGCGCGGGTGTGTCGCCAAACGGCACGAGCGGCACCATTTCGCGTGTGCCATTGGCTTGTAGCGGACCTTCCGGCGCCATGGGCCGTGGCGGCGGCAGATACGTCTCGACCTTGTGTTCATTGCCGCGCACCACGAACTGCCGTGCGTCAGCCGTCATGATCACGAGTCCGCGGTCGAAGCCGAAGTACTGCGCCTCGCTCGGCAGCAGTCCCTGTAGTGCCGGATTGATCTGCTGTAGCGTCTCCGCGTTGACGGCGACGCTGCCGTCGGCGGCGTTCAGTGCGAACGGTGCGTCACCAATCAGCAACCACACGAGCGCGCCGTCCTGTCCGAGCAGTTTGGCGTCCACATCCGAGCCGATAACCAGTGACGACGTCCCTTTGGCATTTGGATCGCCGATGGTGAGCAGGCGCTGTTTCCAGAGCGGCGTCGTGGCCACAGGGTCGTAGGCCTGCACGTCGAAGTGGAAGTAGGTATCGGTGCGCGTTCGAACGCTGGCGCGTGCGCCAACGCCAAGGCTCACTGTGCGCGATTCTTCCTGCTTGGTGAGCACCCAAAGTCGTGGCGTGTCGGCATCGTCGACCAGCGCCGCGCCGCCTTGCAGTTCCGGTGTTTCGAAATGGCTGCTGTCACAGCCGGCCAAGAGCGCGAGCAATGCAACCGTTGGCAACATGATCAAATACAGACGTGACATGAGTTGCATGGGGCGGCTCGTTGTGGGTTGGATGGCGCTTCGCGTGCTACGGCCCTATTATCGGCGGCGTCGGCCTTCCGTGCAAATTCGGCCCACTATGAACTCTTGGAAGTGGCGTTTACGGGCCGCCGAACTCTGTCGCGCGCTCGACGCGCAGAACGAACTCCCCGGCAAGCGGCAAGGACGCGTCATGGGGCACGTTGAAACGCCCCATGATGACGCTGCTTGAGTCCAGCACGGTCCAGCTCGCAAGACTTTCAAAGTCCTGAATCCATGTTCAGCCTGCGGGATCCACATGCACTTTTGAGAAGGCGGGATAGGTATCGAACGGCTTGATGGCGGTGAACCGTGCGAGTTGTTCACGTTGCTCGGCTGTCGCGCTTCCTGGCACCATATTTTTCGCGCGCTCTCGCCATGCTTCGTCAGTAATGGGCACCAATGGTCCGGAGAGTCGCGTGATGCGTCGTACGCGTCCGTCGATGTGTTGCACGCGCACTTCATAAATGCGCGCGTTGCCGATATAAGGTTCGTTGCCCACCGGAATGACGCTTGGTGCACGCGCGAGTCCACCCGCCGACCGTATGATCGGCAGCGTGCCGAGCACACGTACGATCGAACCGTCTGGTCGCCTCAGTTCGTACTCGCCGACCTGATCACCCTGCGCGTTGGTTGTGGCTTGAAAGATTGCGTTTTGTACAACGAGAGTTCCGTTTGCGTGGCACGCGTGCACGCGTCCCAGTCGAGGATACATGCTGATGCACTCGCCGTTCGCGTCCCACAGCGTGAGGCGATCTCCTGAGTAGTCAATCACGAGGAGCGTATCGCCGGGGAAGCGGCAGACCGCGCGCGTTTGTTGAAATTCGCCGGGCCCCATTCCGCGTCAACCGACGGCGCGGATAAACGCGCCGGTTCTGGTGAAGAACCTGAGCTGCGTTCGATCATTCACCACGATTGTGCCGTTCGACAGCTCGGTTGCCGACAACATCGGATGCGTTGCATCAAACTCCGCTTGCTCGTTCGCGTTCAGCCCGCCAAGGTCGAGGAACGGTTGCGATTCGAGTTGTACGGCGGGCGGAAGATCGGCCAACGCCAACCGCAGCGGATTGCCGGGTACGGTAGACGATCCGGGCGGCATGGGCCCCAGTGTGGGGTACTCGACAATGCGAATGCCCGCGCTATCACGAATGCGTGGTGTGGGCAGCACGCGCTGCACAGCCTCCGCGCTGTGCGCGTAGTCTGCGATCGGTTTGTCAGCGCTGCCGTCCGTGTTGCAGGCGACGAGTGGCGTTGCGCAGAGTGCCAGCGCGAGTGCGGCGCGACGTCGCCCGGGATGAAGCATGTCGTCAGCTCGTTAGAGGCGTGCAAGAGGGTCCGACTCGGGTGACAGCGTTCACAGCGCTACCGTCGCATCGGCTACGCCGCAAGTACAGGGTGTCCCAACCGCCGGCTTGCGAAGCGGAGGCATGCGCCAATATCCTCGAGTTCCAGATCCGGGAGTTCTTCGATGACCTGCTCAGCGGTCAATCCCACTGCCAGCAAATCGAGCACATCGCCACTTACGACGCAGGCATCAAAATCATTCACGCCGCTCACGCGGACGAGCCGAACAGCTCAGCGAGCTGGATCGTCAACTCGGGTGCCCCGTCACTCGGCGTCCACGCGATCGTGGTGCAATGCGGATGCGGGAATTCCGATTGCGCCGTCCACCGCTCGATGGTTTGTGTGTCGATGTCAACGAGCCACACTTCCGCGACACCGTGTGCGAGATACGCCGGACGTTTGCGGTGTCGATCGGTTTTGGTCGTGGACGGGCTCAGAATCTCGATGACAAGCGCGGGCGGTCCCATTTGACGCCAGTCGGCGATCGCGCGACCGGCAGGCACTGGGTACACGGCCAGATCAGGCTCCAACCATGTGGTTTCATTGATGAACACACCACCCGGTGCGAAACCCTCCCAGCCGGCGTCTGCACGGCACCACTGTGCGATGCTGCTGGTGAGTCGAAACGCGATGCGCTGGTGCCATACCGCCGGCATCGGCGTCACGAGCAACTCGCCGTGCAGGATCTCGTAGCGATTGCCGTCGGATGGCAACTGTTCGAGATCCGCCACCGTCCAGAGTGATCGAGGCGGGATAGGCGGGGAAAGCGGCATAGCCATACGTTCGGCTCGGCGGGGGGGAATGCGCAAGGGGGGAACATGCGCCGAGGATAGTGCGGAGGGGCCCGAGCGCCTGTACCGGAACGTTGCGTGGAGAAGCAACGATCACAGGTGCCTGGTGCTCCACACCCCATGCCAATCAGCGTGCCTTGTCGTCGCGGTCAAATCGGAGCCCTCGTGCACGCCCCTGGTTGAGCAGAAGGCCTGTCACGTGTCCACTCGCGTCCCTGGTAAAGTGGAGCGCTAAACCAGCGCCAAGCAGTTCGTCTTCTCCCACTACGCGGAGCAGCACGGCAGACGCATTGCGCAGCGTCAGCATCAGCGTGCTGTCTGATTGGGACACCACCAGCGATGTGCCAAGTTCGGTACTGCTGTACGTACCAGTCAACGCCGCCGCTCGCTCTTGCGTGAGCGGTGCCGCGGTGATGCGTTCATAGGTGTTCTCCGGTACGCCGGATACGATCGTGGTAACCCGACGCGCCGGCGCATCGATGGTCGCGCCGGCTTCGAAGCGCAATCGAATGGGAGTGCCAACCACCTCCAGTTCATCGGCGCTGCGCGCGATCACGTCATAGCCGCCGGGTTCCTGCACGCGCAGTGCGCCGTCTACAATGGCGAGGGTGGTCAGGTTGCCTGTTCCCGGTACGCGATACGTGCCGGCATACGTCTCGAGCGCACGGAGTTGCACGGACTGCTGCGCAGTTGGCGCTGTTTGGTTCGCTGCCGATACTGCGCCCACGTGTGTCGTGGTTGATCCTCCCGCAGACATTGATGACGCCTGCATCTGATCAGCCAGATGGCCGCCCAGTACGATCCGCGGCAAGAGGCCGCCCTACTCGAACGCATCGCCGCTGAAAAACCCCTCGGTTTGGTGGTGGCCGGGACGCCCTGGGCGAGCCACACGGAGCGCTTCCGCGCCCTGCTCACCCAGGGCGTGCGCGTGGTCCACCTCGATCCGCCGCCGGCCGCATGGCGCGACTCGTCGCCTATTGCTTGGCTGTGTCGTTGGAGCGTGTTTGGGCTTAGTCGCATGGTTCTTCTCTGGCATAGCCATATGGTTCTTTGCTGTGTTTTCTACCACGGTCATTTTTTCGATGGCTGACTGGTTTCCAATTTACTGGAGTAGTGGGAATAGGTTCCCGAGCGTGGGCAGACGGAAGTGACGTTCCGAAGTATTCACGGAAAAGAGTGATCGGCCCGGCATTTCTCGATCCGCGGCGCTTGAACGGCAGGAGCAGGCGAAGCGTGGC
>ENA-ORBV01015321-ORBV01015321.1-microbial-mat-metagenome-genome-assembly--contig:-NODE-15321-length-11304-cov-5.037944_pt1 | contig 11304 bp, 8 predicted proteins | sample MGYA00237777_ERZ505514 | MGnify/ENA primary metagenome ERZ505514 (study PRJEB26160, sample SAMN06269048) | microbial mat metagenome | isolation source: Oligotrophic lake microbial mat | place...
TCTCTCCCCTACCCATCCCCTACCCGTCCCCGTAAGTCCAGACCGAACATGTCCGCTCAACCCCCAGCATGGCAGTCCCGCGCGACCCGCACACTGTGACGTACGAACCGCCACCACTGACACCCCGCGAACTCGCCGACCTCGACGTCGACGCCCATCTGGCCGACGCTGAGCGCAAGCAGGCGTTTGTGACGCCGATGTTCGAGCACATTGCGCCCCGCTATGACGACTTCACGCGCCTCTTCAGCTTTGGCATGGATGCGCGATGGAAGGGGGAGCTGATGCGCTGGTTCGACGGGGTGACCCCGACGCACTGCCAGGTGTTGGACGTGGCGTGCGGCACCGGCGACCTCGCGTTGGCAGCGGCTCGTGCCCGTCCCGACGCTCAGGTGTTCGGTGTAGACGCCGCGCGGGGGATGATCGAAGTGGCGCGCCGTCGGATTGCGCCTGGCGACACCGGCCGGGTGACGTTTGCCACGGGCGACCTGACCCGGCTCGAGCTGGCGGATGCATCGGCGGATGTGATCCTGGCGGGGTACGCCTTGCGCAATGTGCCGCATTATGGCGAAGCGCTGGCCGAGCTTCGGCGCGTGCTGCGTCCCGGCGGGCATCTGTTCACGCTCGACTTTCATTGCCCGTCCAATGCCGTGTGGCGCGAGCTATTTCTGGGCTATTTGCAGCTGTCGGGAGGGATCGTGGGCTGGTACTGGCATCGCGCGCCAATCATCTACTCCTACATCGCACACTCCATCCGGCACTTTGTCACACCGGAAGAATTTCATCGGGTACAGCAGCTGGCCGGCTTCGCCATCGTTTGCCAACAACAGTATCTGGGCGGAGGCATCACCCTCACCCACGCGGTCGGGCGACCCTAACGTTGCGGAAGTCTCGCAGGCTCGCCGATCGCTACCGCCAACGCCGCGCGGGCGCCGACGTATTTGGCCTCCAAGGCAATGAGCTTGACCTGTTCGTCCAGGGCGGAGCGCTCGCGCGCATTCACGAGAAAGAGGGTGCTCTCGCCGTTGTCAAACTTGCGCTGTTCGCCGTCGCGAAGGAGACGCGCCTGCGTCACCGTCACGCGCTGTAGCACGAGGAGCGAGTCGAGCGCCGCAAGGTCGTTGGCAGCGGTACGGACGGCGATGCCGATGTCGCGCCGCACGAGGGCGAGTTCGAAACGAGCCTGTTCCAGCTTGGCCGACGTAGCCGAGTAGTTCCCGCGTTCCTTGAGAAAGAGGAGGGGGATTCTTGCCGCCCCACCCCACTTGGCGTCGGTCGCCGAACCGAACGAGTCGCCGAGCCTCGACTCCCCCATGGTGCGATCGCCAATGGCCCCGTACGACACTTCGACATCGGGGAGGAAGAGTTGCTGCGCGACAAAGAGTCGCTCGGCCTGCGCCTCTCGAATTGTCGCCACCGCCTTTCGCAAGTTTGGGTGGCTGCGCTCGGCGGTGGCGAGCCATGTTACCACGCGCTCCTCGTCGACGCGAGCCGATTCGAGTCCGTCCAGGGACGGGACGGTTCCAGGCGGAAGGTCGACTTCTCCCCCGGAGGCAGACCAAAGAAACCCCGCTACAACGGCCGAGTTGTTGCGAAGGTCGACGTCCGCCTCGAGCTGCGATACGCGCCGACGCTGGACCTCGAGCTGTGCTTCGATGGTATCGATGGCCGCGGCGTCTCCGTTCAGCACGCGACTGCGCACGGAACGCAATCGAAAGTCGGCCAGCGCCAGCGCCTCGATGGTCAGGTCGCGACGGCGATGGCTTTCATACCACTGCCCGTACACTTTCGCGGCCGTCAGCAGCAGTCTATTCACCACGGCAGCCCGCTCGCCACGCGCGTACTCGCGCAGCGCCCTAGCCTGCGACAGGGCGGTGCGCCGTTCGTCGGTAATCAGGCGCTGGCCAATCGGGACCACAACACCTGCCGTGAGGAGTCCACCTCGGGGCGTGCGCCGGTCGGGGGTGATGAACGCTCCGGACGTTCGCTCATAGCCGACCTTCACATCCACGCCTAACGGCGTCGGTATCGTGAGCGCCGCATCGACATAGTCGTAGTATCGCGTGCCCTGGAAGGTCTTTCGGTTCCAGCCGGCGGAAAGCGACGGATCGAACCCTCCTCTCGCCCCCTGCACCTCGGCGTCGGCGATGTCCTCGAGCAACCGCGCCTGCCTCACCACTGGGTGGTTGGACGCGACGGCACGGTAGAAGTCATCGAACGTCAGCGTGCGCGAGCTATCCCACGTCAGCGTGCGCGAACTGTCCCACATCAGCGTGCGCGAACTATCCGACGTCAGCGCCTGTAGTGAGACCAGTGCCACCAGCGAAAGCACATAGGCACTCATTTCCCCTTTCCCGGCGTCGACGTGTTGGCCGGATCATTCGGATTGATGCTGGGCGGAAAGCCATTGAGCTGGCGCCAGAGTTCGAACCAGATCCGAACGCCGTCGAGCATGGCCCAGCCAATCACGCCGGAGCCGACGCGAACCTGCTTGGGCCATGTCTCCTGCGTGGTGTCGGGAACCACGAGCACCCGGTACTTGCCGTCGGCGGACGTTGTCAGGTCGATCACTCGGATTTCTCCACCGAAGGTGCCCACAGCGACGCTGGGCCACCCGGAGAATTGCAGCACAGGCCAACCGTCGAACTGCAGCCGTACCTTGCGCCCGGGGCGAAGCAGGGGGACGTCCATCGCCTTGACGTAGATCTCGACGGCTTGTTGCGGATCGGCCGGCATGATGGTGACCACCGGGTCCCCTTCCTTGAGCTGCTCGCCGAGGCCCGACCTAAGGGCACGAACCACATAGCCGTCCTGCGGTGCAACGAGTCGGTACATCTCGTTGCGAAGACTGAGCGACGCGTACTGCGTCTCCAGCTTGGCCAGGTCGGCGCGCCCCTCGCCAATCTCGGCCCGAGTCGCATTCAGGTCGGATGAGGTTTTCGCGATCTTTTCGCCGTACTCCGCCACATATGCATCCAGCTCGATGCGCGCGTTCTGCAATTCCTGTCGCTTCTCGACGACCGTGGCATACACCGATTGTGCTTTCGTGATGTAGGCTTCGAGGTCGGCGCGCGACTTGAGCCCTTCGTCGAAGAGTTGCTGGTTGCGATCGAGCTGACGCTGTGCCACCAGCGAATCGGTCTCGGCCGAGCGCAACGATGCCTCGTACTGCGAGACCTTGTTTCGCCCCTTCGCAATGCTGAACTCGCGCGTTTGCTCGAGCGCGACTGTCTGCCGACCGAGCGCGGCTACCTTGGCCCGCTTTGCCTCGAGCGATTCCTTCTTGCCAGACACCTGGTCGCCGTAGCGCTCGAGTGTTCTCGGGTCGAGGTAGCTGTCCTTGACTTCGGAGATATCCACCAGGCGCGCTCCCTTCCGCACAAAGTCCCCTTCGGCCACGTGCCATCGCTCGATCCGACCGGCGATGACCGTAGGGACGCTCTGCGGCCGATCCTGCGGACGCAATGCCGTCACGAATCCATTCCCTTGCACGTTTTGCTGCCACGGAAGGAAGAGCACACCCACGCCGATGACGAACAGGACGAGCAGAATGCGCGAGACCTTGTGGTGCGAGTCCGAGCTACCAAGCAGCGTGGCCGCATACAGCGGGGCTAGCTCGATGTGGGACGAGTCGTCGTGTGCTCCCATCAGACGCGCCCGAGTTCGCGAAAGTAGCTGTCGGTTGTACGGAGTTCCTCGTACGAGCCGACGCTGACGAATTGACCGTCGCGCAGCACGATCACGCGATCGCACGCCGCCAGCACCTGCGCGTCGTGCGACACGGTGAGTATGGTCCACGGCGCATCCCTGCGAAGCAAGGCCGACAGCATCTCTCGCTTAGTCGTGGGATCGAGTTGGTCGAAGACATCGTCGAGAAGGAGTAATCGAGGCCGCCCCGCGAGCGCACGCGCAATTTCCACTTTGCGGGACACCTGTGACGGGAGACCATGCGCCGCCGAGCGCACCTGCGTCTGTAGCCCCTCCGGCTGCTCGTGCAGCCACTCCGTGAGCCCGACCGCGGCCACGGCCTCCAGCACCGCCTCCGTTCGCACCCATGAGCGACCCACCGCGACATTTTCCTCGATGGTTCCTTCGAAGAGCGCAACCGACGCGCCGCAGTACCCAACCAGTTCGCGCGCGCGTAGGCGATCGATGTCACGCACTGAGACGCCGTCGTACGTGATGGCGCCCGCATAGTTCTCGTACAGCCCCCCGATCAGTGCCAGCAGGGTGGACTCACCGGCACCCTCAGCACCGGTGACGGCCACGCGCTCACCTGCGGCAACCGTGAGATCGACCCTCTGCACGACCGGTTGCTCGTTTCCCGGGTAGGTGAACGAGAGTTGCCGAACGCCCAACACCAGGCCCCTGGAATCGGACGGCACCGCAGGTACAAGACCGCCCGTGCGTTCCGTCGCAAGATCGGTTACATGACCCGCCTTCGCCACGCCGGTCAGCAAATCGTACACATCGGCGAGTCCGAGAATGAGTTTCTCAACCGACAGGAGCACGGTGACGATGATGATTTCGGACGCCACAAATTGACCGAGCGTAATGGAGCGATTGACGACCAGCACGCTGCCGAGGATCAGGAGTCCGCCGCTAATGGCGGTCTTGAAGATGACGAAGGCCCACGACTGACCGATGAGTACCGCGAAGTGCGCCTTCCGAAACTTGAGGTAGCCGGTGACGACTTCGTCCATGCGGCCCATGGCCAACCCGCTCCGCCCTGAGAACTTGACCGACACCAGGTTCCGTGCCAGTTCCTCGAGCCAATGCGCCACCTTGTACTTGTACGTCGATTCGCCCAGGCTGGTGGTCAATCCCCGGGGGGCCGAGAAGTAGAAAATGGCGACCAGCACGACAACCAGCAGAATGCCGAAGAGCGAAAAATATGGATGGTAGAACGTGAGCAGAATCAGGCCAAAGAGGACCTGCAGCACTGCAGCGATCCAGTCGGTGAGGAGTTTGGAGAGGCTCTTCTGAATTGTCTTGATCTCGAAGAACCGGTTCATGAGTTCGGGGAGATCGAGGTCGCTCACCGAATCGAGCCGCAACCTGGGCAGGTGCGCGGCAAGTTCGAAGGCAAATCGTGCGAAGACGCGCTGCTGCACCGTCTCCACAACCGACAGTTGCATGATCTGCAGACCGCCGTTGGCCATGGTGCCCAGGATGACGAACGCGATCAGTAGCACGACGGGCTGAAAAATCATTCCCCCGGACACCAGTCCAATGATGGCCTGAACGCCAAGCGGGAGGGTGAGCCCGAAGAGCCCCGCCAGCGCCGCATACAAGTAGATGTACGAGATCAACCGCTTCTCGTGCCCCAGCAGACGGAGGAGTCGGGCCACGGGCGAGAGGAGCGGGACCTGTTCTCCTCTTTCATCCGAGCGGGGCACACTCATGCCGGGGTCGATGGCCAGCGGAACGAGCACCTCCATGGAACCCGTGGTCAGTCGCTGGCTCAGCGAAGCCAGCGGAAGACGCGACTCCAAGCGTTCCTCACCGTCGGGCTGGATCGTGACGACCTCCAGACGCCCATCCTTGGCCGAGAGTACCACGGTCACGCCCAGAGCCTCGACCGCGCCCGACCCTCTCCCCTCGTGCACCAGCACGAGGGGAAGCGTGCCCGATGCAATCATCGCCCCGATCTCGGCGCCCGAGGCCTGCCGCCGGAGGTAGGTGAGTTGATGTTCGCGACCCACATCAACAATGTGATCGGCCACTTCGCCCGCAGTTACTGCGAGTGGAGCGCGGCGACGACGAGCGGCCACCATCCGTGTGGCGTCCACCGGGACGCGCAACGCGCGCGCAATGGCCGTCGTCACGGCGAGTGCCTGGCGTGTAAGCATTCAGCGGTCGGTGCGAGGAAGCAGAACGGCCCGGTACGCGGTATTGCTGAATCCGGCAACCAATGAGGAACTCGGGGGTCGCTCGGATCGAATACGAGGTAATCGCCGCAATCTAAGCGTACGCAATGCGCAACGATCCCGCCGTGCGCCCCGCCTTCCCCGATTGCCGCCGAAACGTACAGCGCGTAGCGTACAGCGCATGACGAGTACCTTGGCAATTCGCTTGCTGGTCGCGGCATTGGTCGGGCTCGCCGTCGGCGTGGAACGGGAGCGGTCGGGCCACGTGGCTACAGGGCCCGATCCGCGCTTTGCCGGCGTGCGAACCTTCACCCTGTTGGGAACCATCGGGGGCGTTGCCGGATGGCTTGCAGTTAGCGGCTATTCCAGTCTCGGGGTTGCCGTTGTAGCCGGACCGGCGGTCCTCGTTGCCGCTGCGTACTGGGCGGCCGCGCGAGGGGGAGGAAGCCGGATTGACGGCACTACCGAAGTGGCGGCCATGCTCGTGCTCGCCTTGGGCACTCTGGCGGGCATGGGAGAGCTAGCCGTAGCGAGTGGCTCGGCGGCGGTCGCCGCGCTCGCGCTCTCAGAGAAGACGCTCATTCGTGGCGCAGTTGAGCGTCTCGGTGGCGCGGAATTGCGCGCGGCGCTGCACTTCGCCGTACTCGCCCTCGTCGTGCTCCCCGCGCTTCCCGACCGCAGCTTTGGGCCACTGGGCGGAGTGAATCCCCGCGCGCTCTGGATCGTGGTGCTGATCTTCTCTGGGTTGAACTTTGCCGGCTTTGTGGCACGCAGAGTGGTCGGCGTGTCTCGCGGATATGGTGTGACCGGAGCAATCGGCGGCATGATCTCGTCCACCGCCGTCTCGCTGCAGTTTTCCCGCCTCAGCCGGACGATGCCCGACCTTGCCGTCCCCCTTGGCATTGGCGTCGTCGCGGCATCGACCGTGCTGCTGCCTCGCGTACTCCTTGTGTCCACGGTACTCAACCCGCACGTGTCGCGAGCGCTTCTGCCGTACTTCGTGGCGCCAATCATTGTAGGGGCGACGATGGTGGGGCTCCTGATGGTGCGCGCGTTGCGGCACCCGCGCGCTGACGAGACGGATACCAGCGAACGCAGTCCCCTGGACCTGTGGTCCGCGATCAAGATGACGCTCGCCTTCCAGGGAGCGCTGATGGCGCTCTCGTACATGCGGACGGCATTCGGATCGGCGGGCGTGCTAGTGTCGGCCGCGCTGCTCGGCTTGACCGACATGGACGCACTCACCCTGTCCATGAGTCGCATGGGCACCGGCGAGGCCGATGTCGCGCTTGCGGCGCGAGCGATTGCCTTCGGTGCCGCAGCCAACAGCGTGCTCAAACTCGCTATCACCACGGTCCTTGGCGCCCCTCGCTTTCGCGCTGTGGCGTCGTGGGGGCTGCTGTTGCTGCTCGTGGCCGGCGTGACGTCGCTCGCTCTGGTGCGATAGGGCCGCCCCTCGCACTACATTCGCAAAGCGACGCCGTTCCGCAGTCGGAACGGCGTCGTGCCTTGTGGCTTCATGCCGACATCGCGTCGTTTACTGGCCAGCGCCATGGCGCGCAAGTGTGAGAATTGTCTGTCCCGATCCGTGCGCGATGCGGAGCACCCAGTCGTGCCCCAAGGCATCGGTGAGAATATCGACGTGGCGTACATCACCGATGCTGCGGGTCAGATGTCGTGTCGACTTCTCCATGTCTCCGATCATGATCTGGATACGCTCATCGTGGTGATCGTACGCTGCGCCCATGAACGGATAGTCATGTTGCTGTGCCTGGGCGCCGAACTCCGGATCGTCCACTTCCATGGTGACGAGACGCCCCGCATTTCGCTTGGTGAAGGCCTCGAGCGCCGTCGCCCACTCCTGCTTCGGAAGGGTAGCCGACACCGGCGACAAGCCTTCTTGACGTACCGGGAGTCCTGCAGCCGTCGGTACGGCCAGAACAGCACACGAGGCGCCGCGAATGAGACCCGTGGTGGTGCTGCCTACGAGAATCCGATCAATCAGGCCCGCTCCACGACTCCCGCTCACTAGCACGTCGACGTTGGACGACTTGGCGAAGTCGAGGATTGCGCGAGACGGCTTTCCGGTGAGCGTGATGTTTTCCACTGTCGCCCCGCTCGGAAACTCGAGCTGCGAGCGCAGACGTTCGAATGCCGAACCGACGCCTTCGTGGTAGTCGATCATCCAAGTAGCGTACATCGTCGGCTGCAACTCCAGCCGCGGCGCCACGTGCACGAGGTAGATCGTCGAGAGGTCGCCCAGCAGCGCGAGCGCGGCACGCGCCGCGACGACCGAGTGCTCGCTAAAGTCCACCGCAATGGCGGCGCGCTTGGGAAGAGTGTGGAACGTGGGCCCGACCGCGAAGACTGGCACCTTGGAAAGCCGAAGCGCATGCAGCGCCGTTTCGCTACCGAACATGCGGTCCAGCAGATTGTGATGGCCGATGCCCACGACAATGACACGCGCGTGCAGCTCGCGCGCCATGCGGGCAATGACCGATGCCGGATCACCGTCGCGTACCTCTACCGTCCACTGAGGGCGTGGCCCGGCCGTTTCGACGATCTGGTCGCGCACCCGCTCGACGAGCGCCGTGCGGCGTGCGTCGTCGGCCTCGACTGGGGGCAAGAGCAGCCCATAGTCCGCTGCGACGAGCGGAAGCGGCTCGAGCACGGCGAGTACGGTGACCGCAGCGCCGACGGTGGCGCTCATCATGGCCGCAGCCTTGAGCGCCGCGTCGGCCGAGGTGGTTCCGTCGGTCGCCACAACGATTGGGCCCACTATATCGAGTTCCTGTACCATCGGCTTCACTCCCGCGCTGGGTGTGGCGAGTGCGTTCGTCATAGAAACATCCTCCTGCGTCATCGCCGTAGAGCCGCCGGTTGCAAGCTCCTTGCACGAGTTGAGGTCAACATCGGCGCTTTCCCTGCCTTCGTCTGTCATCCCGCTGCTGAACCGGGGTGGGGGAATCGTTGATGCGCCGTAGGGGAAAACCGTACACGGTGTCGCTACGGGGCGGAGATGGATCAGGTGTCCGCGTCTGCCTCGGCAGGTTCGGCCGTCCACTTCTTTACCGCACGCCACACCACCACTCCGCCTATCAGCACCATCACCATGGGGAGCGCGTACACGACCAGGTTGAACCCCGTCGCCTTGGGCTCGAGCAGAATCCACTCGCCGTACTTGGCAATGAAGTACTGCTTCACCTCGTCGGGCGACTTGCCCGACGCCAATTGCTCGCGCACGACGCCTTTCATGTCTTGCGCGAGCTCGGAGGGAGAGTCCTCTATCGAGTTGCCCTGACAAACCGGGCAACGCAACTGCGCGGCAACCGCTCGTGTGCGGGCCTCGAGCACAGGGTCGGTCGATACCGGCATACTTTGCGATTGGGCGCGCACGGTCGATGCACCAAGGAGCAACAGCGCCAGTGCTGCGAACAACGCACGCGCGAGTCCTCTACGCCTACGCGAACGCATGACGGCACTCGAACTCGCGCTCACGCGCATCACGACTTTCCGGGGGGTACGGTGACGCGCGCTGCGGAGTCTCCGGTTGTGGATGGCGCACGCAGGGCGATCAGCGAATCGAGTTTCCGCGCTAGCACGGCAGCCGTTACCGGGCCGACGTGCTTGTACGCCACACGGCCGTCACGTCCGATGAAAAACGTCTCCGGGACGCCATAGAGTCCGTAGTCGATGGCCGTGCGCGTGCGCGGGTCCTGCACCGACGGATAGGTCTGTCCTCCCATTTCGGAGATCCAGCGCGTGCCGTTACTGGGCACGTCGTTGTACAACACGCCGTAGAACTTCACCCCCTGGCGCGCATACGACTCGGCGACCGTAGACAGCGTGCTGTGTTCGTCGCGACAGGCCAGGCACCACGAGGCCCAGAAGTTGAGCACCACCACCTCGCCGCGATGATCGGACACGCGGATGGAATCTCCAACTGCTCGCTGCTGCTCGCCTTCGCCCTGCGCAAACACCGCCAGGCTGAACGCGGGTGCGTCACGACCGGGAAGTGGCGAGGGAATTTCCTTGGGGTCGAGGGTCAATGCGTACCCAAGAAGTCCGATGACCGGAAATGCCACGAAGGCGGCGACGGTGGCTCGCTTCCAATTCATCAGTCCGCGCCCTCGAGCGACGTAGTGGCCAGCAGTCCGGTCGCTCCCGTCGGCAGGGGCGGTGTTGTCATACCCTCGGCGGCGACCGATGCGGCGCTCCACACCGGCGCGCGACGGCGGCCCGGCATGGTCGACATCGAAATGATCGCGCCGAGGCACACAATGCCCCCGCCGAACCAGATCCAGGGGACGAGCGGTTCAACAATGACCTTGAGTGTGGCGCTCGATCCGTCGGGCTTGAAGGCCATGAGATTGACATAGATGTCGCCCCACGGACGGCTGCGCACCGCCGGCGTGGGAATGGGTGTCTCCGAGGTCGGGTAGAAGTTCATCGCCGGATCGAGCCGGCCGATCTCCTCCCCACCTTGCATGATGGACACATTGGCTGCAATGCGAGAGCGCTGCACCTCTTCGCGCCCGTAGACCTGGTTGAGCCGCACCTGGAAGCGTCCGACCGGCATCGACGCTCCCTTGGTCAACGTGGCTTCGTGCTCGCTGCGGAAGGTGGACGAGGCGGCGATGGCGACCGCCACGCAGACCATGCCCATGTGCGCCACATAGCCGCCGTACCGCCGACGATTGGCGCCCACCAACTTGCCTAACGCGGTCACCGCCGTCTCGCTACGCAAGCGCATGCGCGCCCGCACACCGCTGGCATACTCGCGTACGTTGGCCACCAAGGCAAAGGCGGCGAAGGCAAAGGTGAGCACCGCATATACGTCACGCGCCCCGAATCCGATCGACACGATGGCTGCGATCACGGCCCCCACGGCCGGCGGAATCATCTGGCGCTTGAGATCTTCCTTCGTTGCACGCTTCCACGGCAATGCCGGCCCCACGCCCATCAGGAAAAGCAGCGAGGCGCAGATGGGCAGCGTCATCTTGTTGAAGAACGGTTCGCCCACGCTCACCTTGACCCCTCGCGCCGCCTCGGCGATGATCGGGAAGAGCGTACCGATGAGCACCGTGAAGGTGAATGCGGTAAAGAGAAGGTTATTGAGCAGAAACACCGTTTCGCGCGACGCCACGCCGTCCAGCCGACCGGTGCTCTTGAGCGCATCGGAGTTTCCCGCCACGCCGGCGAACGACACGATGAGCGTGATGCCGATGGCCACGAGGAAGTACGCGCCGATGGGTCCTTCACCGAATGCGTGCACCGACGACAGCACACCGGAACGGGTAAGGAAGGTTCCGAGAATGGTGAGGGCGAAGGTGGAGACGATAAGGTTGAGGTTCCAGAGCCGGAGCATTCCGCGACGTTCCTGCACCATGACGGAATGTAGGAAGGCGGTCGCCGTGAGCCACGGCATGAACGACGC
>ENA-ORBV01015322-ORBV01015322.1-microbial-mat-metagenome-genome-assembly--contig:-NODE-15322-length-11303-cov-4.438001_pt1 | contig 11303 bp, 12 predicted proteins | sample MGYA00237777_ERZ505514 | MGnify/ENA primary metagenome ERZ505514 (study PRJEB26160, sample SAMN06269048) | microbial mat metagenome | isolation source: Oligotrophic lake microbial mat | place...
ACTCGGTAAGACGGGGCAGTTTTAACTACGTGAAGAGATCTGCTAACACCCGGTATGTCCCCGTAAATATCCGACACTAGGTTGACAGAGGCGGTTTCATGCCTAAGCCAATATGTGGTCTGTGGTAATGATATCTATCAAGGAATTGATTAACAACCAGTGTCAGTTCTGGAATCTGGTGGGGGTTATATTTACTCCAACCTAAACACTCTTTCCTGACTGTTCTGTTGAATGATTCAATGTAACTTTGTTCATTTTTCTTATATGGTCTGGAGATTCTAAATCTATCAGCGTAGTCGTATACTTTAGCCTTGAATTTATCTTTAAATTCATGTCCACCATCAGCCTGAATTAAATTTGAGTGCGAGCTGAATCTCCTTATCATGCAGGTGTCCAGAAACACAGCTCCATAATATGAAGTCAGCTCTGGTGCAAGTATGACATCAGCTTCCTTGGAGAAAATATCTACAGCTGTGAAGGCAAATATCCCACCAAAATCAATTGAATCCATCTGGATGACCTTTCTAGGCTTAACTGTATGAGGCACGGCTCCTCTTTTCAGGTTTGTTTTCCACTTACTCTTGAGTTTATACTTCTCACCCAGAATCTCATAAATTTTAGATACAGCAGGAGAAGAACCATATTCTTTCTTGAGAAAGTATTTTATCTTCTGACCACAGCAATCGAATTCCCTGTCCCTTATTTCCCAGACCCTTCTTTTCAGGATTGGATCTATTTGTCTTCTGATTCTCGCAACCTTTTTAGCCTTGGAGTATCTGCCTAAGAACTCAATCAATCCATATGCCAAAATATCTTTTATCCAAAGGTGAACAGTCTCTCTTTGTACGCCTATTTTGGAAGCAATATGACTCTTTGGAATTCCGGCTTCAAACAATTCCCAAGCCAATGTTATTTTTGTTATATCCAACACCTCCATAATTTTACCTGAAGTGTCGGATTTCTACGGAGAATATTGCGTTAGATTGACTCTCAAATTCAAGAAATGAATGAGCTTGCAACCAGAGAAGGGTATCTAATTAAAGAAATTTGCCGGGAAAGTCACTCAGCCAAAGAATCAGGACAACGACCAGTTTTCAAGAAACTTCTTGAAGATATTAGAAATGGGATATTTACAGGTATCCTTACTTGGGCACAGGATATAAATCCAGATAACAAACCAATTAGTCTGATGGATTATTCCAACTACGCATTTCGTAATGGAACAATGCAAGAAAAAAGAGAAATAACCAACGTATTAAAGAGACAACTTTATATACATAATGAAATTGTAACTTCAGTGCTTCTAATCTAAAAGTTTTATCTTCAAAGAGAAGATTAAAATTAAATTTAGAGAAAAACAGACTTTAGTGTTTTAAAATAAATCCTGTTTCTTATGGATTACAGTATCCACAGTTTCCTGCATAGGCAACTTTCTTTCCATCAGGATACAGTTCTTCTTTGATAAATCCACACTTCTTGCAGGTATAGACATCAGCTAATGTGCTATCAGTTTTTAATCCACAATGTTCACAAGGTAAACCAGGCTTTTTCCGGGTAATACTAAATCCAGGAATGCCGCATTGGGGACACGCTCTCAGAGCATTTTTCACTAAATCTTCTGTAGCTAAACGTATATTTTCCATGCGTGTTGGGTTTACATACGCTCGCATATCTGTTTCAAGAAATACTTTTCCTCTTAGTGGTATTTTGAGAAACTTCTTTACTGCCTCCTCGAGCTGTTCGACTGTTGTCACACCCTTAACCATCCCCAGGCTAATATCAGGATGTGCTCTAATTACTATCCCATGAGACGGAAAACCAATAGCATTTGCAAATTCGATTGCTTCTTCAACACTACTGACATAGCGGTGGCTATCATTGGTTTTTAAGGAAACGCTTCCTCCGATAATTTCTAAATCATGTTTTTTATCTATCAGGACAACAATCTCTGTATTGGCAGGAATAAAAGGAGAAGCAGGATGAGGACCAAACGTCCCTTCACTGGCAATGCCAATTTCAGCACCAGTGAGCCTCATGCCCTCTTCAGCTTTTGCTCTGGCTGCTTCAAGCTGTGAGCCTTTTCGATCAATATCTCTGGTAAATGTCCCAAATTGATCGGTATCAATTGACTCAGGAACAATGATCTTCAATCCAAGCTGTTTCTCAAGAAGTGGAGCGATAACCTCCTCCTTTTTATGTTTATTGGCGATAACAGCTGTCCTTCCATTAAAAAAATCTCTTGCTTTCTGCATATTTTTGCTTCACTTTCAAATTTACTGAATGCTCTGATCTAAAAAGTTCTTTTCTTTTTTATTTTTTTCTTAATACTTCTCATTCCATGATTGATTATCCATAACGTTTCTTTACCAGGGTTTTCTTGCTGCCACACGTTAATAATTTCTATAGCTTTTTCTGGATAAGACTTATACAAGTCATTTAAGTTATTTCCTACACTTTTTTGGACAAATTTTGACGGATCTGATTTAAGGTTTGAAAGAATTTTTTTATACGTTGTAAATTCATCTAAACAAACTGTACTTTTTTTTGACCAAGGAAGATTAATTCTCAGTCCTTCACTAGCAAGGCGGCGTACGTGAACGTTCTCATCTTTACTCCATGCGAGCATGATTTTCATTGTCTCTTTTGGAAATTTCACAAGTAAAGGTCGGATTGCATATTCGCCAGTAAAGCGCTTGGTGAGGCTATGTATAAACTCACTAGAGACCGTGAAATTTTTGGTACCATGTCGCTCAACATACCGCCCAATCGGCCAAAGCCAATATCCTTGACTAAACATACCAGTTTCTGTCTTTAATTCAGGACCTAAAATTTTTGTAAACAAGGAGATGTTCTTAACATAATTATCTCCAAGAAATTTTTCAAATGCATTGGAAAAAACATCTTGCCTTTCTAAAAATTCTTTATTAACTATATTTTTAGCTACATATGAAGAAAAGCTATTTGAATCAAACCCTATGAATACATAGGATATCTTATCAGCAATCAACCGCGCAGTTTCATCATCATAATAATCTTTAAACTTTTTAGCCATAAAGATCTTTATTATATTATATTTTGTTGTTAATCGTTTGCGTGCAAAGATTACGAATTTTTCAAATTCAGAATAATAGTAGCTTCAGTAGAACTTTTTACACCAATATCATACTAGTTGTTTAAATTAATATTTTGGGGATATCGGGATTAGAGAATTATTTCAATATTATCAACGCTTTTAGGTTATTTTTTCGGTCCGAATCTTTTGAAGAAAAATGAGGCGATTAGCAAGCCAGTTCGGGCTATTTAGAGAGTAAGGTCACTCTCGATTCTAATATTGGCTGTACCTCACGGTCTGAACCCTTTCAATCGCTATAGCCGAATGCGATGCCTAGGGTTATAGTCTGAAAAAGTTTGAGTAATCAAATCTAGTACCTACCATATTCTCCAAACTATCTGAGTTAGTTTCGCATGGTGTTTTTCATCTATTCATCTGCGAGTCATAGAAGAAATAGTTATCCAGCCTATCTGAATAGTCCCAATCTTTAATTTGTCCGAGATTAAGTAAATAGATAGCTTGATCGGTCTTGGTTTTGTCATAAATATCAGTGTCCCTTATAATCACCCAGCTTGCCCAATCCCCCTCCTGCAATTTAACTTTTTTGGAATAATAACTTATAGGAATATATTGATTCGCATCCATTATAACCACCTGTCTATCCAGCCCGTCTGCGTATTGGGCTATATTCTTAAACACATAGGACTCGGGCTTAACCCATATAATCAAGTAAACAGCCACAATAACGTATACTATTAGTATGGGCTTGGGGATAGACGTGGCTATGTATACCAAAAACAACGTGCCGTATCCTATCAAATAACGTTCGACAAATAATTGCTTACCAAAATATGTGTCGGTCATTGCCACTAAAACTATAGGTAAAATCCCTGCTATCAGGAGTAGTGTTTCTTCTTTGGTCGGTTTAGATATACTCACTAATATCATTAAGGCTATTATCAACACAACATACAAAAGCTCACCACGAATCGGAGTCGGGTTGGTTGGAGCCGGCAAGTTTATATCAGTGCTACTGGTAGCAACAAAGAAAAACGTATGAATTGTCTCCGGCACTCTGTGTAAAGTAAACTTGGGTATCCAGTCCAGACCCGTGCTATTGGCACTGCCTAGCATTATCGGTATGTACAGACTTACGATAATCAGAACTGGTAGCAAGTAAATCAGCGCCTTTTTACTGTTTACAAACATAACCACAAAAACCGCTATACCAAAAACCGCTACATAATGGGTTAAAAAGAGTAGGGGTAGTAAGATGGAAACTCCCAGATACTTTTTTTCTTTCACTGCTTTAAGTACAAATAAAAACGTTAATACAGTTAGAAAACACAACATTGAATACGATCTAGCGTCATTTGAGTGTGCAACCAGAAATGGGTTTATAGCCACAAATAAAGACGCCAAAAGCGCCTTTCGCCTGTCGGAGTTTATATACATAATGAGCTTGTATATAAGGGGAATCAGCAAAACTCCAAATATTACTGAAGGAAACCTTAACGAGACCTCAGAGCTTCCAAAAACAGTTGTCCAGCCTTTCAAGAGTAAGTAATAAAGGGGTGGGTGTACATCTAGCTTGGATAAGTTCAACACGTCCACAAAGCTGTTGCTGACCATTTTGGCACTAAACGCTTCGTCATACCAAAGCTCTCTGCTTGGTAAGTTATAAATCCTCAACACAAGACCTAACAAAACTACAATTAATAAAACTGGGCGGTTTATTTTCATCCAGCAAATTATAATCTAAATCATAGTTTCGCATAATCGTAAAAAGTTTTTTAATAATTAGACGCACTTGGAACCATGACCTCAGTATCTTAGTCATTTAGGTCGTGAATATCGAGGGTGCGGTTACATGCCTGCCCGTCTTGGCTGCGGATCAGGGATTCGAACCCCAATAGACAGATCCAGAATCTGTCGTCCTACCATTAGACGAATCCGCAATAATTAGCTGATAGCTGATAGCTGATAGCTGATAGCTGATAGCTGATAGCTGATAGCTGATAGCTGATAGCTGATAGCTGATAGGAATTTTAGCAGAAATTGGGACGATTTTGAAACCCTGGGCATTTAACCGTGCTTCGTTTTTTGTTAAAATTTCTATTTGTGGTTCATAGGTTAAAAACATTTGCATCTTTAAAATTTCCGGACTTTAGGCTGTTTTATTTTGGGACGCTTTTTTCGGAAATTGGCACACAGATGCAGGTTGTGGCTATAAACTGGCAGGTTTACGAGTTGACGGGGTCAGCTGCATCACTCGGGTTTGTGGGGTTATCAGCATTTTTAGCGGTGATGATTTTTTCACTGCCTTCGGGATTAATTGTTGATAAATTTGATAGGAAGAAGATATTAATTGTGTCGCAGATTTTGCCTTTATTATTAGCTTTGATTTTTGCGGGAATGACTATTTATAAAACCATCACTCCCCTCTACATTTATATCTTGGTTTTCTTTATATTCGGATTTAGAAGTTTACAGGGTCCGGCACGACAATCAATTGTCCCTCAATTGGTTCCGAAGGAATATTTTGTAAATGCTTTTTCGCTTCAGACGATAAGCAGGCAGTTGTCTTTAATGATCGGGCCAGCTTTTGGAGGATTCATGATTGCTTATTTTGGGGTTGAGGGAATTTATCTTTTTAATGCGGTGACATTTTTGATCTATATCCTGACTTTAATCCCGATTCAGATTAAGGCGCATGAGGTTTTGAGTGAAGTTTCGTTTTCTTTCAAGTCGCTTTGGGACGGGATTACTTTTGTGACCTCGAACCCGGTTTTGATTTACTCTATGGCTCTTGATTTTATTGCCAACTTTTTTTCATCAGCTACAATTTTATTGCCAATTTTTGCTAAAGATGTTTTTTCTATCGGACCGCAAGGGTTAGGATTTTTGTATGCAGCTCCAGCGATTGGTTCAACTGTGGCCGGATTTGTGATGGCTTCCTACCATCATATTAAAAATCAGGGATTATTTATTCTGGGAGGAGTGATTCTTTTTGGGTTGGCGACATTGCTTTTTGGATTATCGGGATCATACTTCTGGGCTTTGGTGTTTTTAACTATGGTGGGAGTAGGAGATATGATTTCGGCGGTTTTAAGAACAACGATGAGGCAAATTATGACTCCTGATCACCTTAAAGGAAGAATGGTGGCGGTTAATACGCTGTTTGTGCAGGGAGGGCCGATGGCTGGAGAAGCGCAGGCAGGGTTTACAGCGCAGTTTATTGGAGCGCCTTTGACTGCAGTTTTTGGTGGAGCACTAACGATCGCCCTAACAATTCTAATAGGTCTCAAAGTTAAGAAACTTAGAGAATACCAGTCCCCATATGATAATATATTGCCATAAGTATGAATGACCTGATTAAGAAACATTGTGTGCCTTGCGAGAATGGTGAGGGGAAATTGAATATTAATACGATTAAGGATTATATGCAGCTGATTTCCGGTTGGTTTTTGATTGGGGATCAGATTAAACGGGATTTTCAATTTAAGAACTTTAAAGAATCGATGGATTTTGTTAATAAAATTGCTGGAATTGCCGAGAGCGAAGGACATCACCCGGATATCTATATTTTCTATGATAAAGTTGGAATAAGTTTATCTACCCACGCAGCTAAGGGACTAACTGAAAACGATTTTATTATGGCAGCGAAGATAAATAGTTTGAGTTGAAATATAGATTCTTAGAGATTAGTACTTTGGTTCTTCGGGGTTTTCAAGATATTTGAGAGCTTCAATAATTCGACTTTTGGTTTCATTTTCTCCTAAGATTTCTATTGACTCAAAAAGGGGCGGGGTTACTAATTGGCCGGCTACGGCGGCTCTGATTAATTGGAACATGTCCAGATTTGAGAGGTTTAACTCTTTGGCTAAATCTTTGAAAGTGTTTTCGAAATCTTGGGATTTCCATGGAGAGGAAATTGTTTCCAGTTTTTCTGAAACTTTTTCTAATGCAGCTTTTTTGTCTTCGATTTTTAGTTTATTAAAAACTGCTAAATCATATTCGGGTTTGCCGAAGAAGAAATCGGTTAGAGGGATGAAGTCGGAGAGTTTTTTGATTCGTTCTTTTATTAGGGGGACGAGTTTTTTAAGAGTTACTAGATCAGGAATATTTTTGGCGGTGTGGTCAATACTCTTCAGGTATTTTTCCAAGCGATTAGCAAGTTCTTCATCTGACATTTTTCTAATGTATTCACCGTTCATCCAATCTAGTTTTACTTGATCGAAAGCTGGGCCGACTGGGGAGAAATCTTTTAGGTCGAGTTTCTCGATAAATTCGTCGATTGAGAAAACTTCTTTTTGTTCGGGATGGGACCAGCCCATTAAGGCTAGGAAATTTAGTATTGCTTCTGGGAGATAGCCGTCTTTTAAGTACCAGGTTACCCAGACTGGGTTTTTTCTTTTGGAAAGTTTTGACTTATCGGAGTTTCTCAAAATTGGGAGATGGACAAAAATGGGTAACTCCCAGCCGAAGGCTTTGTAAAGCAGAATATGTTTTGGAGTTGAGGAGATCCATTCTTCGGCTCTGATGACGTGTGAGATTTTCATTAAATAGTCATCCACAACCACACCAAGATGGTAAGTTGGGAAGCCATCTGACTTTAAGAGAACCTGGTCGTCTAGTTCATGGCTATTTATCGTGATATCTCCTCTGACTAAATCATTAAAGGTTATATCTTCGTTTTCAGGGACTTTTAGTCGGATTACAGAATTTTCGCCTTTCTCATTTGGATCGCAATACTCACGGTGCTTTTTTTTAATTCTGGTCGCGGTTTGCTCATTTCTGATTGTTTCAAGTTTTTCTTTTGAGCAGTAGCATTTATAGGCTAAGTCTTTTTCCAGGAGTTCATCGGCGTACTTTTTATATAATTCCAAGCGCTCTGATTGCCTGTAAGGCCCAAAAGGACCACCAACTTCAGGGCTTTCATCGGGATTCAAGTTAAAAGCTTTAATTGAGGTTAAGATTGTAGATTCTGCTCCCTCAACGAAACGCTCCCGATCGGTGTCCTCTATTCTTACTATGAATTGACCTTTATTCTTCTTCGCAAAGGCCCAATTTATTAGTGCGGTATAGAGATTTCCGATGTGTAGATCGTCGCCTGTGGGAGATGGAGCTATTCTCGTGCGTATTTCAGTCATAGAGGCATTATACCAGCAACAGAGATTATCCAGTATAATTAAGATATATGACCCTGACAGAGGCTGCTGCTTTTACGAAGAAAGGTATGATCGTTTCGGTAATTACCTTGTTCGTGGGGTTTGCTTCCTGGGGTATTTGGCATTATTACTATAACAATATTTATTTACCTGGATTGCCGGTGGTTGTGGAGGAGGCGACTTTGGTGTTTGGTCCTCTACCCAAGATCGCTTTCCCAGACTCAATATCTTCTTCATCCAGTTTTTCCTACAATCTTGATACTGAAACAGGTGCGCTACCAGAAGATACACCCAGGTTATTTAAGGTCTACTCTGTAGCCCAGCTGGCAACTGATTTATTAGCTTTAGATAGGGCTAAGAGTCTGGCTGGATCGCTAGACTTTAGCAAAACTCCCCAGGCTATATCTGCAACACAGTATAAATTTAACGACAATATTAGCGGCGGAGAGCTTATTGTTGACTTAGATACCGGTAATTTTAAATTCAGAAGAAATGCTGCAACAGGAAGCGGCGAGAGTTTTGACCGAGTGGAGGATTTTATTAATGAGAATAACCAGGGTCAAATTCTGAAGAACTATTTGAGCTCTAAAGGCTTACTTAAAGACCAACTCAAGGCGGGCAAAACTACTGCTTTATATAATAATCAAATCAAAAAAGACAGTAACTTAGTAACTGTTAATTTATGGCAGGAAAGTATTGAGGATTATCCTATTGTGACTCCAAAATTCAAGGAAGGATTAATTAAGGCAATCGGCAATTCCAATAGAAATAGTGATAGAAAATATACGCTCCTTGATTACGTATTTTGGCCAATTGATTTGGAGAATTTTGGGACTTATCCTATTAAGAATTCGTCTGATGCTTTTGAGGAATTAAAAAGCGGAGAAGGGTTTGTGGCGATTGAACCAAGAACAAGTAATGCTTCGATCACTAAAATTTATTTAGCTTATTATTTGTCTGAGGAATTTGCTAATTATCTACAGCCCGTGTATGTTTTTGAAGGGCCTGAGTTTGTTGGGTTTGTGCCAGCAATAGCGAGTGAGAATGTTGAAAAAACTAATTGACCTTCCAGGTGTAATTTTTAAAAATCCAGTCCAGTAAATTTTTAGTTTCCCCAAATCGATCCTGACTATTCAACATGACCGTTAAAATTGTTTGATTATCTCTTTCGATTAAGCCGACAAAGCTTTCTCCGGCCATTTCTGTTGTGCCGGTTTTCATGCCTAATACTCCATCTTCCTTTAATAATTTATTCAAATTCTTTAAAACATGACTTTGGGTTTTATCTATTGAGGTGACAGAGGTTTCTTTTGTAGAAAAGACGGTTCCTAATCTGGCATTCTTCATGGCTTCTTTACCTATTAAAAGTAGGTCGTAAGCTGATGAATAGTGATTTGCGCTATCAAACCCGGCAGGATTATCAAAATGGGTGTTAGTAGCTCCAAGGACACCAGCTCGTTCATTCATTTTGGCGATGAAGGATTCAAGACCACCTGGGTAATTGTAGGCAATGGTATAGGCGGCATCATTTCCAGAATTTAACATCATGCCATAGAGAAGACTCCGGAATGTTAACTGCTCACCGGCGGATAGGCCCATTGTTGAGCCGCCGACTATCGCAGCTGCCGGGACTGTTAGGAGATCGCCACTATTGTAGTGCTCTGAGGCGATGATGGCTGTCATAATTTTTGTGGTAGATGCCGGAGCAAGTTTGGTGTGAATATTCTTTTGGTACAGTATTTTTTCTAAGTTCGGGTCATACGCGATAGTTGCAACAGCAGTTAAGACAGGTTGCGGGAGGTCGGCGGAAATTAGTTCTATTTTAGGGACTACGATTGTTTCTGCCAAGACAGTGCTTCCGAAGTTCTTAGGTGCCGGCTGTAGATTTTCTGAGGAGACTTTGCTTTCTACTAAATCCAGAGTTTGAGGGCCGGTTAGTAAGAATAATGTTGATGCTGAAATTAATACTAAAATCAAGCTCAAAACTTTGAACTTACGCACAGAAGACTTAGAGAAATTTATTTTAGGCAGTAGTTTCATTATCTGAGAGTAGATAGACGGACGTCTACCCGCTCCATATCCCTCGGGTATAAAGAGGCTTCGCGGACATTACCAAGCTTTAATAAAAGCATAGTTAATCTCTCCAAACCGAACGATCCTCCACCCTCTGGAGGCATCCCATATTTGAAAGCCTGGAGGTACATTTCGAAATCCTTTGGATCCATTTTTCTTTGCTTGATAACTTCTACTAATTCATCGTAATCGTTAATTCTTTGGGAACCAGAAAGAATTTCTAAGCCGCGGAATAAGATGTCGTAACTTAAACTGTACTCAGGATTTTCTGGATCTGGTTTAGTGTAGAAGGCTCTTTTGGAAGTTGGGAAATGAGTAATAATTACGAAATCTGTTTTGTGATTTTCTAGCGCCCATTTGCAGATATCGATTTCATCTTGAGGGGCTAAATCTTTTTCAGTTCTGGAATCTCTGCCTATTTCTTTGAAGATTATTTCCTGAGCCTCTCTTAAAGTTAGGCGGACGGCTTTAGCGAAAGCGATTTTGTCGACGCCGAACATTTCCAAAGCTTTTGATGATTTGTCTTGCGCGTGTTTAAACATGTCAAAAGCAATTTTTTCGATCAGGTCGAGAAGTTCTTTAAATTCGGCAAAACCAAATTCAAAATCCATTTGGGTTGAGACTGATAAGTGCCTGGTCGTAACAGATGGCTCGGCGCGATATGCATGAGCGATAGTGTAAACTCTTTCGAAAACAGGGACCAACATTTGTTTGTAGAGTTGAGGGCTTTGGGTCATGAAAGCGGGGAAACCATAGTAATCTACTTTAAATACTTCGGCGCCGCCTTCGGTTGATGAGGCTGAGATTTCTGGAACTACTATTTCTTTACAATCCAATTCGGTACAGGCTTTTCTAAAACCTTCCAGTAACGCAGCCTGGACTTCGAAGATAGCTTTTATTTTTGGGTGACGCAAAGTTAAGGATCTAAAATCTAGTCTGTCTCTTATACACATCTGACGCTGCCGACGAATAGAGAGGTGTAGATCTCGGTGGTCGCCGTATCATTA
>ENA-ORBV01015324-ORBV01015324.1-microbial-mat-metagenome-genome-assembly--contig:-NODE-15324-length-11302-cov-4.796793_pt1 | contig 11302 bp, 8 predicted proteins | sample MGYA00237777_ERZ505514 | MGnify/ENA primary metagenome ERZ505514 (study PRJEB26160, sample SAMN06269048) | microbial mat metagenome | isolation source: Oligotrophic lake microbial mat | place...
AATAAACACTGATTAAATAGATCCGGATCGATGGGTCAGAACTTTCCCTTCACTTACCAAGTGAACGGCCTCCATCGCGCAACTCTGTTTGCATCAGTGGTCATCAGTGAAAATCAGTGGTCCAACTCATCTTTTAGGGTTTTATCGCCGCGCTGGCGATTCCAGACGCCAGAATATAACATTTTACAAATTTTGGAGCGTGGCCTTGACGTGACACATTTTACGGCGCAAGGGTATGGAAAGATCGGATTCCCCCTTACGTTCGATTCCGAAAAAACCCTATGAATTCGGCGATCGCCTGCTTCTCTGCGATTCACCTTCGCCGGTTGGTCCTACCAACCGGAAACGTAGTCGGCTCCTCTTGATGCCGACTCTTATACCTTTGCTAACCACGATCTTGCTTTTCGCCTTGGCTGCCATCGCCGCAATTGTCGTAGGGGTCGTAATCGCGCTTATCGCCTCGCGTAAGGCGCCTGACGGTTACGAGGATCAAACGGGGTTCCACGTCGGACGGCGTTCGGATAAGCTCGGCCATTAGTTTGGAGCCCGACGGCTGCTCCCCGGATCCATCGTTATAAAACGAGCAGGGCTAAGCGAATCGGCGGATTGAGAGGCGCTACGCCCGGATTTTTCAGCACTTAATCAGCGGCGTGGCATTCTACTTCGCCAGCAACCCTGGCTGAACCGCGTCGTCGCGTCCGATCAGAATTCCTGAGATGGCACCAGCTACACTTTTGGCGATGATACGGAGCTCGGTTCGGAACGATGGGCTGTAACGCGCGCTAGTTGAACTGCCGGCGGGTGCGGCTCCGACGGTTTCAACCCGGAGGATTCCTGGCCGGCCCAGCGCGCGCTCGCTATCGGTCGCGCCGGATCGAATCCACGGGGTCGGTTGAGACCCGACGATGGTCATTTCACCTCGGAGCACGTTGATGATTTGGGGCAGTTTCAAGAGCCCGCTCCGGCGCAACGCCCGCCCGCCGATCAGGTACGGCGGATTTTGTTGCTCCGCCCGTTTAACGGGCGCTTCCGCAGGGACGGCCTGAAGCGTGCGGAATCGGTACATGCCAACCCAACAGCCGTTCTCTCCCCGGACGGCCTCACGGAAGAGGAGTGGCCCCGGAGACGTCACGCTCCCCACAACTGCGGCGAGCAGCGTGGTGCAGCCCAAGATCGGCAGAGCCGTTAAGCTGCAAGCCACGTCCAAGCTTCGTTTCCAACGGGGAAACGCGGGAAAAGAATCGGGCGACGCCGAGGGTGGGAGCATTGAAACCTCCGGCAGCCGCTCGTGGGAGGAGTGTAGATTTGCCGGTTGCATGAATAGAAATGCCAGTCCGCTGGACGGGCAGCAGCGAGCAGGCACGACAAGTGCAACCGCCACAAGACTGGGCGATTAGGACAATTCCCTAACTTTGAGTCCGGCCGACGCTGACCCGCCTCTGGTTTTCGGCGTTGCGGTCGTACAGCGCGCCTTGTTCGGTTGATCGACTTGTCCATGATTTCACGGCATGCCTTTGCTCCGAATCCGCACCGTTCAGGCGGCCTGGGGTTTCCTCACATTAGCTTCGTCGGCGTCGTGACGCTTTCCGTGGCCATGGTGAACGTCACCACTCTCTGGATATGCTCGTCGGCCGCGGCTTTCCCGGGATGAAGTGGCTTCGTCTAAATTGGTTTGTCGCCGCGTTGCCCCTCGCGGTCATGCTCGCGTGGCTCGTGCCGGAAGCCGGGGCCACAGGTGGCTGGTTGCGGGCAGAGATCACGACCAAAGTAGGCGTGGCGGTGATCTTCCTCTTTCAAGGACTGACCTTGGCGGCCGACGCTCTCAAGGCCGGCGCGCGCCAATGGCGTCTCCACGTTCTCGTGCAGGGTTTCACTTTCCTGGGATTTCCTCTACTTGGGATTCTACTGGACCAACTACTCGGATTCTGGGCGAGTGCCGATCTGAGATTGGGTTTTCTCTTTCTCTGCGTGCTTCCGTCGACGGTCTCATCGGCGGTGGTGATGACGGCCGCGGCGGGCGGCAACACCGCGGGGGCCATCTTCAACGCGGTCGCGTCGAGCTTGATCGGCGTGTTTCTAACGCCGCTCTGGATCGCCTGGCTCATACGTTCCACCGGTGAGTCGATCCCGCTTGGGCCCGTTGTCCTGGAGATTGGGCTGCTATTGCTGGCGCCATTCTTCATCGGCCAAGTGCTGCGACGGTGGGCGCGCGCATGGGCTGATGCGCATCGCCGTCGGCTCGCCAACACGAGCAGCGGCATCATTCTGTTCATCGTTTTCGCTGCGTTCTGTAATTCGGTGCAGTCCCGGATCTGGTCTCAGCACGGCTCGTCCTTAGTGGTGGGTGCAGTGCTCGGCACGATCCTCATCTTCGTCCTCGCGATGGTGTTGGTGGGTCTGCTGATCAAGGCCGGCCGCCTGAACGAAGGCGATCGGATCGCGGCGATCTTCTGCGCCCCGCAAAAGACTCTGGCGTCAGGTGTACCCATGGCGAAAGTGATTTTCGGCACGCATCCTGGTCTTGGGGTGATTTTGTTGCCCGTGATGCTTTATCATCCCGTGCAATTGCTCGTTCACGGCGTGATGGCGAGTCGCCTGGCCCGGCGTTCGGAGCGGCGCAACGATCCCGTTCCGATTCCGGTAAGGTAACGCCCGGCGCCCGTTCCCTCAACCCGCTGTCGTTTATGACTCGCTCACTCTCCACGTGCATCCCGCTTCGCGTTCAACTCAAAGCCGACTGGCGAGTGCTCTGTCACGATATTGGCGAGCGGCGCGCCGGCACGTCCGGTGAGGCCCAAGCCGCTGCGTTCATCCGCGACGAGCTGCGTGCCGCCGGGGCGGAGAACGCTGAACTGCAATCATTCTCTTGCGTGACCGTCCGCGCCGCGACGTGTGTCGTCGAGGAACCGAGGGCGCGCGGTTGGCGCGCGGTCGAGTCGGCCGCGCTCGTCGGTGCTCCCTCGACGCCGGAGGGTCAGCGCGTAGCAGGCCCGCTGGTGTGGCTCGATTTTCCAGAGGAAGCGCCGCGTCTGGCGCCGGGGAGTCTCAAGGGTTCAATTTTGGCCCTCTTCGGTCCTCTGCCCACGTCATTGCAGCTGCATCGCGCGTTACTCGCGGCCTCACCACTGGCCGTCGTTCATGTGGACGAACGTTTGCCGTTTTCCTGGACGAAGAGCGATGGCGTCTATCCGTATTGGGCTAAGCATTACGGCATGTTGCCGACCGTGACGGTTCCCTATCACGAGGCGTGGCGCTGGCGCCGCGATGGGGTGAAGCGGCTGCGGATACGCGTCGCCGTGGATCAGGTGGACGCGACTTCCCAGAACGTGGTCGCAACGTTTCCCGGCTCTGATCCGTCGCTGCCGGCCCTGGCCTTGAGTGCGCACCACGACACCCAATGCGGCAACGTTGGTGCCGACGACAATGCATCGGGTGTCGTTGGCTTGCTGGCGTTGGCCCGCCATCTCCGTGGGCAACGGCTGCGGCGCACCGTGCAGTTTCTTTCCTTCGGCACCGAGGAGCAATTATCGGTCGGCTCCGCGGCCTTTGTTCGCGCGAACGCCGTGACGCCCCGGCGCACCGGACTGTTGATTAATTTCGATAGTGTCGCCTCTCCCTTGGGACACTTCGAGTTGTGGCTGGCGGGAAGCGTGGCGTTGGAGCGGTTTGCAGTCGCGGTTCTGGCCCGGCGGGGCCTCCACGTGCAGGTGCGGCGCGATGTATCACCTTTTTTCGATACGTTTCCGTTCAATCGCGCCGCGGTCCCATCGCTGGGTTTCATGCGACCGAATTTCTCCGGAGGCCGGTGGCAGCATCACAGTGTTCATGACTCGCTGGAGAACGTTTCGCCCGAACGGCTCGCCAATCTCGTCGAGGCGATTGGGCCACTCGTTACGGACCTGGCTGATCGCGCGCGTTGGCCGTTTGGGTCGCGGCTGTCGGCGACGCAACAACGGACGGCCCGTCGGCTTGGGCGAGAATTACTGGGCGGATGAACCTAAATTCCGCAGAACGAGTAACCACTGATGAGCGCTAATAAACACTGATCAGATAGATCCGGATCGATGGGATAGAAATCCCCCTGCACTTACCGGGTGAAGGGCCTCCATCGCGCAACTCTGTTTGCATCAGTGGTCCTCAGTGAAAATCAGTGGTTCAACGGCGTTTTTTTAAGATGAACGGAGACCGGCCGCCCTGACAAAATTTGCGCAGTTCCTGCCAATGGACGCGTAGTCAACGGGCGCGGTGAGGTGTAGAGTAGCGGCGTGAAAACGATCCTGGCACCTCTCGACTTCTCGCAAGTGAGCGACGGAGTTGTGGCGGAATCGATCACGCTCGCTCGGGCTCTCAATGGACGGGTGGTTTTGCTCGCAGTGGTACAACCTCCGGTGGTCACGTACGAGTACGCCGCTGTCATGGAAAACCTGGCGGAAATCACCGCGGCGGGCGAACGTAACGCCGAGCGTCGTTTATTGGAAATTGAGGCGAAATTTAAAGCCGAAGGGGTGCCCGTTGAATCCATGCAACTGGTCGGAGGGCCCATTCCGCTGATTATTGAACAGGCGAAAAAAGTGAATGCGGATTACATTGTGATGGGATCGCACGGACACACCGCCTTCTACGATTTATTGGTCGGCAGCACCACGCACGGGGTACTCACGCGGGCATCATGCCCGGTGGTTATCATCCCGGCGCCGCAACAAGGAAAGCGGGCGAAGCCGAATCCATAACACTTGGGTATGTGGGAACACCGGGCGCGGGCGTGGGGCCCGCGCCCATTTTTTTTGGCTCCACCGCGGGCTGTCTCTAACAGTGGGCCCTTGAACTTCGACGCTACCTAAGATCGTAGATCTCCAAAAGCACGATGCCCTCGGCGTCGCTCGTGCTCTTGACGTCCACGGTGTACGATCCGGGCGCCAGCGTAACCAGGAGAGCGGCATCCGCACTCTCGGTCGCTAGTGGAAACGCCCCGACTCGTTCGCTCGACTGCGCGATCGCTCCGGAATTCACGCCGAACCAGCCGGCATTGGAAGCTATGATCGCTCCGCGACTGCGCAACGTTACGAGCGGATCCGGCAATGCATTGGCCACGCCGAAGGCCTGAAGTGCCGGTCCGACGGCGCGTATCAGCAAACGCTGATACGCCGGGCCCGCCACTGTCAGGCCCAGGGTAAGCATCTCCTTCGGAGCGAGGCGGGTGCGCGCCGAGACATTTCCGATGCGGCCCATCGGGTCCAGTTCATAGAACTCCGCCAAGGCGATGCCTCGACTTGCCTCAGATGAGTGTAGATGCAGTGAGTACGAGCCCGCGGAAAGGTAGGCGGTAAACGCCGCGTCGCGGGAACCTGCGGCCAGCGGAAATGCGCCCACACTGGCGGCGAGAGCGGGAAGTTGGGCGCTCTCTGGGTTTTCCTGCCAGCTGACGTTCTTTTGAATCAACCCGGCTTCGGCGCCGAACAGGCTCAGGGTAACGGCGGCGAGCGGATTGACGGCTCCAAACCCGCCCAGTCCCGGACCGATCCCGCGGAGCAGATACCGTTTGGAATCGGTGTCTGCGACCGCGAAACCAACCAGTAGCGATTCACTTGCGTCACCTGCGGGCCCCTGGACCGAAATAGTGGTGAACCGGGCTGCCGGATTCAGCGGAGATGAAACCGGACCGGCCGCGGCTGAACTCCAGGCGCTCGCCGGCCAGCCCGGGCGCGGAGACGAGTCGTAGCTGCGGACGTGGATATTCGCGGTTTCCGGAACCGACAGCGGCTTGTCACTCATCAGCGCCGTGGTGCCCAAGCTCCCGCCGACTGCGCGCGGATCGGAGCCGTCCAGCGTGTAGGCCAGAACTGCGCCTGGCGGAGCCGTAAACGTTAACGTTCCTGGATCCCGCTTCACGACTGGCGCGGATACAAACTGCGCATCGATCCACTCGGTGCGCAGTTTCAACCACGTTTGCAGGTAGGCAATTTGCGCCGGGTAATCCCCGTGAACGCTGGCGTTGTCCGGCCATCGGGCTACATCGCGCGCCGCGGCGTCCAATCCTATCGTGCTGGCCAGGGTGGCCGCCCGAGTCGCGAGCGCAGCGGTCGACAACACTCCGCGGCGCAGCGTCTGCCAACGGTCGATCCATGCCTGGATGAACTCGGGGTCCTCCGCCAGGATCCCCCACCAACCGGTCCGCCAGACGTCGACCGCGAATTCACCAACGCCCGACCATGTATCCAAGACGGAAGTACGATCGTCCCAGTGGCCGCCGAGCGCGCGATCGAAGTCCCAGACTGGTCCGGCCATAAGCTTTCGGCCGCGGTCCTTGTGGAAATACGCGCTGCGATGCAAGGCGTCGGGATTGCTGACGACCACGTTCAGCAAATGATGATCCACCCAGGACGACCGATCGATATAATCGAGATGCGTTCGTTGCGCGAAACCCGTTGCCCGATCAGCGTGCAGCGCTTTCTCCATCCGCTGCACGTAATCCTGGATATACGTGAGCTGCGCCGGAGCAATGCTCTCTGCGCTCGGCGCCACCAGCACAATGGCGGTGGTGCCGCCCTCCGGGACACCGCGTTCGGTCAGCCATCCGATCTCATCCGCGTCCTTTACGTCGATCTTCAGCACGTATCCGCCGGTAATCGCGGGTGCCGTCACGTCGGTCGAAGAGAGTTCGGCCAGGTCAACGCGTCCCCGTTCGAGCCGAATGCGATCGGTCAAAATATAAATCCCGGCATAGTCGCGAGCATCCAAGTCATCCCCGTCAGCGTTGAAGAAAACCTCGGCCAGCCGGGTTCGGGGCGCCCATCGCCCGATCTGGTTCGACAGCTCATAAACGAAGGCGTTGTTGAAGAGATTGGAGTCAAACGACCAGGGAGCGACGAGCGCCCAGCGTTCGAACGCGGGGAGATCAAGCAGCGGGAGCGCGCGGCGATTGCCATAGTCGTCACGAATCCGGAGGTTGTAACCCTTCTTTGGAAACTCGGCGGACGAGGTACCACGGACCGTGGTGGTGAGTGGCGTGGCGAATGTCGGCTCGCTGCCCAGCCGGGCGGACTGCGCCAGATTTCCGGAGTATCCAAAGACCCACGACGGATGATCAATCCCGTCACGTTCCAAGGCCCCCGCGCCCAGATTGTCCACCACAAGCACCGGCAACTGACTGCTGAAATTCTTCAGGCTGTCGTCCAATTTCAGGTAATGGGCTTGTCGAATTCGCCCGCTCGCCCCGCCGTCTGCGGAAAACACCGCCGCCTTGATCAAGGTCGTGGTATCGAGGGTGAGGGGTTCCGTATAAAGCGTGGATTCACGGGTCACCGGAGCCGTCGCGGCGCCCGGCCCGGAGACGGCCACGTAACGGATTTCCTGGCCCTCGCCTGCGCCCGACAATTCCAGCGTGACAGAGCCGGTGAACACTCCCGCGGCGCGGGAAAATACGACCGTTTGCGGTAGCACGATGGCGGCCGCGTTCCCGTTCGCAGCTCCGGGAGTGGGCTGGCGGAGAAAGCCCGTTTGCAATGTCCCATCGGGCGACGTGACCCGCCCATAGGCCACGTCCTCTAATTGCGCTGGGAAGGTCGGCGCGAATTCGGACGCCACAGTCTGCCCGTCCGACTTGATCAAGCCGAGGTACTCGCCTCCGGCGCTCAACGCGAAATTGGTATGGAGCGGGCGGCTGGGATCGCGGCGATTTTTGTTCGAGGCAAACACCACCACGTAACCTCCGGGCGCGATCACCAGGCTCGGGAATGCCCATTTGGTTTTCGCATTGGCCGTGTCCGTCAAAAACCAGCCGGCCAGATCCACCGGCGCGCTGTCGGGATTGTGGATCTCAACCCAGTCCGAATAAGCGCCGTCATCGTCCTTTAACGTCGTGACGTTTGCCGCCATGAACTCGGTGATGGTAATCTCCGCGCGTGCCGGGAGCATGCTGATGAGCGGACATATCAGCAGCAGTTGGACACGTGCGAGGAACCGCAGATGCCGCCCTATTATTGGTGAGAACCTCGGGTTCATTAAGGGCGCAGACACGCTGAATACGTTATGCAAATCTTCGCGTAGGTCCACGGAGCCGGGACGATCTCCCGATAAATTACTTCATCGAGTGCCCCTTCCAAGGACCTAAAGCGTTTTTTGTGAGCAAGGTGCGTGATGGAGCCCAGACTAGAACAGGTCCAGGTCCGTCATGCAACGGAACTCCTATTCCAATCTCAACCGAGGCCAATGAAAGGTGGAGCGAGTTGTCCCCGACCCGCTTCCAAATGTTCGCTCCCGCGTCAGCGGCTTGGGGACAAGTCGCTCCAGCTCAGTCGACTGAGTCCGCCACCTCTGAACCCCGCCGTCCCCTCCGAGGGCAGACGGCTGGGTCCCCCCGCGCAATTTAGAATCGAACGGTGACGTTGATGTCGTACTGCACCGGCACGACGTAACTGTAACGATAGACGTTCTCGCCGTTCGTCAGGGTAGTGAAACTGGTCTTGCGAATTTTGCCGTTCTCCAAGTCCGTGATGTTTTTCACGCCAGCACGAATGCGCACCTGCTGATTCCAAAATTTCTGATCGCGCATGATATAGCCGTGCACCAAGTGGGTGGAGCCTCCCACCATTTCCTGTCCGCTTGGAATACCAAGCAGGTAATCGTCGCGCCAGCTGCCATTGAGGCCAACTCGAACCCCACGGAGCGGCTTCCACATATCACGCTGGAAAGCGTAATCGACCACCCAGCTGGCCGACCACGGTGACGCGCGGGCTCCAGCTGGTTTGGTATCGATGTCGAGTGTATCCAGCAGGGTTTTGGCCTCGTTCAGGACCGCGGGGTTCTCGTTGCCGCGAGCGACGGCGGCCGTATAATAGCCGCGGAAGCGATCGAGGTCCGGTTCGCCCAGCACCTTGGTGCGGGCCAGCGTAAGGCGGAGCTGAAGTCCCTTCGTCGGCCGCAGGTTTAACGTCAGGTCCGCGCCGCGGGAGTTCTCGGTCGACTTGTAGTAGCGCGACGCGCTGCCGGTGCCTTCTTCGCCGTAAATATAGCGTGGGTCGCCCGGCAAAACATCGTTCGGATTCATCAGGTCTTCCAGTTCGTCGCGGTCCAGGCCGATGATGGTGTTCCAACTGAGCGCCACATTCTGCCGGTCGATGTTGAACACGCCCAGGTTCACGTTGACCTTGTCATTCCAGAAGCTGCCTTTGAGACCAATTTCCTTGGTGACTCCGGTGATGGGTGGAAAGACTTCGCGGTCAAACGTACGCAATCCCTGAAAGCGGAACGATTCTGAGTACACGCCGTAAAAGTTCAGATCTTTGGTGAGCTGGATCGTCGCCCCGCCCGTCATGCTCGTGTTTTCGAGGCGCAGCTGCTTGTTCTCGATATACTCGCCGGGGAGAGCGTCTTGGCGGTCCGGCGGCGGGATGTCCTCACTATAGGGACCAAACTTGCGAGTGCCGGCGTATTCATAATTTCGATTCCAATCGTGTCGGGCGCCCAAGAGCGTTTGCAGCCGGCCATTGAAATAGCGTCCGCTGGCCGAGAAAGATACCGCCGACGCTTGGCGCCATTGCGTGCCGTCCGTTGCACTGGTTCCGCTCGGGAAGAACGCGAGCGACTTCGGGGTGATGGTGCTCGTTCCCGGAATGTTGGCCGGTTTCATCGCGTCGAAGAGGGCCCGCGAGTAAAACCGCGGATCGTCCAGGAAGAGCCGTAAGCGCACGCGGTCGGCGGTCGAATTGATGTCGGGAGCCAGGCCGGCATCGATGCGGTAAGTGTTGAAGGTGTTGAACCGATAGTTGTTCACCGAATCTTCCCGATATTCGGCGCTCGCGACCAGCAACTGCTGCATCCACTTCCACTTGTCGAATTTGTAGACGGCGGTGCCGCGGAACGCGTCCACTTCGTTGGCAAAGCGCTTTTCGTCGAGCTCGGATTCGATGAAGGGGCGCCCGTTCACATCAAGGCTGATGGTGCTCGAGAAGGCGTTGTCGTTGCGGATAGCGGTCTGCTTTTGGTGGTTATAGGCCAGCTCGACGCCGATCGGTCCGAGCCGCTGTTCGACCGTAACGGAGTAAGTATCGAATGGCCGGTTTTGGCGGTCAAAGGAGCCGCGGAGATTATAATGTTTGGGATAACCATTGAACCGGCGCGTGCCGATAATGGAGCCCGCGGCGTTCCGCATCGTGACATCGAAATATTCGCCTTCGAGCAGGGTCGGCGAGCCGCCCGCCGGACCGTTGGAGCGATCCGCAGCTGGGAGATTGGCGCGCACGATCCATTCGCCGTCGGAGGTGTAATAAAGCCGGTCCGTGGTATAGGAGCGTGAACGCGCCGACTGTTCGCGGATCGTCAATCCGGCAAATCCGCGGGAATTTTCAAAGTCGCCGCGCTCGTATTCTACCCGCACGAGCGTGTTGCGCAGAGGCTGCCAAACGGCGGCGAGGGTTTCGCCTGCCAGGCGGTACGTAGAGGCGTCCTGAAACGTGCGTTCCTCGCGCCGCACGGCGTTGAAGCGCACGGCCAGGCCTTCGCGCAACTTGCGGTTCACGTCGAATTGGAAACGGTAGGCGCCATCGCTGTTATAGATGGCCGTGGCGGTGCCAAAATTTTTCATTAGCGGCCGCTTCGTGAACACGGAAGCCTGGCCACCCGGTTCAACATCACCGAAGATGAGCGAGTTGGAGCCCTTGCCGAAATCAATCCGCTCGACGTTGTAGGTGTCGGACGGGATGTACCAGCGGAAGTAGTTGCGCGTCGCGGTCGAGCCACTCAGCCCGCGGAACGCAATCGCTCCGCTTTGATTGTCATTCTCCATCGTCGGAGGCGCCCACGCATTGGCCACGTAATTGGCCACTTCATCGGCGGTAAACAGGCCGAGATCCTCCATGAAATCCGCGGTGATCGCGTCAATGTTTACCGGAACGTCCTTGAGGGCCTGCTTGGTCCGCGTCGCGGAAAGGGTGTCATTGGCCGACCAGCCGGTTTCGCGTTCGGTCGAGATAACAAACGGCGACAACGTGATGGTTTCGTCGGCCGGTTTACTGGCGGGGGTTGTCGGGGCCGGGGCGACTTGGGCGTTCAGCGGAGCGCTGAGCGCGGCAAGCCCCACGAGGGCGAAGGCGAGAGGTCGCAGGTTCATGAGGTTGTCTTGGGAAAGGTTAGCCTGAAATGCTCCGGGCCAGCGGAGCGAGGGGGAGTTGGTCAAGATGGTCGATGGCTGGAGGAAACTCAAGCCAACGGGTTTGCAAATCCAAGCTCCGACAAAAATTTCGGCCCGCCCGGCAGGCTACTCCGGCCGAATCCGATCCAAAGCGTCGCCGGAACTGAGGTAGAG
>ENA-ORBV01015325-ORBV01015325.1-microbial-mat-metagenome-genome-assembly--contig:-NODE-15325-length-11302-cov-4.250869_pt1 | contig 11302 bp, 8 predicted proteins | sample MGYA00237777_ERZ505514 | MGnify/ENA primary metagenome ERZ505514 (study PRJEB26160, sample SAMN06269048) | microbial mat metagenome | isolation source: Oligotrophic lake microbial mat | place...
TTCCAACAGTGTTGGCCATGCGAATCAATTCTTCCTCTTCTTCTTCCAAGGCTTGGCAATCCAAGGTCAACAAAGTTTTGCCGTCCTCCTCCTCATTGTCATCGTTGTTGCCACAATCAATGGTGTGCAATCCTAACTTGGTCTTGTGGCCAAATGTGCGAATCTGATCCAAAGAAGTGTCTTTTTGCTGCCAAAAAAGGGTGCCGGCGGATTCTGGCACATCTGGCGCATGGGCATTGTCATGTTTTGTAGCAACTAACAATGGATGCTGTTGCTCCATGACATGCACAAGAAGTTGTGAACTGTTGAGCATTTGTTGCAGCAATGTTTGCTGTTGTTTTGATGTGGGTGTTTTGTGCTGCTGGCCGCATGCTGCCCATGAAGGTCCAGAATCGCCATCAACAAATGGCATATGACTTGGAGCCCTCGTAACCAATGCACATGATGATCAATTTTGATTTGTTCTGATGCCAGTGGCTTGCTCTCGTTATCTTGTTGGCTGTCGCCATCACCATCATCCTTGTCATGACCCGCCTCTCCAGCATGTCTTGTTCATTGGCTTCCAAGGCATCCAACAAGGCATCAGAAGCACTTCGTAGCAACAAAAAGGAAGTTGGTGATTGGAGTGCAAACAAAACAGTATTATCAAAAAACGTAGCGTCCTCCATGTTTGCTTTCATGGGTGGCGTCGACATGGCGTCGTTCGTGGAGGCGATTGATTTTTTGCCTTTCTCCGAGAACTGTTTGGCATGAAAAGAAAAAACACCTCTGCTTGGTGAATGGATACGACGTACTTGTCCTCTGCGTTACTTTATATTATTATATCAGCTAGCTAGCTTTGTAGGCACTTGACTGTTATTGTTGAGGGATGGATGTGATGGATGAGTTAGCAAAGGAAGACAGATCGATGAGGTGCAAAAAAGGGGTGGAGGATCGAAGTCACGAGGGCCACCGAGCATCTTTTAAACTTTTCGTGACTGAAGAGTCTTGCGTGGACTTTTTCGGAAGTTGTTTCCTCGCTCCTTCATTTGCTATCCCTTTTTCCTACCCTCACAATTTCCACTGCATGCTGTGTTTGGAAAGATTCATCGAAACAACCAAGATACACACGCCAAAGACGTAAGCACAAATATATTCATCATCGATAGAGGTACAACAGTCAGTACAGTAAAGCACATTAGTAGACGTCGTCGAGTCTTGCTCCCACGAAGAAAATGACGAAACACTTCAGTACTTCCGTTCCACGATGATGATGCGCCTCATTCACTTATTATGGTACGACTAAATATACGGTACTGTAATACCCAGCGTGTTATCCTTCCTTGGTAGACAATTATGAAAGTCAAGTTCACGGCATTCAAGTTCAGGTTCACGGCATCGAACGGATGCTGAACAAACCAAGACGTGCCTGTGTCTTGCTTCCGCTTTCACAATTTGCATGTCGTCCGACTTTCTTCACGATACTCGCTATTACAAAATCATTCATATATTCGACAATCAATCTCAATAAGTTATTTTTGTTTTACCTTCTCGCCATGGTCAATCTTTGGTCGGTTCTGTCCCTTACGTCTCCCCTGCTACTCTTTTCTCCGTCGTCGTTGTTTGTCTCTGCCCATCAAAACAACGCCTACCCGCATCATCAACATGGGCATTTGCGACGCCTCGAATACCCCAAAGGAACGAAATCAACAACATTCTCTCCACGCCGCCACGAACGATTTTTGATGACGACGACGACGACGGCGACGCCTCCTACTGGTACAGGAAAAGGAAGCATCAAGTCCAACAAAAACAGCACATCGGTTTCCAAATCCGCCAAGTCGTCGTCATGGAAAGGTAGCAATTGTACAATCACGGTCGACGACGAATCGGCATCTTCCAAGAGCAAAAGCGGCAAAGGAAAAGGCAACTCAAAGACACGATTGTTGGCCAAAAGCCCGAGCAAGAGCACGATTGCGTCGAAATCCGCGGTGAAAGCAAGCGACAAAAGCTGCAGCGATGGGGAGAGCAAGATCAAGGGCAGCAAGAGCAAGAACACGAACGTTAGCTATGCGCTAGGAAGCAAAGAGCCAAGTGTCACCAAGGGTAGCAAGAGCAAGAGTGGCAGCAAAACGTCAGCACCTGGAAGCAAAAAGATGAAGAAGACAATGAACACCAGCAAATCCAGATCGGTAAGTACATCGCCAAAACAATGAAATATTCGAGTTGTCGTTTATCCATCTGAGATGCACGCGTATATCTCAACGTCCGTTCGCTTTTCTTGCTACATATGTTATCAGAAGCACAAACTCAAGAAGCCATCCAGTCAGCCCTCGGAAAGTCCAAGCTACGAGCCAAGCGAATCTCCATCCAGTAGTGCTTCTCCTTCGAAACTTCCATCACGAGAACCGTCTGTTTCGCCTTCGTCAAAACCATCCGTCCAACCATCAATGTCACCTTCTGACTTGCCCTCTGTCAGCCCAAGTGCTAAACCAAGTTCCAAGCCTAGTGCTAGTCCCAGCTTGACACCCAGTCACCCCCCAACAGAGAGCCCCCAGCCCAGTGAATTGCCAAGCTCCTTGCCTAGTTTGAGTTCCCAGCCTAGTGCGTCACCAAGCAATAGCCCAAGTGCCTGTCCTTCAAGTACTCCCAGTGGCAGCCCCAGCTCTGGTCCAAGCACTTCTCCCAGTAGCAGCCCTAGTGCAAACCCAAGTGCTTCACCAAGTGCCAGTCCTTCTGTTACTCCTTCCACCAGTCCTAGTTCTTCACCAAGTGGAGTCCCCAGTTCTACTCCCAGTGGTTCCCCAAGCTCAGCACCAAGCAGCAGTCCCAGTTCTACTCCAAGCTCGGCACCCAGTGGATCACCAAGTGCTAGTCCCAGTTCCAGTCCCAGTAAGTGGCCAAGCAGCAGTCCAAGTGCTAGTCCAAGTGCCTCTCCCAGTGCTAGTCCAAGTGAGCCTCCAAGCACCAGCCCCAGTAGCTCCCCTAGCACCAGCCCTACTGCTGCTCCTTCAGCTGCACCCTCAGACGGTCCCTCTGGAAGCCCCAGTTCTTCACCTAGCAGGAGCCCATCTTCAAGCCCATCTGCTCCTCCAAGCTCATCCCCTAGTGAAAGTCCCAGTGATGCCCCTAGTAGCTCACCCAGTGAGTCTCCCACAGCCAGTCCCCAGCCTAGTGGAATGCCAAGTGCCAGCCCCACAATAAGTCAAGAACCCAGTGTCTCTCCAAGCTCTCTGCCTAGTGCAAGCCCAAGTGCCAGCCCCAGCTCCAGACCAAGCAACAGTCCAAGTAGCAACCCAAGTGCATCCCCAAGTGCATCTCCAAGCACCTCACCAAGTGCATCTCCAAGTAGCAGTCCAAGCGGGAGTCCCAGCTCTAAGCCCAGCAGCATTCCCAGTAGCAGCCCAAGTGGATCTCCTAGTGGATCACCAAGTTCTTCACCTTCAGACAGCCCAAGCAGCAGCCCCAGTTCTTCTCCAAGTGCTGATCCATCAGAGTCGCCCAGTGAAAGTCCTAGCTCAAGCCCATCATTGGCACCCAGCCCTATCCCCAGCACAAGCCCATCCTCTGCTCCAAGTGCTAGCCCTAGTGCAAGCCCCAGCAGTTTGCCAAGTGCTGGTCCTAGTTCTTCCCCTAGTGCAAGCCCAAGCTCAGCACCAAGCAGCAGTCCCAGCTCCATTCCCAGTGCCCCACCAAGCTCAAGCCCTAGCAAGAGCCCAAGCACATCTCCCAGTGCTGGTCCTAGTGAGTCTCCAAGCAGCAGTCCTAGCGCCAGCCCCAGCAGCTCACCAAGCTCAAGCCCCAGTGCTGCTCCTTCATCTGCACCCTCAGACAGCCCCTCAGCAAGTCCAAGCTCTACACCTAGCAGCACACCGTCTGGAGCACCCTCTTCAAGTCCATCTGCTTCTCCAAGCTCATCTCCCAGTTGGAGCCCCAGTCATGGCCCAAGCAGCTTCCCCAGTGAGTCTCCCACTGCCAGTCCAGAGCCCAGTGGAATGCCAAGTGCCAGTCCTTCACTCAGTCAAGAACCGAGCGCATCTCCAAGCTCGCTGCCTAGTGCAGGCCCAAGTGCATCTCCAAGCGCTCTGCCAAGTGCAAGTCCAAGTGCACCTCCAAGCAGCAGCCCCAGTGAGTTTCCAAGTTCCATGCCCAGCAATGTTCCTAGCAGCAGACCAAGTGGATCACCCAGTGAATCGCCAAGCTTGTCTCCAAGTGCTTTGCCCTCTGAAACTCCAAGTTCTCTCCCGAGCAGCAGCCCCAGTGCTGATCCATCAGGATCACCAAGTGCTAGCCCAAGTGCAAGCCCGTCAGCTGCACCAAGCACTAGCCCAAGTGCAAGCCCATCAGCTGTGCCAAGTGCTAGTCCCAGTGAAAGCCCATCTTCTGCACCAAGTGAGACCCCCAGCACATCTCCCAGTGCAAACCCAAGTGGATCACCAAGTTATAAACCAAGTTCTGGTCCTAGTTCTTCCCCCAGTGCAAGCCCCAGTGCTAATCCCAGCAGTGTCCCAAGCTCCGCGCCAAGCTCCGCACCAAGCACCACTCCCAGTTCTACTCCCAGCAGTTTTCCAAGCTCTACACGCAGCTCGCCCCCAAGTAGCAACCCCAGCTCCACTCCTAGTGCCTCACCAAGCTCAAGCCCAAGTGCCTTGCCCAGTGACAGACCGAGTGAGTCGCCAAGCAGCATGCCCAGTGCTAGCCCTAGCAGCTCACCTAGCTCCATCCCCAGTGCTGCTCCTTCATCTGCACCATCTGACAGCCCCTCCTCAAAGCCTAGCTCATCACCCAGTGAGAGCCCGTCTTGGGCACCCTCTTCACGTCCATCAACATCCCCCAGCTCGTCTCCCAGTGCGAGTCCCAGTAACGTCCCAAGTAGCTCACCCAGTGAGTCTCCTACAGCCAGTCCACAACCAAGTGGAACGCCAAGTGTCAGTCCCACACTGAGCCAAGCACCAAGTGTCTCCCCAAGCTCCCGTCCCAGTGAGAGCCCAAGTGCATCTCCAAGCAGCAGCCCCAGCAAGAGCCCAAGCTCCAGGCCCAGCCGCAGCCCCAGCAGCAGCCCCAGTGGATCTCCCAGTTCTACTCCAAGCACCACACCAAGTGCTTTGCCATCAGCGAGCCCAAGCAGCAGCCCCAGCGCTAGTCCATCCAGGTCGCCAAGTGAAAGCCCCAGTGCAATGCCATCCTCTTCACCCAGTGCTAGTCCCAGTGAAACCCCATCTTCTTCGCCAAGTGAGAGCCCCAGCTTAAGCCCATCGTCTGCACCAAGCGACAGTCCCAGTGCATCTCCCAGTGCAAGCCCCAGCACCTCACCAAGTTCTAAGCCTAGTTCTTCCCCCAGCAAGACCCCCAGCAGCTCCCCAAGCTCAAGTCCAAGCTCTGCACCTAGTTCAACGCCCAGCAGAAGCCCAAGCTCAAGCCCAAGCTCTGCACCTAGTTCAGCCCCAAGCACAAGCCCAAGTTCCTCTCCTAGCACTGCTCCAAGCGAGACACCAAGCACAGCGCCAACAGGTCTCTGTGAGACAGCATTTGCGTATGATGGAGAAATAGGCAGATGCTTCCTTATGGATGAGTTCAGCCGATGGGGGTGGACGCTTGGCCCACTTGGCTATGACACATATGATTTCGAAGTCTTCAGTGGGGCGAGTGGCTGCGATGTCACACACAGGGAACCTGTTGCTAGACTCAGATTCACCTACCGGGCTGATGAGTCTGCGGATGTTGTGATAACCGCCTTGAATGGAATTTCTTTTCAAGAAAGCCACATTTACATCGGAAATGCACGTTATCCACACGGTAAAAATGGCAATTCAACTGTTGCACCTGGCCAGTACCCTTACTCATTTGAAGGGTATCCAGGCCACACATCTCACACCTACGCTTGGGCCCCTGGCACGTTCGAAATCCAGACTGGAATTTACATCATTGGTCATGTGGTTGTATGTGACAGTCCATACCCAAGTGGGCTCCCAAGCTTAAGCCCCACACTGAGCCAGGCTCCAAGTGTTTCACCTTCCAGCAAGCCAAGTAGCAGCCCTAGTTCTTCTCCCAGTTCCTCACCAAGTTTTGCTCCAAGCTCAACACCAAGCACATCACCTAGCAGTAGCCCATCAGAAGGCCCCAGTGCATCACCAAGCAGCTCTCCAAGTGGAAGTCCAAGTGCTGCCCCAAGTTCAAGTCCTAGTAAAAGTCCCAGCAGTTCACCCAGTGTCAGCCCCAGTGCTTCACCAAGTGGCAGTCCCAGCTCCACACCCAGTGCAAGCCCTAGTGCAACACCTAGTGCCTTTCCTAGCGGTAGCCCCAGCACCTCACCCAGTGCAAGCCCTAGCAACACACCAAGTGGCAGCCCTAGCAACACACCAAGTAGCAGCCCCAGCGGCACTCCCAGCTCCAGTCCATCAGTGGCTCCTTCTGCAGGCCCCTCTGATGTGCCTAGCAGTGCACCAAGTGCAAGCCCAAGTGCTGTTCTCAGCAGCTCTCCTAGTGCATCACCCACTGAAAGTCCTCAGCCAAGTGGTATGCCCAGCTCCAGCCCAACAGGAAGCCAGGCTCCAAGTGCACCACCAAGTGCGTTACCAAGTGCCACACCAAGTGATGCTCCTAGTTTGGGTCCAAGTGCTTCACCTAGCACCAGCCCAAGTGAAACTCCATCGTCATCACCTAGTTCTAGCCCAAGTGAAAGCCCTTTTGTCTCACCAAGTGCCTCACCCAGTGCTCTCCCAAGCGCTAGGCCCAGTGCCTCACCAAGTAGCACACCCAGTTCATCTCCAAGTGGCACCCCTAGTACAACTCCCAGCAGAAGTCCCAGTTCTTCTCCAAGTGGATCTCCAAGTTCCAATCCTTCTGAGACCCCAAGTAGTTCTCCAAGCACAACTCCAAGTGCAAGCCCTAGCACCTCACCAAGTAGCACACCCAGTTCATCTCCAAGTGATACCCCTAGCACAAATCCCAGTAGAAGCCCCAGTGTTTCTCCAAGTGGATCTCCCAGTGGATCTCCCAGTGGATCTCCCAGTGGATCTCCAAGTTCCAGTCCTTCCGAGACTCCAAGTAGTTCTCCAAGTTCCTCTCCTAGCAGCACTCCAAGTGGGACACCAAGTACAGTCCCAAGTTCCACTCCAACTGGGGGACCCACAGAATCTCCAACAAAGCGTCCTACATGCGGGATTACTTCCAGTCCCACTAGATCACCAACAGGAAGCCCAATAGAAGCTCCCACTTCAACACCAACTAGCAATCCTACCAGTAGTCCCAGCCAGCACCCAACTGAAAGTCCATACCCAAGTGGTCTGCCAAGCTTGAGTCCAACACTGAGCCAAGCACCTAGTGTTTCACCTTCGAGCAACCCAAGTAGCAGCCCCAGTGTATCCCCAAGTTCTACTCCAAGCCATTCACCCAGTGGATGCCCTAGTTTGTTACCCAGCACCATGCCAAGTACCAGCCCAAGTGGTGGTCCCAGTGCATCACCAAGTTCCACACCAAGCAACAGCCCAAGTGAAACTCCCAGTGAGGTACCAAGCCTGAGTCCCAGTGCTGGTCCATCTAGTACACCAAGCCTCCCTCCGAGTACCACTCCTTCAGTTGCACCTTCGGCAAGCCCATCGGCAGTCCCTTCCTTGTGGCCCAGCCGTACACCTAGTCTGGCGCCATCGGTCAGCATGGCACCCTCCATGTACCCAAGCTTGGCCAACACCAGTCTCAACGAGTTGATTGCGTGCATTTCGGTGATTGACGAATCCGTCTACCAACCCTATGTCGTAGATAATGTGACCATGGCCGGCAATTGGACCGAATTTCGTGAGGAATATCCCTATCGACCCTTTTGTCTCCTTCAGGTAAACATGATTTTGGCGTTTTGCTTGTATGGAGCGACTCACTCTCGTTGGCATGATTATTTTTGCCAGCGCTAATCTTATCCCTTTTTGTTTTTCTTTGGAAAATTCAACATCTTGTTCTCAAATTGGTATAGCCAAGGGGGCACATTAAAGGCGATCTTCTCATTCCAAAGCCCTTTGACGATGACAATAACACCATTTGGAAAAAGGTGAATCGCGATCATGGAAACCCTAGCAATACCTCGGACTGGCTTTCCGACTGCAACTTGGTGGGTTTGCGGGAAACAGGTGTGACGGCTGTCTCGCTCTTTTTGGATATCTCGGGCAGTCTGACCTTTGCTCAAGTGGAGGCTTCGTACCATCAATTTTTGGCGGCCTTGGAGGAAGAAGGTTTGGACCTCAAGCAGACGGAATTTAACCAAGATGAGAATTGGATCTTGCCTCATATCCGAGACTTTGCTTGGTGATGATGACGGTGATGAGGAATCGAAATGAACCATCGTCCTCGATTTATTACAAAAGCAACACATATATTTCCATTGTGTGTTTTTATTTTCATATGACAATAAATTACTAGAGCCAATGTACACAACTCGATTCACAACACTCTTCGCGTAGCGCCTTGTTCCGTAAGGTTTCTATTGTCTTCTTCAGCCCGGCCATTACAACATCATGAACGGTCCTTCTCGTAGCCAAAGAGTTTTGGGCCTTCGCGGATTGTTTTCTAGTACATTTATAGTAACTCGTCTGCCCCTCAGTCTTGTTCAGATCACAATAGCTAGATAATCACAAGCAAATAAAATCCATTCAGTTTGATTCGATAATAGCTGCACTTGTTGTTGCCTTTACGTTTTTCTAGCTAGCTAAATAGGTTGTTGTTGAGGATGAGGTGGGTATCTTTTCGGTCATAGTTTTTGGATCCTCATTCATTGATTCGCCCTAACCCTAATGCCAATTTTAACCCGTCCCCAAAACGGAGCCACAAACCCTTGAACTATGTCGCCTTAGTTTGCTACTAGCTAGCTAGTAGCTAGTTAAGTAGCTAAGACCATGAGGGCCATGATGATACTATGCCATGAATTTCCAAAAAAAGCATAGGTCGGCACTATCGGGACCAGTTTTGTTGGGAAAGTGACGAGCATTGCTGTGTAGCATTAGGAGTCGACCAGATCTCAGAGGGCCCTCATCCATGATCCCCGCGAAGAGCTTCAAACCTCACCATGCGGGTGCGGTAATAAGAGAGGTTTAGGTAGCTAGCTGGTAACTAGCTGACTGCTACAAATACTTGAGATTGTATAAGTGCACCTGTGATAGAACTAAAGAAAATAGATTTAACGAGTTTGTAGTTTAATTTTCTTTCCTTACTGGGTCAAATTATTTGTGTATGATTGTGTTCGACATGTACTGTCACTAAACGTTGTCTTTCCATCTCTTAAAGCGTCTATCATTGTTCGTTCCTTCTATCGCTGATCTGTGCGTCGATGATGTACGCATCAATTATTTTATTCCAAATTGGCATCCGCCGTCATGGCCGTTTTGTCTCGATGAGCCTCAAAGTAATAGACGGCCCGGATATAACGCTCCAAGATTTGAGGCGTATTGTTCGCCGGGTCTTCAATATCCTCCATGTTTTTACTGTATTTAAAGGCATCGAGCAAAATCATAGATGTGGTGTCGTGGCCCGCCATCCATTCCATGGCCACCTGGGCCCGCTCGTTGTTTTCGGGATTTAATTTGGGATCATGACCTTCGAGTGCCAAGGCTTCTTCCAAGACATGCTCCAACACAAACTTACGACGAGTAATGGAGGCTGCTTCCACAGATGGTCCACCATTGTTGTTGGCTGGCACACCTTCAAATCGAGTCGCTGCAATGCCGCCGCCATTTTCCAAGCTGACGGGAGCTTCCGTCTCATACGGTCGTTGAAAGGGCGAATAGGTCATCGCGGCACTGTTTTCATTGTCAGAGTAGAATACAGGCCGAAAGAGCTTGAGCAACGCCACCACAAAAATAGCAGTGCAAAGATAGAACATAAACAAAAGGATGCAGCGGATACACTTTCGATTTCGTTCCAAGAATGGCTTTTTGACAGGGCTAAAGTCCTCCCATTCTTCTTCTTCGTCGGCCGCCTCGCAATCTCTGTCATTGATATATTGCTGGACACCACCACATCCTGGAATGAGGACAATCTTTTGCGAACGACCCGGTGGCATTTTCTTGGTTCCATCTTTCTTGTCCAAAAGTTCCACTCCAGACCTTCCAGTTGGCAATTTCAAGTTCGCCGGTGGCGCCGGATCACGACGCAAGTACTGGACCCCATTTTCCACAATCATTTTCAAGGATCCACGACGACCACTTCGTTCACCGTATTCCGAAGGAGAAGGTGTTGTGAAACCATACATGAAATTGTTGTAGACATCGTCTTCTTCTTTTTTGGCAGCCGCCACCGCGGCTGCGGCCGAAACGGCCGTGTCATCGTTAAAGTCATATCGAGCTGAGGAAGCATCCATCAAGTTGACCCGTTGATCAACGTGTCGCAAATCGGTGGGTCTCGTTGGAAATCGGTTACTCGTATCGTGTGGTTCCTCTCCTTCGGCTACAAACCCAGTGCTTACTTCAAAGTGATCATGATCAATCGCAGTCTGCGGCTGTCGGAGTCCGTTGCGTTCACTGTAATCCGCCATGAACTGGACGAAACGCGACGAAAACTTTTTACTCTTCTCAGCCACTGCGGGATCGTTGATGCCATCATCATCACTGCTGGTTCGACGTCCTAAATAATTGCGACCTGAAGCCGTTGCCTTGTCGTTGCCCTTCCACGGATGTGCCTTTGGTTTGCTTTTGCTACTGGGTTGTTCCTGTTGCTGCTGGTCCAGGTAATTACCAACCGAGGCAACATCATCATCCGCATCTTGATAGTCACCCACACCGAGGCCGGATTCGACGGGCTCTTCCAAAAAGAGACGAGCCGTGTCGGCATGGGTCTCCCTATTTCTAGCTTCGTTGTTGGTGTCGTCGTTGGTGTTGGTGTTGTTTCGCGTGCTTTCAAGAGCGGCCAAAGTCGCAGCGCGTACCACAGGATCCGGCTGGTTTTCTCGGTTGGCACTGCTGAATGGGTTGGTTGCTTCACCCTCTAGCATGGGGTTTAAGGGCGGTGGGTCTTCCATCATCTTGATGTTGGTATATCACGATATTATTTCTTGCTTGTCGCCGTTTGATTTCTGTTTCTGTTGTTTGATAGTGAGTTGGTGAAATTGTGCAGCAAAAAAAGAGCTTTTACCACAGTTACGATCAGCATTCTTTTCGAAAAGAGGAGACCACTAATTAGGTTTCTGGCATACCGTAGATGCATGGTGATGTCCAGCGTCCTTTCGGCCACCAACTGGAGTTTCTCACCGTTGATGGAAATGGCTGTGACCGTAGTAGAAATGTTCGCGTTTTTGAGTGCCGACCAATCAAACGTGCTGAACAGGCTGGCCCGCCTCGACGCG
>ENA-ORBV01015326-ORBV01015326.1-microbial-mat-metagenome-genome-assembly--contig:-NODE-15326-length-11302-cov-3.950646_pt1 | contig 11302 bp, 9 predicted proteins | sample MGYA00237777_ERZ505514 | MGnify/ENA primary metagenome ERZ505514 (study PRJEB26160, sample SAMN06269048) | microbial mat metagenome | isolation source: Oligotrophic lake microbial mat | place...
TCCTATCACTATGACTTCCCCTACACTCCCTGACGTCAATGCTGTCCACGAGGCCTTTATCACAGCCGCTGTAGCCCGTCTTCGCCAGCAGGAATCGCGCATCCACGATTGCATGCACCTCCTGTCGGAAGATCAGGTCTGGTCCCGCGGGAACGAGAATTCCAACTCGGTCGCCAATCTGGTGCTGCACCTGATCGGGAATCTGGGGCAATGGGTAGTCGCAGGGGTCGGTGGCGCACAGGATCATCGGGATCGGGACTCCGAATTCCAGACTCTCTCCGGGATTACAGGAGAAGAACTTTCCGCCCGGCTCAAAGCTCGAATGGATCAGGTAGTGGACGTGATCGAAAAAGTGCCAGCCCACAGGTTACTCGAAATGGTCAGTCCACAGGGTTATTCGCTGCCCGTGATGGAGGTGATCACACACATAACAGAGCACTTCTACCACCACGGTGGGCAGATTATGCTACTCACCAAGCTCTACCTAAATGTGGACTTGGCCTACTACAAACACCTCGCTTCAAATAATGTCAACCATGCTGAAACAATTCCCTAATCAAAAAAACAACTGTGGTCGATAAAAAATACTAGAACGCGAGGCATTTTGCGCGTATCTTTATTAACGAGGCCCTGTTTGCCAAATGCGTTCTTTGTTGACCGCCACCATCACACTAATTCTGTGGACAATCCCTGCGCTCCGCGCGGAATCCCTGCCTAATCTCACGGTTTTGCTCTCTGTTGACGGCAAAGCTTCCACTGCCGCGCTGAACGAGATGAAGTCTGAACTTAACTCGATCATGAAAGAGACAGGTCGCAATCTGGATGTCCGGCTTCGTAGCCAGGCTTCCGCCAATGAGACTTTCGAGGACGTCGTTCTGGTAAAGCTCAAGGGCACCTGCAAGATGGAAAGATTTATTCCCCTGATCGACGAGCGTGGTCCTCTGGCCTGGACGCATTCGACAAACGGCGCGATTCTGCCCTTTGCTGAAATGTCTTGCGACCGAATTGCCAATGCAGTGGCTGGAGCGCTATGGGGTGGCGAGCGCAAGCAGGCCGACAAGCTGTTGGGGCGCGCCATGGGGCGTGTGCTGGCACACGAGCTTTACCACATCATCGGGAAGACTCATGAGCATAACGTTGACGGCTCTCTCGCTAAAGAAGCGATTTCAGCCAAGCAACTGATTTCCGACAAGCGGATAACTTTCGACGTGCGCGATCTAAATCGAATGACGCCGTAAAGTAAGACAGTCAGCTAATCTTTGAAGACCCGCGCAAACAGCTTATCGATGTTCTTAAGCTGTCGTTCCGCCGAGAAGGTCTCATCGAGCTTCTCAGGGCTCAGATACCTGATCACTTCAGGGTCAGCTGCAACTGCCGTCTTAAAGCTTGTGCCACTCTCCCAGCACTGCATCGCATGCGCCTGCACCAGCCCGTAGGCCGTCTCACGGAGCATCCCGGCTTCAGCCAGATCCAGCAGCAACTGCCCGCTAAACACAATCCCGAGCGTTGCATTGAAATTCGCCATCATGCGGTCTTCATTCACCCGCATTCCCTCTACCAGCCACGTCGTCTTGGCCAGCAGATAATCCGTCAGGATCGTTGAATCCGGCAGGATTACGCGCTCCACGGAGCTATGTGAGATGTCGCGTTCGTGCCACAGCGCGATGTTCTCAAACGCCGCCTGCAAGTTGGATCGCACGATACGCGCAAGCCCACAAATCTGCTCACACACAATCGGGTTCTTCTTGTGCGGCATTGCACTTGAACCCTTCTGCCCCGGCGCAAATGGCTCTTCCGCTTCACGCACTTCGGTCCGCTGCAGATGGCGTACTTCGAGAGCGATCTTCTCCAGCGTCGCGCAGATCAGCGCCAGCACCGAGATGTAGTTTGCATGAAGATCGCGCGAAAGCACCTGGCTTGAGATAGGCGCTGCCTTAAGCCCAAGCCCTTCGCAGATCAAGTCCTCAGATTCGGGCGAGAGGTGTGCAAAGGCACCCACCGCTCCAGAAGTCTTGCCCACACGGATCTCTTCGGCGGCCCGATCGAAGCGCTCAGCGTTGCGCTTCAACTCGTCATAGAAATTCGCGAGCTTCAAGCCAAACGTAATCGGTTCGGCATGAACCCCGTGAGTACGGCCAATCTGGATCGTGTCCTTGTGCTGTAACGCGCGCTTCTTCAGCGCCTCAAGCAAACCCTCAAGCCCCTTGGCAATCAACCCGCTCGCCTGCTTGATCTGCAACGCCTGTGCAGTATCGACGACATCGTTCGACGTCAACCCGTAATGCAGCCAGCGCGAGTGCTCGGCTTGGCCCTTGTCCTTCAAGGTCTCGGCCACGGCGGTAGTGAACGCAATCACGTCATGCTTGACTTCACGTTCGATCTCGCCGATGCGGTCTACTGAAAAACCAGCGTGCGCGCGCAATGCCGTAGCCGCATCCACCGGTACCAGTCCCAGATGCGCCAGCGCTTCAGACGCAGCCAGCTCCACATCCAGCCAGCACTGATATTTGTTGTGTTCGGACCAGATTTGGCCCATCTCCGGGCGTGTATAACGTTGGATCATGATTCAACCTAAATTTCAAAAAATGAAGACTGCTGGCGCGGCTCCGACACCGTTAGATCGATGTTGGTAAGACCCCGCCGGTCAATCGCCTGCGCTGCCACCATATGTGCCAGCGCCGGTAAATTATTCTGTTCACTCAAGTGCCCCAGCACCAATTTCCGCGTGCGTGTCGACAGATCGTCAAGGATGAACTGGCTCACCACATCGTTCGATAAATGCCCGCGCCGCGACATCACCCGCTGCTTCAAACTCCACGGATAAGGCCCCACCTTTAACATCTCGAGGTCGTGATTGGATTCCAGCAGCAGGATGTCGCAATCCTGCAGGTGATAGCGAATCGAATCCGGCATATAGCCGAGATCCGTACACACTCCCACCTTGCGTCCGTTCGAGCTGAACGTATAGCCCACCGGATCTTCCGCATCATGGGGAAGTGAAAACGACTGAACCTCAAACGACCCGATCGACAACTTAGACCCAGCCTGAAATGGCCGGAAGTGCATCGCCTCTTTACCTTCTTCAAGAGCACTTGCAGTGGCAGAAGTCAGATAAACGGGCTTTTCGAGTTTCTTGGCAATCGGCCCCAGCCCCGACACATGGTCGCAATGCTCATGCGTAATCAGAATGGCATCGATACAGCACGGGTCAACGCCATTGGCTTCGAGGCGCGCAAAGGTCTCCTTGCGCGAGAGGCCGCAATCCACCAGCAGATGAGTCATACCATCGCTAATGAATGCGGAATTACCGGCGCTGGAACTGGCGAGGATGAGAAATCGAACAGGGAATAACACTCGATTGACTTGAACTGCCAGTCTAGCAAGAAGCGTAGTAATCGGCCATCCGCCGCTGCCCTTGAATCGGGGCAATACAGTCCTGACTCGCCACCTCGCTGAAGAATTCCATCAGTTCAGCAATGCGCGGATGAAATCGCGCGACGAGTTTCGCTTCCATCCGCACCAGCCCGGCCGGGACCTTTGGCATCCACGCCTTTGGCTTGCCCACCGAGCGGCCCACAATCTCATTGATCTGGGCCCGCGTCAAAACTTCCGGTCCGCCGCAAGGCAGATCGGCTGGGCCGGCACTCAGGTACTTCACTACCAACTCCGCAACATCCTGCGGATCGATAGGGTTCGTGCGTGCCAGACCATTGCCGATCAAAGGCAGAATGCCCTTGCGTGCCATTGGCAGCAGGTCTTCAAAGGCACTGAAGATCCCGGTGGGTCTAACTACGGTCGAAGAGATTTCTGCTTTTCTCAGCGCCTCAACAAAACTCTCATGTGCCCTCACATAAGCCGTGTGTGCATAGCTTTCTTGCACATGGACGCCAAGATAAACAAATCGTTTGGCTCCTGCTCGCAAACTTTCTTCAAGCAGGTTCCGATTCAGCACCGGGTCTACCTGCCCATAACTCCGTTTGTCTTTCGCACGCATCGAGACACTTGCCCCGGCGCAAGAAATCACAACCTCACAGCCTTCGGCCAGTCCAGTGACGGCATCGGTTCTGGTTAGATCACGGCCGGTAATTGCGTTCACTACATGGCCATCCGCGCGTAACAGGGCAAGCACACGTCTGCCTACCTGTCCGCTCGCTCCAGCCAGAACTATCCTCATACCCTTACAAGCGTAAAAGGTTGCGCAGATAGATCACGTCGCGTTGAAAAACGGGAATCTCAAGATCGATCTCCCAAGCCCCATCCCCGTTACGGCGCACTGCCCGCCCGCGCTTAAAATCCGCAGGCTGCTTGGCCCAGTTCAATCCCTTGGCGTGAAGCAGATCATGCTTCTCCGCCTCAGACTTGCCCAGCAATTCTTGATGCGAATAATGCGCCGAGGCCAGCATGTTCAAGCTGTTGGCCGAGGCATCGAGCTGCCGCCAGATGAAGTACTTCTCGACTTCGCTCGCCTGGGCAATCACCAGCGCACGGCAATCGAAGCTCGCCAGCCTTGCGGAAGGGAAGGCCCGGGCAAAAGCCGCTGTAAATACACTGGCCGCCACCGATACAATCTTCTGCAGGTTGCCTTCAAACCACAGTGGACTCTTCTCGGTCTCAAAGTCAGTCAAGAGAAACGAATACTCATCGCTCTGCCCATAGGCAAAACGGCAGCCGGTCATCTCCTGGCACAGGGCAAGAGCCGCCTGATCCAGCGCATCGGCCAGCTGTCGGCAGTATGGCCGCTCCAGCCCCTTTGTGAATTGATGAAAACTCCGCCCGTCAATCCGCAACACAACATGGGTCTGCCGCGGCAACTGTATGCGCAGTGCGTCTTCGTAAAATTGCTTGATTCGAGATCCGAGTTCGTCTTTCATGCGCTAGCTTGGGTAAGGAATGCGGGTTGTCCTCGATACCAACATACTAATATCTGCCTGCTGGAAGCTTGGCGGGCTGGAGGATCAGGTCGTCGAACTCGGCCTTGCCGGCCACTTCACGATGGTGGTCAGCCCCGCGATTTGGGCCGAGTACGTCGAAGTTCTCGCCCGGCCCAAGTTCTCAAAACTGAAGCCCCGTATCGATACCCTGCTGGCACGTCTTGAGCTTCAAGTCTCATGGATCGAGACCCAGTCGAAGCTAACACTGGCCCTCGACCCCGACGACAACATCATCCTCGAGTGCGCCCTCGATTCCGGTGCCAACTACATCATCACCGGCAATCTCAAACACTACCCGCTCGATTGGCCAGTGGCGCGCATCGTCAATGCACGCCAGTTCTTCGATCAAACCAACTACCGCAGCTTAGTTGCTTCGGCAGTCCCGTAATACAGGCCGTTGAAGAAGAGCTTGAAGGTGCCGTGTGGCTGTGCGCGGAAGATCACTTCAGGTCCGTAGAGGAAGAGCTTGCCCTCACCAACCTTGGCTTCGGCTACGGCCACCCCGCCTTCGAGGTAATGCTGACCCCAGGCCCAACCGCTGCGAAGCGGCTTCGCATCCGCAAACCAGGCGACAGGCTTCACGTTCAACAAGCCGGCATCCGGCTTCAGCTTGAACACCGGGCTGTTTTCGAAGAATATGTCCACTTTCTTGTCCATGCCGTAGGCCAGCGGGTTCGTGTTGTCGAGAGCAACTTCAAGCACCGACCCCGGCACATAGAACTTTTCGTTCGGCAGCTTACGCTCGGTGCCATTGGCCAGACGCTCCACCAACTGGTCTGCCACCGGCAAGCCCAGCATTTGCGCTAGTGCCGTCGAGGTACCGATCGTCAAAACCGTACCACCTGATTCGAGGAACTTCTTGAGATGGGGGACAGTCTTTTCCTTGGTTACGCGGCCTTGCCGATCGCGCCATTCCTGCGTCAGGTTCATTGCGCCACCCTCTGCGCCACCTCCACCGCCAAAGCGGGCCCGCTCTGAGATGCCTCCAGTGACAAACACGAGGACATCAAACTTCGAGCGCAACTCACCTTGATCGAGCGACGGCGGATAGACGATTTCAAAAGGGAACTGGAACTGCTCAAAAAGCCAACGCGTCCAGCCCGATGCCATCGAGCCGCCAACGTTATCCCACAGTCCAATCCGGATCGGTTTCAGCTTCAACGCGTCACCCGTTGGCTTGCTTGCGGCCGTTGTGAAAGTCACCTGGGCATCCTTGGCAATCCCCGCAACATTCTGAGCGGTCTTGGTCTTCAAAGGAACATAAATCGTTCCGGCTTCAAGGCCATTGCTCTCCTTGAGCCAGTAAACATCTTCACCCGCTGCCAGCAGCTTGTTGACCGCCTTAAACGAATCGTTCACACGGTGGCTCAACAGATAACCAGCCGCGCCATTGCCAGTGACCTTCCCACCCGGCAAATCAATAAAGCCGCTCAGCTTCTCAAAGGGCCCGCTGAAGTCATCGAGAATACGATCAAACTGAACACCCATCAGATAGGCCAGCGTCCAGCCAGCGCTGTCGTAAGGCGCGATCGGAGGCCCGCCCGGAAACCGGAAGTCGTTCGGATAATTCTGTGGCTCAAACATATCGAGCAGGTGCGGACGGAAGGCCTGATTCGCCTTGAACACAATCGAACCTTTGGCGTACTTCTTGCCTGCCACCTCAAAGTCGGCTGTAGCGCGATGTACGGTCAATCCCATCCATTGCAGGGTCTGCGTGAATTTGACAGCCGTGTTGAAGTCCACCTGATCGGCGGGCAGGATATACCCACGCGGGTCACGCCATTCGGGCTTGAGCAAGTCCTGGTAATACTTCATTGGAACAACGCCGCCAGCGCGGCCTTCCCCCGCTATGATGCCATCTTTGGCCAGACGTTCGGTAAGCCATTCCAGACGCTTCGGAACCATCGTCCAGTTATCTTTACTGCCTCGTTCAATCGAGTTCTTTCCCATCCGGTAAATATTGAAGAGCAGGTCGTCCTTATGCCGCGAGGCGTAATCGAGGATTGCCCGGTTTGCCGAGATCGAATATTCGATCGACTGCTGGAAGTGCCACTTCGCTTGCGGCGCAATCGGGAATGGCGTCGTCTTGTTCTGGAGCATGCGCGAAGGGACAAACGGGATGTCCATCGGCGTCGGATTGCCGGCAGACTCGGTCAGGATTCCAATCATGTTGTGGAAGTAAGATGTTGTGCGAAGGCCGCCGTTGTACCAGACCGAGAAGTTTGCACCCTCGCGTGTGGTAAACCCACCCTTGCCCTCAACCGCAAAGCGGGAATGCATGGCCGAGCCAATCTGATCGACGCCAATCATCATCAGCGGATCAAAAAGGTAGCTTGACGGGTCGCGGAATGGCGGGCAGAACAAAATCGTTCCAGCCGGGCCCTGCTGGTGGTGGTTGTAAAGAATCTGTGGTGTCCACTCAAGGTAAAGCTGACGGTTGATATTTTGCGTTTCCTTCTGGGTACTCATGAAGAAGTCGCGATTGTTGTCGTGCCCGACATACTTCTGATAGAGCCGCTCTGCCGTGTAGCGGCGTTTGGTTGGGTCCGCATTGCGCATGTAGTTCGAGCTCACCAGCTCCATGCCGTCCGGGTTGGCATGAACCAGAAGGATGATGCAATCGCGCAACATCCGCAGTGTCTCTTCGTCGTTGCGAGATACCATCTGGTAAGTCATCTCGATCAACTGCGCTGCGCCAAGCACTTCAGAAGCATGCAGGCCGCCGTCGATCCACACCACTGCCTTGCCTTCATTGGCCAAGACTCTGGCCTGTTCATCGCTCAGGCCTTCAGCAGTCGCCATGCGCTTGGCGATCTCTTTGAGTCGCGGGAGATTCCTGATGTTCTCTGGCGAAGACACGATCGACATATACTGCGTCCGGCCCTCTTCGGTCTTGCCGATATCGATCAGCTTCATGCGGTCTGACTCGACGGCCAGTAGCTTTACATACTTTTCGTATTGGGTATACGTGGCGAGAAAGTAGTCATCACCAACGTTCGACCCGAAAACGTCTTTGGGCGAACTGATCTTGCGCTGGGCTGCGGCGCTGAGGCAAAAAGCGAGAAGTACAATCCAGATCCGAAAATGCTGCATATCAGCAGATTGTCGCAAATTAGAGCGTCAGTTTGCGTGCCCAAATATTCCGGTACCTCACTGTTACATCGTGATCCTGCAAGCTGAGGGGCAACTCAGGCGCATGTGCCTCATAAGTACCAACCACTCGATGGGGCGTCCGGCCGATCAATTCCTTGCGATGCTGTACAACAACGCCATTAAAGATCACCGATACAAAAGCGGGCTTTGCCAAATCCTTACCCACAAAACGCGGAGCCTCCCAGATGATGTCGTAGACATTCCATTCTCCGGGCTTGCGAACCGGGTTCACCAGCGGCGGATATTGTCCATAAACAGCCCCGGCCTGTCCGTCGGCATAGGTGAAGTTGTTGTAGCTGTCGAGCACCTGAATCTCGTACATCCCCATAATCATCACCCCTGAATTGGCACGCCACTGCGAGTCACCCGAGATCTCCGCCGGTGGCGACCATTCCAGGTGCAACTGCATATCCCCAAACGCCTCATTGGTACGAGCATCGCCCGCGCCCGGCGTCACTTCCATATAGCCGTTCTCGAGCTTCCAATCCATCTTCGGCTTTCCCTTTTTTCCTGCAAAGGTCCAGTGCGAAAGGTTCTTGCCGTCCAGCAGCACGATTGCATCCGAAGGTGCCCCGCCAGCTTCGCTCGCAGGTGTAACGACGGTTGGCTTCGGTCGATCAATGTCATGAACCTTCCACCGCTGGAAGGGGATGATCGGGGTGTCGCTGTACCCTGTGGCCTGATTAAAGCGGCTCGACTTCTTCTCTTGGGCAAATGCGGCTGTACCAGCCAATACGGAGCTCAAAATTGCGCGGCGTTTCATGATGTAAAAAGGCTATCAAAGAATCCTTACTTCAAGTAGGTTTCGGCCCAGCTCAAATGCTGTTCCATGATGTTTTGCGTGAACTTCGGCTCATTCGGGCCATGCAGCGTGCGCGGATACACGATCATCTTCACCGGCACACTGCGCCGCTTGAGCGCACTGTGAAACTCATAGCCTTGCGTCGGCGGCACCCGCGGATCATTCTCTCCATGCAGGATCAGCGTCGGCGTCTTCACATTTTGTATGTAGTTCATCGGCGAACTCCGCTTATAAACTTCGGGCAATTCCCACGGCGGCCCACCGAAATAATCCTCATAAACAGCCGGGATGTCCTGTGTCCCATACATCGAAACGTGATTCGTTATCCCGGCTCCGATCGCCGCACACTTGTAGCGGCTTGTTTGCGTCACCGTCCAAGCCGTCATGTACCCGCCATAACTCCAACCCATCACACACATCTTTTCGGCATCGGCAACCCCCATCGAGATCACCTGATCGACACCCAGTTGGATGTCCTGAAAATCAAGCCCACCCCAATCCTGATCCACCTTGTTCCGGAACGCGGCCCCATACGCTGTAGACCCACGCGGGTTCGGCCTTAACACGGCAAAGCCTTTCGATGCAAAAGTCGCAATCGGGTACAACCCACCCGCCCCGACAAAGCTCTCGGCAAACACCCCCGATGGCCCGCCATGAATATTCAAAATCAGCGGTGCTTTGGTTCCAGCTTTGTACCCTATCGGGTAAGTCAAAATCCCCTCGATTGGCAATCCATCCTTGCCCTTCCAGGTGATCACTTCAGACTTCGCCACGGCCGGTAACTCAAGCCCCGCGTTAGCAGAACTCACCTGCACCGGCTCACCGCCGAGGGCCATTACAAAGGCCTCCACCGGCTTGTCCATGCTCTGCGCCGGGAAACCATAATGCGTCCCCGCATCATTCATCTTTAATCCCGTAAAAAACCCCACCTTCGGCAGATACAAGCTCGTTAGCGGACCATCGACAGGCATGCGATACAGTGCCGACCGCGTCCCCTTCGGCTCAAACACCACCAGCGACTTTGAATCCGGTGCCCAACCCGCCACCTGCGGATTGTCGTTCGGCGTTGGCGGCAACTCGCGAATCTCACCACTAGCGCGCATGTAGAGCGCAACTCGCTCGGCATCGTGGCTCGACCTCTTCATTCGCCTCTGCAAAGCAATGTAGCGGCCGTCGGGCGAGTACATCGGCTCAGACTCAAAAGCACTGGTCGCCGCAATCTTCTTGGTTGTACCTGTAGCCACGTCCACTTCCAGCACATCAGCCGAATACGATTCATTCGGCTCACTCGTCGTGCGGCGTTCAACGGCAATCGTCTTGCCGTCAGGTGCCCAGTCAAAGCTCATTACATGAAAGTCACCCTTCAGCAGGCTCTTGGCAACGGCACCGGGTTCATTAAGGTTCAGCGTCCAAAGCCCCTGACGCGGAGGCTTTTCCCCAACAATACGAAAATCAATTTTCTCTTTGCGACGCTTCTCGATTTCCTTGTCTTCTTCTGTCGCTGCAAAAGCAACAAAGCGGCCATCTGGAGAGATACGATACTGCCCCAACACGCCCTTCCAGTCAGTCAACTTCTCGGCTTCTCCGCCTTCAACTGGCAAGCGGTAGTAGTTTCGTTTCCCCGATCGATCCGAAGCAAAGTAGATCGACTTCCCGTCCTCAGCCCAGGCCGGCGCGTTAACACCCTTGTCGCCCTGCGTCAGTTGTCGGCGCCCACTGCCATCCACCCGGGCAAAGAAAAGATGCGTCAGCATCTCACTCTTTTCGGCTTCAATAATGGCTCTGGTTTCAAGCCAGACAACACTCTTGCCATCAGGGGAGGGGATTACCTCAGAGATCGTCTTTAGCTTCATCGATAAGGCCGGAGACCACTCCGCTGCCCAAAGGCCGGCACTGCACAAAACCAGCAAGATCATTCGCATAGAGCGAGTTTAATCTATGCTGGCGCCATTTCGCTCCACACGTGCAACTGGTCTCGCCCGCCTCGCTTCGCCGTGTACAGCGCCTCATCCGCCTTCGTAAAGAGTAACTGGGAATCCATCATTTCCTGCCATTCACAAACCCCGCACGAAAACGTGATCTTGTGAACGCTCTGATTCGGTGCGATGAATAACTCGCGGCGAGCCAGATCACAAAGCCGCGAGAGCATCGCCGAAGCTTCGTTCTCACCCCCCTGAACCGATATCACAAACTCATCGCCACCCCAACGCCCGACCCAGTCCGTACGCCGCACATTGGTCCTCAACAGTTCCCCAACCTGCCGCAACACCGTATCTCCAAAGTCGTGACCGTAGGTGTCGTTCAGCATCTTGAAATTATCGATATCGAGAATGGCAAAGCTCAACGAGTTTTGCCGGATCCGGGTCAGCTCAATGGAATCCTTCAGTCGATTCTCCGCACTGCGCCGGTTATAGAT
>ENA-ORBV01015327-ORBV01015327.1-microbial-mat-metagenome-genome-assembly--contig:-NODE-15327-length-11301-cov-4.652530_pt1 | contig 11301 bp, 10 predicted proteins | sample MGYA00237777_ERZ505514 | MGnify/ENA primary metagenome ERZ505514 (study PRJEB26160, sample SAMN06269048) | microbial mat metagenome | isolation source: Oligotrophic lake microbial mat | place...
GTGGGGGAGGGTGGCGGCGTCTTCCCGCCGGACGAAAGCGGCGGCCTGACCCTCACGGCATTCGATGAGCTGAACGCCATCGTAGTTATCCCAGAAAAAAATCATGCGAAAATCGCCCGTGTAGCCGAGCTCGTTGCCGTGGAAGTCCGCCAGCGGGCGTGGGCGGGCGCTGCGGTAGCAAGTTTCTTCCTCGACCTCGCGAACGGCGCCTTCGACGGGAGTTTCACCGGGTTCAACATGGCCGCCGGGAATCACCCAAAGTCCCGGATCATTGATGGTGGGGATGTCGTCCCGGTGCTGAAGAAGCGCCGCGCCGTCGGCGCGTAAAACAATGACGCCGCAGACGGTGGATTTCGGGGGCGTCATGGGGTTGAAGGCGGATGTTTTTTATGCCAAATCCAGAAGAAATTCGAGGCGAAGCTGAATCCGGTTGAAAAGCCCACGGCCAAGATAGCGGCCAAGATATGGTGAACTCCAGAATGGCTGAGCACGTTGGTCGCGATCCACCAGATCAACGAGGCTCCGGCGTTGGCGACGTGATACTGCGCGATGCGCCGCCAGCTGAAAACGCGGCTGCCAAATACCCACCATTCATTAACAAAAAAGCGCAAGATTGTGCAGATTTCCAAGGTTACAAGTGTGCTCACGAGCACGCTGATACCCGCCAAGTCTACCAAGAGAAAAAGCACGAGGCTTGTGACGCCCATGAACGCTACCCCGGCGGCCAGCCAACGCACCTGGGGTTTGGCGCGCAGTCGGGTCAGTAGTCCTGAGATTTTTGAGGTCTCGCTGTCGTCTGGAGAACTCATGCCGTGGTGAATGTGAGCAGCGAGATTGGTCTTGTTCGAGCGGAACACGGCGTTTTTCGGCATCGGTTAAGCCCCAACCGAAATGCATGGGGGGCTTGGATGCTCATTGCGCAGGGGTAGAGCTTGCGATCATGGCAGTGAGCCCGGCTGAAAGCGTCGTTGAACGATGGGCGGGGAATGCGTGGCGAAGGGCCGACTCATCAAACCACCGGTGCGTAGGTTCGCCGGTGCGGGCCGTCGCTTCGATTGGAACTTCGCTTTGGAGGATCCGGCCGATTTCCACGGCCAACGCCGCAAAGGTTGTGGGCTGTCCGCTCACGAGATTTAATGTGCCGGTGCTCCGGCGCGCGATGATGTCCAAGGTGAGTTTCGTCACGTCGTCGATGTAAACGTGATCCCGGGTTTCCTCGCCGACGCCAAAAATCCGAATTTTGCGGTCCGCGACGGCACTCCGGACAAATCGATTCGGTCCGTAGCTATTGTGCGTATCGCCCGCGCCGTAGATCGCGCAGGGGCGCAGCACGCAAAAGGGAATCCCTGCGGTTTGCGCGGATTGGATCATGATGAGTTCCCGCGCAAGGTGCATGACGCCGTAGAGGTCAGACGGAGCGGCTGGGGTGGCCTCGCTTATAGGTGAAGGTGCGGAACCATAGACGGCGTCGGAGCTAAAATAGATGATGTGCGCGCATCGTTGACGGCTAAGCGCGAGAGCCACGTGCTCCGCCATCCGCAGGTTCTTCGCGAGGGTGGCGGGATCCCGCCCTTTTTCCGGGGTAAGCGCAGCGCACATCACGAGCACATCGTCCGCTTTGAGCTGTGCTACCAGCCGAGCTGGCGAGGCAGAGTCGACGAGGTCCACGTCATTGCTGCCGATGACAAGATGCGGAATTCCCCCGGTTTTTAACCGTATCCTCAGTGCGCGGGGCACAAACCCATTCGCTCCCAGCAACACGACTCGGGATAACAACGACGATTCGTTAAACAGATGGGTCAACACGGTGGGGGTCTGTCAGGCGCAGCCGAGTTGGAGGACACGAAGGCCCAAGGCCGAACAGGCATGCCGGTCCAAAACACCATGAGGATCGATGATAATGCCGCCGCGGAGCCGAGTGCGAATCTCGGCCGGTGCCACCATGGCGAATTCCTTCCAAGGGGTCATTATGACCAAAGCATCAGCCTGATCGAGTGCGTCGAGAGCGGTGCCGTGCTGGCTGACATTGGGGCAGATCGCAGGATCGATTTTGGCGGCGGGGTCGTAAGCTTGAATACGGGTGCGAGTCTGCGATCGCAGAAGCTCAACCGAGGCTGAGTTCTTGATCGAATGCGTGTCCTGCTTGTAAGCGATGCCCCACACGGCGAGGCGCAACGACGCCGAGTCGTTGAGTCCTTCTCGTTGCAGCGTCCGCAAAGCCCAGGCTTTGCGATACGTGCTGTTTTTCTGCCAGGCACCGACGATTCCCGTTTCCAAATCGTTTTTGGCGGAGATCCCCTGCACCGTGACCAAATCGCGTTCGAGGTTGCCGCCGGCGATCCCGAGGCCGGGCTTGAGGTAGGCGTATGGACCGATGCGTTTATCGAGCCGCAGAGCCGGGGCGATTTCGGACCAATCGGCGCCGATGGCTTCGCAGACTTCGGCCAAGGTGTTTGTGGTGGTGACCGTGGAGACGAGAAAGAAGTTGATGGCGATCTTGGCCAACTCGGCGCTCTCAAAACGCATGATGAGCACGGGGCACTTGAACGCGGCGTGCCACTCGGCGAAACGCGCGGGCACGGGGGCGTTGGGCTCGGCGGCACCGATAATGTAGCGTTCGGGTTCCATCGCTCGCTGCACTGCGGCACCGAAAATGAGGGTCTCAACTTGGTAATAAAAGGCGCGAGCTTGCACCTCCGGGCGCCTGATGAGATCGGCGATCAGTTGGCGCGTGTAACCGGGTGAGACTTGGCTGAGCAGCACGACGGTGGCGCCGGCGGCGAGCGCGGGCGCGGTGGCGTGGATGAGCTGCGTCAGCGGACCGGTGTCGCTCTCGTTCCGGTCGTTGGTGCGGATGTCGAGGGCATAGAAGACGAGATCGCATTGCGCCAGCTCCGTAGCGTCGGCGGTGTAATGCAGACGGGCGCGGTGGGAGGCGAAGAGTTCCTTGAAACCGGGTTCCTCGATCGGGAAGTCGCCGGCGGTGCAGCGGGCGACAAGTGTGGGGTCGGGCTCGTAGGCGACGACGTCGAACCCCTTCGCGGCGGTGGCGAGGCTGTAGTTGAGACCGAGGTGGGAGAGTCCGATGAAGCCGATCATGGCTCAGGTGGAGTTCGTGGCGGCGCAGGCGCACGCGAGACCGTCACGCCATGCAGTGAAGCGGAAGTCCGGAAAGGCGGCAAGCGCGGCGGAGGGCGCGAAGGGGCGGTAGCCGTCGTGCGGCATCGGGCCCGAGCGCGGCGATCCTTTGATGGCGGAGCGAGTCGGAAATTGCGCGGCGCAGAACTCGGCGAGGGTGCGGAACGAGACGACTTCTCCGGAGGTGGCGTTGACGATTCCGCTGCTCACGTGCCGGGCGATACGGAGCGTGAGTTCGGCGATGTCCTCGACCGCGACGTGGTCACGGCGTTCTTCGCCGTCACCGAAGAGGACGATTTCTTTGCCCGCGGCGGCGAGGCGGCGGAATCGGTTCGGGCCATAGCCGTTGTGCGGGTCGTCCAAACCGTGGACGAGGGTAGGGCGGATCAACGCGAGCGGGCCGGTGTGAACCGAGCGCAGCATGACCTCGCGGGCGAGGTGCATGACGCCGTGCAGGCTGGCGGGCTCGGCGCAGGAGGCTTCGCTGAGCGGGCCGGGGCTGTCTTTGTAAACGGCGTCGGAGCCGATGTAGACGAGGTGGCCGACCGGTGAACGAACGAGCGCAGCACACACGGCTTCGGCCATGCGGAGATTTTCCAGCAGCATGGCCGGGTTCTTCACCGGAGCTTTGGCCGACACGAAAAACAGCGTGTCGGTCGGTTGCAGCGCGGCGGCAAGTTGGTCGGCGGCCCCGGGGGCCAACATATCGAAAGCCGGGCGGCCGAGCGCAAGCGTCGGGATAGACTCGCGCTGGAGCCGACGGAGGATAGCGCCGCCGATGAAGCCGCCGGCACCGAGCACGACTGCGCGGGCGGGACGCTGGGGGGCGAGGTGGGTGTGTTGAAGCATGGCGTCAGGCGCGGGGTGCGGGCAGGTTGAGATCGGTGCGCACCCGGTTGAAGACGTCATTGATCCAGATGTCGTTGTCGAGATTGTGCGCCGGCTGCGCGCAGAGTTTCTTGAAATGAGCGTATTCCGCGACCCACGTGGGATCGGGGCATTCGAGGCGCTCGACCTCTTCGGTAGGGCGGCCGCTCGGCAGGATACGTTTCCGCAGCGTGAAGAAGCTCGGGCCCCATTTGCAGAGACAGTCGATGTGCGCGCTGCCTTTTTCCGCGAAGACATCGCAGCGGAACGTGTTTCGCCACGAAAGCAGCGTCATCTCGAAATCGAGCGAAGGCTTACCGGCGAAGCCGAAGCGAAAGTGGTCGTAGGCGCGGTTTTCGAAACGGTGGGCCGCCGAGACGACCGGTGCCGCGGTCGGCGTGCCGAACAAAAAGAGCGTCCAGTCGAGCAAGTGTGAGCCAAGGTCGGGGAAGACGCCCATGTCCCGATCGCGCCAGTCGGAGTTGCGGACATCGCGAGCCGTGCCGTTGCCGTAGAGAAACTTGGCGAGGTAAACTTGGCCGAGCTCCCCGGAGTCGATCACCTGCTTGAGGCGCACCATGTGCGGCTCGAAGCGATGGTTGTAGGCGGTGTAGCAGACGGTGCGGTGTTTTTCGGCGAGGGCTTTCAGCTTCCGCAGCGGTTCGCCGGTCGGGGCGATGACGGGTTTCTCGACGAGCAGGTGTTTTCCGTTTTTCAGCAGGTGCTCGAGGATCGGGAGCTTGGCTTGGTCCGGCGTGCAGACGAGCGCTGCGTCGTAGGAATCAAGCGGGACGTCTTCGACGCGTTTGAACGTGGCGTTGGGCGCAAAGGGATCGACCGTGGCCACGGCTTCGGGCCCGGCCACCGCAAGGCGCTTGCGGCCTTGGATGCCCAAGCCTACGACGATGACTCTCATTCGTAGCGGACCAGCTTTTCGACGTGATGGAGGCGCTTGCGAACGTCGGCCGGATCGATCGGGGTGTTGCCATCGCGTTCGCACGCGAGGCAGGCCGCGATGGTGCCGAGGATGGACGCGATGACGGGATTGCCGGTCGCGCGCAACGAAAGGGTGGCGTAGGACAGCAGCGCGTCTCCGGCGCCGACCGCATCGACGACCTTGTCGGTGAACGGATCAACGGTGAAGAAGGAGCGGACTTCCGGATCCGGGGCGCGGTAAGTGATAAGGCCGCGCTCGCCCATTTTCAGAATGAGGTATTTGCAGTTGGCGCGTTTGTAGAGCTCGAGGGCGAGCGGGCGTATGGTGGAGTCTTGGTCGCCGAGGGCGAAGCGGGCCTCGCGCTCGTTAGGCGTGATGAGATCGAAGCCTTGGAACTCAAGGATGTTGCCCCAGCGGCTGGCGACCTGGCTGTCGGCGATGCGGAGGGGGCCGACAGGCATGGCGGCGGTGAGCACCGGAATCGTCTGGGGCGTGAAGATACCGTGGCGGAAATCGCTGAAGATGATCGCGTCGGAACCGCCGGCCTTGATCGAGTCGGTGAAGTGTTCGACGACGCGCTCGGAGATCGGGCGGTTATCGAGCTTGTCGACCTTGAGCATGCGGTAGCCGCCGGTCGTGAAGAGGTTCTTTTGCGTCGTGGGGCGTGTGCGGTCGATGAAGGCGTCGCAGCGCACGCCATAGCTTGAAAGATCCTTGACGACAAAATCCTTGAGCGCGTCGTCACCGAGGACGGTCGTGAATTTCACGTCCGCACCGGCCATCTTCATGTGTTTGGCGACGACACCGGCACCGCCGACGAAGTCGATCTGCTCTTCAAATTTGAGGGAGAAAGTGGGGGTCTTGGTGTTGCCGCCGATCAGCGTGCAGTAGGTGTAGGAGTCGACGATGGTATCTCCGACGACATGGACCTTCACCCCGTGGAAAGAGTCGATCGCCTTATGGAGATCGGCGAAGGTCACGTTTTCCGCCGCCATCAGCATGTGGAGCTTGTCGGCGGCGAGATTCGGCGGCTCGTTCTCGATGATGTGAGAGGAGGAATAAACGATGTCGCCGGGGGTGAAGAGAATCTCACCGCCGTAGGAGGCGAGTGCGTCGTGCTCTTCCCTGGTCTTGGGGTGCATGCCGCCGCCCTTGTTGTATTCGTAGCCCTTGGCGAAGTAATCCGGCTGGATAAGCTTCAGGTTCTCGATCGGGGTCGGGTTGTCGTCGATGACGACGTAGTCCACGATCTCAAGCGCCGCGAGGTTCATGGCGCGGAGGAGTTGCGGCACGAAGGGCCGGAAGTTGGCCTTGGCGATGTGCTGGTCCGACGTGAGCGAGGTCACGAGGATGTCGGCCTTGCTCTTGGCGTAGATCAGGTGGCGGATGTGTCCGGGGTGGACGAGGTCGAACGTGCCGTGGCACATGATGACCTTCTTCGCGCGCGGGAAGGGCCCGAGGATGGCCCGGAGTTGCTCGCGCGTCTTGATCTTGCGGTCGTAGGTGGCGCGTTCGGCGGGGGTGAGTCCGGTCATGGCTTGTCCTTGGTTTCTAGGAAATCGAACCAGTTCTTGGTGGCTTTCTCGATGGAAGCGGGATCCCAGACAGGGGCGTTGCGCCAGTAGTCGATCTGCGCGAGCATCTGCGCGACGCCGGCCTCGATGGACACCTGCTGTTTCCAGCCGAGTTCGCGGGTGATCTTGGAGATGTCGGCCCAGGTGCATTCGGGCTCGCCGGGGCGCTTGGGCAGGCGGATGACTTCTCCGCCGCCGAGGAGCTCGACGAGACGGTTGACCGTCTGCGGGTTGCCGGCCCCGAGGTTGTAGATCTCGTTAACCTTGTCGGTCGTGGCCGCGAGGTAGAAGGCGCGGGCAACGTCGGTGACGAAGAGAAAATCGCGGCGCTGCGTGCCGTCGCCGACGACGGTGAAAGGTTTGTGGGCGAGCTTCTGCGCGAGGAACACACCGAAGACCGCGCCGTAAGCGCCGGAGGTTTTCGAGCGCGTGCCGTAGGCGTTGAAGATGCGGATGACGTTGACCGGAAGCTTGTAGATGTCGCCCCAATGCAGCACGGCCTGCTCGCCCTGATATTTGCTGAGCGCGTAGGGATACTCGGGACGGATCTTGGCGGACTCGGTGGTCGGCAGCTCCTCCGTCATGCCGTAGCAGGACGACGAAGCGGCGTAGACGAACTTCTTCACCTTGGCGAAACGGGCACCCTCAAGCGCGTGGACGGTGCCCATGACGTTGGCCGACATGTAGTCGATCGGGCGGTCGATGGAGGGCACGATGTCGCCGATACCGGCGAAGTGGAACACGTAGTCGGCGCCGGCCCAGAAAGCATCATCCGGCGCGAGCATGCGGATGTCGCGCGTGTCGACGGAGACGTCGGCGTTGTCCTTGTGGTGCTCCAGGTTCTGCAAGCGGCCGCCGACGAGATTGTCGATGACGCGCACGCGGAAACCTTCGGCAACGAGAAGGTCGACCATGTGGCCGCCGATGAAACCGGCGCCGCCGGTGACGATGGCCAGACGCTTCCGGCTCATTTGAGGCCGAGCCCCTTGACGACCTTAACGTTCACAAAGGACTCGTTGGACATGGTGTCCTTGCCGAAGCGACCGTCCTTGAAAGCGGCGCATAGGTCGTGCACGGCGTCCTCGATGTTGCGCTTGGGCTTCCAGCCGAGCTTCTCGAAGATCTTGCGGGAAGAAACGTGGTAAGAGCGGTTGTCGTTCGACGGCGTGGTTGTGATAGTGATCGGTGCCTTGGCCGGGAATTCCTTCTCGACGGTGGTCTTCACGAACTCGGCGAGCTGCGAGACGGTGAAATTCTCGTAGCCGACGTTGAAGATCTCGCCGGCAACCTTCGCCGCGGGATATTCGATCATGTTGACGTAGAGCTCGGTGACATCGTCGACGTGGATGTTGGGGCGCTTTTGGGCGCCGCCGAAGACGGTGATCACGCCCTTGTTGTAGGCGTGGTTGGTGAGGATGTTGATCGTGAGGTCGAAGCGCATGCGCGGTGAGTAGCCGCAGACGGTGGCGGGGCGAAGCGTGACGCAGACGAACTCGGGAGACTGGTGCTTAAACAGCAACGGCTCGCACATGCCTTTGTATTTGTTATAAAGCGTGAGAGGGACCAGCGGATGATCCTCAGTGACATCGGGAGCCTCGCTGACGCCGTATACGGAACTGCTGGAAACGTAGACGAAGCGCTTCACGCCTGCCGATTTGGCGGCGATGACCATGGGTTCGAAGCAGTCGTAGTTGATCGTGCGGCTGAGCGACTCATCGAGCTCGAAGCTCGGGTCGTTCGAAATGCAGGCCATATGGATGACCGTGTCGACGCCCGCGCAGGCTTTGGAGAATGCCGGAATGTCGCGGATATCGGCCTTGAGGACCTCGAGTTTCGGGTGCTTGGGCAGGCCGTCCGATCCGAAAAGCATCAGATCATAAACCACAACGTCGTAGCCGGCGTTGAGCAATTTGGGGACGAGGACGCAGCCTTTGTAGCCAGTTCCACCGGTGACGAGGATCTTTTTCATGTATTGAAGTCCTTCAGGACTCTTTTTCGGCTGCCCAACGCGCAAGTCAAAAAGTTGCAATCTCTTGCCGGACCCCGGGGCCCGGACTCAATGCGGTCGTCGAGATTACGCCCGTCCTCGCCACCTCGCGCGGACGCCCGCCGACCTCGTCTCGGTTGGTTTGTTATCATCACTCCCGCAGCCACCAAACAACCCGGTTCAGCAATCGATTCATCAAGCCGACTGAAATCATATGAATTTCAACTTTCTCGCCGCAAAGACGACCATTCTCAGCAACAGCCAGCCATGGCTCCAGCGGTTGATATTTGTCGTCCCATAGGTGCGCTCGCGGTAGCGGATGGGGACGTCGGCGATCTTGAGATTCAGCTTGGCCGCGCCGAAGAGGAGGTCGAAGTCGCCGAAGGGATCGAAGTCGCCGAAATAGGCGCGGTTGGCGGCGATGGCTTCGTAGTGGGCGCGCGAGAGCACCTTGGTGCCGCAGAGGGTGTCTTTCACGGGTTGGCCGAGGAGCCAGGTAAAGATGATGCCGAAGGTTTTGTTGGCGCAGAGGTTGAGGAACTGCATGGCCTTTTCATCCATGGGATAAACGAGGCGGACGCCGTTGGCGAACTCGGCACGGCCCGTGGCGAGAACCTCATAAAATTTGGGCAGCTCCTCAGGGGGCATGGTGAGGTCGGCGTCGAGAATCATGAGGATTTCGCCGGTGGCGGCGGCGAAGCCGAGGCGGACGGCGTCGCCTTTGCCGCGGCCGGTCTGCTGCATGATTTTTATCTTCAAATGCGGGTGGGCGGCGGCGACCTCCTGAATTTTCGCCCAGGTATCATCGCGGGAGTGGCCCTCGACGAAGATGAGTTCGGTGCCGGCGCCCATCTGCGGGGTGCGGGCGACGGCGGCGGCGATATTGCCGGATTCGTTGCGGGCGGGAATGATGACAGAGACGGTGCGGGGGGCCGCCGAAATCGCCGTGCGGGATCGGGCAACGCAGAATACGGTGAGGCAGAGGTGATTGATGATCGGCAGCGGGGCGATGACGCGGTTGGCGAGGTGCTCGAGCCCGGCACAAGAAAAGGGAACGAGGATACGGCGTTGGGTCTGCACGGGCTGCCAGTCCGCCAGATCGAGGAGATTATGGACATCGGACGTGGCTAACCAGCTGGCTTGGGGTTCCGGGGCTTTGAGGCCAAGGGCGGTCGCGACGGCGAACAGCGGACGCCAAAGCGAGGAGTGGAAATTGAGGAGAAGGCGGGTGCCGGGGTGGGAGACGGCATGCAGTTTTTGGAGGAGCCGTTGCACATCGGCCGCGAAGTTCAGGGTGTCGGAAATGATGATGCAATCGAAGGGGCCGGCGACGGCGAGGTCCTCACCGGCCTGCACATGAAACTCGGCCTCGGGAAGAAGGGCGCGGGCCGCGGCGATCCGGCTCTCGGAAAGATCGATACCGGTTTTTTTCGCGGCGCGTAATTGGCTTAGGAACTCCCCGGAGCCACACCCGATCTCAAGCACGCGGGCGGCGGGCGGGAGCAGGAGATTGTAGTAGTGCGCGAGGAGCCGGCGGTAGCCGGCTGAAGTCCATTTTGTGCGCAACGGAGTGGTGCGGTAAAATGCCCGCAGTTGGTCCAGATGGCGCGTAGACAAGGCGGGCAGGGGTTCCATCGGCGTGGCTCAGACCCGGTAGTAGTCGCGATACCAAGCGATGAAGCAACGGACGCCGACTTCTATAGGGGTGGAAGGGGCGAAGCCGGTGTCGCGAGTGAGGTCGGAGACGTCGGCGAAGGAGACGGGGATGTCGCCGGCTTGGAGCGGGAGTAGGTTCTTAATGGCCTTCTTGCCGAGGCATTCTTCGATGATTTCAATGAAGCGGACGAGTTCGACGGAAGAGTGATTGCCGATATTATAGAGACGATAGGGGGCGCAGCTGGTGGCGGAGTCGGGCTCGGCCGCGCTCCAACCGGGGTTGGGCGAGGCGGGTTTGTCGAGGATGCGGACGAGGCCCTCGACGATGTCGTCCACGTAGGTGAAGTCTCGCCCCATCTTTCCCTTGTTGTAAACGTCGATGGGTTTTCCTTCGAGAATGGCTTTGGTGAAGAGGAAGAGGGCCATATCGGGCCGGCTCCAAGGGCCATACACGGTGAAAAAGCGGAGGCCGGTCGTCGGGATACCGAAGAGATGGCTGTAAGTGTGAGCCATGAGCTCGTTGGCCTTTTTTGTGGCGGCGTAGAGGCTGACGGGATGGTCCACGTTTTGATGAACCGAAAAAGGCATCGTGGTGTTGAGGCCGTAGACCGAGGAAGACGAAGCATACACGAGGTGCTTCACCTTTGCGTGCCGGCAGCCCTCGAGGACGTGAAGGAAACCGGTGATGTTGGCATCGGTGTAGGCGCGGGGATTGACCACGGAGTATCTTACGCCCGCTTGGGCGGCGAGGTGGACGACGTGGCTGGGGGCGTGGTTCTCGAAGATAGCGGAGATGGCGGCTTGGTCGGCGAGATCGGTGCGATGAAAGGTGAAGCGCGGGAAAGCCGAGAGCACTTTGAGCCGGTCTTCCTTGAGAACGGGATCGTAGTAGGCGTTGACGTTGTCGAGACCGTGCACGGCGTGTCCGTCGCGGAGTAGCCTTTGGGCAACGTGGAAACCTATGAATCCGGCGGCACCGGTGACGAGAATCATGAAAAGGAAGAGTGTTTTAAGTAGCTCCTTGCGCAGGTTAACCAAGGAAAATCACGGGAGATATGCGCGGCCGGGTGTGTGACTGGATTCTGGCCGTGGCGGATCAGGCGGCGGCGGCGAAGTTGGATTTGGCGGGGTGATTCCAACTG
>ENA-ORBV01015331-ORBV01015331.1-microbial-mat-metagenome-genome-assembly--contig:-NODE-15331-length-11298-cov-4.226629_pt1 | contig 11298 bp, 7 predicted proteins | sample MGYA00237777_ERZ505514 | MGnify/ENA primary metagenome ERZ505514 (study PRJEB26160, sample SAMN06269048) | microbial mat metagenome | isolation source: Oligotrophic lake microbial mat | place...
TGTTGTTGTTGTGTGAGTGATCCACCAGGGGGTTTTCTTTCCATTGACACCACTTCTGGTTTGACAGATGGACAGACCAACCTCTACTTCAACTGCCCCTTGTGTGACCCACCAACAAACAAACCCACAAACAAACAAATGTCACACCGGGACTAGAAAAAAGTAATAACCCTACCTACCGTTGAGGGCTATTAAAGTGACTCACGGAATGAGAAAGTGGCACAGTGCTGTAGGCAACAGCTAGCTCTAGCTAGCTAGTAGAGCCTTCCACAATAGCCCGTCATTAGCCTTTCTGCGCACTTTGAAGAGCACCAAATGTAATTCTTTCATTTCACCTGGAACTGACAATCGACAAAGTCTCAGCTGAGCTGAGGTGAGAGGCAGGGTGCAGAGGAAGTCCATGTGTCCCCGCAAAATTAATCTTCTCAGCAACCGCGGGCATGTTTTTGCTGTCCCGCTGCTTTGTCACAGCGAACCCGTGTGCCAGGTCTGGTGCACATAGGCATGTAGCTAGAATGGTCTGTAAGACAAAGCAACTAAGACCCCACAAATGAAGCTCCTACTTGATTGTTGGATGTCAATCGGGACCTCACGACACATTGATCCACGCGAACTCTACCTAGCCAGCAGCGAGGACAGAAAGTGGCATGACTGTGCGCATGGGAATCGTAGCTAGCAAACAAACCAAAATCCAATGCTGACATTCACAACTTCAGCAAGAGTATCCTAAAAATGTCACGGCCTATTGCATTCAGTTCTTGCCACTCGGTCGTGGCGTAACTGGGACAAGGTGAAGCGGATTCGGAAAGATATCAACATAAGAAACAAAGACAAGGATACCTACATGGACGCGTATGTTGAAGCGCTGGTGAGAAATGTGAAACAGTTTGGCTTTGTCGAGTCGCATGTCAAATTTGTGTTTTCAATTGGCCGTCCTGCGGAAGGAGGGATGGAAGAGAATCCCACAGTAGTTTGACTACTGAACACCCAACAGCGCAACTAACATATTTAAACATTCTTGGTACTTTATGGAGAATGTCATAGCCCAGAAATCGGCAAACTCTTGGCAGCTCACTATTTATTTGTGCACACGTCGGGCATTCGAAGATGATATGCTATCCCAAAGATATATTTCAAAAGTAACATGCTCTTTCCAAATTATTTTATATTCTTCCTTGACTATAATTCCCGTTGAAACATATTATGGATTCGAAGACGATATGCTGTCCCGAAGATATATTTCAAAAGTAAGCTCTTTCAGAGTAATTTTATCTTCCTACTTAACTATAATATTCCCTTTGAAAAATATTATAGACAACCATGAATTCTAAAAAGATCGGCCATCATTCATAAATCCAAGCAGGGTAGTACCAGTGGTAATTTATCGCCAGTTGAGTAAGGGATCTGATAGCTTACCTCTTACTCTACGGGACAAAAAAGCTGCGTCTCGAGATTCTCTTTGGGATCGTCGGGTCCCATATCATTTTTTAGATATACCTCATAATGGGGCATATCACGTGAACCCTTGCGAGGACACAAGCCCTGGCTGGGGATCCATGTCATACACAAATTGCCCCATGACTTGGGCAATCCAGCATAATCTCCCTTGTGCAAGATGGTAGCATATTTTCCTTTGGGAATCTTGACGGCTATCATTTCGTCGTTTGGGGGATTCTTGACATCGTCATCGTCCGTCATGAGAATGCCACAGGCCCAAACGAGATCTTCCTTGGCTGTATGAGGGACGTCGCAAAGTACCAACATCGAAGTCTTGTGCTTGGACAAGCCCTTTTCCTTGGCAATTTGGCCGAGCTTACCAAATTGCTTGCCACATGTATCAAAGGGACCGTTTCCCTCCAAGGCCCAAAAGTGACGTTCGGGCATTTCCACGACCATTGGGACTTCAGTGGCAATTGTAGTAGTTGCCATGGTGATTATATTGCTTCGAATGTTGGTTAACGTCAAAAAAATAATAGTTTTATGTCCTTTCAGATCTACTTCTGAATTTTTTGTTGAAGATAATCTGCTTCTGCCAACAGTGATTATCCATCGATGTCAACAGAAGCCTAAAATTTCATGCCGAGAGCGAAGTTAACCAAATCAAATTTCATGCCGAGGTGAAGGCAAAGATACCCGGTGAATAAGGACAGGGTTAGATTGTCCGCAAAGCTGTTGTTCGATTTCAGGAGGGTGCAGCAGAAGCGACTGCTAAGCTAGAGGTCACAAGCTGCGATTCGCTTAGCTATGGAGGTTATGAGGTGCGCTTCTGTCGTCGCTCACGTTCCCGCACTGGGATCTGCATCCCAAGCATGGAGACCTGGAACAGCTTCTTTGCCCTGTGTCAAATGGCAGACCCGGTGTGACATTCTTCACCAAGCAGACCAGTGTCAAAGACACCCGGTGTGAATCTTTCTGTCAAGCAGGAGAAAATTTCTTCCCATGACTGTTTCCAATGCTGTTTTTTGTCGAAAACATCGCATCTGAAAAAATTGTTGCACTTTAGCACTGGCACATTTCAACATGGTTTCAGATGGACATTTGTGGCTCTGCGCTGGACAGCCTGAACTTCTTGAACTACACAGCATGTGCTGTTTTGACACAACAGGGGCCAGCAAATTGTTTGCACAACTGCCCCTTTGAAAACCCCACCATCAAGTCATTCGAAAATCGAACGGACAGCCAAAGGCCTTCAAAAAGCAAGAAAAAAAAAGAGACCCCGTTGCATCAACATGCGTGGTCTTCAATGAATTGCATCATCAACCCTTTGACAAGCAGTTCAGTTTGGGAAAAGATTTGAGTTGCTTCTGTGCAAGAGAATGCAGAAGTTGATTGAAGAATGACAATCTGTGCATGCCTCAGCTGTCCACAAAAGAAGATGTTTTGTGAATGCTTGTCCTCCCCATTTTTCATCTGTCTCTGTTTTGTGTGAGTCTTTGATTTCTTGATCTCTGTCAACCTTCATGATGAAACTGAGTTGTTCAATCTCTTTTGTGGCTGTTGTGGGCGACGTTTGAGAGCAAATTCAGATGACAATGACATGTGCTCTGCAGATGGCACACTTTCACATTTCATGCAGCTTCAAGCGCAGTGTGTTGGCAGTTGTCCAATGATGTCAAAGTCCATCACAAAAAGTAGTCAACAAAAGGACAACGCAAATTGAAGTTCAGCTTTTGTTTGGCAGATGAATGTTGCAATTGTTGCTGAAAACATTGGCTTGTTGGCTGTCATTGTGAAGTCAAAAATCTGTTCACATCAGATTGTCTTTGCAACATTGTGCTTTGGATGAAGCACATCAAAAGTTGTTTTTTGCATCATGACATGTTTTGTTTTTGTTGCAATGCCCAAATTGATTGCCTGTTGAGTTGACTCAGATGTTCAATGCATTGTGACACAAGACTGAGTCACGGTCTTAAAACGCAAGGTGTTTGTGATTGAGGTCGTGTGCCTGATCATTTTCTGGATTCAATCTTGTTGGGCCAGGCATGCTGCTTTCTTCCATGTCAGTTTGGAACACAGCCACCTTTTGTGCGCCCATTCCAACACATTTGAAATGTCAAACTGTCATTTGATGAATGGGCAAAATCCCGTTCTGCTGCTTCACAGCTGAGCGTCAAGTTGGTGCAAACAACCAGCTGCACTTTTGAAGCAATGTTGCAAATCTTTGATCACCCTCATTTTTGTTCCCAAACCATCCCAAATTGCCAAAAAGATCTCCAACCAAGGTGCAGCTAGTAGCACCAACAGAAGAAAGCAGCCGCCAACAGCCACATGTGCTGTGCAGGGTTGCTGCAGTTGAATTTACTGGAGCACTGCCCTTAAAAGAACACCTTCTCCATGCGACTATCCCGGTGCAGGGTTCGTATCGCCCCGTCGAAATGACTGAATGGCGTCTCTTTTTCATTCATTCATGCAACCACTGCTCGATTCGTTATGACTACCTCCGGCGAAATCTTCACTAGTGGCAACCACATTTACAGTTCCGACTTTAGGAGATATCTAAATAAACATGTCCCCATCTCCGTTCATCAAACCAGTGATAAAATTATTATGTCCAAAATCTTCAAGTTGCCTTTCCGAGCGACATTCGTCTTCAACAGTCATTGAAAAACTGCGACCAATACATAAGGGGAAACTTTCCTTTGGCGTTCGTGCGATGACTCTTGGATTCCTTGCTTCAGTCATTTTCAAAGATACGTAGAACATCATACCAAACTCACACAGTCTTCATCTTTTTTAGGGTTCTTTGCGCAGTTCGTCTGCAATATCCAATCCATCCAATCTTCGATGTTCGGTTCTCACAAAACTTGCAATCTCACAAAAACAATCTCTCATCTTTATAACACAAAACACTACCAAAATGGCTATGGAATTGATTCACAATATCGAACGCTCCGTTCATGACTTTGACACCTTGGCGCACTTGAAGCAGTCCTTGCGCGACACCGAAGACCTGGAACATGCCTATCATGCGGAATGGCGACTCCAAAACTACGACGAGGAGACCACGGTCCAAAACCCCAACGATCCCGAAGCCGAAGCTGCTCGTCTCGAGAATTTATTGTCGTACAATGTCTTGGACACGCTCAAGGATCCCGAACTGGACGAATTGACGGCCGACGCCAAGAACATTTTTCAATGCCAGATTGCCGCCATTTCCATGTTGGATTTTGGTCGGCAATGGTTCAAATCCATTTGTGGTTTGGAGGGAGTCACGGAAACTTCCCGGGAAGTCGCCTTTTGCAATCACACGATGCATCGCAAACGCGATTGCGGTGTTCTGGTTGTGCCCGATGCCACGCTGGACGAGCGATTCTGGGAAAATCCCTTGGTCACGGGAGGTCTCAGTATCCGCTTTTATGCGGGGGCTCCCATTCGAAGTCCCGAAGGACACGTCTTGGGCGTCTTTTGCATTTTGGACGACAAGCCAAGACCCCATGGATTGAGTCAACGAGAACAAGACTTGCTCCAAACCTTGGCGGACAATGCCATGGCCACCATTATCATGGATTGCTAACTTAGATCAAGCTAACATGCCTGCATCATGAGGAGGAGGAAGTAGCAGTATAGTGGAAAGAGACTATATATATTTATAACTGCATACATTTTATTCGACCTTTTTACGTTTTCCTGTTCTTCTATACCACCATTCAGTAGTTGCTAGAAAATACCGTACTGCCACGGCTCAAGCACCGTTTGTATTGCATGGAAAAAAACCAGATTTCCAGCCATGCGAGCTAATAGACCATTCTTGCATGCGTAGATCCCCAATGGCTTCCTCTCGGCCGGCCCGATCCAAGACAGAGCTTTATCCTAGTTGCGTACACACACACAAGGTTGCAAATTGATGAGGAGCCTAAGCAGCGACCCAAAAGCCCGCAATTAGTTGGGATTGATGTTCATCTCAATGCTCTGACACTGCCGCCAAGGCAAAATAGAGGGAATCGACGTTTGTCAAGGAAAGGAGACAAATTGTATAAATGGCCAGACGGACAGTAGTACAACCCTATGGAAATGATCTAAGACAACACAAAGGCATTATACTACTAGTACGTTGTGTGGGTAAGACAAGTGGTCATGCTACCAGGAATGTGTCTACTACTACCAGGTAGCTAGCTAGCTAGCTTAGTGTAACTCGACAGTGGCCCTTTCTTTATTTTCTTTGGCAAGCACGCACACAGGAACCTATTGTTTGTGGATGTGTTCGCCGGTCGGCCACATCATTCTTTCTGTGCTCTCTCACATCTTTAGATTTCGTTTTCGAACAAAAAAGTTTGCCAGATACTATTGCCAGATACTATTGCCAGTAAATACACCAGGTGCCCAATCTGCAAGATGCTCTCGCCGTGAGCCAACAAGTAGCTATTAGCTACTACTATTAGCTATTACCAATCTATTCGTCAGCACAATTTGGCTGCGAAATGATTGAAACAACCAGTTAGCTACCTAGCCAACTAGCAGCTAGTCTAGTTCGATACAAGTCGTTGCAATAAAGAAGCCATGCCTCTTGGATTTTACAGTCCTGTCGCCTTGCAGGAATCCTACAACGCCATGAATCATCCGTACACGGACGATCCCAACGAAAACGAAATTGTGCAGCCAGGCATGATGGATATTGCCTTTGATTTTGAAGGCTATTGGAAGGACCGGCGTGGGCAAGGCAAGACTACTACTACTACTAGTAGTGGAACAACGACCATGACGGCGGGTGGCGCTCCCAAGAGCAGTACAACAGCTACAAGTGCGGGCGGTACCACTTCCATGAAAAACTTGCTCCAAATGGATCCCATCGAACGAGCTTTGTGGACCCGAGCTTCCATTTACAGTGAATTGGGACTGGACAATCCACCAAAAGGTGCCAAGACCAACAGCAGTAGCTATGTTAGTCGTAAAAATAGCATGATGGAGGAGAGTGACGAAGATGATTCGATTATTATGGATCCATGGGATTTTGAAAACAACGATGTCATCCGCAAAGACGACGAAACCGACAAACAGACGTGGAACAAAGGTCGCAAAAAAGGCTGCCTCTTGTCCCCCGAAGCCAAACGGACCCAACGCCAGAGACGACGCGAACTGGCCTTGTATTATGCTCGACGAGCCCTCATGGTCAAAGGACTGTTGGCGGCCTGCATGTTTGTCATCATGACGGGACTCGTCATGGTGCATCAAGATTCCACCATGGTCGACGAGACTTTGCCCACCAACGATACCCGCTCGCATCATCATTCTTCCAGCAGCAGTCATAGTCATAGTCATACTTCCTCCTTCGACTCGCCACCCGAGGAATTGCCCACCGAATCGCATCACACCAGCAAGGCCTTTGATACGTATTTGCGAGGCGAAAATAATAAGGATAATAATAAGTCATCTGACAAGACAAGGGACCGTCACGGAGAGCATTCCAAAACTGCTGGACAAAAATCCAACAAGGACGATGACACTGTGGAAAAGTCCATTGCTGAACAAGATTCCGCACAAGACTCCCATGATGATGAGGATGATGCCTTTGATGATGTGGATGAAACCAAGCCTTTGCCCAAGGGATGGAACCAACGCGTGGATCCAAAGACCAATCGATACTACTATGTGGATCCCCATGGAACATCGACATGGACTCGTCCCAAAAGCAAAACCACTAGTCATGCTGCAAAAGATACTACTCAAGCGCACGATACGAAAGCTACCACCACCGACAATATTGACGATAAGCCTCTACCAAAGGGATGGAACCAAAAAGTAGATCCAACGACGAATCGGGTCTACTATGTGGATCCAACTGGAACATCCACGTGGAAGCGTCCCCAAATGACCAAATCCAGCAACGTCCAAGGTGGTGACCAGCAAACAACCAAGGCAAAGCAGTCCTCGTCGTCGTCGTCGTCGCCCAGCAACGAAAAGAGGGCTGCAAGGAACAGATCCAAGACTGACACTGAAAGTGAGAGCGTCAGTCGTGATGACAAAAGTAGCGAGAGCACCCGTAGCGACCATCAGGACGTTGCTCCAAAGTCCAGCTCCATCAGTAGCAGCAGCAGTGATGACAAGAGTGGCAAGTTCAAGAGTGGCAAGTCCAAGAGTGGCAAGTCCAAGAGTGACGACTCCAAAAGCACTGATGACAAAAGCGACAGCTCTAGTCGCTCCAAAAGTAAAGACTCCAGTAGTAGTGACACGAAGAGTAAAAGCTCCAGTGGTGAGAGCTCCAGCACCAGTGATGACAAGTCCAAAAGTGGCGACAACAGCGACAGCTCCAGCAACTCCAAAAGCAATGACTCCATGAGTAGCGACTCCATGAGTAGTGACACGAAGACTAAAAACTCTACCAATGCGGAGAGTCCCAGCAGCAGTGATAGTCAAGATAGTAGCGACGAGGACAAAGAGACAAACGCAGATTCCATGTCCTTGTCCACGTCGACCTCACTTTCTGTGGACGAGACAACCACAAATGTGACAGCCACGTTATTAGCGCCAAGAAAAAGTCCGCCCGCAGACGTTGTGGCAGTGACTGAAAAAAACAAGGGTAAAAGTAAGAAAGACAAAAGCTCGGATAGTGACGATGATGATGACGACGACGATGACACAGTTCCTGTCACTGTAGAAACAACCAAAAGCCCGTCGCCGGACGTGGTAGTGGCAGAAAACAAGAAGGATAAAGTCATGAAAGGCAAAAGGACGGATAGTGACGAGGATGATGATGATGACGACGACGACGACGCCGCCAATTAGTCTGTCGACGATGAGGATAGCGGACAAATGGCGCCGAAAGAGCCAGGTCAAGGAAAGATGATGAAGGCGCCTATGGCTAAACATGCAGGTGACTGGACTGTAGGCAGGGAGTGAAAATGACAGCGAGTGTATGCCCCACTGCTATAGTAGTATCTGCGTGGAAATACAACGCTTGGGCGTCTTAAAGTTATATACATATTCTATATCAGAACCGCAAATGACGTATGTTGAGACTGATATCCAGCAATTCATCCTGCATTACTCCGTGGTTTGCATCATACACGCGTGAGTGAGCCGGCCAGAAGTACCAGTCCAATCGTCCATTTCTCTTCATAGCTTGTCTCCATTGAACGTTGCATAGCTTGTCTCCATTGAACGTTGCATTATCCATGCCAGGACACAGATGCAGTGATTGATTGCAGTTATGCAAAGATTTTTTTGTACCACAGCCAGGCTGTGGAGCATGTTGGCAACTTCTTTTGTACCACTAAGTTATGGGGTATGTCCTAAAGCAGTAGTGCACTGCAGAATAACCATCAAAGAATTGTGCTCATTTGCTTTGGCCCAAAGCACAACAATAAACCATTCATGGAAGCAACAAAAAGGTGGTCGCTTGTTCCAATTTTGCCACCTTCTTGAGTGAGGGCATGAATCTTGTCCAACCCTTGTTCCATCTGGGGTTTCTGAAAAGAAACCCATTGCACATAGGTGTAGCTGTCATCTGCTATCTCATTTGATGCATCACCACTGTGGCTAACAAATGATTTTAAACAGTTTTAATAGAACTTTGAAGGCATTGGTTCCACCATGTTTGTTTAGGGTTATAAATGCTGCAATCAGAGCACCATCACATCTTCTTTCTCCTTGCTGCAGCTCTATTTGCAACTTCAAAGAAGAAACAGTTTATGTTAAGCAATCATGTTCTACAACGCAGCAGCAGACAATTGAAAGCGACAACAGTGTTGATAAACAGCATTCACTTTGTGATCTGATTTGTCTTGTTCCAACATTTTGATCATGTCACATGATTGCAAGGATGCTGGTTGATGATGATGAGCCAAAACAGGTCTCATCTGTTTTCAACACATGGGACATTTGTTTAGCTCTTGTTGTGGTCTCATCAATCACATCAGCCATCAGGGTTGTTTTCGTCATGTGATTGACAAAACAATGCGCTTGATTTAACCTTGCAGAGGAAAAGTGTCGGACACAAAGAATGGAAGACATAGATTGGAAGATCCGAAATGTTTGAAACAGAGCAGAATTTTGGCAGAGATTTACTAGAAATGATTGTTTATGATCAATTTGTTCTCGACATCTCACTTGCTGCTCTGACAACGAACAGCTGATAAGATTTGCATGTTGACAGGTGTGGCAGTGGAAAATGGTGTCCCTGTCATTCATTTTGTTTTTGTTTTGTTGAATTTGTTGGGCGATGTTGACACACAAACAAAATGTTGCTTAGTTTTTGGCTGTTTTGGGTCAGCTCTTTGCTTGTTTTGGTGCAATGTTGACATTGTGTGGGAATTGCACCCCAATGTTTAGCTTGAAACTTTGAACACGATTGTTTTGAGGAATTGTTTCTTGGGGTAAGGGTGCCAAACAACCATCAACCTTCCTGTTGCACAATTGGTTTAACATTCAATCATCAAAACCATTTGACTCATGTCGAAGACATTGTCAGAACATGGGGTTACAAAGTGAAAAAACGTCTCTGATGTTTCTCATTGTGTCCTCTGGCTACATTTTTGTCCCTCAAGGTCAATTCTTCGTGTTCCCCACAAATAGTTTTTTCTTAATTCTTCCACCTTCATTGCACTGGATTCTAATTGTTGTGCTGACAGAAAAGTGGTGAATTTTTAACATTAACAAAAATGACAGATTGAATCACGATGAGATTGTTGTGCTTGTCGTCCGTCAGCAACTCATTTTTGATGTGAAACCACAGTCGTTATCAATTCAACCAGTTGACCTGTCAACAACTGTGATGATGATGCACACAAGAATCGAAAAATTAAAATGTTTGCACACAGTTTTCCAAAATAGAAAATTGACACCAGAATGCATTTTTTCTTGCATGCCAATTTGGAGCTCAACTTGGAACACACACACAATCTCATCTTTAAAAATAAAAAGATTTGTTGCCTTGCTAGAGTGAGCATGGGAGCATTCATTGACAAAACATGTTGAGTAGGAAAGGAGTAAGACATGTGATTGAATAAAAGTGAATGAAGGACACACAATCATGGTCACATCTTTGCAAGTGAGAATTAAGTGTTCAACTGCGCGTCCCACTCGTCGGTCCGTCCCTCCTCCGCTCGCCCCAAAACAAAACAAACAAGCAAGATTTTAGCTAAGGTAGGCGGCTGAATTGATCTACTGCGCGTCCCATTTCATAGATCTTTCGCTTTGGTCTGCCCATCATCCGCGTGATCACAACCGCAACAGCCAACAGCAACAAGCAACCATGCAAACGTAACACGAGGATAGCCAGCCTTTCGCGAGAAGACAACAAACAAATCAACACACGATACAGTAGGCAACTCATCTTGTCTTTGTTCTTGTTGGTATAGCACTATAGCTATCTATCTACTTGGCTTGCAAGAGTAGCAATAGATAGATCAAGAAAGTAGACGATTGGGTTTCTAGCTTTTGGTTCGAACAATAGTCGTTTCGAATTTTATTATTATTATTTGTCACATTGATCATGTCGTCCAATTTTGGTGGTTCTGGTGGTGGCGCTCCCGCTCCGGGTTCCTTTAGTTTTGGGTCTCCCGATGCGGGTGGTGCACCTGCATTTAACTTTGGCGGCGGTGCCGGTACACCTGCCCCGGCACCAGCTGGCGGTGGCAGTAGTGGTTTTAATTTTAGTGGTGGATTTGGGGGTGCCGCTCCGGCTCCGGGCGGACCAGCTGCTGCCCCTGGCGGAGGCTTTGGATTTGGAGGTGGTGGTGGTACACAACTTGCTACTTTTGGGATGGCATTTCCTGCACCCTCCCCTCCCACTGGATCTGCTCCATTTTCCTTCAGTTTCGGGGGTGGTTCGCCTTCCGCCCCAGCGAATAACGGAGTCAGTAC
>ENA-ORBV01015335-ORBV01015335.1-microbial-mat-metagenome-genome-assembly--contig:-NODE-15335-length-11295-cov-6.186308_pt1 | contig 11295 bp, 10 predicted proteins | sample MGYA00237777_ERZ505514 | MGnify/ENA primary metagenome ERZ505514 (study PRJEB26160, sample SAMN06269048) | microbial mat metagenome | isolation source: Oligotrophic lake microbial mat | place...
CATAATGATTTCATTCTAATTGTACAGTATATTTATAGATGTAATTCTATTTGTATAGATTATGCTTGAATGGTCAATTCTCGACTGGACGTCACAAATGTGAATTCTCCCGAGACTTCGATAATGTCTTCCAAAATGGCAGCTTCCGAAATGGAATGTTGCGAATCGCGCAAGTCGCGTTCTTGTCGTCGACGGTGTAACTTTTGCAGGACCAGTTCCGTCTCCACAATGATATTGTTGGTGGGAGCATTTTTGGGATGTGGTTGGGGGCCATACTTTTTATAAACGATCAGTGCTTTCTGCAGCAAATGAATGGCCTTGTTCCAATCTCCCGTCTTGGCATAGACCAATCCCAATCGATGTTCTGTGATGGCCACCGCCATGACACTTTCATCCGAAGTTGTGGCAGTAGCAGTACTGGTGGTTTTGGCCTTTTCTTGAATCCACAGGGCATGCAAGAGCGATCGAATTGATCGTTCGTATTGACGATCTTGCTTTTGCAATTGGCCCAAACAAGAATGAATGGCGGCCACGAGGTGCATGGGCAAGTTGTATTCATTGGAACTCAAGAGCGACGCCAAAAAGACGGACACTTGTTCCAATTCATGACTGTGAAAGAGGGAAGATACGCTGGCCGTACTGGACGAGTGGTGGTTGGCTCTTTGAAGGAGACAATTCTGTAGGTAATCGCAAAAGACACGATCCTCGCCACGACAGACACGAGCACATTGTTTCAGGACCGTGTGAAGTTCGGAAACGGTCAATTCCACACTCAACAGGCAGTTGTGATGGTTGCTGTTGCTCAAGGTGCGTCGCAGAGAGGGAATTCGGTCTAGCATCATCATTCGTATATTGTTGTATTGTTGTATTGTTGTGTAGTGTAGATAGATGTAAGGTGTGAAAGCTAGCTACTGTGTAGATTAGACAGTGTCTGCTTGATGTTTAGTATGTTTTGTTGAATTTGTGTGGACTAAAAAGTTGTGAGCGAAGAGAAAGCACAGCACACACACTAGACTACTGGTTATGCCAGAATCAGAATCAGTCAGGCTTTCCTTCGCAAAAACCACGTAATTTTCAATGCAGTATTTCGCAGACTGGCGGCGCCTACCGTACATACGGCAATAGCTCAGGGTCAAAACGTGAGGTCTATGCGGTACTAGAGTAGTACGGTAGGCGGAGAGGGATGTTACCCGTTGTAGGCGGAGACGTGCACTACATACTTCGAATTTGGCTACTGAAAAAGACGACTGACGAACCCGCAAAAATGGCCGACCAAGCGGTTTTAGCTAGACTAGCTGTTGGCCAAAATTCGGATTTGGCTTCCTTGGACTCGGAGGGCATAGGTAGTTCTTCGGTCCCGCAGAGACAACTCCACTAACGGGTGACAAATAATGGGTGCAATCTATAACAAAAATCTCTAGATATGTTTACCTTACAAAAGGTAAAATTTTGAGTTTGATGCACACATACTTTTAGATGCCAAAGGATCAAAGGCAATGGATCGGAGTTGAATCATAGCGAACGGACGAGAGGACGCGGTATCGAAAATCGTACTTCACCAACCTTATGTTAAAGTTCTTCTATGAAGAGAGCACAAGCAGAGACTGCACAGAGAAGTTCTTCGTGATACTCCATCAGTCATCGGGAACATTCACAGCTACGACAAAGTCAACTCTATGCACTATGCAGTTTTAGAATATTGGGCCTACTTCTCAAAGGTTGCTGGACTGAACCGGTGGCCATGGAGAGAATCGGCTTCCTTCCGGGGGCATGCATCACCCGTAACCACAAATTTCAAATTCAACCCCGCTTTCATCACCACGAAGGAAACGTACAGTACAATACCAGGTTCAACCGCCAACTGCCCCAGAAGAAATCCAAAGATCTATCCGTCATTCCAATGCTCACCCGAAGAGCAGTTCCTTGCACCAGCTATTGAGAATCGTTTCCTTTCAAAGCGAAACCTCTGGCTAGCTACACCAGCATTTACATAGGCATGTGACGTCCCAAATCGGAAGAAATGCAAACTGCCTTGTTAGCTCAGTTTGGTAGAGCGCACGACTCTTAATCGTGTGGTCGTGGGTTCGATCCCCACATGAGGTGCTTACATTTTTGATTTTTTTTTAACACTGGTTCAGAAGCTGTCAGGCGATCACTGGTGCTTTCCTACTAGCAACACAGCTAGCCTACTATTTACGCAAGCACACGATTTTTTAATTGACCATATGATGTCGGTAGGATCCGTGGCATCGACTACGAATCCTGTCATTGAAATCCGTGTATCATCCCAATATTGAAGAGAGTAATTATTGTTTTATTGCATCGATTGGTCTTTTTTTACTAACTGACGAGGAACCAAATGGAGGGTGAGGAAGAAGATAGCAGCGCCGCCAGCCACAACAACCCCAATCATCCTACACCTACTTTTTGTGGTGCCGAACATTTCCTGGTGGGACTGTCACCGAGTTATTGGTCTCACATTCCCATGGCCATTGCCGACGTCTTAAATTTGAAAGTCGTGGAGGGTGTTACCTGTCTGCTCCGGAAAAAATCAAGAGAGAGCAGCATCCAACCTACTCTTCATGCCGCATCCTCCGCCACTGCAACAACGGAAGCCAATAGACCGATTCTTCATTGTATCCCCGTGGCGAAATGCGCGTTGGTAGGAATCATTGTTTGTGCGGAACCCAAAGCCAATCATAATTCCTACAGTTATGCCTTGGATGATGGGACCGGAATGATCGATTGTCTGGCATGGGGACACAGGGATGATGGAGGCGTGTATGCCCTTCCAGCACTTGCCACAACCGATGGTGGTACTCTCCAAACTAGAAATTCTGCCATGTTTGGCGTGGGAGATTTGGTGCGGGTCTTGGGGCGTTTGGAATGTATTTCTATAAGCCATGACGAGCAGCAACCACAAAGACAACAGCAACCGTGTACTGGCCCAACCGTATCCCCCAAAGTGCGAAACGCCATCTATGAGGTTCATGTCACCAGGATGGAATTATTGGTCCATAGGGGTGGTGGTGGTGGACAGAGATATGCGACCATGCGGCACCACGGGGGCAGTGATCTCGATTGGGAAGCCAATCATTGGGTGAAATCGGTGGTCAGCACTAGTCCTAAAAAATCCAAAAACCAAAGACCAACAATTCATTCTTCGCAGGATGTGTTGGAATGGCTGGGACCCACGATCCAATCGGATGTGCTTCACCGACGCAACTTTCCATCCGCCAAGGATGAACGAACGGGGGCGTGGAAAGTCTTTGGTGCATCATGTACCTGCAATCATAATAATAATAATGGTGATCCACAAAAATGGTTGACGTACAAGGATGAATTGCTGTACTGTCACTGTCAAGCTACCACAGATCCGTTGGATCCCAATTTGGTGTATCGAGATGCCCTGCTGCATCGACTCGTGGATTTGGAAGAGAAACATCGACGAAACCAAGAACGAGAAGAAAAAAATCACATCTCAACAACTTCAACAACAACTACTACTACTAGTCACAATAATGTGGATTATCGCTTCCACTACCATTCCATCAGCAAGTGTAAAGAGCTAATTGAGGTGGCTAACCAAGTTACCGCAACGACAAAACTGCCAGGGATCAATGCGGAAAAACTAGTGGTCGTTACCCTTCGAGCACTCCGGCAAGATGGAATCATTGCCTTGCTCGACCAATCCTCCGACACGTATCTTTTGATTTCTCAACGTGGTGTGTTGGTACCCTATCTGCATAGACTGCAAGGGAAAAAGCAAAGAAAAGGAAGAGGCCTCCCATTTTACCTCCAGAGTGTTCCGAAATCTCGCTTGGACTATCTGAGGAGGCAAATGAGGCAATCCACAGCAACGGGCGCCAACAACTGAACATGTGTGGACTTTGTGGAGCCTTGTTCCGGCAGCGCTGGAACCTGTGGTAGTAGCTAGCTATCTAGTAGTGAGAGTAGTCGGCCTGTCCCTGGCTCCCAAATGAGCCACACTTGGATGCAGACCAGGCTACTTTGGATGCAGGCCAGGCTATGAGGCCAGTATTGCAGCGTGCAAATCCTACAGGCGATTGCTGGATTACATAACCGTGGCAGCCATACCTAGCCATTAAGTATTTTCTTAAGTAGATAGCTAGGGGTTGGGTACTTCATCATGCTTAGCTGCATCTCCTGTATATTACTAGTTAGACTAGCTAGACTACTACGTCGTACTAGCTAGCTAGTGTTGGAGCATACCAGGTGGATATGAATCTACAGTGCAGTATGTACGGTTCGATGTGCAGTACGTATCCTTACCCTTTAGCCATTCAGGACAGAACGACAGTAGCAGAACAGAAGGATAAGGGGTCCGTAACAAGAATTGCAGGGGCAAAGGGTAGTAGCCTTCAGACTCCCCAAGTACGCCAAAAGTACGTTGTCCAAGGCTCGACAGTGCTGTCACCAAAGCAGCGGTTTGCAGCTGGTTTGTACCGGTAGTGGTCAAACCGATTCAACAAGTACGGTGAAAGTGCGTTTTCAATCGATCTTCAATTACTTAATGTGATCTTGTAAATGACGTACTGCTACGCAAGCGTGGTATATGTAGCGAGGCTCAATCTGGCTGGGTTATCAATGCTATTAATAGAACTGGCCAGAACTGTTCTAGACTGACGAACGCCATATTGAGCATGGTTGTCTCATTGGTATCCGATTTCTTAATTCCTATTTGGATGGAATGAAAACACAAATCCTGTTTTACGCTTGATGCTTCCGGTTCCTGGTGTGCCCCTAAATAACGATGTCGCCTTCTGGCAGGGCGACCCATCAAGATATCGTTCGAACATCCCAACTTCTGATGCCCATCTTGGAAATGTATGCACGAACGCTACACTGTATCCCCGATCAAATCCAGCCAACTCTGACCCACTGAGGTTTCAATTTTAGCCGAAGCAAATAGCAGTTGTATGCATACAGTACTATTATTCTAGTAGCTAGCTAGCTAGCTAATTAAGTACGACTGTAGTGCTGATCCACTGATGTGCACATCACTCCGAGTAGCTTAGCCGCCATCACCACTCTAATAATATTTTTATCATCAACGACACTACTGCTCTAGCACAAACAACAACCGACTCAAAAGGTCACAATAAACAAGACCAATAAGTTGAACGAACTTCCTTTGTCAATACGCATGCATGAAAGAGTGCTAGTATGTGTGTATCCTCTTCTGCGTCCAGCAGCGGCAACACAGCATCCATCACATCCTCTTCCTGCGACTCTAGTAGCCTAAGTAGCAGTACCAGCAGCCGACATACAACACGACGCACTGCTCGTAGACGCACAAAGAAGGATCCAATGCAACCTGAACATGTGCATGTCCACCACAGCAACAACGACGACGACGACGGCGACAACAAGAGCACGACTGGCAGCCATTCCCGACAGGAGCAGCTGGAACTCGAAGAAGAGCTGAAAACCACACTGGCTCAACATCTTGGATCAACAAAGCACCCAGAAGTGCAAGAAGCCATTCAAAACCTTGTCGAAGTTCAACAACAGCCGCACGTACAAGAGTCACTAGAACCTGTCGCTGGCTCTCCCTATTTACAAGGAGAATTTCTCTGCAAAACACTGGTAAGTTTTCGCTTTGTACAACGTTTGGTTCTTCCACCTTCACAGCCATAACCCCTCTCTCACTCACACGCTTTTCTCTTGCTGTCCGTGTCTCGCTTAGCCCCCCTTTCCTGGCCGTCTCTATAATACGAGCAATAACCCAAGACAGGATGTTCTCGACCCAGACAAGGTCCAATACACGCTAGGCAAACTGTCGTTTGGAATCTTTCAACCTCATCATCTCGTTTGTACCGTGAGAAATGTCCGTCAATCCATCTACCGTCTTACTCCCGGTAGTGGTAGGAGCTCTGCCAGCACCAGCACCAGCAGCTCTTCCGCGCTTTGGGAATATGACTATCCCATTTCTTTGGATTTGACCATCCACGCTCCTGGAGGCGATTTGCCTGCCATTATGAATCATTCCGGGGTCATGTACAAACATCAGCCACCACAGCCACCGGAACAAAAACACGCGGCACGCTTACAAGTCACCTTTGAAGGATCGTCCCTGACTCCCTCACCCGAAGTTCTAAAGACGCCTCGTTTGCTGGAACTATGGCGAACGACCTTTGCCAATGCCTACGCGATTGCCCAAGCGGAACGATCCCTTTGGACTTCGACGCTTCAAGCCGTCCTCAAATGGTGGTTTCAAATGTCGTTGCCGGATGACACGGCCGCGAGTCCCCGCAATGGATACACCTGCCAATACAAAATGCATCGTGCCCCCCGCGGCTACTTGGATGTCTTGTACTTGTCTCCGACCATGCGGATTACCAAGGGCAATCGCGGGACACTGGTCGTCGTCGAACGTACGGCACCGTATCCACCTCCTACTATCCTTCAACAACGACGACCGACACCTTCATAACACCACAATATCACAGACACAGTCACCCGACAACACTACTTCTAGCTCAAAAGGATCCAAAAACTATGTACAAATTCAAAAAGTATTGCGCAACGAAAACAACCCTTGACATTCACAGTATATACACACATTCAGTAGGTCCATGCAAATGCCAACATGTACAAAGACAAGCATCAGCAGGAACTTGTTTCCACTCCCCCAAAACGCAACGCAAGCACAACAATTTTGTGTACAAAACCAAATCCAATAGCCTTAATTTATAAAGAACTATTAATACATAAGGAACGAACTCTTTTGCTACCTGCCTGTTCATTTTGGATACGATCCATCTATTCCTAATCATGGTTTTTATTAACAAAGAGTGTCAGGATTCAGTTTTCTATTACTAGCTAGTGGTAGTAGCTAAGAGCTTCACCCTGACCATCTACTAGTCACTTGACAGCTCTCCCACAACCCCTGACGTCACTAGGCAAAGGCAAACCCCTATCCCAGTACAGAGGATGCTTCACCCCAGGCACATCCATTCCCATTCTTCCCTCTACAAATGTGGTCTGTTGAGAAAGCTTGGTGCAGAGGGTTTCTTTGATGGTGAACCAAGGCTGCATGAGTGTTGTAGCAAGCACTCATGTTGATGGCCCTGCCCGTCACAAATGGATCACAAACTTTGTCATTCATTCCCGACGTGACCCTAAAAGAAGGTGCAGTGCAGTTCCAATTGTGTGCTAAGCGTAAGCTTTGAACTGTCAATGAGTGCTTTGACTTTCTTTTGTTGGATTGAGCCCACATGCAGGCACATGGAATGTCACCTTGACTGTGAAGCATGGCCACAACAAAAATGCGGTGAAGGGAATCCTGCATGGGTCAAGATGGTTGGAAACAGCCACAATCTTTCATCTCCACACCCCAAGATTCTTTCAGCTTGCCTGCTTCCACAAACCCTGGTGAATTCCAGCCAAAAGTTAAGGTGAAACTTTCATGACAGCTCTGAGATTTGGCCAAGTTGTGCATTTCATGTCAATCTTCACAAACACAGAAACAGCATCTGCATTTCTGCATTGAAACGATAAGTTTGTCACAGACAACATTTCCAGGATGCCAACTGTTTTGCCCGATCCTGCAGTTCAAAGAAGTGGATTTGGCCCACTTGATCCCCACTGGATTAACTGACAACTGCAGAACAATGGCGAATTGAATTCATTTTGCTGACAACTTTGTTCAGGGCATCTGCTTCAGCACAATGACATGAGATGTAACAATTTTTTGTTGAAATTGCAGAGACCACAAAGTCCAGAGAAACAATTGCATTTGGTTTGTCTCAGCTTTGACATGTTTCTTTGATCACCTTGTGTGCAAATGCTTAGCCAAACACAAAGCTAGACATTGACATCGATCTGCTTGAATCAACTGACCGTCATCAGCAACAGTTCGCTTGGAAACACTTTCTCAAGAAACATTTCATGCCGGTCTCTTGTTGACTCATGCTTGTGATGGAACTGTGCATGGGAACCCTTGCCAATTTCTTGTTCAGTTGATGACAAAGAACAGCAAGGCAAATTTTGCAACTCTTGTTGTTTGGTCAAGACTTATCCCACCATTCATTTTTCTGTCTTGGAGACTTGCGGGCAAAAAGCTTCCTCAACATTGTGCATTTTCAGTGTCTTTTTGAATGTTGGGTGCATCAGTTGCGCACCTGTGACATCACAAACAACCCAATCATGTCATTTGGTCAGTTGCCAAGCAAATCAAAACAAACGTTGTCACAGGATCCAGTCATCTGTTCCAAAATGTTGCGTCTCAAAGAGCATTGAGATGCAAACCTTGTCTTGCATGTGTTGTCACATTTCTTCCACAGCTCAACAACTGTGCTGGCACAGAGGCGTGACAACTGGCTTGTTGATCTGCATCGTCAAAATTGTTTTTGAGGGCAACACAGTGACATTCAACTCACTTTGCTCTGAAATGATTTGTCCTTTGAAACACAAAAAAGAAGCTCCGACTCAGCTCACAGTTGTGTGGCAATCAAGCATGATGTCACCCCTGGCCAAGGTTGTCATCAAGAGTTCTGATGTGAAAGATTGCTAACTGAACAGACTGTGAAATGTCATTGAAACAAAGGTTGTTTGGCACAAACATCTTTGTCACATTGTCCATCTGAGAGACTTCATTTTGAAATGTTGCACATCAAAATCTGGACTGTGCTGTCTGGTGAGAGGCAGAACACACGCACACCACAACATGGGATCTTGGAGTTTACTTGCATGGTCGGTTGACATGCAAGCAGCACTTTTCCATAACTGATGTCCCTGATTTCTTCCTGGCATGCGACAGTGTGAACGCGCCAAAAGGGGAGAATGCTAAATGAATGGACAACTTGCATGGGAGAACACATTGTGAAAAATAAGCTTTGAATTGGGCATCCAGAGTGACTTGTCATTTTTGTGCTTGTTGTTCACAGACTCAAAGATTGTGCTCTTTGACATTGTTCTTCAACACCCCACTTTTGGTGTGGCTGCATTGGCCATGGGAGCAGGGAGATTGTCCACCAACTGAAACTTGGGAAACTTGGCTCTTGTTTGTTCTTTGAAGAATTGATAAGCAATGCTGTCAACTCATTTTTCTTAAATGCTGTCAACTCATTTTTCTTATCCAGGATAGGCATTGTGTTTCTCCACTTAGATTGTCCCAGAAGGCCCAATGAGCATTCTCTATTGCTTAGCAAGGGCCTGCCAAAGATGGGTGCCTACTAGTCAAGATTTAATGTCTATGTGCTTGCATAGGTAAAAAGAAAGCTACAACATGCCCTGTCATCTCCACTACAAACAACTTGAGCTGGCCAACAATGCAACGCCTTACTTTGAGAACATCACAAGCTCATACAGCTATAAACACACGGGCCAGCATGTCTCCTGCCGAAACGAAACCACAAAGCACTTGTATTTAAAACAAACGGTCAACTCGGAAGTAGCCGAGATACGGTTCCTCTTTTCAAGATCATTATATTTTGATATCACAGCACTCAACTCGAGCAGTGGTTCCGATTTGGGGTATTCCTGAAAAGAGGCATGGTTTGGTTTTTCACCCAATCCATATAGGCACGTCGTGTGCTTTGCTTTTGTGAAAGACAGATAACAGATACTATTTTTCACTTTCCCACGTGAGAATGCATTCCATTATGGATGGATTTAATCCTTCTTCTTGAACCAATTTCCGAGAACATCTCCATAGGGAGCCATGACAAAAAAGGCACCTCCCAAAATGTTTCCAAGGGTCACGGGAATCAAATTTTTGGCAAACATTTGTGCCACGGTAATTTCGGCACCACGCATCATTCCAAGGGGAATGAAAAACATATTGGCCACGGAATGGTCTAGACCAAGCGCAACAAACGAACTAATGGGAAACCAAACAGCGGTCATTTTTCCAACCATGCTCTTGCACCCCGAAGCCATGTAGACGGCCATACACACGAGCCAATTGCCAAGAATACCACGAACAAAGGCTACTTGAAAGGTGGCGGAGCATTTGGCGGTGGCAATGTTGACGGCACCTGGCAAAGCGCCGAGTGTTTGACCCTTAAAGACAAGATAGGCCAGCAAGAGAGAACCCACGAAATTTCCCAAGTAGGAAGCAATCCAATTTTTGGCCAAATCTTTCTTTGTAATTTTTCCTTCCATCAAGGCAGCGGTAACAAGAGCAGTATTTCCGGTAAAGAGTTCCGCTCCCGTGACCAAGGTCATGATCAAACCAAGGGGAAGACCAAAGGCGCCCATAATAATCTAAAAAAAAGAGAAAAAATTGTTGGGTGAATTAACTATTATAGAATGATGCAACATAAAAAGCAAATAATTATATAACATAATGTCAAATCCGTAATTTACCTTTTGCAGACCGGGATTGGAAGCGGCAATTCCAGGACAAGCACCTCCTACACTAATCGCGAGAAAGGCCCCAAAGGCAATGTGACATCCGGCGACAATTCCAAGCTTGAAAATATTTCCAAAGGAATTTTGTGCCTTTTTGGTACCGGCCGCCACGGCACCTTGATACAAGGCGGGCGGTGGCTACAGTTATTATACATAATGTTGTTTTCAAGTCAGTAAACATGAAATTGAAAATGGGTCGTCAAGATCAAGAGGATGCTGCCAAAAAACTTGTTTGCAAGGACTTACACTAAGTTCCGGTGTTGATTCTCCTCCCGACATTTTCAAAACCTTGGAGTCGAGAAGACTGGAGCCGACACCCATAGCCTTGGGTTGCTGAATGGCAAAAGCAGCACTGGATCCGGCCAGGAAAAAGGCGAGAATGACACTTCGAAAGCCGACCATATTTTGGATTCTAATGTTCTGCAAGTAGGCCAAAATAATTATACAAAAGTGAGTGACGTGAGTCTTCCACTTATTCGGAAGCCGGCTGGCAAACCGGGAACTTCCAATCGTCTTGACTCGATCCTTCCAGATAGTCCATGAATCAATGGGCCATCGCCGTCGACTGCCTGCCTGCCTGTATCAACTTTTATGATTCAAAATAGCAAATGTATCTGTTCCCCTCGCCGTCTCGCTTGTCCTTTTACTTACAATATAATTGGCTTGATTTTTTTTTAAACTTCAATGTTTTTGGGGTTGATAAAATATACTTCTTGGCAGACGAGAGCAAACTCATTTTATCGATCCAGTACACTACTGGCGCAATGCTTCCGGCCACTGACATCTTCCGCCTTCGGAATGCCAATGGGAAAGATACGAAGGTCTGGAAGATTATGTTTGAATTTTGACAGACGACACGTCACACCACACCCGCCGATTCACTATTTTTTGTAAGGAAGGATGATGGTTGTGGTG
>ENA-ORBV01015336-ORBV01015336.1-microbial-mat-metagenome-genome-assembly--contig:-NODE-15336-length-11295-cov-3.412819_pt1 | contig 11295 bp, 8 predicted proteins | sample MGYA00237777_ERZ505514 | MGnify/ENA primary metagenome ERZ505514 (study PRJEB26160, sample SAMN06269048) | microbial mat metagenome | isolation source: Oligotrophic lake microbial mat | place...
AATGATACGGCGACCACCGAGATCTACACCTCTCTATTCGTCGGCAGCGTCAGATGTGTATAAGAGACAGGCCACTGGTGGTGCTGGAAGCCATGGCCTGTGGCCTGCCGGTGATCGTCACGGCCAACGGGCCGGCCGACATCGTGCGGGACGGCATTGACGGTTTCATCATTCCCGAGCGCAGCGCGCAAGCCGTGCACGAAAAACTCGAGCTGCTGTACCGTGACCGCGAGCGATGCGCCGCCATGGGACGCAACGCGGCACGCCGCGCGCGCGAATTCAGCTGGAGCGCTTACGCAAAAGGTGCCATGGGCCACCTGCAGCTGGAGGCGGCATGACTGCGCATCACAACGGAACTCCGGCAATCGCGCGCTGCCGCGTCGTGGTGCTGACCTTCAACTGCGAAAACATCGTCGCGCAGACACTGGCGCAGGCGCGCAAGATCGATCCGTTTCCTCTGGTGGTGGATTCGTTCTCCACCGACGGCACGATGCAGCAGATTGGCGCCCAGGCCGAATTTGTGCAGCGTGAGTTTCGCAACTACGCCGAACAGCGCAACTGGGCCATCGAACGCCTGCGATCGGGCGCAGCCTGGCAATTGCACCTGGATGCGGACGAAGTCTTGGACGACCGTGCCGTGGCCGCCATCCTGGCTGTGCTGGACGCAGGGGAGAAGGCTTCGCACCGGGCTTACATGCTGCGTCGGCTGGACTACTTCATGGGTCGCCGCTTGGGCCACAGCGGCCTGAATCCATGGCACCTGCGTCTGTTTCGAAGCGGTCATGGTGCGTGCGAAAACCGACTCTACGACCAGCACTTCGTGTCTGACCAGCCGGCCGCCCGCCTGGCCGGCTGCATGCACGACAAGAACTCGGTGGCCCTGAGCGACTGGACGGCGCGGCACAACCGTTGGAGCGACCTGGAGGTTGCAGAGATGCTGCGCGGCGACAGCGTGGAGCCCAGACCGGGCATCTTGCAGGCCCGTCTGGGCGGCGACCCGCGGCAGCGCACACGCTGGCTCAAAGGGATCTACTACCAGCTGCCCGCAGGCCTGCGGGCCACGGCCTATTTTGTCTACCGCTACCTGTTCAGGTTGGGCTTCCTGGATGGCCGCGAGGGACTCTACTTCGCGTTCTTGCAGGGCCTGTGGTTTCGCATGCTGGTGGACGCCAAGATGCAGGAAGCTCGTCAGGCCCGCCGGCGCCAAGCAGCGGCAGCGCGCCGCTGATGGGAATGCCCTGGCATCAAGCGGCTGGCCGCCGCGCGGTCACCAGCATCGAGCGTGCAAGCGGGGAGACACGCCCCAGGTGTTCAAAGCCGATGTCCGCGAAGCCGCACTCTTCGACCAGGGCAGTCAACGTGCTGCGCGAAAAGAACTTCAGTCGCCCGTTGTCCTGCAGCGCCTGCAGCCGCAGATCAAAACGACCGCTCAAGGCCAGGCCAAGGTTTTTCATGTAGCCGTGGTAGGGCGTGGTCACGACCAGCAAGCCGCCGGGCCGAAGCATCTGGGTGGCGTGCTTCAGCAAGAGGCGAGGTTGCACCACATGGTCCAGGGTCTCAACGGCCAGCACGGCGTCGAAACGGTTGTGCAGGTCCCGCTCGGGCGGCTGCAGAGCGTCGGCGTGTCGAAAAGACACCTCGGGATGCGCCTGCCGGGCGATGTCGATGCCGCTTTGGCTGCTGTCAAGACCCGTCATGTCAAAGCCGCAACGCGCCAGGGCCGCGGTCAGCCAGCCGTTGCCGCAGCCCAGGTCCAGTACCGTGCGCGCATCGAAGCGGTCCAGATGCACCAGGACGGGCCGGGCCACATGGCCGTGGATGTGCGCCGGGCCGTCGCCGAGCCACAAAAACTCCGAGCGTGCGGCTCTGGCCCCCGATGCCCCGGATACGCCGGATACGCCGGCCGCACAGGCTGCCACGGCGGCCCGGTCAGCGTCCATGCGGGCGACGGCGGTGCCGGATCAGGCGTGCAGGCACACCCGCGTAGACGCCCCAGGGCTCCAGGTCACGCACGGCCACACCGCCCAGCCCCAGCACCGCGCCGTCACCCAGCCGCACGCCGGCACACACGGTGGCGCGTGCGGCCACCCAGGCATAACAGCCCAGTTCGATGGGGCGGCTGATCATGGGGAAAGCCGGGTCGTCGATGTCGTGGCCGGCGCCGCACAGATAGGCCTCTTGCGACACGATGCTGTGCGAGCGCAGCCGCACCGGCGCGGGGTTGTAGATCACGGCCCCATCGGCGATGCACACCGCGTCCTCGCACACCAGGTTCCAGGGCGCCCAGATGCGCGCACCGGCGTAGATGTGGCAGTGCGGCCCCAGCCGCGCGCCAAACAGCCTCAAGAGTGAGGCCCGCCAGGCGTGCGCCGGTCGCGGCGAGGGACGAAACAGCAGCGCACAAACCAGACCCCACAAGACCCGTCCGGCACGGCTGGACCGTGACGTGCTGGGTGCCAGGTAGGGATCGGTTGGGGCGGGCGCCGGATCGGTGAGCAACATGGTGAGTCGACACAAGGCTAGGGCCGGTGTGTGTCCCGTCCTTGACAGGCCGGGTCTCCGAATGGCGTGCGCGGCGAGGCCCACCGCCAAACAGCCCGCTCCGGCAAGCGCGAGACGCCATGCCGGTGTCACAGGTCTTGTCTAAGCTGACGCCGCTCTGATGAAGACTGCGACCTTCGCAGCCAGACCTTTTCGACCATGTCCTTGCCGCTGGCTGCACCGCTGCCCCCGAACGTCTGGAAGTCCAGCCCCTTGCAATGGTCCGCCATGGCGCTGGCAGCGGCAGCCTTGGTGCTGTGGCATTACCCGGCGCTGGAGTTCATGGTCGCGACGTGGCAGCAGGTGGAGGAGTACAGCTACGGCTGGTTCATACCGGGCATCAGCGCCTTCCTGATCTGGCAGCGCAGCGACCGCCTGCGTCAGCTTGAGTTCGAGGGCTCGTGGTGGGGCGTGGTGGTGGTGCTGACGGCCTTGTTGCTGGGTGCGGTGGGCCATCTCAGCGCCATCCGGGTCTTCAGCCAGTACGGCTTCGTGCTCGGCGTTTTTGGCATCGCGCTGGCCAGCATCGGCTGGCGGGGCACGCGCATCGTTGCCGTGCCGCTGGCGATGCTGCTGTTCATGATCCCCTTGCCGCAGTTTGTGCTGCGCGAGGTGTCGCACAGCCTGCAGCTGGTCTCGTCGGAGCTGGGCGTGGCGCTGATCCGCCTGTTTGGCATCAGCGTGTTCCTGGAAGGCAACGTCATCGACCTCGGCAGCTACAAGCTGCAAGTGGTGGAAGCCTGCAACGGCCTGCGCTACCTGTTTCCGCTGATGGTGCTGGGCTGCCTGGCGGCCTACTTCTACCAGGCTGCGGCGTGGAAGCGGGCGCTGCTGGTGCTGTCCACAGTGCCGTTGACCATTGTCATCAACAGCCTGCGCATCGGGCTCATCGGCGTGACGGTGGAGCACTGGGGTACCGACATGGCTGAAGGTCTGTTGCATGACCTGGAAGGCTGGTTCATGTTTCTCGTTTGCCTGGCCCTGCTGCTGGCCGAGATGGCCTTGCTGGCACGTTGGAGTTCGCCGCGGCGGCGGCTGAGCGAGGTCTTTGTGCTGGACGCCCCCGCGCCCGCGCCGAAGAACGCGTCGGTGGTGGTGCGGCGCCTGTCCCGGCCCACCGTCAGCGCCGTGGTGTTGCTCGTGGCCGCCGGGGTTCTGACGCAAGTGCTGCCGGACCGCAATCAGTCGGCGCCACCTCGGCAGGCCTTCGCTGTCTTCCCTTTGCAGCTGGACGACGGCTGGGAAGGGCGCACCAATCGCCTGGCCGGCGACATCGTCGCGGCCTTGGCGGTGACCGACTACTTCATCGGCAGCTACGCGCGCCGCGGCGCACCCGGCGTCAACTTCTACAGCGCCTATTACGCGTCGCAAAGCGGCGGCGAATCCAGCCACTCGCCGCGCACCTGCATCCCGGGCGACGGCTGGACCATCTCGCAGATCGACGAAGTACCGCTGCAAGGCGCGGGCTTCAACGTCAACCGCGCGCTGATCCAGAAGGGTGAGCACCGGCAGCTGGTCTATTACTGGTTTCGCCAGCGCGGCCACACCATGACCGGGGAGTTCGAGGTCAAGTGGCGAATCCTGCACGACTCGATCGTGCATGACCGCTCAGACGGCGCCTTGATCCGACTGGTGACCCCCGTCGCCCAGGGTGAGGACGCCGCCGCCGCTGAACGCCGCCTGGTGGACTTCGTGCGCGTCCTGCAGCCCCGCCTGGGCGCTTTCATTCCTGATTGAGATCACACACATGACCGTGCACCGTACCCGTTTGCTGCTCGCCGCCGTGGCCCTGGCGCTGGCCGCTTGTGGCAGCAAGGAAGACCGCGTCGATTCCGGCCTGAAAAAGGGCGCCGAGTTCGTGCGCCAGTCCGACTGGGACAAGGCGTCCGTCGAACTGCGCAACGTATTGCAGATCGACCCCAAGAACGCCCGCGCGTACCTCATCGCGGCGCAGGTCAGCGAAGGCCAGCGCGAGCCGCAGCGGGCCTATGGCCAGTATCTGAAGGCGGTGGAACTCAAGCCCGACCTGCTGGAAGCCAAGGGCGGACTGGCGCGGCTGTATCTCGTCACCGGGGACCACAATCGCGCCGACGCGACCGTCAAGGACGTGTTGGCGGCCGACCCCAAGAATGCGCTGGCCCGCACGCTGCAGGCCGCGCTGCTGGCTGCCGCAGGCGACAGCGTGCAGGCGCAGGCCGTGGCCCGCGAGGTGCTGGCGTCCGATGTCGGCGCTCCAGCAGACACCAGCCTTCTGCTGGCCGGCCTGCATGCCAATGCCCGCGAGTGGCCGCAGGCCCTGGCCGTGTTGGAGAGCGCGCTGGCCAAGGACCCCAAACATCTGGGCTTGCTGCAGGCTGCAGTGGAAGTGGCCGGCGCCAACCCGCAGGACACCGCCATGTCCGCCAAGGCGGTAGGCTTCTTCCAGCGCGCCACCGAAGCCTCGCCGCGCAACCACGACCTGTGGTTGGCCTGGACACGGTTTTACCTTGGTCGCAAGGAAACCGACCGCGCCGAAGCGGTCATGCGCGCCGCCATCCAGGCCCACCCCGAGGACGGCAAACGCCGACTGGCGCTGCTCGATTTTCTGGTCGCCACTCGCGGTGCCGCGGTGGCCGAGCGGGAGTACCTGGCAGCCATCAAGGACAAGTCGCGCGACATGGCTTTGCGTTTCGGGCTGGCCAACCTGTACCGCAGCACCAACCGTCCTGCCGAGGCGCAGCGAGTGCTGGCCGAGATCATCGACCTCAGTGACGACACGCCCAGCCTGGTGGCAGCGCGCGCGCAGCTGGCGGGCTACCGTTTCGCTGCCGGCAAGACCGACGAGGCCCGGGCCCTGGTGGAAGACGTGCTCAAAGCCAACCCGCGCGACAACGTCGCCCTGGTCTTGCGCGGACGTCTGCACCTGGCAGCGTCCAATCCGCAGGACGCCGTGGCCGACTTGCGCGGCGCGCTGCGTGACCAACCGGCCTCACCCGAGATCGTTCAGTTGCTGGCCCAGGCGCACCGTGCGGCCGGCGAGCCTGCACTGGCGCGCGACGTGCTGGCCGAGGCGGCCAAGCTGCGCCCACTGGACGTGGGTCTGCGCACGTTGCTGGTGGCTGACATGGCCGGGGCCAAGGACCTGGTCCAGGCGCATGCCGAGCTCGACACTGCCATCCGGGCGCTGCCGCAGGCCACGCGCCTGTACGAGTTGAAGAGCGAACTGGCCATCGCGCAGAATGACTTTGCGCTGGCCCAGAAGACCCTGGAACAACTGCGCAGCCAACAGCCGAAAGAAGCCTTGGCCCACGTCCGCCTGGGGCAGCTGTTCAGCCGCCAGAACCGGTTCGACGCGGCCCTGAAGGCCTACGACGCCGGCATCGCTGCGGCGCCGGCAGACCCCACGCCCTACGTCGCCGGCGTCAGCCTGCTGATGGGCTTGAAACGCCACGACGAGGCGTTGGCGCGCATCCAGGCACGCGCCAAGACCGAGCCCAACAACCACGCCATGCACCTGCAACTGCGGGGTGAAGTGATGCTGGCGCGGCGCGACTTCGTTGGGGCTGAAGCGGCCTACCGCGAAGCGGTGCAACTGGCGCCCCAGATGGTCAACGCACATGCCGGTTTGTCCAAGGTGCTGGCCGCCAAAGGCGACCCCGAGGCCGCCCTGCAGAGCCTGGCGGCCGGCGAGCGCGCGCTGCCCGCCGAACGTGCGCTGCCGCTGGCGCGCGCCCAATGGCTGACGCGCTTGAAGCGAACCGATGAAGCGATCGCCCTGTATGAACAGCTGAGTCAGCGCTTTCCCGACGACGACGTGATCGTCAACAACCTGGCCTATCTGCTGGCCGAGGTGCGTGGCGACAAGGTCAGCGTCGAACGTGCGCTGCAACTGGCCGGCCGCTTTGCCGAGTCGCGCAATGCGGGCCATCTGGACAGCCTGGGCTGGATTCACTACCGCCTGGGCCAGTACGACAAGGCGCTGCCGCTGCTGGAGCGCGCCGTGGCGCTGGCGCCGCCTTCGCCGCTGCTGCAACTGCACCTGGGCAAAGCACTCGTCAAGGCCGGTGACCCGGCGCGTGGCCGCGAGCTCATCCGCAAGGCCATCGACAGCAAGGCCGACCTGCCGCGCCTGGACGAGGCCCGCGCGCTGCTCGCCCAAGGCTAAGCCCCAGGCACGTCAGCCGCGTGGCGCCGACCGGGTTGACCGTGGACAAGCGCGCCCAGGCGCAGTCCTTGCTGGCCGGGGGTGATGCCGCAGCTGGCGCGGCGCTGGCGTGGCAGCTGCTGGCCGAACCCAGCCAGGCGGGTGGCGCACACCTGCTGCTGGCCATTGCCGGCGTGATGCAGGGCCAGCCCGACCTGGCGCGGGCCCACGCCCAGCAAGCCGTGGCGCTGTGCCCGCACGATGCCCGGGCCTACTTCGCGCTGGGGCGGGCCCACAAGCTGGCGGTTGAAGTGCCACAGGCCCAAGCGGCTTACCGCCGTGCCATCGAACTTGACCCCGGCTATGCCGAGGCGCACGTCGCTGGCCGGTTGGGCAGCGAACCAGGTCGCGAAAGTGGCGTCAGAGAAGTTGGACTTCACCGAACCGTCGATCAGCAGGCCGGCGTCGGGCGTCTTGTTGCCGACGACAGAGCCATCGCCAACCGAGGTGGTGACCGTCGAAGGCATGAAGTCGTTGATGAGGTAGCCGAGGTCGCGGATGTACCAGTCGAATGTCACGGTGTTAAACGCCATCAGCGAGAAGCTGCCGTTGTTGTCCGTGCCACCACCTAGAGTCAGGTCGGCTTGCGCGCCGCCAGCCAGCGAGGCCAGTGAAGCGGCCAGCGCCACCATCTTGAGTTTGAGTTTCATTTTTGACATCTCTCCAATTGATTGATCAGACCATGTGGTTCCAGCCGCCGCGCAGTGGGCTGTACCGACCCCTTGTCGCGGAAGCTGCATCGGCCACCCCGGCAGCACCGGGACAGACTCGACTGAAGGAAGCTTAGGTATGCACTGTGTCGTGACAGACCTCGCAAACTGCGTCGGAACTAGCCCGTATCGGCTAGTCCGGTTCACCGTTGCGGGCCTGCCACTTGCAGAGTCCTCCCACCCCAGGACCATAGGTCGCGTGCGTGACATCCACCCGCCACCGCGATGGGGGCGGCATGGTCATTTCAGACTAGGGCCGCAGGAGTTGCCCGGTTCCTGAGGGGCCTACGCGGGCATGCGGTGAAGCGTGCGCCGGGCCTGTCGCCGCTTCAGGCCAGCGGCGGTGCCCCGGCCCAGGCTTGCAGCAGCGCCTGCTCGAAGTCGGCCGCGAAGGCCCGCTCGTCCAGCAAGCGGCTGCGCTGCAGCGCGGCGCGGGCGTTGTGGCGCCAAAGGCTCAGCGCGGCGGTGTCGCGCGCCAGGCGGCTGGCGACGTCCACGAAGGCTTCTTCCGAGCCCGTCACCCAGCCGGATCGACCGGCCGCGCCCAGGATGGAGGCCCCCATGCGCGAGGTGTGGGTGCGCCCCTTCAGCGTGACCACCGGCACGCCCATCCACAGCGCTTCGCAGGTGGTGGTGGCGCCGTTGAACGGGTAGGTGTCCAGGGCCACGTCGACCTGGTTATAAAGCGACAGATGCCCGGTCCGGGCTTCGACGCGCGCGCGCAGGTCCAGGCGATCGGCCGTGACGCCGCGGGTCGCCAGGTAGGCTTCGATGTCCTGCCGGTTGGCGGGGTCGGCAGCCGCGCCGGCTTTGAGCAGCAGGCGCGACGCCGGTACCGCCCGCAACACCTGGGCCCAGAGGTCCAGGGTGCGGTCAGAAAGCTTGGCCAGGTTGTTGAAGGAGCCAAAAGTGATGGGGCCGCGCTGCGAAGGCGCAAGGGCTTCGATGGGTGGTGACTCGGGCGGTCGGTAACAGAACATCGACACCGGCAGGCGCAGCGGCGTTTCGGACCCGGTGCCGGGCATGTCGCCGGGGTCGATGACGGCGTCGCTCATGCGGTGGTGCAAACCGCGCACGCCAGTGGCGGTGGGATAACCCAGGTAGCCCACCTGCATGGGCGCCGCACCCAGCCCGAACACACGCAACCTGCCACCGGCCGTGTGGCCACTGAGGTCGACCAGGATGTCGATGCCATCGGCCCGGATGCGCTGCACCAGGGCCTCGTCGGACAGGTGCTCGCACTCCACCCAGTGGTGGCCCAGCGCGCGCAGCTGCTCGGTCATGCTGTCGCCCCAGCCGCGGTTGTGATAACAACAGACCTCGAAGCGGCTGCGGTCATGGTGCTGCAGCAGGCCGCCCATGAAAAAGGCCACTGAGTGGTTGATGAAGTCCGACGACAGATAGCCCACGCGCAGAGGCTGGCCGGCTGACGCGGCACGGCAGGCGGGCGCCCGGGCTGGTGTTGATGTGGGTGCGGATACGGGCTGCAGGTCTGGGCCATCGACGCGGCCAGCGGCAGCCAGGCTGGTCGCCAATGCTTCGCCGAACTGGCTGTGCAACTCGGCGATGGGCTCGGGGTTGTAGGCCCCGGCGCCGCCGGAAAGCTGAAAGAGGACGTCCCGGTAGTTCATGGCGTCGTAGGTCACCAGCCCAAAGGCTGGTATCAGCGAGTAGTCGACCTGAACCGTTTCACCGCCGGACCCTTGTACGGTTGCATCGCCGAGGCCATACCAGCCGATCACTGCGCCGACACTGAGGCCCGGTTTCCAGACTTCACGGTGATATCCGAAGTCGCCACCGATGAAGCCGGCCGGCGCACCGGCGGTGACATCGTCGGTGTACCCGAAGCCGGCGCCGATCCGAAAACCCGGATAGAGGGAGCTGCGACCCGGCCCGCACTGGAGTCCGGAACCATCATGTGGCCCGGCAAGTGCGGGACCGATCATGGTGAGGGGTGCGATCGCCATCGTGGCGAGTACCGCCGCGATCGTGGCGAATGACCGTGCGAATTGAGGCACGGGATGTTCCATGTCGGGGTGTCCTCCCTGGCATGAGATGAACTGGGCGGACAGCGCGAAGCCTCCGGCTGTTGCCGTGGCCGCCCTTGAACTCACGAACCCAACTCAGAGGCTGTAACGGGCTGGAAGATAGCATACTGGACGGAGTCACCGGCAAGGGCCGGAGCGGTCAGGCTCCCCCCATCGTTGGTCATCGCGAAGCGACAAGATTGCGCAATTCCTTCTCTGTACGTCTAGTTCGTAGGAGTAGACACCACTGGCGAGACCGTCCCTGCTCCATTCGAAGGTGTGCGGTGAACATGAATTCATTGGGTTGAGGGCTCTCGCAAGATCCGTCTGATGGTCGATCGCGTCAGATCATCACCATCCAATTGACGAGGGTCGAAGGCCGAGCGATCAAAGGACGCACATCCGACGCGACACCACGCCGGAAGCTGGGATCTGTCGAGTTCGTCGGTCGCGAGGAGTTCGAGGGGATGGAACTGGATCCCAAGGTCGAGCTGATCAAGGACCTGGTTCCTATTGGCCTCATGCACATTCAGATGTTGCTGGAAGAGGAAGTCGAGGAACTGGCCGAGGTTTGGTATGCGCGGAAGTCCGAGGCTGCGGCTGGCCGCCGCTTTGGAAGCAATCCGGGCACGGTTCGGCTGGCCGGCCAACGGGTGCCGATCGAGGTGCCGCGGATCCGCGGTACGCAAGGTGAGGTGCCGCTCCGATCGTACAGGGCGTTGAAGGGGCGTGGCGACGTGGACGAGAACCTGCTGCGCCGGGTCCTGTACTGGATCTCCTGTCGGAACTACGAGGCAGCGGCGGAAGCCATTCCAGGGGCCATCGGGTTGTCGAGTTCATCGGTGTCGCGGTCATTCGTGGAGGCGAGCTCAGCGAAGCTGAAGGAGTTCCAGGACCGGGACCTGTCCAAGGACGACATTCTCGCCATCTTCCTGGATGGGAAGAGCTTCGCCGACGAGATGATGGTCATTGCGATGGGCATAACGGCTGAAGGCAAGAAGAAGATCCTCGGGTTCGTGCAGACGGACACGGAGAACGAGAAGGTGTTGACGCCGTTTCTTCGGTCCCTGATGGAACGGGGGCTGGACGTCTCGAACGGGCTACTGGTGATTCAGGACGGCGGGAAAGGCTTGCTCAGTGCCGTGAAGAAGGCGTTCCGCGGTCGGGTGGTCGTGCAGCGGTGCCTGTGGCACAAGCGAGAGAACGTGGTCAGCTACCTGCCGCGAGACGAGCAGGCGATCTGGCGGAAGCGCCTTCAGAGGGCGTACGACCGGCCGACTCATAAGGCGATGAGCTACGGCCGGATGAAGAAAGATATGCCGCGCCTGGCGGCCGAGGTGAAGCGTTGGTTCAAGGAAGCTGAGATCACCGATCGGTCCGAAGACAGGCAGTACGGCCCCGAGCTTCGGGGTGACGAGCTTCCTTCGTGGGTGGCCAATAAGCAGCAGCGTGTGGCGAAGATGCAGGAAGCCATGGAGGCGCTGGAGGCCGAGGCGAAAGCCGAAGCCGAGGGGAAGAAGGCCCGGGATGGAAAAGGCGGTCCGAAGCCGGGCCGGCCATCCGAATCACCGCCGGGTGTTCCCCGGGACAAAGCGCAGCGGAACTTCACGGACCCGGACAGCCGGATCATGAAGACCAAAGACGGCTTCGAGCAGGCCTACAACGCTCAGGCGGCTGTTGATGCCGCGAGCCAGGTGATCGTGGCCCAACTGGTCACCCGGTCGGGAAACGACAAGCAGCAACTGGCGCCGATGGTGGCTCAGATCAAGGAGAACACGGGTCGGCAGGCGGAAGAGTTGTCGGCCGACTCGGGATACTGTTCGGAAGAGAACTT
>ENA-ORBV01015338-ORBV01015338.1-microbial-mat-metagenome-genome-assembly--contig:-NODE-15338-length-11293-cov-3.345934_pt1 | contig 11293 bp, 14 predicted proteins | sample MGYA00237777_ERZ505514 | MGnify/ENA primary metagenome ERZ505514 (study PRJEB26160, sample SAMN06269048) | microbial mat metagenome | isolation source: Oligotrophic lake microbial mat | place...
TTTTTCAAGCAGAAGACGGCATACGAGATTCGCCTTAGTCTCGTGGGCTCGGAGATGTGTATAAGAGACAGAAACTACGAACAGCAGCATCTCGATGAAGCCGAACATCTTCAGGTCCCGGTACACAACGGCCCAGGGGTAGAGGAACACGACCTCAATATCGAAGAGAATAAACAGCATCGCCACCAGATAAAACTTCACGCTGAAGCGTTCTTTTGCGGTGCCGGTGGGGACGATGCCGCATTCGTACGGCGTATCTTTGGCCTGATTGCGGAATTTCTTGCCGAGTACGTAGCCGGCGACGATGATCCCCGTCGCGTTCGTAATCGCAAACATCCACGTCAGGAGGACGGGTAGATAGGACTCTGGAAGTGACGTTGGCAACATCGGTTATAGGTAGTGGGAGGAGAAGGGAAAAGGCTCCTACTTAAATTATAATGACCTTAACGAGGGCGAGTCAAAGAAGCACTTTGGCCGACGCGCCCGAAAGGCAGGAAAACTCCAAACATTTATGCTAGAAATTGTTTTAAACGGCGAGCCGCGAAAGGTCCCCGAGGGATCGACGGTGCTGGATCTGTTGGCCGACCTGGGAATCGAGCCAACGCGCGTCGCGGTAGAACTGGACCGCGTCATTTTAAAACCGACCCGCTGGCTGGAGACCACTCTGGCGGCTGGGGCCAAGGTGGAGATCGTCCATTTCGTGGGCGGCGGCTAGAATTAGTCGCGTTTGACGAGCTGAGCCATGGCCTCGGCCACAACCTCGCCGCAGCGATAGTCTGGATGGTCGGTCGGTTCAAAGGCCTTGACGGAGGCGACCTCGTCCACTGGCCGAAGCATGGCCCGGATCTTCTTTTCCGAGACCCCGACGGACTCATCCCAGCGGATCTCGCCCCCGTCGCTCAGCCCCTCCTGGATCTCAATGATTTCGCGGATCCCTCGAAAGACGATCTTCACCTTCTGCCCATCCGGGTTCAGATATTCGTCAGCCGCCTCTTCGCCGAATTCGGTGGCGCGCTCATAGGCGTGTTCGCCGTCTTTCGCCTGCAGCAGACGGGTATTGATGTGGACGACATTGCGCGGGTCGCCCTCCACGCGGATCTCGAGAACTTCTTCGACCAAGTACCAGCCGTGGTCTTTTTTTAGACGCATGGGTCTATTGTCTGATATAACTGCTGCCATGTTGCTTCTTGCTGCCGCCACGATTTTGCTAAGACTGACCGACGGGACCACGGTCGAAGGCCCCGCCACTTTTTCGTTGGGCGGCAACGGAGTCGCGAAGATTTTGTCGTTCCATAGCGCGGCCCCGGCGTCGGCGACTGAGGCGACCCTGATTAAGGACGACCTGGCGATCGTGCAGGCGGACAAAGATCGCGCCGGGCGGGACGCGGCCGTTGAGCAGTTGGTCGCGATCGGGGTGCCGGTATTGACGCCGTTGCTCGACATCTACAAAGACACCGACCAGCATGAGCCCCGGCCGCTTTACCGGCTCTTCGAACGCATCATGCCGAGCGGAGCCGATGGCTTCGATCGTACGCTCGGCCTTCTGCGTTTGCAGAACGGGCAGATGCTGCGCCTCGCCACGCCAACCGGTTCGGTGAAAGTTGGCCAGCGCGAGATCCCCTGGGCGAACGTCAGGGCCTTGGCCGTGCAACACAAGCGAATCGTGAAACGCGTCGTGGCCCATTCGCTTCGGCATTCGACACAGATCGAATATCTGGATTCCGGGATCGAACTCCGCGCCGATTCGCGGCTCAGTGCCACCGCGAGCGGCTTCGCCCGGCTGTCTTGGAAAGACGACGGCTGGGCCACCGATCCGAACGGACTCACCAAGCCCGGCAGCCCGGCGTACAAGACGAATCTGGTGGACGGGCATCCGTTTGGCGCGCTCCTCGGTCGAATGGGCGCCAAGGGCGCGACGTTCGCCGTCGGCAAGTCCTACGCCGACAAAGCCCCGGGAGCGGGTCGCCTCGGACTAGCGATCAACGACAACAAACATTGGCAGAATAACCTGGGAACCTATGCCGTCCAGTTGACGGCGACGGCGGCTTACGACTGGGGCGAAGCTCAATAAGTTTTGGTTTGTCGAAACATTTCAAGCAAGCAGGCACTCTGTGTATCTAAAATGGCGAGAGTGTATCTGCAGTTTCGAGTTTCGGCAACAGTAACGGTAATAGGCCTCACCCTATTGATGGTGGCCTGTGGGCAAAAAGCCCCCGAGGTAGCCAAGAAAGAGGAGAAGCCCGCGGCATTCGCCGTTCCGGCCAACCCCTACGCCGACGATGCGGCGCGGTTCCTGGCCGGCATGCCGGGACGGGACGAAAGCCCTCTGAAAAAGCGCGAGGGAGAAAAGCAGTGGCGGGCTCACGCCGCCGGCTTTGATGCCGCGTTTGCGCGGTGGGCCACGGTAAGGCAGCCGCCGATCTCAGCGTTTCAGGCGAGCGAATTGTCCGGAGCGGAGATCGAATCGGCTACCGCGTTCTACCCATTCGGCGGGCCGGACGTCGTCCATCTCTTGACCTTTTACCCGAAGAATCCGGCGTACATCATGGTGGGCTTAGAGCCGCCCGGCACCCTGCCGACCGAAAAGCGGCTGAGTTCAGCGGCGCTCGAAGCTCAGTTGCCGGAGGTCCGGCGGACGCTGTTCGATGTCCTGGGGAAAAGTTTCTTCATCACGAAAGAGATGGACAAGCAGCTTCGGGGGCAGGTAACGGATGGACTCTTGCCGATCATGCTCGTCCAACTCGTCCGCTCTGGCGCGAAGATTGTCGGGACGGCGCCGATCATGCTCGACCCGAAGGGCACCGTGGTCGCGCGGGACGAATCGCTGAAGGCTCAGGTGAACCGGGGCGTAGCGATCGATTACTTGATGAAGTCAGAAACGACCCCGCACCGGATCTATTATTTCTCGATCAATCTGGGCGATTCCCGCTTCTCGACCAACGAGAGCTTCAAGGCATTTCTGGCCCAGCAATCGCGCCTTGTCAGCATGTTCAAGTCGACTTCCTACATGCCGCACCGGGCGGACTTCTCCGCGATCCGGGAACAGGTGTTGCAACGGAGCACGGCGGTGGTGCAGGACGATTCGGGAATTCCCTTCAAGTACTACGACGCAGCCAAATGGGACCGCCAACTCTATGGCCAGTACTCGAAGCCTTACGGTTCGTTCCGCAATCTGGTCCAGCCCGATTTGCAGAAGGCGTTCGCGGATAAGGCGTCGGTCAAGCCGCTGGCGTTCAACATTGGCTACGGCTTCAATCGGATCCCCTCCAACCTGCTGATCGCCCGCAAGAGACCCTAAACCTATGGCTCGAATGCGCCTGCGGGCCGAAAACAACCGCTTAAAGATCGAGCACTCCATCATTGACGGGGTGCGCGAGATGCTGGAGCGGTTGTTGCGGGAGTACCCCGATGACGTGATACGCTCCGTGGTGCCTGGTCGAATTTCGAAAGTCCGGGACGCGAGAGGAACGTTGAAAGTTCACATCACGGTGCCTGTCATGAACGGATGGAAGGCGATCGCGCTGAGCGATGGGGCCCGCCAGGAACTTTTCATCAGCACCACGTTGTCCGAGGAGGAGCTGCTGGCCGCCCTTCGGCGCTCGGCGGGGCAATGAAGTTTCGATGGCTGCTGTTCGCCCTGATCTTGATTGGCTCGTTGCGGATCGCTTCGACGTGGCAGCACTTTAACGCGACCATCGACGAGACCGCCCACTTGGCCTGTGGCATGGAGTGGTGGTCGGAGCACAAATACACGGTCGAGTATCAGCATCCGCCATTGGCGCGCATCGCCCTGGGGTTTGGGCCCTACATGGCGGGGGCGCGGACGAATGGATACCCCGCCATGGACGAGGAAGGCAACGCGATTCTGCATGAGCGCGGGCACTACTGGCGAAATTTGGCCTTAGCGCGAGCGGGGATTCTGCCCTTCTTTTGGCTGGCTTGTTGGGCGGTCTGGTCGTTCGCGCGCCGGTTGTACGGCGATTGGACGGGGCTGGCAAGCGCGGGGATTTTCAGCATGATCCCGGGCGTACTTGGCCACGCTGGTTTGGCGACGACCGATATGGCGGCGATCGCTACGTTCGCCTGGGTGGTTGATCGGGCTCACGGCTGGTTCGAGGCGCCGTCGAGGGCTGGCCTGGCGTGGACGGGCTTAGCGGTGGGGCTGGCGGCGGCTTCTAAATTCAGTAATATACTCTTCCTCGCTTTGGTGATGGGATTATTCATCGTGGTCTATCGGCGGGGCTTGCCACTGCTCTGGAGCGGAGTATTGGCCTTGGTGGTGCTCTCGGCCACGTATGGGTTCGTTTACGACACGAGCGACATCCGCGTGCCACAAGACAAGGCGGGGGAAGGGTTGAAAAATATCGTAAAGCATGCGGTTAGAACTCCCTTTCTGGGACCGGTGATCCGCGGCGTATTAGACGTGCAGGCGCACAATAAGCTCGGCCACCCGAGTTACCTGATGGGCCAGGTGACGCAACTCGGCGATTGGCGGTTTTTTCCAGTGGTCCTGGCGGTAAAGACGCCGCTAGCGATTTTGGCATTGTTTTTCTTGGCCTGGCGACGAACGACATGGCTCCCGGTGGCAATCGCATTGCTGTTGTTGGCGGCGTTGCTGCCGGTCAGTATGAACTTTGGCCTTCGGCACGCGATGTCGGTGTACGTGCCGGTTTCGGTGGCGGCTGGGTGGGCGCTGGTTCACGTGTCGCGCTGGATTGCCGGACCTCTGGGAGTCTGGCTCGTGTCGTTGCGTCGGCGCTCGCGCATCCGGACTACATTGCCTCCTTCAACGAAGCGGCGCGGCCTGACCCCGCGTGGTTCCTCGTCGACAGCGATTTGGATTGGGGACAGGATCTGCCCTCGCTCGTTCGATTGATGGATCGGCGTTCGATTCCCACGTGCCGCTTGGCTTATTTCGGATCCCAGGATGTCCAGCGGCTGTACCCTGGCCGGTTCACTCAGGACTTGAAGAATAACCAGCCGAGCAAGGGCTGCGTCGCGGTCAGCATGTTCCGCTTGACGATGGATGCGCGGAGTTCGATTCAGAACGGAGAGGGCGACCCGTGGCACTGGCTGCGGCAGGTCCCCGAGTTGGAACGAGCCGGACGTTCGATCGTCGTTTATATAATTCCTTAAGCTATGAAGCCGTACGGCTTTCTCTTCGCGCTGGTCCTGGTTGGCTCACTCCGCATCGCGGCCACGTGGCAGCATTTCAACGCGACCTACGACGAGCCCTTTCACGTGGCCTGTGGCGTCCAGTGGTGGGCGGAGAAGGAATACACACGGGAGCGGCAGCACCCTCCGCTGGCTCGGATCCTGGTGGGTCTGGGCCCGTATCTGGCCGGGGTGCGGCCGGGCGGCCGTGGTGATTCCGTGGCCGAAGGCAACTTCCTACTCCACGAGCGGGGGCACTACTGGCGACACCTGACGTTGGCGCGAGCCGGGACGCTGCCGTTCTTCTGGTTGGGCTGCGCAGCCATTTGGCTGCTGGGCCGACGGCTATACGGGCCCAATGTAGGAGTCGCCGCGGTCGGGGTTTTCAGCCTGTTGCCGCCAGTGTTGGGCCATGCCGGCCTAGCGACCACCGACCTGGCGGCGATGGCGACCTTCGCCTGGACGGTGGAACGGGCGCAGGCCTGGATGGTCTCGCCGGCGCGGATGGGAGTGTTCTGGACGGGCCTCGCGCTCGGGCTGGCGATGGCGGCCAAGTTCAGCAATCTGTTGTTCGTGGCGCTGGCGGTAGGGCTGCTGGTGGTGGCCTATCGCCGAGGGTGGCCGCTTGTCTTGAGCGTCTTGCTGGGGCTGGTGGTCTTGTCCAGCACTTACCGATTCGTGAAGGAGTTCCCGGATGGCCAAAAACCGAAGATCGCCTTGCAGTCTTATCTTTATCCGGCTTGGCAGGGCATCGAGGCGATTCAAAAGCACAACCGGGATGGGCATTTCAGCCTTCTGCTCGGGCAGGTCCACGTGGGCGGCGATTGGCGATTTTTTCCCGTAGCGTTGGCGGTGAAGACCCCGCTGGCGGCCCTCGCGTTGTTTTTGCTGGCATGGCGGCGGGCGGCATGGTTGCCCGTGGCGATGCTTCTTCTGCTGTTGGCGGCGCTGCTGCCGGTGAACATCAACCTGGGCATTCGCCACGCGCTGCATCTGTACGTGCCGCTTTCGCTTGCCGCGGGGTGGGCGCTGATTCATGCGAGCCGTTGGCTGACGGTGCCGCTGTCGGCCTGGCTCGTGGTGGCCTCGGCTCTGGCCCATCCTGACTACATCGCCTCGTTCAATGAAGCGGCGCGGCCGGAACCGAGTTGGTTTTTGGCCGAGAGCGATTTAGATTGGGGCCAGGATTTAGCGCCGCTCGTGCGAATGATGGATCGGCGAGGGATCGCGACGTGCCGGTTGACGTACTTCGGCACGGCGGATTTGAGCCAGCTTTACCCGGGGCGCTTTCGGGACGTGCCGCGGTGGGAGGAAACGAGCAAGGGCTGCGTGGCGGTGAGCGTGCGCATCCTGGCTTTGACGTCTCGCGACGCGGTGCGGAATGGGGAAGGCGACCCTTGGCATTGGATCCGGCAGGTACCGGAACTCGAACGCGCCGGCAAGTCGATTGTCGTCTACGACGTTCCCTAGGCCGGGCCGAAGAGGCGGATCATCGGGCGCTGGCGGCGATCGAGAAAGACGCGGCTCGTGCGCTCGTGCAACGCCGCATCGGCAGCGGCGCGGACTCCGGTGAAGTACGGGGGGCCATCGGCCCATTCGAGCAGGCAGGCCCGGGGATCGGCAGCGCGAGCGGCCGCGCGGGCTTGCTGCTCCGGCGGAAGTTCCGGGCGCCACCAGTCGTCGGCGGCCATCTGCACTCGATAGCGACCACGACCGAGGGCGGTCAGGTTGTCGGTGAGGCCCCAGTCGAGGGCGAAGACGCCGCCAGGGCAGGCGCCGGGGCGCGAAAGGTAAACCGCCACTTGCGTCGTGACGTCGGTCCATTCCCGGCGCGGGCCATTGGCGGCGGCTTGAAAATAGGGGACCCAGACGGTGAGTTGGGAATAGGCGAGGAAGCCGCAGGCGAGGGCAACGGCCCAACGGGGCTGTGGGAGCGCGGCTAGCGTGGTGCAGGCGGCGGCCGCTAACAGGGGCCACAGCAGCAAATGGTGGTGGATGGAGCCGCCCGCACCACCGGTGAACATCATGGCAAGGAGTGCGAAAACAGTGGCGGTCCAGAAGAACGCCGGTAGGCGACGGCGCACGGCCAAACCAGCCACGGCCAACAGTGCCACGCTGGCTACAATGCCGTAGAGCGCGGGCGGAGGGTCAACCGGAAACAAGAGCCCGAGCATGGCGGATCCGTCGAGAGAGTGGCGGGCCGCCCACAGTTTGGGCCAGATTTCGGTTGGGACGAGTTCGGTTCGCAGGCCGCTCATCGCGTGGGGAACCTTCGAGCGGTAATAAAGACAGGGCGCGGCACCGAGCAGGAAGCCAGCCGCGACGCGCCAATGGCAAAAGCGACGCAGGCGAGCGGGGTAGAAGATCGCCGACGAGGCAACCACGGCGGCCAGCACCCAGATGGCGACGGCTTTGTCCCAAACCATCAAGCCCGCCAGCAGCCCGGCCCAGAGGAAAGAGTTCCGACGGACGGCGTAAAGCAATAGCGTGCTGAGGAGCAGTTGAAGGCCCACCGGCCCCCAGTCCATCACGATCGGCAAAACGAAAAGAGGATGGGCGATGAAGAGGATCGCGGTGAGAGTGACGGCCGAAACGGAACCGAAGCCCAGCCAGAAGCGAAGCGATAAGCCCGCGATGGCGACGAGGGCAAAGAGTAGCGGCAGGCGAACCGCGAAAGGGCTGAGCGGGACCAGCTTGAGGTACGGAACGTAAAGCGCGGCCTTGATTGTTCCCACGTAGGCCATGATCATCAGGGCGATCTGGCCGTGGAGGATCGAGAAGGCGCAACCAGCCGGATCGTCAATGGCCTTCAGAAAAAGCGCTTCGTCCTGGTGCAGGCCGCACCAACCGGCGACGACCCAGCCGAGTACGAACAGGCCCAGCAGACCGGCCGCGCCAACGAATCGCATAGTCCAGCATAGCGCCCGGGGTAGCAGTGGCGGTTGGTACACTATGGAAAGTATCTTTGTTCGAGGTAGCGTTTGGTTCTCCGATCCCTTTTCACCGTCCTTTTCTTCATTCCCGCGCTTTCCGCCCAAGATATCTTGCAGCGTTACTTCGAAGCGAATGGACGGCAAGCCGACCAGACGCGCGATTTGCAGATGGAGATGGATTTCGATGCTCGTCTGCCGAAGCTGGGCAAAGTTGGCCATTTGACCGGTAAACGGTACGTCGCCAGGAACGGCCACGTCGCCTTCGCCGTGAAATCGATCACCGGGGACGACACCGTGAAAAAGCACGTGATCGCCCGATATCTATCGGGGGAGCAAGAGAACAGCACCAAGCCGATCGACTCCGGCATCACCGATCAAAACTATAAGTTCAAGTTTAAGCGGATGGCCGAACAGGAAGGGCGGCGGGTGCATATCTATGAAGTTGCTCCGCGGAAGAAGCGGGTCGGACTGTATAAGGGGGAACTTTGGATCGACGACGATTTGGCCCTGCCGATCCGGGAGCAGGGAGAGTTTTCGAAATCTCCGTCGCCGGTGTTCTTGAAGAAGGTATCGTTTACGCGGTACTACTCTGTCCACAAGGGAGTGGCGCTGCCGACCCGGGTACAGTCGGTGATTGAGACCAGAATCGCGGGTAAGGCGGAGCTTCTGATCAACTACTCCAATTTTCAACGAGGCGGAGAGCCGCCCGCCACTGAGGTTGCTATAGCGACCAATCACAGACCCGTTCCGACTGTTTACTGAAGGACAGTTGTTATTCCGGTGCCGGTTGCCGTACCGTAGGGGATAGGTTCTATGCGCACGCTTTTTCTAAATCCTCCTTCTTTTGAAGGATTTGACGGTGGCGCCAGCTCACGCTGGCCTGCTACGCGTGAGATCGAGTCGTACTGGTATCCAGTTTGGCTCTGCTATCCCGCGGGCATGCTGCCCGATAGCAAGGTGGTAGACGCTCCTCCCCACGGGATTTCGATCGAACAAACGGTCGAGATGGCGAAGGAGTTTGAACTGTTGGTTTTGTTCACGTCGACGCCTGGTTTCCACGTTGACGTGCAGATGGCCGAAATGATGAAGGACCTCAACCCCAAGTTGAAAGTCGCTTTCGTCGGACCTCCGGTTACTGTAGAGCCAGAAAAGTCTTTGCGCATCGCTCCGGCGATCGACTTTATCGTGCGGAAAGAGTTCGATTACGCGATTGTGGCCTACGCGAAGGGCACCCCGCTGGAGGAAATTCCGTCCGTTTCGTTCCGGCGGCCCGATGGTTCGTTTATGCACAACCCCGACGGGGCGGTGATCGAGAACCTTGATGAGTTGCCGTGGGCTTCAAAGATTTACAAGCGCGATTTGGATTTCCGCCGGTATAACGTGCCGTTTCTGCACAACCCGTACGTGGCGTTGTACACCTCGCGCGGCTGTCCGGCGCAGTGTACGTTCTGTTTGTGGCCGCAGACGCATTCCGGTCACCGGTGGCGGTTGCGTTCGGTCGATGACGTGGTCAATGAAGTCCGCTGGGTGAAGGACAACTTCCCCGGGCTGAAGGAAGTCTTCTTCGACGACGACACGTTCAACTACCAGAAAGCCCGGACGATCGCCTTGTGTAACGAGTTGGGAAAGGTCGGGATCACTTGGTCCTGCACTTCCCGCGTCACGACCGACTTTGATACGTTGAAGGCGATGAAAGACGCCGGCGGCCGTCTGATGATCGTCGGCTACGAGTCGGGCGACCAGCAGATTCTGAAGAATATCAAAAAGGGCGCGACGATCGACATGGCGCGCCGGTTCACCGCTAACGCGCATAAACTGGGTTTGACGATCCACGCCGACTTTATCGTTGGCTTGCCGGGTGAGACGCGGGATTCGATCCGGAATACGATCAACTTCGCCAAGGAACTCGACTGCGAGACCATTCAGGTTTCGCTGGCGCATCCCTACCCGGGTACCGAGTTCTTCGACTATGTGAAGAAGAACAACCTGATCACCCTCGACGCGATGACCGACGAGAAGGGTCACCAGTTGCCGAACATCATCTACCCCGGGCTGGACCGTGGTGAGTTGGTGGAATCGGTGGAACGGTTCTACAGCGAATATTACTTCCGGCCGAAAGCGGCTTGGCGAATCGTGCGGAAGTCGATTTTCGACTCGACCGAACGCAAACGGCTCTACAAAGAAGCCCGGGAATATATGGCGCTACGGAGCAAGCGGAAGCAGTTCGTTAAGGAACAGAAAGAAGCCTCCCTCGCCGGTGTCAAGTAATCGGCTGGTCCGGAAGACGCGACTGTTCGCCGCCATCGTCGTCGTGACGAATGTGTTGGGCAACTTCGCGCTCAGTTGGGGCATGAAACATGGGGCTGCGCTCGACGGCAGCCCCCTATCTTTTGTAATGGTCGTATTTAACCCTTGGGTGCTCGTCGGGATCAGCCTGTTGACAGGTTGGGTGCTGTCACGCATGGCACTGTTGAGCTGGGCGGATTTGAGCTATGTGATTCCGGTGACCTCTGTAGGCTTCGTTTTGAATGCCATCATGGGGGCCGTGTTTCTGGATGAAAAGATCAGCGCGCTGCGGTGGGCGGGAACGGTCTGCATCGTCGGTGGAACGGTGCTGGTGGGCTTGACGGCCCCGAAGACGGAACGATGAACGCCTGGATCTACGTGGCGATCATCGTGGTCTCGACCGTCGCCAGTGACCTGCTGCAGAGCTGGGAGATGAAGCGCCAGGGGGAGATGACCAATTTCGGGATTGGCCACTTGCTGAAGACGCTGCTATCGAAGCTGCCGCTGATTGCGTCGGTCGTGTTTCTGGCGATTTCGTTCTATGCGTTTCTAGCGCTGCTGCAGGTGGCGGATTTGAGTTTTGCGGTGCCGGCGACAGCACTGAGTTTGGTGGCGGAAACGATACTGGCGCGCTTGCTGCTGAAGGAGAAGGTAACGGCGGCGCGCTGGGCCGGCACGGCGCTCGTGACTTGCGGCGTTTACCTACTGGCCCTTTGATGGAATACGTGCTTTGGGTTCCGCTGGCCTACCAGGTGATCGCTCTGCTCGCCAGCATCAAGCGCTTGTTTCAGACCGATCCCGAGCCGACGGCGTTTCCGCCGATTTCCATTCTGAAGCCCGTTTACGGTACCTGTCTCTTATACACATCTGACGCTGCCGACGAATAGAGAGGTGTAGATCTCGGTGGTCGCCGTATCATT
>ENA-ORBV01015339-ORBV01015339.1-microbial-mat-metagenome-genome-assembly--contig:-NODE-15339-length-11291-cov-9.158552_pt1 | contig 11291 bp, 10 predicted proteins | sample MGYA00237777_ERZ505514 | MGnify/ENA primary metagenome ERZ505514 (study PRJEB26160, sample SAMN06269048) | microbial mat metagenome | isolation source: Oligotrophic lake microbial mat | place...
TGACATTGCTGTTGTAGGTACTCAATGCGGTTCCTCGACAGAACTGCTGCATCATCTGATGTTGAAGTAACCCTGTGGTAGAGTTGAGACCAGTGAATGCGCGTTCAACGTTCTTGCGCCAATCAATCAGATCTCGGGGAGATTCCGCGGTGCCATTCAATGTCGTGAATGCAAAGCGGACCTTGGTTGAGTCAGCATCCATCGGATCACTGTAGAGGTCGACCGTCGCAAGGTCTTCCTTCTTAGTTACGGTTTCCCTTGGTTCAAGGACCAATGGAAGAACAATCTTGTTGTTCTTGGTGTTACCAAGTCTTTGGTAGCGGTGATCTTCATGGTCAAATGAAGTTGAAAAATAAACAAATTGTTTGCAACATAACGATTTGTGGTTTGATATCAAAATGCACTGCGCTAAAAGCTACAGGCCTTTTGAGTTGTTTGCAAATGTAAATTATAAGCTTCAGAATGAAGCTAAAATGAATGTAACATTTGAGAGAGGTTTAGCTCGAGATCCTCGGCGCAGTCCTCTCTCTGCTGAGATGAACGATGCTTCTACGTGAAGGATCGGCGTGCCAGTTGTGTAGTTTGTTATGACTTTGTGCTACAACGATAGCTCGTGTTGTACCATCCAGAACAAAACATCTTCCAGGCGTTGTTGTGAGGGTATGTCATGCATCCGTTATTCCACATAGGCGCTTGGTCTTGGATGCTACCCTGAGCGACCTTCTTCACTGCTCGTGAAGAATTGGGCTAGTCGCAAACTACTCCCATGCGCTGAAGAGCGTACCTTCCGTGGATGAGTCACGAACGAATGAGTCCTATCTGACAATGCTCCATGCATGTCCCATTCTAGGCATTGCAAGAGCCTAAATGTCATGCATGTTGAGCCCATTTGGATTTGCAAATGATGTTGATTTCCATAACAACTTAATTTTTTATGCACATTTGCTCTAATCACACATTTGTACAATGACCATCTGCAGAATAAATTTCAAATTGTTAATGAGTCCAATGCACATGATTGATTTTCATGAGTTGGCTCTAGAGCAGAATCAATCATTGTGTTGACTATCAGATGTTGTCTTTGCTCACAACTGGTCCGGACACATTTCGAAGCAGAACCCTCTTCAGATGTGTTGCCATGCATCAGACTCACAACACAAGCAAACAATGACTTGTTCTACTGCAACATGGAGGTTGTACAAATGTTGTGTGACCTATTGAACTCGAACAGAAGCAAACTTTCGTTTCTTGGTGACTTTGAAGCTCGTTGATAAGGATTTTGTGTGAGACATCACGAAGCTCCAGCACAAGAGAGGACTAGATCTTTGTTTGCACCTCTCTCCAACCCTGTCTTCATTTCTAGCTGAGCCTACAAAGCTTCTCATCATTTCTATTTTCAACACACTCACAAACAGCCTTGCTTTTAGTGGAGTCCACAGGGTTTGGGGCAGGGGCCTTGTGGACTTCGCTGTGCTGTACCAGTAGTATCTTACGCTATCTCGCTGACTCATTTTTGCGAGCTATGCCAGGTGTGGGCCGCTGCTTCTACTTGTTATAATACTTGTACCTCTCTACAGAGGAGAAGATAAATCGTTGACTAGTCTGGCCAATATCGTACAGGGTGTGATGATGGCGATGATTCGTCTGTTACTACTAGTAGTACTAATCATAGCCTGTTTCGGGCGATTCGATTTGGCTGTTGCTTTCGCCCACGAAGATGTGGTACCAGTTGGGAAAGGGCAGCCGCAACAACATGGGGCTACTGCTGCAGCTACTACCGAAATTCCTGACGAACTCTGCAGTCCGTACGGATCGTACCCCAATCCACTTGGTGTCACTGACGAAGATCGTGCCCAATTTCACCCCGTGGTAAAATATCCTCTCATTTGGCAGGAAATCAATACTAGCGAAAATACTATTCGGCACCGGATTCTAATACCCAATGTGGCCATTCGAGATCATACGCGTCCCTCGGAAAAAACACAACTGGCCACCGAAGAGGAGCGCATCCAACGACAAGAAGAGATAAAATCCACGCCCTGGTGGAGACGAAAAATCCAAAAAACAAGGAAACAACTGGCACAACTCGTCTTAAGACGAAAATATGACGAAATAATGGGAAGCATTGGTCGGTACGATGAAAATCGCGTGGCCATGTATACCTCGGAATTGTTTCAGGATACAGACAACAAGGTTGATGGGTATGCCGGTGCACGAACCGTTCACGTGGGAATCGACCTTAGTGGATCGGTGGGGGCCAAAGTCTATGCATTTACGCATGGAATCATTCATTCGGTTGGATACAATTCAGATCTGGGTGATTATGGACACGTGATAGTGGTAGAACACATGGTGCCCTCGAATGGGGAAAAAATGTGGGCCCTTTACGGACATTTGGATGAAACCAGTACCAAAGGCAAGGTTGCTGCAGGTCAGCAAATCAAAAAGGGACAAGTGCTTGGAAGGCTTGGGGATATTCATGAAAATGGGGGGTGGTAAGTCAAAAGTCCTTCTTCGGTCCAGCGCCAATCATCCATCCTTCCACTCATTTGCCAATAATTCACTATCGAACATAATTACTACGTGATGTCGAATCTTCATGCATGAAACAGGCACACTGCACATGTACATTTTCAAATCTCCACAATACCACCGGAGACTCACGACATGCCAGGAGGTAAGGCAGGCACCAAGAAAGGGTGCAGACGTTCACAATAATACCATGGAGCCAAATTCCCGATCCTTCGTTGACTAGCCTGGCTTTTGACATTGTATGCCACGCATCTCACTTCTCTTTTTCTTCCTTACTTCTTTATAGCGGTAGCATTGGAAGACCGCCCAAAAGCACTATGGCAGTATCCAGATCCCAGGTGGGTTCTTGGGATGCTCTACTAACTATGCAAGTGCTACGAATACTGCTGCCTGGGTTTTGCCTTGAAAATAGAAATGCACGATAAATGATGCCCGCCACCAAACGTGCTAGAAGTCAAGGCCCATATTAATTTTAATTTTGTTTATTTTATTTCGCATGCAAGAAGTGCAAAATACATTACTTCTACCTATTATTCATTTCTCTCTGTATGTTTAAGCTTGAACGCTTGGCCATTTTGCCTTTCGTGGATGTCCGTTTTGTACACATGATCCCTCCGCCAATATATTTCATTCGTCTTGTTGCTGATGCTGCCACGGCGCTCACAAGAGAATACTTTCCATGAATTCACCAAAATTGAGTTTACTTCCTATGCTCTATGATTCATTGACCTTAGTTGATGTGTTCGCTGGCACACAATTTCTCATGGGTTGCCTGGATACGACGGCTGCGTAGTATCTTGCTGGTTCCATTGCGCTTTATCGACGCAACAAAACGAGCACACTTGCCGTTGGCCGCCATCAACTTGGCAGATGTTACACTTTCCTTTTCATGATTCAAGACAATGGGCCTTTCCTTGCGAGATCCATGACGCTTTCCACCATGGGTAGCTTCCTTTTTGTTTTTGGTGTTGTTACAGTTGGAAAGAAGACGCTTATCGGACGATCGTCCAAAATGCCCAATCAAATCGTACAAACCCAAGGCCAATGCCAGGGGCTCAAACTCATCATATTCGGCTTTCGACAACGTGTCATAGGCGGGCAATGTTTCAAATACAATGTGTCCCAAAATGACTTCAAAAATGGCCGGAGAAGAAATTTTCAGATGTAAGACTCCTTTATGATCGGGAATCCATTGGAGAGACTTGATTTTTTTAAAGGCATCTTGTGGGACTGAAAAACTCGTACCAGCGACAATGACATAGACACTGCCACAATTGTTGCTGTTCTGTTTTCCGGTAATAGTGCTGTTGATGCTGACCATGCTGTTGCTGCTGACCATGCTGTTGTTAAAGCATAAACTTGGCTGCTGCTGCAGCGGCTGCAGTCTGGTAGGTTCTGGCTTGACAAAAGCTGACGTTTTGGTCGTTGCAAATTCCTCACTTAAAAAGGACGTCGCCGAAGGAGGTCTCGACGACATTTCTGTGGCAAAGGTGTCGGTAAAGGAGATTAAATCTGTCTCACAATCATAACTAAAGGAACTCAAGGTACTAGAGTTTGTCTTGTGGAGATCCATAAATTCTGGTTCGTAGGCATCATAATCTTGGAGGTTGTTCGATATTTGTTTCCTATTGTTGTTTTTTGTTTTCACAGTTTTCATAGATTGACGTACTGGAGATTTTGTGGGCTTTGTGGGACTTTGAAACATCCAAGTCGTAGCAGCGGGATGTCTTGGAAAGCTCATGTTGCTCTTACGTTGTGTTGTATCAAAACTGTCTTGTAATCGATCTATGTATTCAATGAACTATGGAAACGATGATTTGTTTTTGTGCGAATCTTTATCCTTTTGCGTGAATTTTATTGTGGTTTTTAGTGATTAGCGTTGGCTCCCATTTTATCGGTTAGGCATTCTTCCAAGTTTTCATGCTCTCCATCGCCCAAACTTTCCCAAAAAGTGAGGGAGCTTTGAATGTTATTGGTGAGCAAGCCGGCAAGGTCGTGGAACCGGAAGCTTGTTTTGATGTAAGGGGAATGTTTTAGACGCATATGTACTCATATCTTTTCTTATTGTGTCACGGGGTAGCTCGGGACTGATCCAAAAGAAGGAAGAGACCGCCAAGTGATGAAGCCGGTGATCATGCATGACACGCATCGATGAACGGAAGCAGCAAGCAACTAACTGCAACTGCGGAACTCTGGCATCATCCATGCTCGTCAACAGAAGAATTGTGACATAATTCATCACTACAGAACTACCAGTACTAGTAGCTAGCTAGTAGACGTAGTGATCGAGCGTAGTTCCATTGCATTGTATTACTTTGCTTTGCTCCGGGTACTTGATTGATTATTACCGGCGCTCTTTGTTACTATCCTACTATTTGAAAAAGATCATGATGGCAGCAGCAACTGCGGCCAAAAGGAAGCAGTGTGGTCGTGCCCATGGAGCGTTCGCATCGTGCACCACCATGTTTCTTTTGGTTGTTCTTCTCGGGCATAGTACGCTGATCCTTGCCAAGAACATGAATCCTGGAAGTTACGTGATTGCCAATGACTTGAAGCAAAAGACCAAGCGCGGCTTCAACACGCACTATCGAGCCGAATACTTTGATGTGTATTCTCCTGTCATTCGTACGTACTATTCGCAAGTCTTTTGGGCCGCCATGGACAAGGTACCCTTGCCACCCGAGATTGTGGCACGTTTTCGTGATGCGCACAACAGCAGCAGCGATGGAAAGGTCATGGCCATTGTCGGATACGAAGTGGATCAAGTGCAAGTCTTACCCAATGGAACCGAAATTCCAGTTCCCATTACGCATGCTTATAATCATCATTATATTGCTTCCATGATGGATTCTCGAAAGGGACGGATGGTGCAAAAGAGTGAATCTGATGCGGATGCGGATGCGTCTTTGTCGTCTTCCAGTAGGCAGGCTCACACTCATGGTCAGAACTGGGTTTTTGAAGACTACGAAAAACCAGAATTGATGATGGACAATGCCGACGATAATCAGGACAATATACTTCATGAACAAGTCTTTTCAGAAGCCAACGGCGGAGAAATGAGACTTTCCTATCATGGGTATCCCAAAGGATATGCGCAGTTGATTCGTAGTCCCGATACTTGGCAAATTAATCCCATGCAGGTGGATACCTGGAACCGAGCGGCGGGAGCAAGTCCCAAATTCAAGCCAGGGCCTCTGCCCAAAATTTCTCCCGTATACAATGACCCGTCTGCCACTTATAGTGGTTTGTTGGAATGTCCTTGTTCGGATCGCATCGAAAAGAAATGGACGCAACGCTACAAAATGCAAGCCACTAGTAAATGCAAGGAGGCGGTTCAGAATACTACCGAGTGTTGGAAGGCGGGACAGAGTGTCGTCCCTGCCGCACATGTTCAGAGGTATACGACCCAGGGAGACAGTACCAGACCGTTGTATTGCAGTCTCGTGCAAGGGGCGGATGGGACGTTGGCCATCACCTGGAACGAGCCACCGAAAGAAGAAGACGACGAGGACTGTACTTCCAAATCGAAGAATCGTTTGGGCGCGTCTATCCAGGGCGCCTCGACGACAAAGCAGCGCGAGGAAGAACAAAAGCAACCACAGCAAGTGGTTGCCTTTGCTTCCGGCGTCATAAATGCCACCACCACTCTGAAGAAAGATGCAGACGATGCCACCGTTACGCTCGTGGGTCCAAAGGACGCATGGTTTGGAATTGGATTTGGGTTTTCTACCATGTGTCGTCACATGGAGGCTGATGAATGCCAAGACGGTGGACCGTATGCCGTCATCGTATACGAGGACAAGATTGAAGAACGGTACTTGGATTTCCATGGCAAAGGAACCGTCTTGCCTCCCACGATCAAGTTGCTCTCAAATACAGTTTCGGGAGGGAATCGAACAATTGTACTAAGCAGACCCATCGAAGGACCGGATGAGCGTTATTACAGCTTTGACCTTGAAAAGGCGTCCGTCCCAGTCATTATGGCGAAAGGATGCAACATGACCTTTGCTCAGCATTGTGGTCATGGGTCATCCCAGTTAAACTTTTTGGAGGTCGGCACTCCAATGCAAGTGTGCCGTGATGGTGTCGACGACACCATTAGTGGCCGCCCTTTCCGAAAAACTTGCGCTGCATATCCGTTGAGTACGTTGGTGGAGCAGAAAAATCCAACTTGCAACCTGGAGACTTACGTGGGAGGATTGAGATGCTGCCGCCACCTTCAGCCTCTTTTGGATAAAGACCAAGAAATCCCTTGGAAAGATCAGCTCTTGGAGTATCAATTGAAATTTCGATACTACTTTGAAGAATACACTCCTGCTACTGCAACTAAAAAAGCATCCCACAAGCAACTCCAACGCTTTTACTGGCAGACCGAAGCTTTTGCAGGTGAATATGACATTACTCCCTGCCGTCCGGGAACTCCCTCCTCGCAGTGCATCCAAGTGATTACCTCGCAATGGTCCGTTCATCGGATGCTGTCAGAATGTAAGAATAGCTGGTGCACGGGAGCTAACAGTACCAAGGCAGAGGGTATTGAGTTAATCTACGCTGGACCTCATTGCCATGCACCATCCTGCTTATCCATGGAGCTTTATAATGCGGACACGGGAGAGCTGTTGTGTAGTGTTGAGCCTATTCGTGGAGAATCGCCCGACAAGGTGTACGATGAACTGGGATATGTCGCTCTTCCACCATGCCTATGGGGCAGCGAAGAAGAAGGGTTGACGCCCCCGGTATTCCTCTCTTCCAACACCACCTTGCTAAGTATTAAACGAAACAACAGCACCATAGGGCACTTTGGAGAGATGGCTTCATGGCAGATGAGGGGCGTTGTGATTATGGACAAGGATACTGCTCACAAAGAACACGCGGGAACGGTTCATCAGATGGCAAGTCAAAAGACAAAGGCAGACGAAACAGCAGACGAAGAGGAGGAGATCCGCTAAGGAGTTTCAATGAGATGCGACCCGCACAAAGTATGAATTGTCTTGCTTCCTTTAATAAGTATTCAATGGCTCAACTTGCACTGGAATGTTCTTTTGGTGTTTTGGTGCCAGATAGTTGTAGTAAGGGGTGCCATGTTTTTGTGCAATTGTAAATACTTTGCTTTGCACAAGCGTAGCTGCCGACTGCAAAGCCTTACTAGCTAGGAACAACACCATCGGGGGGGAAAGCACTGCAAGTCCGAAAGCGCGTGGGATTTGAGCCACGATTTATCTACATCTCCTGGTACTAGTACTGTAGCTAGTTTGATGCAAGAAGCCAACGTACAGGACAACTTTTTATTGTACAGAATGTGAATCATGAGCTAAACACTTCCCTTTGAGTTTTCCTGGATTGTGTCCATCTGAAGAGCTTACACACAGCAAAGAGTGACTGATTTATTAGAGAACATTGGGGAATTGCGTAGGCTAGTCCTGTTTAAAATATTGCAGTAGTGAATCATCATTTTTTGGTCTTGCAGAGCTTGCACTCATACAGAAACTCTCCATTGGCTGCACCTATTAAGATCTGTGGACATTTGTGGTTACTGATTCTGTTGTGATGGCTCTTTAATTTTCTACAAACTCATCAGTGTGGCATGTTTCATATGCGGTCGTTTCAGACAATTGGATTTGATAGATTGCATGTTCCAAATGTTTTTATTGGAATGCACATGGCCCACACAGCATGCACACCCAAATGCAAAGTCTGGCTATTCTGAGTGGAGATAGGAAAACTTGTGCTGTCTTGCCAACACATGCATCTAAAGATTCTGATGCACAAGCTTCTTTTTTGATTGCAGCATGCAGTGAATGCAGCACACTGATGGTGCTGTTACTTACATTGAGCACCGATAAATTTCATCTGTGAGAGGAGGGGGGCATGCTGCAAACAGTGTTTTTGTTGGGTCACTGAATGAAGGTAAAATGAGTGGTTGGTCACTGACCGACACAATGATAATTCCAGTCTTGTTCCGGATAGCTACCAGCACTAATGGTGACAAGTCATAGGAGCTACCTGGTCAGCCACAACATTGTCTTGGAAGGAGCATCATTCTTCATGATGCAATGAAAACTCTCATTTGCTTGGTTTTTGATTGCACCTCTAGCACGGTGACACAACTTGGAGCATTGTGTCAATTTGCAATTTTTGTTTTGCTCACCACCTCAGTTTTGGTTTTGGATCAAATGAAAATAATGCAACATCCCACTTTCTGTCAACAAACTTATGAACATGGTTGCGATGTTAACGAATTGTCCGTCTGCATGCCCAACAACATCTGTCACTACACCTCCTGGGGAAAAAATCATTCTGAAATTTTGCAAGCCATTTCCGTCGTCCCATGACAACAAATGCAAATTGATGGAGATAAGCACACAGACAAACTCAGTGCAAGCCCAGTGTCTTTTTGCTGCTGTCTTGCAATGTTCTGTTGTGAATGATTGATCTGCAAGCAGTCAACAATTGTGATATGACAACATGTTGAATGAACTCCTAATGACACCTGTTGGTGCATCAACATTCATTTTTTTGCAATGATGCACAGTGCACGCTAAGTCATGCTTGTGGTGACACAGAGGGCACAATTTGTGTTGCAAAAGTTTTGACAACACTTTTTGGGTTCAGTTGTCTTGCCAGCCCACATTGCAAGTGTTGACCGACTTCTCTTCGGACAGTTGGATTTGAGCTTGTTATTTAGCAAACATCTGATGTGTTCCAAAGCTTGAACAGTTTGCATCATGTTTTTAAATTGTTGTCAAGTATTTCCAATGTGCATCTCTGCAGTGTTGTTGCGCAAAAGCTTGCATCACAATTGCGTTCCTTCATGTGTTGTTGAAAACAGATTGTCACGTTTTTTCTGTTTCTCCTGCCAATGTGCAGAAAGGATTTAAGTGTTTTGCTTGCACATCATCAGAGAGTTTTTGCAAGATGTTTGGAAGATCTTGCACTTCAATGCCGCTTTGATTTGAGATGAAAAAAGTGCACGTAGCTTTGAATCCTATTTTTGAGTGATCAAAGCACAAGAAGATTGTCTTGTTTGGCTTGACACAATTGATTGCCTGTTGTTGAAATTTTGCTAGCAATTGCGCCTGCTTTTTGCAAGCATGCACATTAGCAGGTTTTTTGCTTGAAACACTGCAGTCTTGTCTTTGTTTTGGTGCACAGACCGCTTGTTCATGTGATGTTTGATTTGTGCAGATTGTTGCAAAATGTTGTTCCATTTCAAACATGGACAATCTTTCAAAGTGCCAGATCATTGCAGAGTTCTGCTCTGTCTGCTTAAAATATTTTTTTCAATCTGACATCTCTAGGAAACCGACAATTGGCTTCTCTGGCAAGACTTTGCTTCTGGAGTTGCAGAACAAATGGGCAAAGGAAGTGCTCTCCGGGCCACAACTGAACATGGGTCAATCCACCAGCATTTGTGGAACTTCAGTTGCAGCAAACAACACCATTGGCAACAACAATGACATTGACAAAATCAACAAGACTTCAAAAGCAGTGTGCAAAATCATCACATTGATCTCATGTTGACAATTGCGACATTTGTCTTCTTCATTTCCTGTTAGGAGCACCGCATCGTCAACAGTGAAAAAATCATGTTCTGCTTGTTCTCAAAGCAACAACTTTGGAATTTATTTTGCACATGAGAGACTCTTTGCTCTGTGGTCTGAGACATACAAATTCATGCAAAAAATCTAAATGACACATGTTGTTGATCACATTTTTGTTGTTGTCGTGTCAAGACTTTTGTTTTGCACAACATGGGCTTCATCAACAAGTTCAGTTGCTCTCCTGCCACTGAAGTTTTGCCCAAATTCCAACTTCTGGCTTTCCATCAGTTTTCCGTGACAAAACATGTTTTGTCAAGTCAGAAAAACTTGGCTGAAGATCAGAGAACTCGATCAAATCAAACAAACGCGCGACCTCCCATCCCTTGCTCACAGCAAAAGGGAACAACACTTGTTGGATCAGACAAATTGAGTCATGCTGTTGGTTTGCCACACAGACAGCCAGTGTGACAAAGCGCAGCCAAAAACATGCCATCTTTCTTTTTTGTCTGGCTAGCTAGCCAGGCAAAGAAACTCTGTGAATTGCATTCAAAGCCAAAAAGAAGGACCCAAACAGTCCAGCTAATCACACCAGTTGTGTGTGACTGCTGTGGCTAGTTGCTGGGGGTGACCAAAAAGTCGTCCAGATGATTTGACAGGCGAAAATGCAGATGGGAATGAGAACTGACACGTCACAACTCTGCTCAAGAGCTTTTATGAATTGTTGACTACTCCAAACAGATGATTTGCAGGCAAATTTGCAGATCGGAAATGCAACAACAGAAACACAACAAGTGGGCGATGTCAGGGCTACTGCTGCTGCTGCTGCTGCGCAGCCAGCTGGCTGCGAGGTGGCTACAAGTGCCTGGTGGCCACAGTGGCAAAGTCGAGTAGCACTGCTAGCTAGCTAGCCAGCTAGCCAGCTGCTAGCAGCAATCGATTCGTCAACCACTGCTGCTAGCACTGCTGCTGCTCGTCAGCCAGCTGGCTGGCTAGCACGTGGTTTCCAGCAGCACTGGCACTGAAGAATGTTGTTTTCGATCTTGCAAATTGTCTGCACAATCGTCTGCTTGGGTTTTGGAAGCAGACAAAGTTGCAGGCATGCAAAGCAAGTAGCAGATTGTCAAAAGGGTGCTTGCTACTTAGGGGGGCTTCTCTTTTCGAATCTGCTCTTTGATCTGTCAAATCATCTGCACGACTTTTTGGCTACCCCTGCCACTGTCT
>ENA-ORBV01015340-ORBV01015340.1-microbial-mat-metagenome-genome-assembly--contig:-NODE-15340-length-11289-cov-4.836782_pt1 | contig 11289 bp, 6 predicted proteins | sample MGYA00237777_ERZ505514 | MGnify/ENA primary metagenome ERZ505514 (study PRJEB26160, sample SAMN06269048) | microbial mat metagenome | isolation source: Oligotrophic lake microbial mat | place...
ACAAATCAAGATGACAGATCAATGCAAAACATGCTGCTGATTTGTCCAGAGAGACAAAGTGGGCAGTTAGACCTTGTGGACCACTGTGTTGTCAAATGTTCTTTCTTGAAAACCAAATTTGTTCCTTTGATGTTCCTTTTCCTCTGATTTCATTTTTCTTGTTGTGAGACCAACAGGAAAATGGTTTCATTCTAGCATGACAAACCTGTTTTTCACCAAAGAAAATCATCTTTCAACTTGGTCACTTGGGACTTTCTTGTTGCACCATCATGTGCTGTTGCGCTCAGTTCCTTTGTTTCACTCCCTTTGTGACATGCGAATTTCCTTTGTCTCAGGGAACGAAGGAAAGTGAATGCTTCAGAGAGCTTAATTCTTGTTGTTTCACTTTTTCTGCAGATGAATGCAACATGACATGGCTCTGTGGGGTGCATTTGATCCAAGCAGCTTCCATGTTTCCCCCTTTCACTGCCTTTTTGGGCATTTGGTGAAACAATCACAAAAACAAAATTCAATTAGGTCACAATCCGCATGGTCCCAGATTTGCGACAAAATGTCACACTTGTCAGTTTCTCCTGTAAATCAAAGAGAGGTGGACACCTTGGTACTAGTATGAATCACATCATTCCAATGCAAAAGGAGAGACAAAGGCGTTTGGCTTTGTGACAGCAACAACATAGGAAGAAAATCTAGAAGTCGCACATCTGCTCAATACAAAGTGAACTTTGCCGTCAATAAATTCAATCACAAGAGAGATCGCAAAGATCGCGAACCACCAGGAAGTACAACAAAGGAGTAAACTCTGTATGCAGTCGTACTCGTAAAATTTAGCACCAGACCTCTCGCGTGCGCAGGATTATAGATGTGACCGGAAACAAGAACCACCACACTAAATAAAGAGGAGATGAAAGATTGACACCCTGTGATCGAATGAATCAAATTGAAATCGAATTGAATCGAATCCAAAAGCAATCAGCTATGCAGTCATTGCCTGCAGTAAAGTTCCCCGTGTGAAAGTGGAAGCACGACCTTGGTTGATGAACTTAAAATGCGTTCATCCCAAAGAAAAAAAACAAAAAACATCAAGAACACATCATAATTATTGTTTCTGGTCTCGCAAACCAACTATCTATTCACAACTTATCGACAAGCAAGAAAAAAGACAAGCCATCATCATGCCGCAGAAATCAAACAACGTTTGGGAATGTGTGGGAACCTTGTTGATTCCTTCCCAAGATCTTCAAGAACTCTCCCAGATCAAATCCAGTTTCGGTGGTGCTTCCCTGCAGAAGCATGGCACGGGCGACTCCATGCCTTCTACGCTCCGATACAGGCTTACCAAAAAGTTGACGGGGCCTGCTCCCTCGGTGGCGGAAGCGGACCATTGGGCGGATTAAGTACTACAGGAATGGAACAAGGAGTAGGGCTTGGTACTGCATATATATATTACAGTTCTTGACGTTGCTCTCGAAGCAGAGATGGAAACGGCCAAGAACTGGATGGATGGTACTGTACTACACAGGGCGATGGATGGATGGATGGATGGATGGATGAACACTGCATGCCATGATGCACAGCTTTTTTCGGTTTTCGTCAAACACTACGCCAAAAGGGAGGAACCGAGTCAGGCAAAAGTTCAAGGCACAATTTATCTCGAGCATTTTTCATAGTTCGATCAGAACACAATAATATAACAATCATAATTTTGTATTCCAACTCGTCTCTCTCTTTCTGTCAGTGTGCCGGCAGCTTTGCTGGGATATCCAACGTGTGTCTGTCCATTCGTATCATAGTCTATATTTCGTTGTGGTTGGCTGGTCCCGTGCTTACTTGCTCGGAGCGACATTATCAGGCCTAAGCTGCCGTGCATTGCTCACTAGCTTCCTAGCCTATGCTTGGTTCAAGTCATTGCCACCCGACTCGTACGTCGTAGTACAGTAGCTAGTTTCGTGCATCCCCAAAAAGTCCATCTTCGAGAGGCCACAAAACTAGCCACAAAACTAAAAACTAGCTAGCTATGCTAACGGCAATCCGTACAGCGCGGAAATATCTAGTCCATGATTATTACTACTGTAGCAGTGCTTATGCAGCTCAATGAATCACAACGAGTCGAACTGAAAATCAGGGCAGGCAACGTACTATAAGTGGGCCTTGCGGACGCGTCGTTGACAGCCTGACAGAAGTGGCAAAATCACCTTCACAAGCAGCCCCAATGCTTGATCATTTCTCAATTTATAAGCTTTAATGTTGGGTTTGAAACGGTAGGCAGTACAAATCGAAGAGTATGTCGACAGATATAATGCACCTCCTTGTTAAGAAACGTGAAACTAGTACAGGTAGTAGTAGGGGCAGATCTGGCCATTCCAAATCAATGTCTATTTCATTGAACTGCTTGCAGCTTGTACATTCCGCCACCACCCACCGACAGCTCGACCTAGCTTCTGGCACCAGCTGGTGAATCCAACACTCTATCTGCTCTAAATACCTACCAACACCCTACCTATCTATCTACTCTACTCGCTAGCTAGTAGCTGGCTCAACCTGCTGTGAGCGGAAGCACCTGCAGGTACCAGCCTGCGGTGAATAAAAATTTAGCATTTAAATTGAAAGAGTAAAAATTCATCTGTCACGCTCTAGTAGGTACTTTTTTATCTACACTGTGGAAGTCTCGTTGGCTAGCTAGTTGTGTTGTCTGTGCAGTATTGCTTCACCACCACTAAGTCCCGAGTCCACACCATACTTTGAATCGGATTGACTGGGTCACAACCTCGAAACGCGTGGCCATCTAGCTGGCTTGCGAGTACTGAAAGGTCGGTGGCAAAAAGGAGATGCAGAATTCTCCCACTGACTGGCGTTGCTTGCTTACGTTGAGTGCGTCTGACATCGCGTTTCCCGCAATATAATTTGCTAAACGCACGTTGACGTCGGCCCGCTGGACTTAACGTAACGACTATTACTTCGAATGAAATCTTCCACGTTCTTGCTAGTACTGAGTAACCAGCGTGATAACACAATATGGGAATGAGATTCACCTAACGAATTCTAGCTAGTAGAATCTGCCACCTTTCCCAAAAAGACACACACGTCCTTTCCTCATAAAACCGAAAAAGACAACAAACGAACGAACTTCACCGAAACAAAAAGAAGCAACGCAAGCACCAATACAAACACTACAAATTCATCCACCATGGCTACCATTACCGCTACCAACATCATTCAACCACAGCAACAACGCGTCCGTTGTGGCAGCCTCAGTGACTCCTCCGAGAGCTCTTCCATGACCATTTTCGTCGTCGAGAAGGACGCCCACATTTTGTTTGGAGTGGACCACTCGGATACCGTCCGCTCGCTCAAGTCAAGAATTGCCAGTCGACAAGGCATTCCCTTGGATCAACAGCGTCTCCTGTTTGCTGGCCAGCCAATGGACGACGCTTCCAAATTGTCGGACTACAAAATCCGACCCCAATCTTGCATTCAATTGGATATGTAAATTTGCGGAGGAAAGCAACAATTTATGGAGAGATTCTTTTTGCGTTTGCGAAGGGTGTTGAGTTGAGACGAGAGCAGCGCTAATGAATCTATGTGAAAGAAAAGGGAGGGTATGGAGTGTGGAGGATTGCTGTGCACGGTGAAACGGGTACAACCAAAAACGATCATAGGAAAGGAGAAAGGGAGGAAGAACACAACAAAAACTTTTATGGGAAATATAATCATCATCACCACCACCATTGTTCTCATGATACTTGTTGCACGAGTTTCATGACAACGATGAATGAACCAACAATTTTTATAACATAACAGCTATTAGAACTTGTAAAAATCAGTATCGTTTCGTCTCGTTTAGGGAAAGCCTACTAGCTATGTATTGCTGTGATGGTCCTGTCTTTTAGAGCTACCACAAGGTATTGCTATAGGGACAAAACACTACCTTTGTTCTAGTTAGAATTTGTTATTCATTTGGTCTTTCAGAGGGCTATTATAATACCGACCAAAAGGGGCAATTGCTTGGACATTGACTGTCCACTCCAGTACCAGTGCGAAAATTCCTTTGTTTCAATCTAGTAGCTACTCTGTTACAGCCCATGTACTAGTAGACAGATCGCTAAGCATAAAGTTTGTAGAATAGAACTAGGTTGTTTTAAAAGTGCAATTGGATTTGAGAGAATTCTGAGAAAGTCGCCAAGACCCAAGCCAAGACACTGACTCGGGGGGCTTGCGAAAAAAGGGAGGGCAGGGAAGCACAAGGCCCTTCCAAAGAGGCTGAGCTTCCCGTCAGGCTTCATTTTCGTTAGACAAGAAATGTAGGTTATTTGGATGCGGTCAAGACGCCACCCACCAGAGCACTGGAGGATAACAGTGGAAAAGGAAGTTTTGTTTTGCTCGGGGTGGAAGTCTCTCAAGAATATCAGGACATGAACATTTGTTCGGCCCACTGTCTAATTTTGGCCTCCCACCATTGTTTGTGATTAGGGATAGCCGGAGGTACTGCGTTTGGGAAGAAATGGAACTTGCTTGTGGATGCCGCAGTGAACAAGATCTCGTATCATGTGTATATTCAATTTGTCCTCATCTCCTGTTTATTTGTTGTGATTTTCTGCATTGCTAAGCTCCTTCAAGGTGTTACTCATACTGCTGAAACGCCGGATACTCCAAGTTCCAAAAGGACGGCCCTGTGAGTACTGCAACCTCATGGAAAAGACCACCCCATCCACTCCATGTCGCATAGAGAAGTCCAACCACACCAACGACTGTTGTTGCTGCTGTCGACGTACTCACTGGGCTCGAGACTTTCCATGATGATGGTTGCGGGGAAAAGGAGGAGGTCAACAAGGCGCTGCTGTTGATAATAGTATCCCGGAAGGCCGACAAGGCCCGGGATTGATACAAGGGAGCGCAAGCCTTCTGGAAGTACTGTCCAAGGATACTGTAGGGATTAGAGGTCCTACTACGTGTGGGGCGCCCCCACGCTCGAACGAGCGAGAAGAAACTGCTCGTTGCAACTTGTGTTTCCTCCTTCTCTTTCGTGTTGGTTGGTTTCGGAGAAGATTTTAGAGTAAGGTCCGCATCCGAGACAGGCCACGACGACTCCGAGGAGCTGTCAAGAGCATCCGCATCCAAGCGAGCCTGTACAGCTTTTTTGAGGATTGCCATATCCGATTGGGTGACTTGGTTCGGTTCTGCACTTGTGGAAATTTGGTGCTCTCTGTTCGGCAGATCCGCTTCAACTTCAACATTGGTTTCCGCCAGTAGGAGGGGAGGAATCGCGGCAGTAGTTGTTGATATGTTGTCCACGCCCTTGGATGGAGCAACGAGAACGGGGGCATCCGTGGTATGGCCCAGGGAGGAAGCATCAGTCTCGGCTGGCATTGTTGTTTCCAGCAAACGTGGGGAACTACCATCGCCATCGCCACTGCGACTTGCATCTTGGGACAGTTCCAATGACTCAGTCGGAGCAAGATTTGATCCTGGCTTGTTATTGACATCATCGGCGTTGGCATGCGTCAGTAGTTCTTGCAATTCTGCAACATTGGTTTCCGGCAGTATGAGTGTAGTAGGAGTAGCGGCAATAGATGTTGCCATGTCCATTATCTTGTCCAGGTCGTTAGATGGAGCAGCAAAAAGGGCGGTACCAGTGGTATTGCCCAGGGACGCAGAAGAAGCATCACGGTGGGTCTCTATCGGCGCGGTTGATTCAATCAAAAGTGGGGAACTGCCACTGCCAATGAGGCTGCTGCTGGTTGCATCATGGGCCGGGGCAGGCATTAACTCACTCGGGGGGGAAAGGGGTTCTAGCTCGGTGATGCTGCTTGTGATGCCGTTGTTGATATCGTCGGTGACATCGTCAGTGTTGTTGGCATCCGTCAGTAGTTCATGCAATTCTACATGTTCGTGTTGGATTGTCGACGACAATAAAGGTGGTGTTGCCACGGCGGGGCTTGAGGATCTGGAAGCCTTACCTGTGCTACTCGTAAGAGGCGTATCCGTAGTACAATCATTGGGCGAATCGTGGTTGGGCACCGACTCACAATCACGGCTGTTGTCAGCAGTCATATCACCAGAGGGGTCAGGAGTAGTAGTAGTAGATATTGTCATTGTGCTTTCTATTTTTGTCGTCGTCGTTGCTGTTGCTGAGCCTTCTGTGGACGATGAAACTGCTGTTGTTGTTGTTGGCATGGGTGGTGTCGTCCCTTCAGGACTGGGTGCACAATCCTCTGAAGGTTCAGTACTGGCATCGGTGTTAGTACTATCCAAAGGAGAAAGACCCAGGTCGACGAGACGGGGTGTCCGTGTGGTGGAATTCGTGGTCCGTTTGGGGCTGATAGATCGTGACAGCCGTCGTTGTAGCTCCCTTGCTGTTGTTCTGGCGTCATTGTTGTTGCTGTCAACTGTTGAAGAAGTCGCCGTCGTCGTTGTTGGAGCAGTAGTACATCGCTCGGGACTCAACGACCGCACTCGATGCTTCCCTCGTCGTTCTGGCGTCAGAGGCGAGGTGGGTACTTTCCACAGTGTTTCCGTACGCTTTTGATTCTTGTACAAGCGATCGTATACGGTATCTCTGGAGGTGCTACTGCCTAGTGACCGAGTCGTAGGACTCATGGGCGCCGTATAGGTACCTGGCTTCCATAAGGTTTCGATGCGTTTTTGATTCTTGTACAGACGATCAAATACATCATCTCTGGTGGGAGTAGCGGGAGTCGTAGTGCTGGTGGTGGTTGTGACCACGCTTCGTGGTGGTGGACTCAATGTCAGATGTTGTTTTCCTTCTCTTCGTTTTTGAGTCCTAGAAGTTGAGGCTATGGGACTTGACGGTGGTGATCCAACCGCTGCGGCCGACGCCATGAGGCGCTCGGAGATGGCATATTGTTGACGCGTTCGGGCGACGCGATTGGCCGAGATTTGGAATTGCTGAGACCTACCGGTACGAGTAGTAGTACTCATAGTACTAGCACTCGTAGTACTTCCATCTTGCGACAACACGTCGTCCTCCTTGTCATAATGATGATTGTTGTCGTGCAAGATGGATGGGAATGGCTTCTTCTTTTTTGTGGGTTGTGGCTGTGGCGGTGATTGCGACGACCCATCGGTTGACTTGGTTCGTTGTGGTCGTCGTTGTTGGCGTTGACGTTCTCGTTGTGCTCGTGGTCGTGTTGGACTGATGGATCGAGCACGACTACTTTTGGTTTGACGCTTGTACAATCGTTCAAAGACGGACGATTCTTTCTCTTTCTTTTCGGTTGTTGCGTTGGCTGTGGATGGCTGTCGTATTTGTGTCGCGGCGGCGGCATCAAAGACGGGCAGCAAGTCAAGTGGCCTCACTGAAGGCGACAGCGATGATGATTCTTCCGTAATGGTCGTAATGAACTTCCCAATGGCACTGCTACTCGTACTACTGCTTGTACTACTACCCGTACGGGTAGTAAAGCTTTCACTACTACTGCTAGTCGTTGTCGCGGCGGTGGCCAAGGTTTGCGAAGAATCTTCGGAACGAATGCTCTTGTTGCAGGAGGAATCCAAAGAATGGCGATTCTTCTTCGTCGCATCACCGCCCACATTATCATGATGGCGTTCCAAATGGGCTGCCAGCAAATTCTTGTTCTTCTTTTTATGGGTCGTCCCGCTGCTGCTACTACTAGTAGTAGTGGTTGCGGCAAAAGTCTTTTTGGTGATTGTGATTTTATTCTTGTTCCTCACCACGCAAACGACACGGCTAGCAGCAACAGCAGGAGAGGCTTCTTCGCTCATTGCAGTAATTGTAGTAGCTAACACCATGATGCACAGATGGATGGAAACAATACACTAATGCATCAAGAGAAAGGGTAATACAACAACTTGGCTTGTATATAATTGCATGATGGTCGCTCTAGCTAGCTAGCTATAGTAGTACCAAGGTGGAAGTTCTTTTCTTCTCGACAAAAAAGATCGTGTTGTTGTCGCGTCCAAAGATAACACAGGCGAGAAACACGGTGACGGTGCGTTGAAGGCAAAAGTAGTGAACAAACGTGCGTGCAACGACAACAACTGCGACAACAGAGTTAAACTAGCTTGTACTATTGAACATCCTAATATTACCCTATCCATGCCACTGACTCGATTGGCATCCACCCACTCCACACGCACCGCTCAAATACAAGACACTCAACAAATCGTACTGTACTTTGTTAGCTAGCTAGCTAGCTAGCTCGGTTCGTAAGCAGTTATCGTCAAGTTTGTCGAGATTTATTAATTGTGTCGGTAGGACGACTTCCACATCTATAGCTAGATATTCATTCTGTGGGAGCAAGTTGCATGTTGTCGTAGGAATACCGGGTCTACTCAAAAGTGATGGGACCCCTGCTATTCGCCCTACCAACCTCGAGCTGAGTGGCTGTTACTTAAACCTTGTGGATCGCAAGGACGCAAAACAAACCTTCCATTTACAAATCCCAAACAAAAGCATTGCTGTCCATCGGCGGTAGGTTCAATTTTTGCTCGAATCGAAGAAAAAAAAGGCCTGATTACCTTGCCACGGATTGAATTCAAAGCTCCTGTTATTTTTGGCCTCGTATTTCTTTTTGCTTTCTCGCAGTGGCTTTTGAATCCTTCCAGCCTCCTCTCCTTTTGCAGGCGTGCATCGAAGGTTGCTTCCAAAACCCCAAGTCAGTCTAATGCAATTATTTGTATCACCTGAGTCGTATTTTGACACTAAAAATGAACAGCGACGACGAAGACGATGAGGTCCGACTGGAGCAAGAAGAGGAAATGGGAATGGTGAAGCATGTGGTTCACAAAGCATTGGTCCAAATGAGTGGTGGGCGGCCTCCCGTTCTGCGAGGAAAACCATCAACAACAATCGAACACGAGGAGAAGAAACAACGACTCGGGAATGAGAATGCTGCAGCTGCGACTACTAGTATCATGTCTCTGCCGGAATGGAGAAACTTTTTATCGGCACTTTGTCAAGACTCCATCAATCGAACAACCCAAAATGTCCGTGATCTCAGCAATGGGAAACCCTGGGATTATGATGTTCGAACTGTGACGTCTCTCTACAATCGATTCCATCCCAAACAAAAAGTCAACAAAAAACAACGAAAAGAACAAAGGGCCCGACAACAACTCGCCAGTGCCAGTGAATTGGTCTTGACGTCCGATTTAGGAGTCGAACGCAGCGTTGCCAGTGCCGTGGATTTTTCGCACATGCTGTTGCCCTGGTTGGACGATGAGTTGCCAAGAGGCTGGGATATCCGCGTCCAGGCTTCTTCGGGCTTTATCCTATTGGTGTCTCCGGCGCGAGCCCGAGAGTTACGACGCGCGGGACGGCGGCCGTGTCCTTCCTGTGAAGTGTGGACCAAAGCCAAACTCGCGGCCAATGGCGTGGCCGTGCCCAATGCGGCGGAAAAGGGACTTTGGTGGCATCAACAACAATTTCATGCCACCAACCATGCGACCGCTACGGCCTTTGCCGCTTCCACGCGCGTAACGGATGCACTCTTACTGTACGAAGAGGCACACCTTTGGAAGATGGAAGAATTACTGCAGCGTCGACAAGCCACTGTCAAAGGTGCTGGCGGTGGCTCCAACCACGACAGCCACCACCAAGATGGATTAGCCGATACTCCCGCCAAGCGCAAGGCCCAGGCTTTTCAATTTGCCCAGGATGGAAATCTATCCGCTCTACAATCTGCGATTCAAGACAAGTGGATTGAACCCAAAGAAGATGTGGACCATCGGGGCGCCAGTCTTCTTTTATGGGCAGCGGGTGCTGGCCATACATGCATTGTCCAATACCTCATTGAAGATTGTCACTGCAATCCACGTCAAGGACAAAAACAGTTTCGCCGGGGTTTTGCCAAACGAACCGCCCTTCATTGGGCATGTCGCAATGGACACCTAGAGGTCGTTCAGTACCTCTTGCAACACTGCGGCCCCGTCGTTCTTCAGGATGCGACTGTGGATGGCACAACCGCCATTGGATGGGCCGCTTGGCAGGGACGTTTAGAGATATTAAAGTGGCTGTATTCCTTGTACCCAAAGGAAGTGGTGCTTGGGGCTGGTCAAGTCAACAAATTTGGTTGCAATGCCCTGTTGTGGGCGGCTCAGGGAACGGCCGATACCGCCACTCTGGATTGGTTAGCCAGCACAGCACATGTCTCGTTGACGCACGTTAATGACAATGGGCATGGCATGTTGCACAAGGCAGGGCAACGGAATCGGCAGGCGGTTGCGACCTGGTTCTGTCAGAGGCTGATCTTGGCTTTGCAGCAGCAACAACAAGTTGATGTTGATGTCCTTCAAAACATTCTTAGGCTGATTGGACCCGATCAAGAAGGGTGCACACCTTCTGACCTTGCAGGGATTGAAGGACATGTAGATTTAGCCAAGGAGGTAGTCATTCTGGAAAGACAAGTGCTAGAAGCAGCTGTAAAGCATGGGGCGAAGTGGCTGCCGGAGTGGGATTTGGACAATACGGTTTTGAAAGAGGAATGGAAGCCTGGATGTGGCTTGCTTCGACTATGGATTGGCTACCAAGATCTGTCTCAGACTCTAGCTAGCTAGTTAGAAAGACCAAAACACACAACATCACGTTTGTTTGTAATTACTAAACCTAAGAGCATGAATTAAACTACTGTGCTGAAGCATGCACCTAACATCTGTACTTGTGTTCGGTTTCTCAGTCATGCTCGAATTGCTACCGGTGCAGGTCGTTTCTTTATCTAGCTAGCAAAATGCCGTCAACGTTTCATTGCAAAAGGCCATGAACAGGACATGTGCATCAAGACAGCATCAACTACCTCTCCTCTACATTAGGGGAGAGCCTCAAACTCTCTGCTAATTTTGAATTCTCCCCTAATTTAGGTGGCCCTCCATTAAATACTCCCATACGGAAATGAGCAACCCCTCCGGCAAAATGCAGGCAACCATGAAGAGAATATGCGCGTCATAAAATTTGAACACACATACAAGTGTGCGTCTACTTCCTAAATGAAACTTCAACTAAAATTTCAGCATGACGAAAAAAAAGAAGCAGTGAATCGATGACGTAATACGTACTATTCTAGCTACTACTAGACTTACTTAGTAGAGTTGCTATTGGTATTCTGACGATGGCACAGTTGAGTACGTTTGCTCTATCAATAGTACCACGTACTAGCTACTCGGAGTAGCTAGCTACAGTAGTAGCTAATACTTCAGTGAGTAGCTAACACTACTGAAGTGCCAGTTAGTAAAATGAATAAACACGGGGGCCGCGCCGGGTAGTGTGGTACGACGCTGTCTCTTATACACATCTGACGCTGCCGACGAATAGAGAGG
>ENA-ORBV01015341-ORBV01015341.1-microbial-mat-metagenome-genome-assembly--contig:-NODE-15341-length-11288-cov-5.871822_pt1 | contig 11288 bp, 3 predicted proteins | sample MGYA00237777_ERZ505514 | MGnify/ENA primary metagenome ERZ505514 (study PRJEB26160, sample SAMN06269048) | microbial mat metagenome | isolation source: Oligotrophic lake microbial mat | place...
GCTCCACCCCCGCCACCAGAGCCAAAAAAGAAATCCTTCGTGGATGATTCTGACGAGGACGGGGACTGCTGCTAGTATCCTCGTCCTCGTCAGAATCATCCACGAAGGATTTCTTTTTTGGCTCTGGTGGCGGGGGTGGAGCTGGGGCAGCCTTTCCTTTTTTGGGACTGCTGCTAGTATCCTCATCGTCATCGTCAGAATCATCCATGAAGGATTGCGCTGGCGCTGGGGCTGGGGCGGCCTTTTTTGCTTGGGGACTGCTGCTAGTATCCTCATCTTCATCGTCAGAATCATCCATGCCTCGGAAGGAATCCTCCAAACTGGATTTCTTTTTTTCAGCTGGAGCAGGAGCAGGGGCAGGTGCAGCTTTGACCTTTCGGCTACTGCTCTCTTCGTCGTCCGAGTCATCCGACGACTCGTCGGAATCGTCCATGAACGATTTTCGTTTGGGAGCAGGCTCGGGAGCAGGTGCCGCACTCTTGGCTTTTTTGCTACTGCTATCCTCATCTTCTTCGTCCCAATCAATCTCATCATCCTCTTCCTTATCGAAACTAGTCGTAGCAGGAGCATCTTCCCAATCCACACCCGAGGAACCCTCCTCTTCGTCCACCACCGAGGGAGTATTGACCATTTTTTTCGCATTGTCGGGCGACGATGGCGTTTCATACGGAGACGGAGGTTCCGACATTTCTTCGGAATATTCCGACGGAGAATCGATCAGCTCCTTGTCAAAACTGCTTTGCGAGTGATCATCGTGATGCTGTTTACCAGCAGTCCCAAAGAGTTCTTTGTCAATGTCCGTTTCATCATCCTCATCGTCATCGTCGACGCCTCCACTACTACCTTCAGGACTGCCAGCAGCAGCAGCAGGAGGAGGAGGAGGAGGACTATTCGTACCAAAGAGTGCTTTATCATTCTCGTCTTGTTCCAGTTCCTCGCCACTATCAATTTCCGAACCTGATAAAGGCTCGCCCTCGGAATCAAAATTGTGGGCAATCTCATCATAATCCCCGACGGGATCAATGAATTCCGGCATGACGGGCATTTCAAAGGTCGGCATATCGGGAATGATGTAATTGTCGTCAATTTCAGGACCCAAATCCAGAGGCACCGGTGGTACCGGAGTCGACAATTTGCGTTGTTTGGGTTTGGAGTCGTCATCCGAATCCGAGTCGTCGTCACTGTCGCTCAAAAAGGAAGATTTTTTCTTCGTCTTGGAGGTAGCTTTCTTGACTTCACTCGAGTCATCCGAATCGATGGAATCATCGTCGTCCGAGTCACTGTCGAGCAATCCCATGATACTGCCAGTATATTAGTGATGAAGGAAGGAGATCAAGAAGTTGACGGAACGAATATTAAAGAAACGTAGGGAAGTTTTTCAAGTAGATTGTTGGTTCTTGTTGTTAAGAACAAGATATCAGATAGAAGTTTTCTAGAGAAAGAAAAACACTCCGTGTTTCTCTCTGGTAGGCTATAGCTGCCTGGTTACAAAGGCTGTCTGCTAGCTAGTAGTGCTCTATTTGGTCAAGTATATTTGCTCTGGTGGGCTAGCTCTGTTTGGCTATCACAGAGACGCTATGCGCTGCATAGCCTCATCTTTCCACGGTGCCTTCGCGTGTTGCGTGACCACACTCACTGTTGATTGAATTATTCTCATTCATTTCGCTGTCACAAGGGTCATTCATTAGATTTCTACTGCCGTGAATTGTCTATAGACAAATTAGTACTCTTCCAGACCAACATAAATGGCAGTGGTTCATTCGAGTTTTTGTCCATAGTCATTTGGCGCCTTCGGTTGTCTAAGTAACCATGTCGAAAATGCCAATAAACGTGGGGGGAGCTTTAGGTAAAATAGAGGTAAGTCTCATTTTATGGAATGGTTTTCAATCGTTTTTCCTCTGGTTCCGATTGATTCATTCATCATTTCTGCGTGCTCGCAGCAAGGCCTTCTGACTGCTAATAATAGTAGCTAGAGGCCGGTGCCGGCAGCTAAGTTCGATAGCTTTTACCGCAGCATTGTGTACCAGGCTCGTAGCTAACGGCTAGGTATGGTTCCATCGTTCACTCGGTATCATGGCGAATCATAAAATGGCGGGTGGACCACGAAAGAGTACTCTTAGACGGCAAACACACTCGCACGCACTGTGTGCGTTGTGGCTTGCTACTAGAGCCATTGCTTATACTGCAGTGAATAGCTAAGTAATTAGAGAGAGCCTTATTTTTGTCATAGGGTGATCTGCGTAATTTATGGTCTACCTCAGATCTACAGCGCTGCTCGTTGCCTTGGGCCACTGCCTGTGCCTGTTGCTACGTGTAACTGATTGTTTTCATACTGTGCTGGTTTAGAAACATCCGAACGACTAGACTGAGAGTTGGGAATATTCAAGTCATGGATTTCTCCTATCACTACTGTATGTCCATGCGATACAGCAAGCTCAGTAGTTTTTTTCGTCTTCTTCGAATGGAGACTGACCGCGCTTGTTGTCCACCGGGATATAGGCATGCTCGTAGTAGATGGCATCCAAGTCAAGTTTGTCCATGTCGGCATTGAGGTATTCGCGAGAGTGTTTCTTTGTGTCCCAGGCCTCAGACAAACGCTTGGGAACGCTGGCTGGAAGATCCTCAATGCCCACTGCATTTTCAATCTGATTCCAAGCCTGTTCGCGAATCTCGTTAGTCATGAGCGGAAAATTTCCTTGATAATCAAACCAATTGACGAAGCAAGGATCCTCACATAGAACTGGAGGGACAATGACATCTTCCTCGAATTCGTCGTACCAACCAGCTCCATTTACGATACGCTCACACGGATCCATGCTTTCGGTGGCCGCATGTCGCAAAGAACGCACGCTAGGAAAGCCCACATAAGACTCTTGGGAATAATGTGCCTCCAATTCGAAGGTCACTTTGAGAAGACGAGCCAAGCCCTTGAGGGAGCCTATCTTGGACTGCCGAATGCGATCGTCATCGATGCGGCTTTTATCTAACCCGGGGGCGGCAACGGGGAAGCCGCGGGCCGCGTACTTGGCAAGGCGCAACTCATAGGAGGACTTATTTGGCCATGCATGAAGAGGATTCAAAACATTGATTCCATTTTTTAGGGCATATAGGCATCGGGAGGTGGCCCACACTTCTCTGCCATCAAAAGCACAGCAGCAGCAGTCGCAGTCAAATCCGAAAAGTACTTCTGTGGGTGAATCGTAGAGACGAAGGATGATCTGAATTTTTTCGCCAATTCGGCCAAATCTATTATTCCATGAGTGGATCGTCATGACACCCGGGCTGCGCATAATCACCCATTTCTCGTTGATGGCCGCTAAAGAGACAAAGACACGCTTGGCAATACGCGTCGCCTCAGAAGCACTCTGCGTGTAAATGAAAAGATCCACATCGCTGTCACCAGACCACCACTCGGACGTACGGATGCCTTCCGTACCCGTCAAAGCTTCCAGCACCGAACCACCAGCAATTATAATTGGCTCATGCAAAAGAATATGTTGGATTCGATTAAGGATGTTGGGATGCTTCCGATTGAAGTTTGTCTGAAATCTCTCCAGGTTGAAGACGGTCGCAGGAACTCCAGCATTGGCTGGCGAGCGAAGCTTGTCCATCAAGACAACCTTGGCCTCGGGGCAACCATCGGGTTGATATACCAAAGGTAGAGATGGACCCCCAGCGCTATGACCAAAAAGCGGGACCAAACCCTTATGAGGATTTGACGGTTGCCGTGTCATGAAGAGTTTGCGAGCGCTGTCTTCCTCTTGGCGGAATTTGATCGTCTCATCGCTCATGAAATCATCCAGGTCTACTTTGGGGCATAGAATGGCATGAACCAGCCCATCCATTCCATAGAAATCGGCCTCCACTGACAATGCCTTTCGATCCGATGCCGCTACAGGTAGAGCAGACACCACATTGCCACCAACTCGTAAATAATCCAGAATGTGGGAAAATAAGGCCCCGTTACGATCAATAAAGTAGGATCCGTCCTTGCCGATTAGGCCAGGACTATCGTGACGACCTGAGACCATGGCTTCGAGCGGCGAGTTAGGAACCCGAGAAAGAGTAGCTTTGGTAGTCGTGAACTTGTATCCTCCTACATTTAGCGTGATGATTTCGCTAAGTGAGTCCCGCTTTGTTTCTTTCTTCTTGGCCGCTAAATATTCCGCGGAGCTTATGATGATTTCTTTCATGCTAGCTACACCATGCACATCTCCTCCACCTTTGATAAAGTCGGCAATAGCAAGGACCTTACGCTGCAAGACGTAGGGAAGTTCTGCTCCACTCGTTCCCAGTGTGAATGCGTTGCCGTCCACGTGGGTAAAATCGGCCAAGGATGAGCAGCCGATCTTGTCCAGAAACTGAGCAAAGCTTTGCTTGCTAGAAGGGTTCTCGGAGAGTCCCAAAAGAGTACAAAGCTTGCTAAAATCCTCGGAGGAATCAAAGGAGCACATGGACGGAGGGTCGGGCAAAACTAGGGCCGGCTTCGTACTTGCGGTAGCAGGAGGAGGAGATGTCGATCGAAGCAACGCGACACTCTCTCCGCCGTCGCCGTTCTTTGGCGTCACGACAGCAACATCTAGATTCGCATCATGCTTCTCGGAATCCATCTTGGCAAGCTACGAGCTTCGAATAATAATAATAATAATAAAGTCAAGACTAATCTACTTTGTAGCAACAGCACACCAAAGGGAAAATAAACTGAGCACTCACTGGCGGTGGAGTGCCGCAATAAGCCGCTTTCCCCCGGTTTGGCTGCTGCATCTAAAAATCGCGCGGACTGCGCGTCGCGAAAAAACTGGCGCGTGTTTTGAAACACAGTTTTCGATTCGCACCTGCCATTTTGCTGCCCTAACTTACCTTTAATCTGAAGGCGTGGCACCTATTACAGTATGTGGGACATGCTTGTAGAATGAGCAACAGTCAATATATTCGACTTTTAGCATGAGAGGAATATGAAGGTGAATGCTATTTTAAGGAAGGCCGACTCGTCAAGGGAAATCAACAGCCGAAGTGTGGCCCCAGCACTTCGAAATTACACACTAGACGAGTCCTCAATCTGTCCTAAAAATATCTTTCTTTTGGAACGAGTACTCGAGCAGCAAGATGCCCCCAACCGATAATTTAATGACATTTTATCCCTATCCGGCAGATAGAAAGTGTGTCTAGGAGACCAGCGATACAACTTGAACTTTGGGTACGCTCTCGACGGGGACCAGCAACACAATGTTCGAATGAAGCGGAGGAGAAAGATCTTGACCCTATTCCCAATCCGAACGAAAAGATCGCTTCTTGATGAGGTAGGACTTTGACCTTGAAAGAAATCCACATTCTACTTATTTCTCGCGATAAATGCTATGATGAGGTTGCTCCCGACAAACGGTGCAGGCTACTTGAACGTTACGAGCTATGCTTTTAACAAGCCTCTATGTAACTAAGGACCATGTCGGATTTATGTCTATGAAAAGCTTGTGGGTATAAAATAAAGTATGGATGTGGTGGTTTGAACGACAAGATATAAATGTAATGAATTTTACTTTTTTAGAAGAAATAAATGGTATAGTACAAAATACTGTTCCAACAGCTGAACAGAAGATGTAGCTCTAACGACGCCCAAATATGTTTTTTTAACTTCCGAGCGTATTTAATCAAGGTTCAAAATAGCAAGCTTCTGAATGCGCATTCTTATTAGCATCTTCTTGGGTGGCTGGCTGACAGGACAATTCTACTCCAGGTATACACGTCCTGGCGGCAAAACCACAGCTTTCTCCATAATAACCACTGCGATCAACGCACTTGCCAATATGGTACCAGCTGCAGTCGGGTCCTATGCTCACTTCACGACGAGTATATCCTCCAGGACACCACGAAGTACAGACCACTTGCGGACGATCTTCTGGGCGATATTGCTGGACGGGAGCCTCCGCTGAGCAACCTGAGCCTGTCACCCAATCCCAAAAGGTCTGGCCACAATCGGAGCGCGTATCGATGTTAACATTTGAGAGGGTAGAAAGATAATTGGCCGAACAAACACTGAGCACTAAAGCCAGTGCGCCGACAAAGGCAAAAGACTTGATAAGTTGCATGCGTATCTCTTCAGAGTTGTTGGGCAGAGAGAAGCCAGCTCTCTCGCTTGTAGTGACCTGGTCTTCGAATAGGTAAATTCCGTAGGGCCTGCCTCGTGGTATTACGCTGTCCGCAAACAACTTTTTCTTGTTGCTTGTTGTCAACTTTAAACGATGTGAACGCAACAAAACAATCGCTAACTGAGCTCGGCGAAACCTGGGACTGTCATTTGAATTTTGAATTTTTAAGGTAAAAATAGCTCGCAATGGCTGTTAGAGCGAGCAGATGAGCGCTTTTCACGGCCTTGTTCGATGACATGCAGCGCCACTACAGCTACTGGTAGCTAGCTATAGCTAGCATGCTAGACTAGCTAGCTAGCTAGTAGAGTAGTAGAGGCAACCTGACATTTTGATCCATGCCCTTTTTAAAAATTCAAAGGTTTTTACGTGTGTGTCCAAATTCAAATCTGATAGGCTCAAATTGACGGGCTTGGGCGGCTCTTCCTTTTGTGACATCAAATGTGTTTCCAAAAATGAAAATTCATGACACCACAAGCAAAAAACCCAAATCCAAGAATTTCATGGCTGACATGACCACCCTGAACCAATTGGGCACTAGTTGATGCTAGTTAATCTCGGAATTAATTCAAAATGCAGCACAAAAGTGCAGTCAAAGTGCATGTTGCGTGGCATTGAGACACTTCACAGCCACAACTGTTTGTGCCATTTGTTTTTCTTGTTCTTGTTCAATGACAACTGCAATTGCAATCCAGAGACAAAGGGTCATTTGTCTCAAGATGACGTGTCAATGCAAACTGAACACTTGCAACAGATGTTCAGCCAAATTGTTTGCACTTTGTTGCTCTTTTTTAGCAGGCAAGTGCTTTCACTGTCATTTGATTTTAAGCTGTGCTGTTCAAATGGACAAAGAATCAATTCTTTAGTTGTTTGCATTCTTCAGCTACCATTGTTTCCTCCAACCAAACTCATCTGGGGGTGACTGCTGTTCCACCTTGATGTGATGAGTGCACTCTGCATTTTGGATGCAAGCATTTGATTCTTTAACAACTAAAATGAATTTGGCATGCACATGCAGTCAGGGACATGGGTGTCTGCATTTGTTTTGTCATTGTCTTCAAGCAAATTTGACAAATGGGAGATTCACGTCAATCCTTCACAACTGACTGTTTGCTTAATCTTGAAATTGACATTGTTGGGATTGTCAATGAATCTGTGGACGTCATTCTCACAAAAGAAGATTGTTTTTTCTTCCTTTGTCTTGAAATTGACATGATTGGGATTGTCAATGAATCTGTGGACGTTCTTCTCAAAAAGAAGATTCTTTTTTCTTCCTTGTCTCCAATTGGTTGTTGTTTCTTGATCCAGATGTTGAAGAGAAAAGTGTTTTTCATTTTGTAATGTCTCTGAATGAGTTCTTGCAATCTTTGATTGTGTCCTTCACATTTGACATCTCCGTTGTTGTTAAAATGGCACAGGTTTTCTCATCATTGATTGCATCATTTCACATCATTTGCTTTTGTGCATGGAAGAACAACTTGTTGGTGCAAACTTCCTGTGTGTCTTGACTCCAGTTCAGTTGGAATGAACAGGTGCACTGATGCTGTTCACAGCTTGGACAATGTCTTTTGTGGTCCAGTTCCCATCAGTTCAAATTGCATTCATGCGTCAAAATTTGTTCTGCAACATTCTTTGCCCTGATTTTGTTGCATGCAGGCATTTGTTGGACCATTGTCTTAAGTGCTAACAGCTTGGTGGTCATTGCAGTCAATCATCACAGTTCTGTTTTCCATGACAACTGAAGTGTTTTTCACAAGTTCAATCAATGTTCTCATTGTCAATTGTTGTCATCTAGTGATGTTGTCCAGCAAAAAAATCCATCAAAAACATGGATGTCTGCACGTCCAAATTGGAACAATTTTGTGATGCTGTCCATTTCTTTTTATTGCCTAAAAAGACAGGTCTCAGCAAGAGCTCTCCAACGATGTGTCAACCTCAAATTTTTGTTGAATGTTCATGAAGACAAAAAATATTTAAACTTTCACCCACTAGCACCGTGTTAAACATGCCAAAACCCGGAAAACCAATTTGTCAGTGTCCAACATGACTCAGGTCGCCTCTACTATGTACAACTATTACTAGACAACGATACCTAGTAGCTAGTAGTATACATCAACAGCAGTGAAGTGGAATAATTATTTTATGAATGTGATCAGCTAGCTGTAGTAAATTATCAGGATGGATGACTCTGGCGCAGCAGCTACTACCGGAGATAGTAGCGACAGCGAGAGAAATGGCGTAGAGAAATTAGATGATGAGTATGATGAAGAGGAAGAAAATTCAGACGATTCATACTTTGCTTTTTTCCGTGACAACAACAACAACAGCAAGCAGCAAAATGTCAACGGCTTTGACAACGAAGACGATGCGGGCGAGTCACCGAGTGCCATTGGTAATAATATGGATAATTCTGGAAGGAACGATGACGACGAGCATAATGACGGTACTATGGATTCTGGTTTGCTGTTGTTGTTGGCCACGGCTGCCAATGCCAATGGCACTGTTGGCACAGGAACAGCAGCATCATCTAGAAATCAGCACAATCTTGGCAACAACGCCTTTGCGGAAAGCACCGCCAGTATCAACGCATTCCTGGAAGCAACCAACAGTCAAAACGCCAATGCCAACGCTCCAACGACAGCAGCGTCCCAAAGAAACAGGAAGGAAGATTCCAATGCCATTGTGGCTGAGCGCATGGAAGGTGACCAGGTATCGTCCAAGGATTCCGATTCCGACTCTACAAGCACTAGTTCTACTACTACTACCAGCAATGATACCCGAGAAAATGGTCAATCCAAAGACCTGGAACTTTCGTATTCCTTGTTGCTGCAAAATGCAGCTGCTGTTGCAGCCGCATATGATTCTGACGACGACGATTCTGACAGCGAAAACAACGAAAGCGAGGGAGACAAAATGGCAGCAGAGGCGTCCAAAGATGAGCTTGGAAACGAACTGGAAAAGACCCGAAAAAGACGATTGGAGCGGGAAGCGATTGACTTGAAGGCCGCGATCGAACACATCCTCATGGTGGGCAACTCCAATCGACACCGGACTTGGAGGAGAGAAGTTTGGGAACGTTTGTCTGCATCAGCCGAACGCAAAAAGCTCGACGAAAAGAACAACCAAGAAGAGGAAAGCGAAGATTCCGACACTGGTAGTCAAGGAAATGGAAAGGATGACAGTGATGGTGTTCATTTGGACCAGAAACAACAATCCAACGAAAACAACGACGACAACAGCATGGACCATGATAATCTCCAAGAGGACACTTCTTGTCGCAGGATGCTTCACGCCGAAGACACGCGCATTTACGGACTTGCTGATGGATTTGAAGCCGATCCTTGGCCCAGACATTCTCACAAGAAGAAACGATTCAAAATGCCCGACGATATCGATGCTCCTTGGAACCGAGAACATGGCGATTCCATTCACAGTCTGGAATTTATGTCAACGGTACTGAGTCAAGCACCTGTTCCTTGCGACCCACAAAAGAAAAGCGTAGTTGAGTCATCTTTTGATGCCTCGAAAGAAACCGAGATGTTGTTAGATTCAAATCGTATCAATCAAATGGACCCGGACCGACTCAAGTGCACTATCCATAGCAAAGACGTTCCGCGCGCCTTTTTGCTGAGATGTTGGCAACGCGCGGTAGATGCTGCGACTTTCAGTACACTGCAACAGCCACAACCTGAGTACTCGTCATCAACATTTCCTACCAACGACGTGGGGATGCCTGAATTCGGCGACCTCAAGGATGCCACGCTTCGGCAGCAGCTTGAGAAACCAGCGGAAAAGAGATGCCACGACTTGCTAATAGATCCGGTTATTGTCGAAAAAACAACTTCAGATGGAATGACCAAAACCTACGAATGCGAACAATGTGGTAATGATTTTGAATCATTGGAATTATTGCGGAAGCATTTTTATGGCGACGACCATGTACGAGGATGCTGTTGGCCGTTGATTCATGCCAAACAAAGATCTCTCATATTGACTACTTTGGAGAATGAAGCTACAGGTCAAGCCGACTCTCTCGTGTATCTTGTCTCAACAAAGCTTCTGGAACGGCTCGAGAAAAGACCGAAGACCAAGAAAAAGAGCGACCCAAGCCATGCATCGCCACGCTTATTTAACTGGAAGGACGTGGTTGATATGTTGAGAGAAGCCCATGCTTCTGCTCGGGGTACTGAGATTTCTGGCGGCACCACCGACAGCACCACCACATGTGAACGAGAGACAACAAAGTCGATTCACGTACACGATGAACTAGCTCCGCTCGTGCTCAATGAACATGTACTGGAAGCCGCCTACCATCGACTTGCTGATAGATATGCCGATATCGCTCGATAGTTTATTGGGAGAACAAGATTGCTACTTCACTTATAATTCATAATTTAATATGATACAGTACTTCTGTACTAGCTACTTGACTAGCCCAAGCAGCTCAAGCTATTAGTCTACTAGATAGCCAGCTGTCTAGCCAGCTAATACGAATAGCCAGGCAGACTAGCTATTGACACAATAAAATAATAGTAGTATCTTTTTGACCATGTAGAGGGTTAGGGTTAATATCTTTGTTGCTGCGATGCAGCAACCAAATCGATCGGCTGGCACTCTCTTATATATCTGCATGACGAAAGGCAACTAACATTACTCTGAGCACCATCACTATAATAGCTAAACAAAAAACCTGTGGAAGCTTGGCATACACTCCTCGACTAACAAATAATTGTGCCACCAGACCTAGCGTGGAGCCTCTTTGTTTGTTTTACCAGTGATCATTATTGAAATTAGAAATTAAAAAGGGAAAGATGGACCCACAACGACTGCAAGCGTTTCTGACCTGTCTCCCCGACTGGTTTCGGAACTACGCCGCACTGCACATGGATACACTTCCTAAATTCATCAATCATGTGCTTGTATTGATGGCTTTTTGCAACGTCGTTTTATTCTTCTCTTCTTGGACTGTTCCCGTCCTTCCTGATGTAGGCTTGAATGCCACGTTGATATCCTTTCTTCTTTTCGCCCAAAATATTTGCTTGTTTTTGATATTCAACAATTCACAGTTGGAGGATAATGCAAATGTCAGCATCCGGTTTTTGGCGCCCACCGAGTTCATGATTGGCAACGCGCTCGGTATAACCA
>ENA-ORBV01015345-ORBV01015345.1-microbial-mat-metagenome-genome-assembly--contig:-NODE-15345-length-11283-cov-5.135106_pt1 | contig 11283 bp, 10 predicted proteins | sample MGYA00237777_ERZ505514 | MGnify/ENA primary metagenome ERZ505514 (study PRJEB26160, sample SAMN06269048) | microbial mat metagenome | isolation source: Oligotrophic lake microbial mat | place...
CCCCAGTTTAGCCCAGAGGAATTGGCCGAACTGCGAACACTCCAGCAGATTGTCGATTACATGGAGGCGGCCAGCCGTCAGACCGTCCCTTTTGACCCAGCCAGCAGCCCGCAAGGGTCATTGAGCGGGGGCGAAGCGACATCCACCCCCCTCAATGATGGGCTGCCGGCTTTATTGCCATTCAACAGCTACGGGATTGAGCGCCGCGTGGTCACGCTGCATCGGCTACCGACCCCCGATTGGCTGGAATTCACGGTTACGGGCGCAGTCTGCCTCGTGACCGATGACGGTACACCGGCGGTTGCCGCACTTGCTGCGGCGCTGACGAAAACGGGCTGGCAGGTCGTCACGTTGAGTTTGCCAACGGCGCTCATCGCGTCCAATCCGCATCTGAACGGCGCGGCGCGAGTCCAGCTTGAGGATATGAGCGAAGAGAGCCTGAAAACGGCGCTGACGGCCATCACCAGTCGCTATGGGGCAATCGGTGGATTCATCCATCTCAACCCCGCTCGTCTGGGATCGTTGTTCAACGAGGCGGATAAGGCGCTGGTGAAATTTGCCTTCCTGATGGCGAAATATCTCAAACCCCACCTGACCCCCCTCAACAGCCTGACGGGACGCCCGTGCTTCATCACCCTGACACGGCTGGATGGCGCGCTTGGCACGACGGTTGAAGCCGACTACGGGGTGATTGCCGGGGGGCTGTTCGGACTCGTGAAGACCCTAAGTCTTGAATGGGATGGGGTGTTCTGCCGCGCCGTCGATGTGCAGCCCGACGCCGAACGCCACCAACCCAACTCGCTGGACCGGGAACGCCTCGCCTACGGCTTTCCCGACCGCGACGAATGGTGCCTTGGCCGAGTTCAACCGCGACGTGACCGCCTCTTTCGCCTTCGATGTGGCACCCGTCAGCGAATCACGGGCAGCCGCGACCTTCGCTTTCAGGCGGCTCCAAAGACTCGGCTTCTTCGGTTCTGTTGGCGGGGCAGCGGGAGGCGTGGCGACGGCTTCCCAAGCCGGGTCCCGTCGCGGCGGTGCGAGCATCGCACGCAGTTCGGGATTGCTCATGATTTCGATGATCGCGTCCTTCACGGCCAGGCGTGCTCCATCGCGGCAGGCATCGGCTACCGCTCCGGGCAAACCCTCGGCCAATGCGTCGATGATGCTGTCGAGGCGATCGAGTTGGTCGCCGAGTTGCTTCCGCTGCGGCTTCCCGTTCATCGCTGCTGTTGCGGACATGATCTCTTCCTCCGGTTTGTTGGTGTTTGGTTAAGTCGGTGTTTGAGAAGGCCACTCTTCGACCGCAGACGCAACGGCTCGGCTACCTGCGGGTGAAACCCCAGGACTGAAGCGGGCGGTGTTGCGTGTGCAGGGTCGAAGTGTGACGTGAGTTACTTCAAGAATGATTGAGTCGAGCGAGAGCAGTTTCGGCGGTCAGCAGATCGGTCGAGGCCGCCAGGACAGCGAGTGCCGCTCGTGCGACAGAACCGCCTGTCAAACCCAGTGCCGTGGTCAGCACACCGAGCCCGACCGCCGTGCCAACCGTGCCGTTGTGGGCGAGCCACCAGCGACCGACATTTACGCCAGCGGCGACAACTGCGGCTGTCGGAAGTAACGGCATCGGTTCCTCTTCATCTGGATCGTAACGAACGGGAGCGTGGCCGCGAAACTCGTCATCGTCGGACCAAGGATCTTTGGCTGTCCCCCAGCGATCGTCGTGGTCGTCATCCCGCCATCCTGGCGATCCCGGTTGCTTGGTCGGCGTTCGCGACGGCATGCTCACCATGCGGTCGATGATTGTCACGACCAGGACATCCCGAACGGCAGTTCCGACAGCGGTAGCGAGTTCGGTCGCGAGAGCGGTGCGAACCTTCACTTTCAGTTCCGCGAGTGTCCCAGCCAGATTGCGGACTCGTTCGGTAACGAGGGCGTTCATGGAGGTCCTCCCGAGTCGAGACCCAGTTGCTTCAGGTTGGCGAACACCGAAGCCAGAACTTTTTTCTCCTTGCGACCGGCCTTGAGCGTCGCGACCAGCCGTGCGGCTTTCGAGGTTGCGTCGGCCAGTGCATCACGCAGCTCTTCGGCTGCGAACAACGGATCGGGCGGATCGCCACGCGGTGGCGTGTGGCCGTTCGTATCGGGCGGGGGCATGTCATTGCTCCGTTGGAGTGTGTGAATGGGTTGAGCGAGCGTCGATGTCGGAGCGATCGCGACAATGGCGGAAGTCTTTCCACCTTGTGCCGTGGGTGGCACGATCAAACTGGAATCGAGTGCGAGGGCGATCATGCTGAAGTGTTCTCCCTCGATCACGAGCGGCTTATCGGGAGTCACCTTCAGCGTGCGGCAGCCCAGCGACAGTGCCCGTGCCAGGATGCGTCTGTTGAAGGCGAGTTGCTGAGCAGGACCGCTGATAGTCGATCGAGCCAGCGTCACCTCTTGGGTGTCCTGGGTCGTCTCGTCGCGACCGCGAATCTTCACCGTGCTGCCGACGTCGATCGTGACGGGACTATCCTCCTCATCCTTGCCGGGCAGACCGGACAAGACTTTGAGCAGTTCAACAACGTCGCCGTGGTCGAGGTGTGCGACAGCGGGTGGCTGCTTGGGAATCAGGGCAAACACATCCGGATAGCGAGCCTTGCTGTCGAATGGCAGCCACACCGACCACGGCCCCGCCGCGATGATCAGATGAATCGAAGTCCGACCGATATGCATCACTTTGGCACGCAGCAACGGCTTCGAGCCAAACACCGGCAGTGCTGGCACCAGGACGTCGTCCGTGAAGGGGAACTCGCAGCCAGTCGCGAGGAGTGCGATCTTTCCATCGGTCCCCACGACCCGACCGGAACGCCCTTGAAGCTGAACCCTTGATAACGCGAACCGGCCATTTTCCCGTGCCGCAGATCGACCGCACTCGTGCAGAGCCGCGAGCAACTTCTCCGAAACGGGTGCAAGTTCCGGTGGTGCCGGAATCTCGTGCTGCTTGCCGGGCAGGATCAACCCGACGGGCAGCGTTCTCGGTTTGCTCCCTCCGTGCCACCGCACGACGGCAAGCGTCCTCGACTGGCGTTCCAGAGTCACCATCTCGTCTGTGCTGCCCTCGACCTCGGCCAGCACGGATGTCGGCAGAAGCACGAAGTCGTCGCGTTCTTTCGGTGCCGGTGAAGTGTGGGTGAGTGTCACGCCGTCGTGTGTGGTCGCGGTGGTGATCCGCGTCTCGGCCTTGATCTGGATCGCGACGGGCGGTGCCGGACCACGCGGTCGTCCCGCGACGCAGCGGCTAAACAACACCTGGAAGTCCCGTGCCTGAACACGGGTAAACAGGATCATGGGAATGCCTCTCTTGTGGGTTCAATCGACGAGCCAGTGAGCGTCGGCCAGCTCTTCGGCCGTATCAAAGGTCTCGTGTGGCAAGGCCAGGAACTCGTTCAGGCTGGCAGGAAGTGCGAACAGATTCGCGGCGAAGACCGTGGCCGAGTAACCCGTCAGACCTGCCGAGCGGGAGTCGAAGATGACCCCCAACTCTTCACGGCCCCTGGATCGCCGCACGACGGGCAAGAACGGCCACGACGGCCACAACGCCGGTGTCGCGACGAACAGCACCGTGCGGTTCCCGGCAAGAGTCGCCGAACTCGTCATGTGATCTCCCGGAATGAAGAAGGCCGACCCGAAGTGGATCGGCCCGAACGCAAACACCAACCAACCGCCGCTCAAGCGTGAACGACTTCACCAGCGATTTGCCCCACCTTCTCTCGGAGTTCCATCTCGGCGTTGGCGACGGCCCGATCCAGCCGTTCCTTCTCACCCGCGAGATACTCGGCGTATACGGTGAGTTTGTACTTCGTGGTCCGGATCTTCTCGGCGGCCCGTTCGAGCGTGTCGTGTCGCGTGTCGTTGCCGAACTGGGCGACGGCGTGGCGGTGTTCAGCGACGACAGCCGCGAGGCCATCGGCGACGGCCTGTGTCACGCTGCGGTCGCCTTCCGCCGTGCCCGCTGGAACCGGGAAACGCAGTAACTGACCACCGACACGATTGAGCAGATCCTGAATCTTGTCGGTGAACGCGGCGTGGCGAGCCGGAGCAAAGTAAGCTCCACCCTGCGGTCGAATCGGAAACAGGTCGGCCTGCCGCTCAAAGAGTTTCTGCACGATCCGGCTCACATCGCTTCCCGTGCGAACCGCGATGCAGCGGTCGAGTTCTTCCTGAGCCGTCGTGGCAAGCCCTGGCAGTTCACAGGTCACCGAGCCCGTCTGCTTGTCGAGCGTCAGCATCGTCTCAAGCGTGTACTCGTAGCGGTCGTCTTCACGGCTTTCGGACGTGAACTGGAACTTGATGGTCGTCGCGTCTTCGGCGACGGACCGAATGATGCGTCGATCCGACAGTGTGCGGCACGCCCGAGCGAACGCATGCCGGGGAGCGAGTTCGCGGGCCACGCCGGGATCGAGGCCAGCCGATTCCAGAGCGTCGACGAGTGCCGTGTGCGTGACGCTGAGACCCGGACAGGCCCAGGCGATCACTTCCCCCAACAACCGAGTACCAGCACTAACCGACGCCGGAAGCGGAGCGGTTGCGGTCATTTGGATTCCTTCACAAGTGGGAACGAAATAACCCGGTGGAACATCCACCGGGTCGGGTATTCGGAGCAGATCAGCGAGTTCAGAGGGAAAGAACACGACCGAGGGCGTCTCCGGCCGGGTCGAGGGCTACGACTTGGTGGACCTCGTCACAGACGTGAGCGAGATCGCCGGGTGTGCTGCCCACAACCAGGCACACTGCACGAACGCGAGCGACTCGTCGCCAGTCTAGAAACTGGTATTTGAGATTGGCAGGAATGCGGCATTTCGCGTCGGTCACCATGACCAGGTCGGTGATCCCGGCCGGGGCACCGATCTCGCGGTACATGCGGGGCAATTCTTCAATGGGAAGGTCGAGATCCGAACCACCGCCAATGAACGCCGAGAGCCAGTCGCAGAGCCTGCTCTCGTTCCACCGGCCCGGTGGTAACGCCAGCAGTCGTTCGCCGCTACCCCCCGAGTACGCGATTAACCCACACCACCGCCGTTGACTTCGGGCGACCCAGGCCAGTGCCAACGCGAGAGCCTTCGCCGTGTGTGCCCGGACCCCCTCCATCGACCCGGACTCGTCACAAACACAGATGATCGGCCCCTTGCCCACGGGCTCAACTGAGTGATGTTCGCGGCAGAGTGCTTCTCGCTCGACAATCCTCCTGAGCGTGTCGAGTTCGAGTTCGGGCACCATGAGTTTCACCAACTCGGATGGCAACAGCCGCCCGACGTCGCCACCGGGTTCGACGCCGACAACATCGTCGAGCCCGTGCGACACCTTCTGCCGCTGCTTCGACTGGGCAACCCGGCGAAATCGCCCTGCGAGTTCGCAGATCTTCCGGAGTGCCGAGTCTCCTCGGACACGCTTGAAGAGTGCCGCGATCGCTCGTGGATCGTTGCTGCCCGGCTGACCCGGTCCCATCCCCATTGCCGCTGCCGATTCCTTCAACTCCTCAACCTCCTTTCCGGCTTCGGCGACCGCCTTCCCAACAGCACGCAACGCCGACATCTCACCAGCAAGATCACCGTCACCGCTCATCGCCCCTGCATCAGATCCACTTGGTTTTTCTTTCTTGTCCTCCTTTTTGAGTTGAGCAAACTGCTCGGCGAAGTGACCGGCAGCAATCGAGGCGGCAGTGTCGTCGAGCTGCGTCTCGGTGTGCAGGGCGTGATACTCGGGCGTGTCGAGCAACTGGGCGATGAACTGGTGTCGTCGCGGATCGGTACACGACGGCATCAGACTCGGGTTCGGGTCGAAGGCCACGCCGAAGAAGTCGGCAGCAGCGAACTCGTCGGTTCCCGATCGCTTGAGCCGGTCGCTTTCGGCGATCAGATCACGACCACGGCGTAATCCCCACTCGTCGACTTCGAGTGCGGTTGGACTCTTCGGTTCTGTGCTTTCAGGTTGGGTTGCTTTCGAGGAAGTGATTGTAGAGCAGGTGTTCGGTGGGCGTGCTGGCTTGCCGTTCAGGTCGAGCATCTTCAAGAGTTCATTCGGGTCCATGTTCTCCTCGGCAGGTAAAGGGAAATGTCACTCGCAGCAGGTCGGGAACAGCGGCGTGTCGTCGAGGTCTTCGAGGAACTCGCTCCAACTGAAGGACCGCCCAAGCCCGACTACCGAAGTGAGGTTCGGCTTCGCGTTCTCTTCGAGGGCGAGGGCACGTTCGAGCAACTCGGGGTGATGTTCGCGAAGCCAGACGACCTCGTGTTTCTTCGAGGCGGGGCAAAAGTAACAGGCTGACTTTGGCGGCACGGGCAACCCGGCGTCGACGATGCTGCGAACGCACGCCGCCCGGTCCATCTGCCAGTCGCTGAAGAGCGGATACCAGTACACGAAGAAGTGTTCGTCGAGCCACGCCTCACGAGACGGCTTCCTGTCGCCCTCACCGGGCAGCGGCTGCGACCACGTCAGGCGGTGCGACTCGCTGACATCGAGTCCAATTGCTTTCACGACGCCCGCGTACGTTCGGCGTTTCTCGGTCGCGTCGAACCCGATCGCCCGGACCACCCGTCTGCCTTTCTCGACGAACTCGGCCGGTGGGTACGTGGCCACGATCAGCTTGTTCTGGGGCGACTTCTTGTACTTCAACGAGCAGCTCTTGCCGCCGTACGCGAGAGATGGAAGCGTCCCGGTTGCGAGGCACTGCTCTTCGAGCGTGTGATACGCGGCCCACTTCGGCTCGTAGCGAACCGTGACCACGGGCGGGAACTTCACCTCCTTCAGGTACTTCTGGATGACGGGCATGTAGCGGTAGGTCTCGGGCTTCTCGCCGCCGGTGTCGGCGAAGAGGATCATGTCGGGTTTGATGCCACGCTTGACGAACTCTACGAGCATGGCGGTGCTGTTGACGCCCAGCCCGTACGCGACGACGAGCGGGCAATCCGGGCGAGGCCGTGGCGGGTCCATGACGAATCCTCCTTTCGGATGGGAGACGAAAAACCGGCATGACAACTCCATCGAGTCATCAGGCCGGTCGTGAATGGCGGAGCAGATAGGCTAACGTGGAATGCGTTCCCGGATCTTCCGGGCGATATCTTCGTGGCCGTGATCCTGGAGCTTGTCGCTCCACGCCCGAAACGTCGACCACTCGCCCTGCATCTCCCGCATCGCATCGACGAACTCGCCGAGGAACGGTGCATCCTTGAACTCGGCCTCGAAGTACGCCACGGTCGCCTTCCAGCGTGCAACCACGATGAAGTCCCCGCCCCCGATGAAGCTGTCGTCGCCGGATTCCCCAGTGTGGATCGTGTACTTGAAAGCCGCTCTCAGTGGCTTGCGGAGTTCCCACCCGTTCGAGAGGTATCGACCCCAACCGCCATCAGCGGTCTGGACCCACGCACCCGAGATCGCGAGTCCGTGAACCGTCATCTTCGGCGGAATTTTCAGCGTGAATTCTGCACCGTAGCCGAGAACCCGCTGACAGAATGCCCTGGCTGTGACCCAGCCCTCATCGTCATCTTCGCCGTCCGAACTGACGGAGTAGGATTTGCCGAAGTGATGCTGGAACACCATGAGGCACGCACACACGGCGGCATCGTAGGGTTTGCGAGCGGTTTTGGTAAACTCGAACCAACCTTCGCCGCGTGCGGGCTTGGGTTGTTCCGGATACGGCTGGTAAACGCGGTTGATGTCGAACGTCTCGTGACCGTTCTCGCCCTCCCCGTTAAACCGGATGTTGTCGGGACCAAAGTGCGGCGGCTTCGGGTCGTCCGATTCCCACTGAACTTTGAATCCCTTCTCCTGGCAGAGAGCTTCGACCACCTTCCGGCATTCCTCAGCCGCGAGCTTGAACTTGCGGATCGGAAGCGTTTTCTGTCGCGAAGCGTAGTGCGTATATCCCATCTCGTCTCCTGTGATTCGTGGTGAGGGATGTTGATCCGGAGGTGTTCAACGCTTCGGACAGTGAGTTTCTGTTCGGATCTCATTCCGTGTGATGCCTTGTCCCCGAGCGTTGCTTCTCCGGGATGTTGGGGAATTCTACTGCGACCCACGCGAGGGCTTCCTGTCGCGTCTTGAACAGATCGGATTCACAGCCAGGTCGCCCGAGCCGACTGACGTGAATGTAGAACTCGCCCTCGTCCGTCTCGCGAACTGTGAAGTAGTCGTTCATCGTCGGTTCTCGTTTGCTGGTGAATTGTGTCGAGGGAACGGATTCTACCAAGGCTCGCTGTCTCTATCGAATCGTGGGGCGGCTCGTCCAACTTACATCTCCCAGTCGGGGATCAGTCCCGGCCGGTGGTCGGCATCTACAGCGGCGAGAACTTCCGCGAGCGAGAAGCCGTGACGGAAAGTGTGCTTCATCGTGCGTTCGGCTTCGACGTATCGGAGAAGCAACTCTCGGTTGTGTCGGCCAGCGAGGACGAGTGCGGCTTTCGGACTGAAGATGCAAAAGCAGCAACTCAACCTCGGCATCCCCAGGTCGTAAGCCCAGTGATGCCGAACGCCGCTGGCCCCGATCCGAGACCACACGACTTCCTTGGTGAGGTCGAAGATCGGGAGCCAGTTGAAGACTTCCCGCAGGCCGTTGCTGGCGGACTCGTTGAGCGTCCAGTTCGGCAACAGGCTTCGAGCAGGGCTTTCCTCGGCCCGCATCCCCAGACAGTTCACGATCCGGTATTTCCGCTGACCGGGCTTGAGGCGGTATCGTCGGTCCGCTGCCTGAGCGTAACGAGTCATCAGCGTCTGCACTGGTCCCCGCTTGAAAGCACTCGTGCAGTAACGGTTCTGGGAATCGGGCCACATCCCGCGTTCGAGAATGTGTTCGAGCAGGTCGTGGTGTTCTCCTTTCGCGTTCTTGTACTTCACGACCTCGAAGTGCAGACCGTAATGCCGGGCTTGCTCACGAGCCAGTTCGCGAGTACCTGGCCACTCCACTACACCCAGATCGGCGTGAACAACGACCAGCCTGTGCTTGGGGATGCGAAGTCGTTGTGCGGTATCGACGATTTCTTCGAGTGCGGTTTGGCTATCCTTGCCGCCGCTGCTGTTGATGAGGATCAGGTCGGCTGCGACCAACTCGGTTTCGATCACTGCCACCGGTGTCTGCGGTGCAGGCTCGCCGCTGCGTTTCTGCTTCCTCGGTTCGTCGATGACGAAGAGAGGGTACATGGATGCTTCCTCTCGTGCCGGTGGTTCCGGCACTTTGGCTGACGATGTGCTGGTAACTGGCGACGACGCGGATGGCCTCCTTCTCGGGTGATTGGTTGGGATTGAGGATGTTGCGGAATCGTTCAGACGGATTCGATGCTGGCGAGCTTCAGCTTCTTCAGTTGCTCCCGGAGGTAGAGCCGGGCCTTCTCGACGCGACCGTTGCCGCTGAGACCGGCCAACTGCTTGTCGACCTCACCGAGCTTCGCGGCTGCCTTCGCGGCGTCGGCCAGGTTGCGAACGTCGGCACCAGCCAGCACCGACTCGACTTCGAGCAGCAGTTGCGTCACCCGCATGCCGGTGGGGTTGGCGATCTTCGCGATGACCTGAGCGACCTTCTGCGGTTGTTCGATCGGGTCATCCCACAAACAGAACTGTGCGACTTCCAGATGTTCGGGAAGCACCTCGTCGGCACCGTTCAGGAACGCGAACGCCCGCACCACACCGATCGTCTTGAACTGCCGCCGGTCGCCGGGCTGAATGCCTTCGCGTGCGAGCTCCTTCAGGATCAGTTCGAGTGCTTCCTTCGCGTGATTCGACCACGGTAACGCCGTTGCCATTCGACGAGCTTCTTCCACCTCGGCGGGTGTGATCGTCGTGGAGAGCCTCGGCGTGTGGTCGCGAATCCAGAGCAACCGCTGGCGGCCCAGTTGCGAACGGATCGGCGACACCGTCTTTCGCAGCACGAACCGGTCGAACAATGCTGACAACTCTTTCCCCGTGTCTGGTGACGGCCACTCGTTTGCAGCCGCAAGGCACAGCTTCAGCGGCACCCTCCGTACGATGCCGTCACCTGCGTCGAACGTCCTCTCGTTCAAGATCTTCAGCAGGCAGTTCAAGATCGCGGACGAGCCTTTCAGCACTTCGTCAATGAACGCGAAGTCGGCCTCGGGCAGTTTGCCGCTGGTGACGCGGACGTACTTGTCTGCCTTGAGCCCGGCGAGGCTCACTGGCCCCATGACCTCCTCGATCGTGCTGAATTTCGTGAGCAGGATGTTGAACTTCGTGCCACCGATCCACGACATCACGGAGTCGAGCAGGAGCGACTTGCCGCAGCCGGGAGGACCGACGAGAAGAACGTGTTCGTTGGCGAGCAACGCCGTCAGCACGAGATCAACCTCGTCGTCACGTTCAATGAGTGCGGCGGTCAGTTCCTTTCGGGTGGTGGTGATCTTGTCGCGGATCGGATGCGGTTCGGACGGCGGTCGGTACGGCTTCACAGATCGACTCCTTGGGTGAAGAGAGACGTGGAAACGAAAGCAGCCCCGAACGCACCTGGCAGGCGTGTTCGGGGCCGTTTGGGGGGCAGCCAATAGTAACTGGTCCCCCGATTAGTATGACATCTTTTTGATCTTTATTTAGCCATCAGGTAACGTGTAGGTTGTTGCCAGTGATCGTGGCCAGTGAGATTTCACTGTCAGGACGAGAAGGTGATCGCGACGAGTCAGAACGATGCCCTCCTTCAGTTTTGGTTGGTTTGGATTGAACATCCCGACGGTGATGTCGGGTTCAGTCGGCGGTGGAATGGCAGGCGGGTTGGGTCCGAAGCGACGGGTTGTCGTGCGTGGATTTGGGGTGGACGCCAATTGACGCCAAAATGCACCCCCCAGAAAACGGCTGTTTTGGCGTCAATTGGCAAATTGACGCTACAGTTGTTCCCTCCCCAAATAACGCACGACTTTTTGCGAGATGGGCCAACACCCACCCGAAACCGACTCGAAAACTGTCAACGGTGAGTGTTCTCAAACCCGAAGTGCAAAACCGAGCCAGTTTCATGCCCCTGACGAGGCCAGAACGCTGTAACGGATCGTCTTAAAACGAGAGCTTACAACTTCGTCATCAACGACCTGTCACGGGTGAACCACAGTTGAGAGTTGACACCTTCGCCGCCCGCACCTGTCACGTCTGAACCCAGGTTGAGCCGTACAGTGGTGCCGCCGTCCGCGACGCACTATCATCCGCCATCCGTCTTCCTCGACCCGACCCCGGCTGGTGGCCGACCATGACCGACATCTTCACCTTGAACGCAACCGACGACGACCAGAAGTTGCTCGCCCAGGTCATCACCTTCTA
>ENA-ORBV01015346-ORBV01015346.1-microbial-mat-metagenome-genome-assembly--contig:-NODE-15346-length-11282-cov-8.056760_pt1 | contig 11282 bp, 8 predicted proteins | sample MGYA00237777_ERZ505514 | MGnify/ENA primary metagenome ERZ505514 (study PRJEB26160, sample SAMN06269048) | microbial mat metagenome | isolation source: Oligotrophic lake microbial mat | place...
TCAAGCAGAAGACGGCATACGAGATTCGCCTTAGTCTCGTGGGCTCGGAGATGTGTATAAGAGACAGGTCCATGCCCACGATGTTGTCAACCCAATTGTCGTTGATGAGGATGTCACCGACGATGAGCACGGGAGACCTGAAGAAAACCCAGAAAATCTCAATCAAAATGGTGAATCACCACAACTGCTGTCGTCGTCGCCACATTCGCATCCCCCGGGAAATGCAACGCTTGGAGAAACGTTGGCACCAGACGTTGTCACTCCTCTCCCAGCTGCTCCACGACCGAGATTTGACAACTCCGCACAACAACGTCACTGGAATTTCACTTTCAACAATCCCTCCAAAGCCGATGAGAATCAAATCAGGTCCATCTTAGACAACGACAAAGTGTTGCCAAAGAAGAAACACATTGCATTGTGGCCAACGAGGTTGGAGAACAAGGAACTCCCCATCTTCAGGGTTGCATCCATTTTAAAAAAGTGCAACGACAGCAAACAGTCTTCAAGTTCTTCAGATGCAACACACCGGGTTTCCATCTGATCCCTCAAAAGAAGGGAACACCCCCGCTTGCTTCAGTCCGCTGTTGCATGAAAGATGGTGAGTTCTGTGTGACAGGCAGGGACATCGACAAACTCGACCGTTTGAAACGGAAAGCAAAGGATGGAACTGGACACGAAGGGGATGAGTGCACCGAACTTGCTTCGATGATCAAAAAAGGTGATCTTGCTGCAATGACACAAGTCCGTCACCATGACCCTCAGTCAGCCGCTGTGCATGAGGAACATTGGAAAAGTCCAATCGTCTGACACATGCCAAGAAAACCTGTTGCGACACATCCACTCCGCCACTGGCAGGAAGACTTGGAAGAGAAACTGAAAGAACCTTTCTCTGACCGCGAAGTCGTTTTCGCAATCGATCAACATGGCAACGCCAGAAAAACATGGTTTGCCAATTGCTGCGAAGAGAAGCACGGCAAATCCATCCAAGTTGGAGCGGACAAACATGAAAATCTGTCATGTGAAGTCATCAACATCGTGATCGAGGATGGCACACCAAACGTTGTTTTCATGGATGCACCAAGATCCAGAAGCTTGTGCATGTCCAGTGCTTGGTCAGAAGAAACAAAGAATGGTGTGACAAAATCACCAAAATGCAAGAGCAAGAAAGCCTTCCTCACTCACATCCCACACGTGGTGGTTGTGATGAATGCGTTTCCAAAGTGTTAGGAATCAAGAAATGCCCGTTTTGTAGCAGTTCTTTGTCTGTTGTTGTGGCGAGGCCTAAGACAACTTAATCATTCAATAACTCACTCAGTGAAGTTGCTTTGTTTATGGAACACAGACTTTGTGCTTTTCTAGCCACACATGACTGAAAGTTACTCTTTTGTTAGATCAACAGTCGCATGGATGTCCACCACAGTGTGATGTGCATGAGTAGGTTCAGGGCTCAGCCAAGAAAGGGACACCTCATGGCAGTTGCAAGGATTTTTGGATATTTGAGCAATTACAAGACTGCTTCCATTAAGTTCAGGACAGAGATACCAGATTATTCCAAGTTTATTCAAGAGCAGGAAACTGACTTTGACTGGTCCTACATTTATGGTAAAGTTAAGGAATTGGTGCCAAAGGGCATGCCAAAACCCAAGGGCAAGTCAGTCCGTTCTACATTCTTTGTTGATGCTAATCTTGGACATGACAAGGTGACTGGAAGATCTTGTTCTGGGATTCTTACCATGTTGAATCTAACCCCAATTGACTGGTTTTCTAAGTTGCAAAACACAGTTGAGACAGCCACCTGTGGATCTGAATTTTGTGTTGCCAGGCAAGCCATTGATAAGATTTTAGCAGAGCGCTACAAGTTGTGTGCTCTGGGTGTTCCTTTGGATGGACCTGCCTACATGTTTGGAGACAACAAGACCGCGGTGCTGAGCTCAACCATTCCCACTCATGGATTGAACAAGAGACACAACTTCCTCTCCTACCATGGTGTCAGGGAGTGCATTGCTGCTACCCATGAAGGGGGGCCCATTGTCAGATTCTTCCACATTGATGGCAAGGAGAACCCGGCCGACATTCAGACCAAGACCCTTCCAGGTTATGACATTTATCGTCACATGAAGCATTGGTTACATTGGGTGGATAGAATCACAAGTCATCAAGACCATGGCCAACAGATGGTGAGTTAGGAATCAAGAATTGCCCATTTTGTAGCAGTTCTTTGTCTGTTGTTATGGTGAGGTCTAAGACAACTTAATCATTCAATAACTCACTTAGTAAAGTAGCTTTGTTTATGGAATGCAGACTTTACACTTTTTTCTAGCTACACACGACTGAAAGTTACTCTTTTATTAGACCAAACGCACCCGTGCCCTTAACATTTGTTATTTTTATTTGACCAACCTGATTGAAAAAGGAAACATCAAAGTTCACTACTGTCCTACCAACAAAATGGTTGCCGACTACCATTCCAAGCCATTCCAGGGCAAACCGTTCAACTTCTTGCGACGACAACTACTCGGACACGACATCATCCCGATTCCGTTCCCAGCCAAAGACTGTGCACAGCAGGAGTGTGTTGGCCAATCAGACCTCTCCATTCAGTCACAGCCCCACATTGAACCTCATGCATGCAAGAGATCTTCCAGCCACGATATTGATATCTAGCTACACCCAGCAGAGCAGATAACATGGAGCAACAAGCTCACTTCTTCTAGTGTGTTGATCTTTGTCACCACATCTAGATCTCTACAGCCTATAGGATACATACATCCAACAGGCCATGATCCACATTCGGGAGCAAATCTAGACCCACCATGACCATTTAAACCATGTCACTCAGATCAAGGACTATGATATCCAAATTTTACTAACTTTAAGGTCAAAGCCTTAAGCTTGCACTTCGCACACATAGGATAGTGATAACCCTGCATTCTGCTCCTAAGCCCTAGTCACTCTCAGCTGTTTCCACCACACCCTGGTCTTGTGTAGCACATTTAGCTATGAATGGCACTCCTTAGCACGCAACTGTGCACAGTGTTAGCATTTAACCTTCCCTCCAGTGTCCAGATGATGGAACGTCCAATCAGCGTTATTGCATCATTGAGTGAACATCCATTATTGGATACACCACATGGTGTAGGAGCTTGGCAACTGGCCAACTGAATTAAGGTTCAATTGGGGTCAACCAACAGCACAGGTTTGTCCGTGCCATTCCAAGGGTCCCACCAGGGTTTATTCCTAAACAAATGTTGTTGTCCACTCACTGCGCGTCATCACTGGTAGCTGCTCCATCCATCCTTTCTGTTTGCAAGTTGTTGTGTCAATTGGCATCTACCGTCCAAGGCCACTCACACGCCAAGCTCCAAACTCCACCAACCAGACCAATAATGATCAACCAACGCATCTTCCTCTTCCCACCGTGGTAAGCGCCACTGGAACCTCCAGAAACATCCCCATCATTGCCCCACAAGCAAGTCAGACTGATGTCTAAGCATCCGTTGACGGTGCCCTCTCATTAGGACGGTGCGATTCTCCCCTCACAACAGGCTGATGCCGGTGCTAGAGCACTCTAACACCGACCATCACTCACACACGGTGGGCCCAACCCATAGCACGAAATGCAAAGAAGGTTGCCATCAAACGGATGGGTGGCCAGACCTCTCCAGTAGGAATCCCACGAAGCATTCCCACAATGTGAACCTCGAAACACCATCAACAGCAACAAGCCGAAACAGACTCTCCACCACTCCAATTAGCCTTCCTCTTTAGCCCACAGCACGTCCATTGTAGAGCGTAAATTAAACATTGTCGATAAGAACTGTAGCTGTATTATATTACCCACCGTGCTCGGTTAGCTAGACCGAGGGGTGCAAGCAACTGTGTGCCAACACTCCATTCCGGACCCAGGGCTGTGGCAGCCCTGCCACTCTGAATTCTGATTACTAATGCAGAAACTTCACTGAAATGCCAGTTTAAAAAACTGAAACTTTGTCATTTATGCCATGCCATGGAACAGGTACCTTCTATTGCAACATGTATATACCTGAAGATAAATCTAACTAACCAGCATGAAAATCAATTACCTGTTGTCTATGTTTGGACTGATAGCTATAACTATTGGCAGACGTTTAACTGTCGAGCTCCACTCGATGAGCGGAGTTTCCCGTAGAGTGCCAGTCAGAACCAAACACTTCTCCGACCCCTACCAGAGTAGAAATAGAAAGTAGTATTTACTGCTGCTACCGCGCTAATAGAGCGGAGTTCTTTTCTTCTTCTGCCTGCAGTTGCCTCTCACGTCATCTCCATGCTGCCCACGCCGCTAGCCCCTGGACGGTATGGATCCCGGTAGCCGTAGTCCATGTTATGGATGTGGCCATAACCGCGACTTTGTCCGCCGACTGCTGAACGAAAGGGCATGAAAACCATCTTCACGGCACACCCGGACAAAGTGATGATCAATCGACAGCAGCTACACCAGGGAGGAGGACCAAGAATTTGGAGCAGAGACAGCATTTTAGCAAGCAAGTACAAAAATTAACATGATACTATTTGCCAGTCTCGGCTGCTTACCTGGCGTAAATACCTGGTCGCCGATGGGGTAGCCCGAACACAAGTCAGCACACAACCGTTTAACAATCAAATATTCATAACCCACAAAAAGCAATGCAGTACTACGTACCATCTGGATTTTCGCTCATCTGGTGAGCAGTAAAAATCATTGCAAGGATTGCCAGTAAGACCCCAAAGCCACCAATTCGACGAACTTCGCGCTCCTCGCGCACTAGCTCCTTTTCAAGTTTTGCCTCTTTTTCTAGCTCTTCTTGCTCTTCCTTCTCCAGTTGTTCAATCGTTTCTTCGCCAGTCCACTCCTTTTTCATCTCTGTCTCCTGCTCAGGTGTGCCACTGGGCATCTCTAATGAATTATCTATGTCATTTGCTCCAATGCCGGGATATTTAACTTCAGGCGCAGTGGTCGGGCTTTGGCTTGCCACCACTGCGTACTCTTGCTGAGCAGGTGGGGCAGTCTCATATTGTAATGGGGGGAATGAAGCTGGCTGCTCGTGCGGGGCAGGTGGAATGGTTTCATAAGGCATTCCTGTTGGCTGTGAGCTAGGCTCCTTTAGCGGAACAAGTGGAACGCTTTCGCTAGGCATTCCTGTTGCGGCTTTCGGTTTCATGGTGAGGGGCTGGGGAACGGCAATAGTTTCAATTGGAGCAGGCGTATGCTCATAAGAAGTCTCGTCCTTCTTAGGTTCAACTGTATTTTCCCGTGGCTCGGCGGTTTGCTCCTTATCTCCGATTTGGTATTGATTGATGACGTCGAATTGGGCGATATTGTCTTCGTTTGGCTCCTGTGTAGGTTTCCCTGCTTCATGTTGCCACGAATTCTTGCCACCGACGGAATTTTTTATTTCCGATGGCTCTTGCGTGTATCGCTCCATCGGTACAGCATCCCATGATTTTTGGGGGCTCACTGGGTAATTTTCTTCGATTGGAGATTCTGGTGTTCTTTCGCCTGATTCATCTTCCCACGAATTTATTCCCTCTAGTGGGGCGTTACTATTCCCTTCCGATGGCTCGATTGTCTCCTCTCCTTGCCACGAACTTTCCTTGCCCACAATCTGGGTGATACTAGGACTTTGTGTCAGATTCTTTGCTTGCTTGCTTTCTTCGTCACCTGTGTGCGAATTGAGTCCATCTAGCTGTGCATGACCAGTACCAGTTCCAGTTCCAGTTCCATACGAATCTCCTAAGGGTGATTCAGGTGGCATTTTTTGCCAAGCCGGCTTGCTGGTCCCGTGGCTCTGGTTTTCGTAATAATTATTCAAGGCTGTAGTTGTTAAAGATTGATTTTTGTTTGGTGGTGGCTGATTGCTAAAATATCCACCATAACTGTTTTGAGATGCCCTTGGTGGCTCGGATGTTGTTTGAGGCGTGGTCCAAGTTTGACTATTTGTGGTTGAGACGAAACCTGGCTGGTTGATACTTTCTGATGTGTACACCGGAGCTTTACTGGCGTTGGTTGCAGAAAGTTCGAAGCCAGCACCTTCTGCGGCATGAGCCAGTGTGGGCGATACAGGTTGCGTTACTCGAGAATGGACGTTGGGTTGCGCGGTCCCTCCTTTACCTTGAGCAATTGCGTTCGCCAAACGCCGGGAATAGCCGGCGACGGGTTTTGTATTTGTCGCTGTCATTGTTGTATCGGATATATGGGCTCCTGCAGTGCTGTCGTCAAGTTTCCTTACACGATGAGCATTCCATCCGCGCAGCCTTTTTGGTATGTCTTCAAAATTGATTGCAGAAACCGAAAACGGTTGGAAAAAAAGCAATTCAACAAGCATAATCCCTGCGAGCACGAAGGTTGGCTGCTTTTTTCGCGTCCACCGCGGACCACGTGGCCCTGCTTCTCTTCCCTTGGAATCCGCACTGGAGTATTGGCGGCAAAAGTCCTCTGGCAAGGAAACGGACCCTGAATGAAGTGGACTTATCCCTTCCGGCATACTTTCCTCTAACTTATAACTAGTAGTAGAGTGGGACTTTAAAGCAGTAGAGTGGGATAGGAAGTGCAAAAGCACGGCTACTTCACTAGCTAGCTAGTCTACCACAATAGCTACTACGCGTTGGAATGGTCAAGAGACGGCCAATCAAATGTACGATACGAGTACTAGTACCAACGCGTGTGACAAGTGCGGTGGCCGGTCTACGCTACTGGTACTGTACTGCGGCATTGTAGTGCGCGAGACTTACCTGTTGTTGGGCAAATGACTGTGACTGACAGTCCCGGATTACAAGAAAACAAATAACATGCACAAATAACACGAGGATTTTTTTGTTTTCATACAATCTTGCTATATAAGATTAGCCTGACTAGCTGCATGCAACGGGCTGTCAGTCATTGTGGAGGGTCTATTAGTAAGGCTAGCAACAGACAGAGATTGATTTTTGGTCAGAGCTGAATTTGAGCTGCGGATGGAGAACCAACTGAACGCCGGCAATTGACTCACCATTGTCACCGGCTGGCGATTGAATTATTCATCAGGCTATCTGAAACGATTTGTTCCTAGGCTTGAGTTATCCGGCTATATCAATCAATGGAAAGGATGCCGTGGGTTGGCATGGAATGAAAGTTAAGGATGAAGTTAAGACAACAATCAACAACAAACTTGCCTCAGTCATCAGTCAACTTAAACTCGGCTTCCGATTGCTGCAAGAATGACTTGTGCACTGTTGCCTTGTCAACCGTCAAGCCTTCTTCTTCTATTAATCTGATAGTCTCCAACCGGTGGAGAAGATCTTTTCGAAGTGGCATCGTATGAGGAATCGGCGTTTGATAATTCAATTGCCACAGTCGGCATTGAATTTCCTCCAGGACATCATCCATGTTTCGCTTCTTGGTTACCTTGGTATACGGCAGAAGCCCTGTGACAGCCGACGTCATGTGCTGCTGCTTTGCTTGTTGGTTCTTGTTCTGTCGCTTGAACTGGGCACCTTGATCATCAACCACCAACATCTTGGCTTCAATCCGTTCATTCTTGAAGTGACCTTGTCTTGCAAGAGTACACAACAGAGTATTAAATCTTTGATCATGCTTGCTGTCGACTTGAGCTCTGATCCAATCTCGGTGTGGCTCCATCCTTGCTCTTGCTGATTCTACAATAGAAAGGATCTTCCATTTATTGGCTTCATCCTTTTCTTTGCCAAGTGGTGTGGCTGATCGGATTACAGCCATGCATGTACGGATTTGCTCTGATCGATCAGTGGCAGATACATTCTTTGCCTCCTTGACAGCTGATTCAATGAACTGAGTTTGGTGAGGAAGTGGCAAATATGTTGAATGCATGAACCAACGCCATGCTCCGTGGATTCCATTCTCGTACTCAATGACTCTCAAATCCATTCCATCATCAAGCAACAGAGTTGACGCGGAGATTGATTCTTGAGTGTACTCGCCATCAATGTCCTTTAGCTGCTCGCGCAACCACTTGTTGAACTGACAGAGGTAAATATCCTCCTTGTGGACAGTTGACTTGTATTTAATGAAGCCAGACAGTCGTCTGTCATCCTTTACTGATGGATCCGATGCAAAGTTTGGTAGCTCTCTGCCAAGAATGGTTGCCGCGACAACTTTAGCAATTGGTGCTTCACTTAATAATGCTGCTGGAAGCAGTTTCCGTGATAGCCAACGCCGAAAGTGCTTCTGAAGCAACGCATGGGCTGCTTCAAGAAAGACACGAAGCTTCTTATTGTGTCTTTCACGATCAATAGCAAGGGTTTCTTCTGGTCCGCTCCACTTGGCGACTGCCTCGTGATAGTCTTCCATCAATCTCCCTGTCATCATAATGCTCCGAATGCCTTTGTCCATTATATAGAATCGCGTTGCAATGTGGTGAGCCTGAAAGCCTTCGTGGTTTGTGAGATCTTTACTACTTTGTAGCCAGTCAAGGTGTGGGTTCAAGTATGCCTTGTTGTAACAACGGATGAGAGTCATGTCGATGAAATTCTCTTGATCCGAAAGCATGGCGAACAAGTCCGATGCTATTGCATGCGGAGTCCGATCAGACTTGTAGATGTTAATAATTGTCTGGCATGCATGATAGATCACCAAGTAATAATCAAATTCATAGGACGCAGCGCTGCGAACTGTCCACCATCTTGTTAGTGTCGGCTGTTGCATCTTTGCCAGAATAGTTCCCTTGTATTTGGAGCTTGGGTCGGCAACTACTTTCTTGAAATTGGAATGGAAAGACAACACTGTGTTATAACTCCGGTAGAATTGAAGCAAGTTTCTTTCTTTGGCATTCGTAGGCGTCATGGTATCGACGATGGTAGGATTGTAGTCAGCAACAAATTGGCTCGACTTGTGCAGTGCACATCTCCATTTGTCAAGATCGAGTGATTCCTGCAACCAATAAACCGAATGCAACATCTGCATGGCATTGATCTTATCCAACGCTCCAGTACCAAAGGTAGTCTCTACTGCGTTCTTAAGGCCAATTTGGTGAGCATGGATAGTACAATTGCCAATCAAATACTGGCTGGCCGGAGCACACAGACTCAATGGTTCCATGGCGAGATGGAGGCTTTCCAATGTACCACCACCACCACTGTCAGTGTTTTGCCCGTAAAGCAAGTGACTGTCTTGATCGGTCTCATCATTCTTGAGTTTGTTCATAGAAGCTTGTGTTGCGGCAGCACACTCGACAGATGATCCTCCGGCTGCGTTGACATCAAGTAGCCGAAGATTAATGCTACCCTCTCTGTTCCATTTTGACACACACTTGGCGAAGTGTCCAACTCCTTTCTTGTTTCCTTTATCGCATGCCATGTAGATCTCGCTTTTGTGAAATTCGTTTCCAAGTAGGATAGTGTCACGGACCGCTTGATGGATTGTAAATTTGCGGAAGGACCAATCTGAAGGGAATGATTGTGAAAACAAATCCAAATCAAGTTTGTCAAACAATCCAGTATCATGGAAAAAGGCAAAGAAAATTAGTGGAAAGAGGTACTGCGTCGCAGCATTTGCGAGTGCCGGAACTGCAGACATGGCGATTGCCCAAAGCGATTGCCCCAACAAAGTGTCACATGAGCATTGCTTTTGTTGGACCTTGTTGCGAATGCGAGCCAATGTACGGCTGTCATTTTTCCATCGGCTAAGATCAGCAGTAAGCACAACCGTGTGTGTTTTTGGAATGCCAGAAATTGTAATGGACTGTCCATTGCTGCGGACAGTGTCTTCGTACAGTCGGACCTGTCTTTTTGGTGTTGCCTCTGGCGTTAACACACTCGTCATTGTTGGTTCTGTTGTTGTTGGTGTCGGACGTAAATGAAATTCGTTTTGGCTTTGGAAGTGGTGCTTCGAATGCCTTATCACAATCTATATTCGTCTGTTTAGCAATCCATGCTTTAATTGATTGTACATGGGTCTTCTTAGCAACAGGAACCTCCGACACATCGCGTTTCCATCCTTGGTAACAATCATATCGATCGGACGTGTATGATGAACGCTCTTTCTTCCGAGTTGAACCTTCAAATAAAACGCAGCCACTACACTTCAAATTAGCAGGCAACTTGTCTATGTCACAGCATGTCTTCCAGTCATGGTGGCGGGGTGATACACGGCTTTTCTTGCCAGGTGCGGGAGTGATTTCAAAAGCATCATCGTTGATTTGTTTCGAAACACTGCGTGCAGATCTAGTCATTATGGATAAGCACGTAGTTCCACTGACACTCGATGCAGCCATATTAATGCAGTGTAACTGTTCAGAGTAAATGCAGGCAGGTTAATCCCTTGTGTGCATCACTTTATACAAAGATAACTGTCGGTTGGAATGATCTTTGGTTACTTTCATTGCAGTTTGTTCTGTTTGAAAGTTTCCAAACAAAATGTGAGGTTAGTTTCACTAGTGGCACCAGTACCACAGCGGTCTGTCCATCGACATGAGAACTCTCTTTTTGGTCATTTTGATCGGAGAAACGGCTCTTGTGTCGCCGGCCACCCGGTTAACACATGGTTTTCAGCTCGCGTCCACCCGGTTGCACATGAATTTTGCACCGTTTTTCCAAACCTGAACCTTAAAATTTCACATATTGTTGTTGATCAATAGACTTCTGGATAACGCGAAGATAACTATCTAGATAGCTGTTTGGCATGCACCCTTTGATACAGCAGCTCTATCAGATATAAAGGTAGCTTAGTTTAATAAGGCTGCACATGAATCAAAGATTTAGATAGCTAGCTAGTAGTGCCTAATAGTCATTAGTTATTATCACGTTATTATCGCGTAAAAACGAATTCAAAGGGATGCATCATTAAGCACGACTGAGTTGCTCAAGTACGCACAAGTCTCGCGCACTACATTGCGCCCAACTAGTCAAGTGGGGTCCATCCAAATTTTATTGACCAAAAGTGGAGTGGTTGCGTGTGTGCATGTATGGCACATAAGGGGAGGTGCCCCTGGGACAGTGATGATTTAAAAAAAGGTGCCAGTGAGACAGCACTCACATAAGAAAAGGTGCCAGTGAGACAGTTCTCAAAAGGTTGGGGGCTAACCACATCAGTGGCATCCAGTCAAAGGCAAAATGTGACCTTGCGTCACACACCATAGCAAACACATGAATGACCACTAGTTAAACCGGCATGCTTACCTTTATCATCAATGCCATGTGCTTTAGCACAACTGAAGCTAGTGTCAACCGAGGGGACAGTGTGCGTCCGTGGATGACCGCGGCGCCAGTAGTGAATGCCTGTCTCTTATACACATCTCCGAGCCCACGAGACTAAG